>Ga0075433_10002198_pt1 | contig 14790 bp, 12 predicted proteins | sample RhiMethybrSRZTD2_FD_75299 | JGI IMG/M metagenome (GOLD analysis project Ga0075433, IMG submission 75299) | Populus rhizosphere microbial communities from Tennessee, USA - Rhizosphere MetaG P. TD hybrid SRZTD2 | ecosystem: Host-associated > Plants > Roots > Rhizosphere > Soil | place: USA... | reverse complement strand
TAGCGGTCAGGGACGCGGCCACGAGTAGTGGTCCATCATGACGATCTTCGTCCCGTTCGGCTGGCCATGCGCCTCGAGATACACCACGTGCATCCGGTCCGTCGTCCGCGCCTCGAGCGCGTAGTATCGCTCCCCGGCCGCGGTCTCGCTCGCGATCGTTAGGCCGTTCTGCTCGAACGTCTGCTTGTAGAACGCGCCGACCTGCGCCACCGACGCCGTCGACATCTGCTCGATCTTGAATGTCCGCATGTCTGCCGGACCTTGCGGCTGCCAGCCAGCGGGAGGCGCGTTCGCCACGATGACCTTCGCGCCGGGATAGAAGGCGAGCCACACCGGGAAGTCAGTGCGCGCTGACGGCTCGAGCGGGACCGACCTCGCGTAACTCAGCATGGTCGTCATGCTGAGGTCATACTCCTTTCCCGTCGCCGGGTCCCGCAACCGAAGAATGCCCTTGCTGTCGTCGAACCAGACCCCCACGAGATGCGCAGACTTCGCGAGCGGAACGGGGTGGATGACCTTCGGTTGCCAGTTGAAGCTGAGCGAGGTCCCTTTCGGCCCGGGACTCACCGCCACGACCGTTTTGCGAGTGGCGTCTTCGGCGTGCATTGCACCGCCGCGTCCGGGCTGCCTGTTGACGTAGGTGATCGTCACGCCCGGCGTCGCCCGAACGCGCGACTCGTAATAGGCGAACACGTCGTCGGGCGCCTCGTTGGTGGTGTATCCGGCGAAACCGAAATCGACAGGTGCGTTCTCGCGAGCGCGTTCGCCCCACGGTGCTGCGCCCGGGTAGGGAGGAAGCCAGCTGGGAATGTCGCCGGCGGGCGAGGGCGCTGAGGCGTCGCGCAAGCCCTCGCGGATCTTTGGCCGGTCGGTGTCGACGTAGAACGTTCGGCCCTGCTCGCGGCTGTCGACGCGCACGACCGACGGTCCGCCCTGAGCGAGCGCGAGCAACCAGCCAGCGAGAAAGAGCGTTCCCGGCATGGGGCGATCGTATGGAGCGGTTGGCGCGCGGTCAAGCCGCTCGTGTCAGTCAGCGCGTTTCCGCCATCGACCTTCCACCGGTTCTGAGATAATCGGCGAAGTCGTCGGGCAGGCTGCTCGCAACGATCGCCTTCGCCGCTCGCTCGACGTCGTAGTCGACCCTAACGATTTCTACACCAGCCGGCTCGGACTCCACAACGCGAAGGAGGACGTACCCGGCTCGCGGGTCGCCGTCCTTGGGTCGTCCAACACTCCCAGTGTTGACGAAATGGATTCCGTCGACGACGCGGTGCCACGGCTTGTGCGTGTGGCCGAAGCACACCACGTCGCCTGCCTTGGCGCCCGCCGCGCCTCCCATCTTCGAGAGGAAATCGTCGGGCCGGTCCTCATGAACATAGACTGTGTTGAGGACCTGGTTCCCGTGGAGCAGCGTGATGGTCGGACCGCTGGCGTGTCCGCCAAGGGGGCGCAGATCGATCCGGAACGGAAGGCTGCGGAGAAACGCCTTGTTGTCGTCCGACGTGTGCTGAAGTGTCCACGCGAAGGAAAGGTGCGAGAGCTCCTCCTGTCGTGGGTCCTCGTACCGGCAGCCACAATGCTTGTAGCCGGTCGCGACGGTCGAGTCGTAGTTGCCGGCGACGCCCGCGATTGCGGCTGCACGCAGGCGACCGATCGTCTCGTTAGGCCACGGCGCGTATCCGATCAGGTCGCCCAGATGATAGGTCGCGTCGACATCCGCCTGTCGTGCGATGTCCGCCAGCACCGCCTCGAGCGCGGGAAGATTCGCGTGAATGTCGGAGATGAGCGCGTAGCGCACGACCTTATCCTGCGACAGGAGCTGGGCTCGTGGCGCACACGCGGCACATGACTGCCGCCGACGCGGGACACGCGCTCTGGAACTCGACGGTTCCCTTTATGTCTTCCGGCACATCATCGCGCGCAATCCGCTGGAACCCGAAGTTCGGGAAGTAGTGCTCGGCCGTCGTCGTGAGCAGATAGAGCGCGCGGATGCCTCGTGCCTCCGCATCGGAGATCACGCGCGTGACAAGCGCGCGCCCCAGCCCCTGCGACCGCCACTCGGGCAAGACGGCGACCGATCGAAGCAGCGCGTTGTCGCAGCACACCTCGAGGCCAGCGACGCCCACTAAGCGCTCGCCGGATTGCGCGACGACGAACCCTTCGAGTGCGTTGCGGACGCCATCGAGCGGGAGGCTGCTGGCCGTCAGCAACTCTTCGATCGCGGCCAGATCCGCGGGGTCCGCGGGCCGTAGGTGGGGAGTGCTATCCAGGGATGTATTCCGCATGGTCACTATCTCCACGTTAGGTACAGCATTCGTCGTCGCAGCCACAGGCACGCGTCGCCTTGGCGGTGGCGCCGAGCATTTCGAGCTGGCGCACCGGTTTGGCCTCGCGACGGGTACCCGGCTTGGTTGCGCGGACGAAGCCACTCATGATTTTCCCTCCCACCTGGTCGGCCAGCGCCGGGGCGAGCCCGGTGCCCTCGAGCAGAGCGGCTGCGTCGTCGCGCGTGTAGATGCGCGTTGACTCAATGCTCGCGTGCTCGAAGCCGACCTCGGTGAGGAGGTTCACAAACTCGCGCTCCTCGAGTGCGCCGGCAACGCAGCCCGTCCAGAGCGGCATGCTTGCCCTGACCGGCTCCGGCAGTCCTTCGCGCACGATCACGTCGCTGACCGCGAACCGGCCTCCGGGCCGAAGTACTCGAAACGCCTCCGCCAGCACGCGGCGCTTGTCACCCGACAGGTTGATCACGCAGTTCGAGATGATCACATCCACCGTGTTGGACGGAAGCGGGATCGACTCGATGTGCCCTTTGAGAAACTCGACGTTCGTGACACCCGCTTTCGCCTTGTTCTCCAGTGCGAGCGCGAGCATCTCGTCGGTCATGTCGAGGCCGTAGACCTTGCCCGTGGGCCCGACGCGCTTTGCGGACAGGAGGACGTCGATGCCACCGCCGGATCCGAGGTCGAGGACTGTTTCGCCTTGGTTGAGCGCCGCCAATGCGGTCGGATTCCCGCACCCTAACGACGCGAGCAGCGCTTCGGCCGGCAAGCCGGCGGTTTGTCCAGCGTCATAAAGGTCGGACGTAATGGGATCCCACGATTCGGTCGTGGATCCGCAGCACCCACTCGAGCCCGCGGCGGGCGCGCAGCAGGACGCGCCAACCGTCGCGCCGTCGGCCACTCGCTGCGCAACCGCGCCGTAGCGGTGACGTACAGTCGCGCGGATGGCTTCGAGCGTCGTTAGGTCACCGGTGTTGCCCTGATCGAGGTCCGACATTGGTTCGCCTCAAGTATCAAGAAATATTGATGTGTCGACGACAAAAAAAGGATCACCCGCAACAGGAGCTAACCTGCGGAAGCGCACGGCCGTTCTTCACTGGCTGCATCGCGACAACGAGGTCATGGACATCCTTCAGCGCACCTGGCGCAATGGCGTAGTATGACCAGCGTCCGTCGCGGCGGTCGGTAATGAGCCCCGCGTCTTTCAAGACGCGGAGGTGGAACGACAGGCGCGATTGTGCCGCGTCGAGCTCGTCCTGCAGCTCGCACACGCACCGCTCCCCTTCCCGAAGCATTTCAATGATCGAGAGCCGAGTAGCGTCCGATAGCGCGTGGAAGAGCGCGACGGAGCGATCGAGGTCGACGGCAGTGCGGGTCGAGGATGCCACACGCGTATAATACATCAAGAAAAATTGATTGGTCAAGTGTTGAAACCGAGAGACGGAGCGATATATCGTAAGGCCGAAAACCTGACGATATATCGCCGGACCGATCTCTCGCACGGAACCGACCAATGCGCCGCCACACGCTCTCGATAGCCCTTGCGTCCCTACTCGCCACTGCGGCGACTGCCCAAGGGACACCGCAACAGAACGCCGTCGACGGGTCCGTCCTGATCCAAAACGTTCGCGTCTTCGACGGCGAGCGCGTCACGCCGAGGACGAGCGTGCTCGTCATGAAAGGGAAGATCGCCCGCATCGCACCCTCGATCTCCGGGCCGTCCGGGGTACCCGTCATCGACGGAACCGGCAAGACGCTCCTCCCCGGCCTCATCGACTCCCACACACACACGTGGGGGACGGCGCTCCGCGACGCATCGGCGTTAGGCGTCACGACCGTCCTCGACATGTTCACCGACCCCGGGACCGCCGCCGACTTCCGGAAGCTCGACGGCACCGCGGCCGGTCGCGAGACCGCCGACTTCCGCTCGGCCGGCGTCCTGGTGACCGCGCCGAAGGGCCACGGCACCGAATACGGCATGGCCATTCCGACGATCACGTCCCCGGCCGAGGCACAGGCGTTCGTCGATGCGAGAATCGCCGAGGGGTCGGACTACATCAAGATCGTCTACGATGACGGCCATACCTACGGCATCAAGTTCGCGACGATCGACAAACCGACGATGAAGGCCGTGGTGGACGCCGCGCACGTCCGGCGCAAGCTCGCTGTCGTGCACATTGGCGACCTCGCCGGCGCACGCGACGCGATCGACGCGGGCGCCAACGGTCTCGTTCACCTGTTCGTGGACAGCATGCCGGACGCCAGCTTTGCCAAGTCCGTTGCCACTCATAAGGCGTTCGTGATTCCCACGCTCTCGGTGCTGGAATCGGTCGCGTGGGGTGACGGCGGGAAGCTGATCGCCAAGGACCCGAAGCTCGCCCCGTACATTCCCGCCGCGAACGTACGGACGCTCGAGCAGACATTCCCGAAACGTGCCGGTCCGACGCGCGACCTGGGATTCGCGCTCGAGACGGTGCGCCAGCTTCACGCGTTAGGCGTGAGCGTGCTCGCCGGCACGGACGCGCCGAACCCGGGTACCGCGCATGGCGCCAGCATGCACCGCGAAGTCGAGCTGCTGGTGAAAGCCGGCCTGACGCCCGTGGAGGCGCTTCGCGCGGCCACATCGGTACCCGCGCGGATGTTCTCACTCACCGACCGCGGGCGCATCGTGGCCGGTCTGCGCGCGGACCTCGTGCTCGTGAACGGCGATCCGACTACGGACATTCGGGCGACGCGCGACATCGTTGCCGTCTGGAAGCGCGGCCTCGAGATCCATCGTGACAGCTACCGCGAGGAGTTGGCGAAGGCCGCCGCCGCGGAAGCGACCGGGGCGTTTCCCGTTCCGCCAGGTTCCGAATCGGGCGACGTGAGCGACTTCGACGCCGGGCAACCCACGGCGAAGTTCGGCTCCGGGTGGTTCGTCACGACCGACCAGCTCGCAGGTGGGAAGTCGTCGGCCGCGATCAAGGTCGTGAGCGGCGGATCGAACGGCACGCCCGGCGCGCTCGAGGTCTCGGGAACGCTCGACGCGGGCCTGCCGTTCGGCTGGTCCGGCGTGATGTTCACGGCGGGCCAGACGCCGATGGCTCCGGTGAACCTCTCGTCCAAGAAAGAGCTGCGATTCTTCGCGAAGGCCGAGGAGGGTCGTCCGTACGCGATCATGATGTTCACGCGCGGCAAGGGGCAGATGCCGGTCATCCAGCGCTTCACGGCATCAGGCGATTGGAAGGAAGTCGTCATGCCGATCGCGTCGTTCGACGGGATCGATGCGCACGACCTCATGGGGATCGCGTTCGTCGCGAGCGGGACGCCGGGTCCGTTCCGACTGCTGATTGACGACGTGCGCCTTCGCTGAGAGGTGTCCAGGGACCCTTGTTATCCCAACCGTGGGCACGCGGTGAGTCGGCCGCTGTCCAAACCCCGACGAATCACGCGTCCCGCGGCACGAACATCGCGCTTAGTGGGTCGGGGGGCCGCGAGGTGCATTCACATAACGCGGCAACGGATCGAGCCGAGAACTGTCGTCCTGTGCAGCACGCGCCTCGCAACACCTCGAGCCTGAAGCGGAGGAGGCGTGCGCAACATTCGACATCACTGTGCGGTGCTGAGCGCGGCAGCACTGCTCGCGGCCTGCGCGTCAGGCGCAAAACGCGGTGTCTCCAGCGCGCTGGAGGCGGAACCGATCTCGGTCAGCGTCACCAATCAGAACTGGCTCGACGTGGACGTGTTCGTCGTCCACGGTGGCAGCCGCTACCGAATCGGCGAGGTTGGCGGAAACACGTCGGCGACACTGAGTATTCCATCCAGCCTGATCGTCCACGGAGAGATTCAGCTCATGGCCGATCCGGTCGGCTCGGACGACCGGTACACGACCGGGACCATCTCGGTCATGCCGGACCAGAGGCTGCAGCTCACGGTCGCACCGCGCATGCGCATGTCGAGCTACGCCGTGTGGGCGCGACGATGAGCGAGTAGCGACACGTTCCGCCGGCCGATTCAGGACGCCATCGCTCCAGAGCGTCGGCGTCGGGACCGCATGGGAGCGGTCTGAAACGCCGGCGCATGTTCGCGCAGCAGCGACACGAGCGCACCGATCGCGGAGCGGTTCGCGATCGCGCGTCGGACGGTGGCGTACCATTGGCGTCGCCGTCCGGTCCTCGTGAGTGGAATCGCCGCCAGCTCACGGTCGCGGAGGTAACGCGCCACGGCCCACTTCGCGAACACGCTGATGCCGAGACCGGTCTTCACGAGCTCGAGCAACGCGTCGGTGGCGGGGACGTAGGAGATCTCTCGCGGCATCACGCCAGCGGGAGCGAGCACCGCACGCATGAGCGTCGTGTCGAACGGATCCTCTGTGAAGAGCAGGAGGTGTTGGTCGGCGAAATGCTGCGCCGTGGCGTACGGCTCCGATGCGAGCGGGTGCTCGGGGTGCATCACCACGACGAGCTCGTCCTCGAACAGCTCGTGATAGACGAACCCGGCGTACGCCTCGTGCCTAACGCCGATGGCCACGTCGACCGTCTCCTCGCGCAGCGCGCGGAGGGGGTGGCCGATTGCCGACGGGATGACGCGGAGCTCGACGCCGGGACAGCGCTCGCGAAACCCCTGAAACACGGGTGGGAGCCAGTGGTACGCGGTGTAACACTCGGTGCTCAGTCTCAGCAGCTCGCCTCGCCCGATCGCGCCACCCGTGATCTCGGTCCGGGCGCGCTCGATTTCGCGCAGCACGGAGCGAGCGGTGCGGAGGAGCCGTTCACCCGCCTCGGTCGGGACGAGCCCGCGTGGCCGTCTCGCGAACAGCGATACGCCAACGCTCTTTTCCAGCGCGCGGAGGCCGTGGCTCAGCGCTGGCTGTGAGACGTTGAGCGTCGCCGCGGCGCGCGTGACGGTTCCCTCATCGGCAATGGCGACGAGCATGCGGAGCTGCCGGGTCTCGAGATCCACGAGCGACGGGGTTCAGGTTGGGATGGCCATGTGACGAGCGGAGTGCACGGAGTGGCGAACGGAGTTCCATAAACTCCATGCATGGATATCGCGAGAATAATGTCTTTGACTTGCATGGTCCAGCGCGGCATCGATGTCACGAGCCAGCGGCTGGCGCTCCCCCAAACCGGCCAGCCGTTCATCCCATTTCGGAGGAGCTTCGTGCCGACTTCTCGCCGTGCCGTGCGGGCTGCGCGCGCCACCTCGCTTGCGGTCGCGTCCGTCGCCATTGCACTCACCCTGCTCGACCGACCGCCCTTCGCCTCGGCGTCGGTCGCGCCCAAGCTGCAGATCGAAGAGGTCGGTGCCGACTCGACCGCGTTCGACGTCGTCGCGACGATCGTCATGGGCCCGAAGGAAGCATTGCTCTGGGACACGCAATACCATCTCGCCGACGCGCGCCGGCTCGCCGATCGTATCGCCGCGTCAGGCAGGCATCTCCGGGCGATCGTCATCTCGCATCCCGATCACGACCACTTCGCCGGCGCCGCCGCAATCGTCGAGCGATTCCCCGGGACACCTGTCTACATGACCGCGAAGGCCCTCGAGGAGTACAAACGCACGGCACCTCCGGCATTCCGAAACGAGAAGTCGCGTGCGCCGCAGATGCTGCCGGACAGCATCGTGACGCCACAGCCCCTGCCCTCCATGCAGCTGACGGTGGACGGCGAGAAGATCGAGGTTATTCCGGACCTGACCGGCGATGTCATCACGGGCGTCAACAGCGTGCTCTGGATTCCGTCGATCAGCACGCTCCTCGCGAGCGACGTCATCTTCAATGGGGTTCACGCGTGGCTCGGCAGCTCGGACACGACGTCGCGTGCGGCGTGGCGCGCGTCGATCAAGCGGATCGCGGCGCTGCATCCGAAGGTCGTCGTCGCCGGCCATAAAAGGGACGTGAGCGCTCCCGACACGCCGGACGTGCTCGACGCTATGGATCGGTACCTCGCCGACTTCGACTCGCTGCGGAAGACATCGTCCGATGCGCCGGCGCTGTACGAGGCGATGAAGGCGAAGTACCCGGACTATGCGGTGCCGAACCTGCTCCGCTATGCGTCCATGGTCGCGTTTCGCGGTGCGAAGCCGCCTGGCACATAAGCGAGGCCGGTCTCACATACCGCGGTCGGCATCGCGGTAGGGCCGGCTTGAACAACAAGGACACACAGAATACGCAGACCGCCCGCTGACGCGGGCGGACGCAGATTTGCGCAGTGGCTCCGCGTGACGATCAAGGTTGTCTCACAACGAGCCGAATTTAAGGGCAACCGCCTCGGTCAGCTCATTGCGTCCCGAGGTTGTTCCCCTTTCCAAAAAAGCCCTGGTGCAGTGAACGGTGGCTGGCAGCGGAGTCACCTGCGTCAATCTGCGTCCGGCGCGAAGCGCCGGTCCGCGTATTCTGCGTCTCCTTGTTCTTAGAGCGTACAGGTCGCGATGCCCCTCCCTAGTCAGACCGCAGCGCGACCATCGGGTGCACCTGCGTGGCCCGCGCCGCCGGGACAATGGCCGCCGCGAACACCGCGGCGGCCAGCACCAGCGCGCACACGAGGTACGTGAGCGGGTCGGCCGGGCTCACTCCATACAACAGGCTGCCTAACGCACGGCCCGCAAACAGCGCGCCCACCGCGCCAATCAGGCCGCCCGCTAGCGCAATGCTCATCGCCTGGGCGAGGATCATCGCCAGCACACCGCCTCGTTCCGCACCTAACGCCATACGGATCCCGAGCTCACGCCGGCGCTGGGCCACGGCGAGCGACAGCACACCGTAGATCCCGATCGCTGCCAGCAAGAGGGCCGTCACGGCAAACGCGCTCAATACCTGCGTCGCGAATCGGTCTCGCGCGGTCGCCTCGTACATGCGATGCCGCAGCGTCTGCACGTCGGACACCGTGTGATTACGGTCGACCGCCCTGACCGCGCTGCGCACGGCGTTCGACAACGACGCCGGATCGAGCGCCGTGCGCACGAACAGCATCGCCCGGCTCCGATTCATCTGCGCAACTGGAAAGAAGATCGCCGGCTTTGGCTCGCTCTCGACATCCTCGTAGGACACGTCACCGGCCACTCCAACGACGTTGATCGTGCGATCATCCCGCGGCACGGGCGTCGTGAGCGGATCGTCGGCTCCCCAGATCGTCCGCGCAGCCGTCGAGTTGATCACCATGACTGCCTGCGTCTCGGGCCGGTCCAGCGGGGAGACCTCCCGCCCGCGCACGATCGGAATACCGAGCGTGGCGAAGTAGCCCGCCGACACGACGTGAAACGAAACGTGTGCCTGTTCCGAATGCCCGGCGACGCGGAGATCCGTCCCCTCGCAGTGATCGCCAACGGGCGCACAACTGCCGACCGCCACGCTCGTGACGCCGGGCAACGTCGCCACGCGCTCGATGACCGCATCCCAGAGTGCACCGATCGGCTGACTCCTGGCTCGCTCAGGCGCCAGTCCGATGCGAGCGGTCAAGACGCCGTCCGGCCGATAGCCCACCTGGGCGTCGAAGAGGTGTCCCATGGTACGGACCATGAGCCCGGAGGTCACGAGCAGCACGACGGCCAGCGCTATCTCCACCATCACGAGCACACCTCTGGTCGTTAGGCGGCGGAGGCCGGAGAAGGCCGGTGCGGCGACCGCGCTCTGGCGCATGGCGTCTCCAACAGGCAGCCGCGTGGCGACGAGCGCCGGGATGAGACCGGCCACGAGCCCGGTGAAGATCGCGACCAGCACCGCCGCGCCGGCTGCGCGCACGTCGAGCGCGATCCGGCCGAGCGAGATTGCGGTCAACGTGCCGCGGACGGTCGAGAGATTGGCCGCGGCGAGTGGCGCCATCGCGGCGAGCGCGCGGACGGCGACCGCCGCGAGTACGAGCCCGCCAATCACGCCCGCAACCGAGAGCATCGCGGTCTCGGTCAGGAGCTGCCTGACGAGTCGCCCGCGGCCCGCGCCGATGGCCAGCCGCACGGCGAGCTCCCGACGGCGGGCTGCTGCCCGAGCCAGCAGCAGGTTCGCGACGTTTACACAGGCAATGAGCAACAGCATCGACACCGCGACGGCCAGCAGGATCACCGACCGCTCCACCGTTGGGTCCACGCGAAGCTCGTGCAGCGTGTACCCCGCGGCGCGCCACGTGCCGCCGCCCTCATCCGGGTACGTCGCGTTCACCACCCGGCCGACGTTCACCACGTCGCTCTTCGCGGCGGCCACGGTCGCGGTGGGCGTTAGGCGCGCGACGACCTCGAACTGATGTGTCCTGTTACTCTGGAGCGTCGAGAGCCCGCGCACCGCGGTGAACAGCGGCCACATGCGCGCCGTGCCGGACATTCCGGCGAAACCAGGCGGCGCCACGCCGACAATCGTGTACCGGTACCCGTTCACCTCGACCACGCCGCCGAGTGCCGCCTCGGCTCCGCCGTACCGCTCGCGCCAGTAGGCGTCGCTCACGACGATCGAACGGTCACCACCCGTCGGACGATCCTCGTTGTCGAGGAAAAAGCGTCCACGCTGGGGCATGAGCCCGAGGATCGAGAAGTATCTGGCGCTCACCGACTCACCGAGAACGCGCTCGGCGCCATCGTCCGTGGAGACGTTGAACGCGTCGACGACGTGGATCGCCGCATTACCGAACGTGCGTTGTGCCGAGAGGAACGCCTGATACTTCGGGTATGACCACACCATGTCGATCTCGCCCGACCCGTACTGCACGGGCATGCGCAGGAAGACGGACATCAGGCGGTCGGGCTCTCGGAACGGCAGCGGCCGCAGCAGCGTGGCGTTGAGGACGCTGAAGATTGCCGTCGTCGCACCAATTCCGACGGCGAGGATCAGAATGGCGATCGCGGCGAATCCGGGGTTCGACCGTAGCATGCGCCCGGTGTAACGAATGTCGTGGCGCAGGTCCTCGAGGAGCGCGGTTCGCATGGCCGATCTCGGTGTCGAGTGGTGGTGGTTCGACAGTCGGGATCAGGCGGAAGTTTGAGAAAGTGGGACGAATCGCAGGGGACGATGTACGCGAATCGCTCCGCGCACCGCGTATGGCATCCGCGCTGGACAATATTCTTTAGGGAACAACCATGAAGCGGATGACGCGGAAGCCACCGGATACTGCCTAACGGCCCTGGGCCCTCATACAAGCTGGAATTTTTTGGGAACGGCCCCGGGACGCATGAAATGAGCGTCCCGGGGCCGTTACATTCTCGATCCCGGCTCGTTGCGCCAGCCAGCGTCGATGCCAGGCTGGATCCGGCCGTTTTGTGTATCTTCCGTCCAATGGCTGTTCCGAAAAAGGCTTGCCGATCATCGAAGGCGTACTGAGTGCGAAGCCGTACGGAGCGCGCGGAGGGCTCGACGGCTACGCCTACCCGTCTGTGGCTTTGAGCGCAACGATCGGATCGACCCTCACAGCGCGACGTGCCGGGAGGTATGCCGCGATGAGCGACACGACGACGATGCACGCCACGACCGCCGCGTAGACCAGCGGGTCGCGGGGGCTCGTGGTGTACAGCAGGGTTCCGATCAGGCGCGTCGCGAACACCGACACCAGCGCGCCCACCACGACACCGATCGCCGTGAGCCGCGCCGCGTCGACCAGCGTGCTTCCGGCGATCCGCGCCCGTGAAGCACCGAGCGCACCGCGAATGCCGATCTCGCGCGTGCGGCGGCTGACATCGAACGAAAGCACCCCGTAAACGCCGATCACCGCGAGCAGGAGGCCCATCACCGCAAAGGCCAGGATCTGCATGGCGTTCGTGCGGACCCCACCCAACTGCTGCGTGACCGTCTGGCTCACCAGCGTCGAGAAAACCGGGCGATCCGGGACGAGGCGCGCGAGCAACAAGCTCACCGGTCGAAGCAGAGGCTCGGGTCGCGACGAAGCCGCGATGAAAAAGCTCGGGAATGCCGACGGCGCCTGGTCGAACGGGCGATACAGCTCCGGTCCATCCTCATCGAGCAGCAGGTTTGGCCGTGCCGCCTTGCTGCTTGCCGCGACGCCGACGACGGTGATCGCGAGCGTGCCGCCGCCCGTGTCCACGCGAACCGTTCGACCGATCGCATCGCGGTCTGGCCACCATCGTCGCGCGGCCCACTCGTTCACGATCGCGACGGGCACTGACTCCTTGCGGTCGCGGTCGGTGAACGCGCGCCCGTTCACGATGGGCACACCGAGCGTCGTGAAGTATTCGGGGCTAACGGAGAACGCGCCGGTCGGCACGAGGCCGGCGGGCAGCGGTTCGGCGCCACCCTCGAGCATTATGCTCGCATGACCGTCGCGTCGCGGCAGCGGGTTGTTCGCCCGGAGCCCGACCGACGCGACGCCAGGCAGTTCGTGGAGCTCGGTGAGAATGCGCTCCGTCACGGGCATGTACTTCTCCGGAACCCGCCACGGATGGGGGAAGCTCGGAGTTCCCGTGACGAGGCGGCTCACCTTGAAGCCCAGGTCCACCTGGGCGAAATGCCAGACGGTGCGCGCCATGAGCCCTGCGCCGACGAGCAGCACGGTCGCGCAGGCGACCTGTCCGACCACGAGCAGGCGCTGCGCCCATCGTGCGCGGTCGCCACTGCCCGATGCGGCCGAGACGCGCAGCAGATGGTGCACGTCGCGCCCGACCACGAGCCGCGCCGGGATGATGCTCACGAGCGTCGCGGCCAGAACGGCGACCAGCGTCGCAAAGCCAAGGACGCGCGCGTCGATGCGGTACTCCATCCCGTCCGGACGGAGCGACGTGAGCGCCGGGAGCGAGCTCAGGATGCCTAACGCCGACCACGCGAAGCCGATACCCAGCACGGCGGCCGCGGCAACGATCACGGCATTCTGCGCGAGGAGGACGCGAGCGAGACGGCCGGCGCCGGCACCTAACGCGGACCGGATGGCGAACTCCCGCTGCCGGTTGAGCGTGCGGGTCAGGACGAGATTCGCCAGGTTCGCGCAGGCGAGCGCCAGGAGGCAGCCGACGATTGCGCCGAAGATGAGGTCGTGTGACCTGGTGGACGACGCATACCGCTCGCGCAGCGGGTCGGCGACGAGCTTCAGCTTCTGGCCCCGGCCCGGCCCGGCCGCGACGGCCGGCTCCACGTTCGCCAGCTCGGCACGCAGGTCGGCGATCGTACGCCCCGGAGCGAGGCGCGCGAACACCGACACGCTGCGAATCGACGGCCGCGTGCTCGGGTCGAGCGTGGGGACCACGGGGAGCCAGAAATCGGAGTTGATCTCGAAACGGAAGCCGGGCGGCATCACCCCGACGACGATGTAGTGCGAGTCGCTCAGCTTCACGTCCGTCCCGATGACGCCGGGGTCCTTGCCGAATTGCGTTTCCCAGAGCTCGTGGCTCAGCACGGTGGTGAGCGGGACGCCGAGCCGGTCGTCCTCCTCGGTGAACCCTCGGCCGATCACTGGCTTGACCCCGAGCAACCCGAACACGTTAGGCGAGACGACGCCGCCGTTGACAAGGATCGCCTCGCCGTTGCGGTTGAGGGACTTTCCCCCGCTCGTGGAAGCGGCAACGACGTCGACCGAACGGAACGGTCGAATGCGGAGGACCTGTGCGAACGTTTCGTAGGAGACGTTGCATCCGCCTCGGCACGGCGGCGTGCTTTCGGTGCCGGGGCCGGTCGGTGTTTCGCCAATGACGACGAGCCGTTGGGCGTCGACGAACGGGAGCGCCCGGAAGCGGACGGCGTCGATGACGCTGAAGGCGGCGACGCTCGCACCGATGGCGATCGCGAGGGAACCGACTGCGGTAAACAGGAATCCCGGACTTCGCAGGAGCGACCGGAGGGCGAGGCGGAGTTCTTGCGGCATTGGTCGACTCGGGATGTTTCGCTCCGTTGGGGGTCAGACGCAGATTTGCGGGACCAGCATCAGGATAACGAGGCACGATATGGCGTCGGCGGGAAAGGGCAAGCGGACCGGCGGAAAGAAGTCGACCGGTACGGCAACAAAGGCGGCTGCTCCCGGGAAGCCGGCCGCGAAGAAGGAAGGCGGCGCGTGGGCTCACGTCTTCACGCCGCGAGCACCGGGCGAGCGGCGATACTGGCTCGTGAAGTCCGAGCCGTCTACGTTCTCGTGGGACGATCTCCTCGCGGCGAAGAACCGCACCACGAACTGGGACGGCATTCGCAACTTCGCCGCACGCAACTTCATGCGCGACGGCATGAAGCTCGGCGATCAGGTCCTGTTTTACCATTCGAGCGTGAACCCGCAGGCGATCGTGGGCGTCTGCGAGGTCGTTCGCGAGGCCTATCCGGAGCCTAACGATCCGGACTGGTCCATGGTCGACCTCCGGGCGGTCGGACCACTCCCTCGCCCCGTGACGCTGGCCGAGCTCAAGGCCCGGCCGGAGCTGGCCGGGATGGCACTGTTGCGCATCGGCCGGCTATCGGTGACGCCGGTAACCGCGAAGGAATGGGAGATCATCCAAAGGATGGCCGGCGCCAACGGCTGACTGCGCAACTGACTAACAGCGCCGGATTCCGAACGGCGCGAACTCCCGAACGGCGCGAACTCCCGAACGGCGCGAACTCCCGAACGGCGCGAAC
>Ga0075433_10002197_pt1 | contig 14790 bp, 10 predicted proteins | sample RhiMethybrSRZTD2_FD_75299 | JGI IMG/M metagenome (GOLD analysis project Ga0075433, IMG submission 75299) | Populus rhizosphere microbial communities from Tennessee, USA - Rhizosphere MetaG P. TD hybrid SRZTD2 | ecosystem: Host-associated > Plants > Roots > Rhizosphere > Soil | place: USA... | reverse complement strand
CTCGGCGTCTCTCTTCGCCCCTCGCACCTGCACTTTGAGAGCGGCGCATTCAGTGACAGTCGAAACCTGCTGATGAACGCCGACGTCGAAGGCGCCTACCGTGGACACGGCTGGACCGCGTATGGCGAAGCCGGCCGCATGCCGGAGATCGGAAGCGAGAACGCGAAGCTCTACTCGCGCGAGCATTGGGTCTCCTACGACAGCACGCGGGGCATCGGGATCAAAGTTGGACGCTACATGCCCGCGTACGGCATCCACCTCGCCGACCACACGTCCTTCAACCGAAGCGATCTTGGATTCGACAAGTACGATCAAGTCTACGGCGTGGAAGTCAGTCGCACATCGGACAAGTCGCTGCTCCAGGTCTCGGTCTCGCCTGGGCGAGCTGAGTCAATCGTGAACGACGACGGTGGAACTTCATTCAATGCTACGGGTCGTCTGCAGGTCGACGTCGGTGCGAACGTCGTGGTCGTGGGCTCGGGGCTATATCGCGACGGCTCGACGCTCGAGGCGCGACACGGGGCCGCCGGGGGTGCGGTTGGTTTCGCACCCGGGCGGCGTGTGACCGTCTGGACGGAAGGCGACGCTCATATGCGAAGTGGTGGAGGCGGAACGTCTTTCGTATTCGTGAACGAGACCGCCGTCGAAGCATTTCGCGGCGTGTGGTTCAAAGTGTCACCGCAGGGTCGTACGGGAACCGATCTGTCCCTCGGGGTGTTCCGGTGGAATCTGGGCGCCAGCCTGCTGCCGCGCGCTCATGTCAACGTGAGTCTCGATTTCTATGCCGACAACGTCGAGCGACGTGAGGAGGCGTTCAAGACGTTCCTCGCACAGCTGCACATGTACTTGTAACTATCCGCGTTCGTGCGCGCGTCATGCCGGTGCGGAGGTGCTTTGCGTCACGAGTCGAACGCTTTCTGCGCTCGCGGGCGGCTTTTCGACAACGCGTGATCGATGTCCTTGATCAACGAATCGATCGAGGCTGCGCGTCCTGCCGTATATGCCTGTGCCCACCGATCTGGGCCCAGGCGTCCACGCGCCTCTCGTTCGGAGTTTTCCTGCAGGTCCCGCACCGATTTGTCGACCACGGTGACGCCTGTGCGTTCCCTGACGCCGTCCCGGATGCCGATGATTCGCGCTGCCCACGCGTCGTCGCCCTTGATTACCGCCGCGGCGACAAGCGGGACCAGCGCGTATACGAAGGCGAACTTGTCATGGAGCTCACGGATGCGTGTGAGGCTCTCACGCACGAGTGTGATCGCCGTATCGGGATTCCCGCGCCGCACTGCCAGGACAGCGCGAACATACAGCGCCCAGGTCAGGAACCACGGACCCGCGTCGCGGAGCACCGATGTGGCCTCATCGAGCAGCCGTTCCGCTTGACCGGCATCGCCGGTCGCAAGGGCCAGCACCGCCATCCCGCTCAGCGCATTGCCAGTGCCCGATGGAATGCCCAGCGCTCGGAAGCCTTCGATGCTGTGGGCAAAGCGGCCGCGCGCCGCGGTCATGTTGCCAAGGGCATGTTCAACGTGCCCGCACAGATGCTCAGCCTGTGCAGCCGTTTCCTCGTCGCCGGAGCCATGGGCCAGCTCCAGGACGCGGTCGAGCCCGGTGCGTGCGCGTCCGAGTTCTCCCTGCGTCCACCACATCCCCGCTGCTCCGAGCAGCGCTCTCGATTCGGCAGCCACTGGGAGACATGGCATTTTCAGAATCTGCTCATACCACTGGAGGCCTTCGGCTGCATGCCCCCGGATCAGCCAGAAGTACTTCAGCCCCCACGCGATCTCCGACGCCTCGGCGGGCCGGCCGCCGTCAATGAGCCACGTAAGTGCGCCGCGGTAATTCTCCAGATCGTCACGCACGCGATCCAACCATTCGCCCTGAGCAGGTCGGATGAGCCCCTTGGCGGCGCGTGAGGCTTCACCAATGCAGTAGCGTGCCAGCCCCTCCAGCGCGTCGTTGCGTTCACCCGCCGTCGTGAGCTCGAGCGCCGCGTATGCACGCACGGTTTCGAGCATCTGGTACAGAGGACGACTGGCGATGGAGGTCTCAGCGCGCAGCACGAGACTCTTGTCCATCAGGCCGGCCACTGCGACGAATGCTTCCTCGCTGCGAGCGGACGCATCGTCACGACCGGCCAGGACCGCGGCGGCCGCCTCGATTGAAAAGCGGCCTGGCAGCGCGCCGAGAAGGCGGAACACGCGCTGTTCGTGCGGGGCCAGCAGTTGATAACTCCAGGCGACCGTCGCGTTGATCGTCTGTTGGCGCTCGGGGAGATCGCGCCGGCCGACGGTGGAGAGCAGGACATCGTGTGTGAGTTGGCGGAGCAGATTCTCGGCGGTGAGTACCTTCATCCACGGAGCCGCGAGCTCGAGGGCGAGCGGCAGGGCATCGAGCCGCCGACAAATCGCCGTCACGGTTGGTCCGTTCGCGGCGGTGAGACGGAACTCAGGTTGCACGTCCCGAGTCCGCTCCACGAAGAGTCGCACCGCTGGAGAACGCACGAAATCGGCGGGCGACGCGGCGTCGTCGTCCACGTCCAACGCGAGTGGTCCCACGGCGTACTCCCGCTCGCCTCGCACACGGAGCGCAGCGCGGCTGGTGGCCAGCACGCGGAGGGCGGCGACCGACTTCAGCAGATCCGCAACCAGCGGCGTCGCGTCCAGTAACTGCTCGAAGTTGTCGAGTACCAGCAACGTGGGTTGACTCTCGCATGCGGCACGTACGCGCTTCGGCAAGTCCAGTGCCGTGCCGTCCGGGAGTCCGAGAGCCTCGGCGATTGCCGATGCCACGAACGCAGGGTTGCGAAGGGCCGCGAGCGGAACGAACGCCACGCGGGTGGCGCGTTGCGCGGCAATCGAACGTGCGAGCTCGAGCGCCAGACGTGTCTTGCCGACTCCCCCCGGCCCGGTGAGCGTGATGAGACGCGCAGTGGGATCGGCGAGCCAGATTCGCAGCGTCTGAAGGTCGGCATCGCGGCCGAGAAGGACTGTAAGGGCCAGGGGCAGTGAGCCGTCGCGTAATTGATCGGGTTCCGCTACTGGCGCGGTTCTGCGGGCGCTCGCAAGCAGCGCGTCACGGATCGCACCAGTCAGGTCGAGTGCTGAGGACAAGGCGCGCACGGTTTCGACATGGGGCTTTCTTCGTTCCCCACGCTCCAGCGCGCTGACGGCATGCACTGACAGGCCCGCAATCGTTGCCAGCTCTTCCTGCGTGAAGCCTGCTGCCTCGCGGAGAGCTTTGAGTTGGGCGCCAAATGACGCCCGAGCGTCAGCTTTCATGGCCTTTTGATCTTACTGCTGCGGATGCACCGTTGGGCGTTCGCCAACGTTACTTGAGGGACCTAAAACTATGGGATTCCGGGCATATATCACGCGAATGATGCGCACGATGCATGGGCCGTTCTAAGAACGGACAACGTGCGTTCACGGAATAGGTCGAGGCACGGGAGCGCCGTGGCTCCGCCAGCGTCCGGAACGGGACGGGGGCATCGGGGCGGCCAGCCAGATTGGCGTTGCCGCATTGGAGTTCCGGCTCGTCATTGCCAGACGCCGGCCGTCGGTCGACCACGTTACGATCCCGCTGGAGATATGAGAGGCGGTTGCGAGAGAAGACGCGTAGCGAGTGACGCCGCAGCGTCGAACGATAGAACGCCGTTTAAGTCCGAAGGCTCGGAGTCAGTTCACGCCAGTTCGTAGTCCAGCGCCTCGCGCAGCGCCTCACGGGCGCGCGAGAGCCTGGACATTACGGTACCAATCGGGATTTCCATGACGTCAGCCAGCTCCCGGTAGGACAGGCCCTCGAACTCACGGAGTACAAGCAGTCGATGCACGCCATCGGGTAACGTGCGCATAGCGCGCTCAACCAATGTGGCGTCATCGACCTGAAGCAGCAGCGCTTCAGGATCGGACGCCGGACGGACGCTGTGGTGCTGCTCTTCGTCAAACGGATCGGTGAGTGCGTCCCTTCTGTGTCCGTGCCAGCCAGAACAGGTGTTGCGAACGATTTTGAGGAACCAGGCACGGCCATTGCCGCCGGTAAAGGTCGGAAAGTAACGAAATGCCCGTAACGACGCGTCCTGCACGACATCTTGCGCATCGTGCTCATTGCGCATCAGCCAGCGCGCCAGTCGATAAGCAGCGTCGAGATGGGGCAGGACGACGTCGTCAAAACTCTCACGGAGCGCCGGTGCTGTCACGGGTCGCTGAAGATCGTTGTTCATAGTGTGTCTTGATGATTGGCGCGCGGGGGGCCTGGTGACCACCCACAGTCGTCGTACGCGGACTCGTACGACGCCCGCACAGCTGCAGCGGCAGGAGGAAAAGACCGAGAAGGCTGAATGAATTCTGCGCTTAGACTGCCCGTGCTTCGCGTGCGTCGGCGGCCAACACGGTAAGCGCAGACCTCAGAGCGCTGGCAAACGCGGCATCCCTGACGACGCTGTCCGCGTCCAGTGTTCTGCCGCCAAGCGGAACCGTAATCGACGCATCGAGCACGACGCACGCCGACATGACCGACAACGTCTCCGCGAGCGATGCCCATGCGTGCGTCGCGCGCGCAGATGTGTTGATGAGGGCAACCGGCTTATCGACGAACTCGCCACTGCCGACGACCCAGTCCAGCGCATTCTTCAGCACGCCTGGTACACCGTGGGCGTACTCCGGGCTCGAGATCAGGACCGCGTCGCACTCCTGCAGCGCGGCCCGAAACCTGGCGACTGGCGCAGGCGCAGGACCGCCCTCGAGATCCGGATTGAAGGGTGGAAGCGTCTCGAGCTCGCGGTAGATAGAGACGTCCGCAGTATCTGGAGAGAGACGGGCGACGGCTTCGATGAGCGCACTGTTCGAAGAGGCTCGTCGAAGGCTCCCCGAAATCGCAAGGACACGGACGCGGTCTCTCGTGTTCATGAACCGCAAACACGCTGGTCCTTAGAAATATTCCTTTGGCCTGGCTCTTCCTCTCATCGGGGAATAATCGACGGCGTCCCCTGATTAGTGATGGTGTAGCGCGGTTTTACTCACTTCATGCTTTGGGGGATCAGATGTTTCCATTTCGTCTTGCTGTCGTTTCGGCAATCGTGATGTTCGCGATCGCCTGCGGAGGCTGCTCTTCGTCTTCTCCGGATTCACCGTCGCCGACCTCGTCACCGTCACCGACGCCATCACCCACGCCGACGCCCACGCCGTCGCCCACGCCGTCACCAACGCCGACGCCGTCACCAACGCCGACTCCGGCCACGCCGTCGTCGTCGATTACGATTCCCGTCGGCGCCCAATCGCTGGGGAATAGAGCTTACATGCCCGCTGAACTGAATGTTGACCTGGGCACAACAGTGACGTGGATGAACACCGACTCTGTTGCTCACACCTCGACGTCGAATGCGACCGGGTGGGATTCGGGAATCCTCGCACCGGGTGGTCAGTTCTCGGTCGCGTTTCAGAACGCGGGAACGTTTTCATATCACTGCGCAATTCACCCGGGAATGGTCGGAACGGTTGTCGTGCACTGAAGGCCTGGCAGTTGCGAGGCTATCCTCAGCCGCTTTGGAGGAGTGCCGTCGTTTGTCGATACCGTGCGTCTGCTTCGAGCGCGAGAAACCCAGCTCGCAGGAGCTCTGTCAGTACTCGCTCACACGTCGCCAGATCGAGGGCCCAGAAGCGAGCGCCCTCGCTCACGGTGATTCGCAAGCCGGGCGCCCGATCGAATTCTTCGCGAATGAGTTGAACGAGTCTGCGGAACGAGAACGGCTGCATATGGTCCTCCGGGCGTCGGCCTGCGTGTATGAAGCGGTATGAATCGCAGGCCGACGCTGTTGCAGTTGAGCAAGACATGTGCGGGGTCTGACCCCACGCATCACGATCCTCAGCGAAGAACGTTGAGGATCACGCCGCCGTAGACGCGATGGCCGTAACGTGTTTCCTGGCCAAAGAATGCCGGCGCGTCATCCTGCGACCGGACCGCGATGAACCGATAATCCCCGCGCAGACCCCAGCGGCCGGCGTACCACTTGATTCCGCCGCCGACGTTGGTTGTCAGAAACGTCGACGTATCCGCCACGCCGAGTTCAGCTTTTTCGAAGAGACTCAAGCCGCCGATGCCGGCCGCCGCATACGGCACGAGAGAACCGCGGCCGGAGGAGACGATGACGTTGCCGCTGTAGTTGAGGAAATGCGGCGTCGTCACGTCGACGGCGCCCGCGGCGAAGTCCAGCGTCTGTGAGACGCCGAGGAGTCCGCTGACTTCGCCTTCGACGCCGACGTAGCGATTGAAGTTGTAAGTCACGCTGCCCCCGAGGTCGTAGTTGCCGAAACTCGGGGCAGGAGAGTCGGTTGCCTCGGTGAAGAAGGTGGCGCCGCCCGGGATGATCGTGACTTCAAGGGTGCCGGGCCCCGGCGCCGCCTCCCGCGTTTGTGCCTGAGCAGTGTTCGTGCCCGTGAATCCAATGATGAGTGCAAGTATTGCGATCTGACGTTTCATGAGTGCCTCCAAAAGACACCCGGTGTGATTTCCACAAGCCTCTCGAGGAAATCACACCCGGTGTCGTTACATAGGTATGCCGCCGAGAGCTTTATAGACGGCGATCACACTGGTGAACACACCAGCCTCGGCCTGTGCCACCGCATCCTCTGCCTGAAGTTGTGTGCGCTCCGCGTCGAGCAAAGCGAGGAAGTCGACGACCCCTTCGCGATACCGCACGCGGGCGATGGTGGCGGCGCGTGTGCTTTCACGAGCCTGATCGGCGAGCTTCACGAGGCGCTGTTGCTCCTCGCGATAGTTGACGAGTGCGTTCTCGGTCTCTTCGAGCGCGCGCAAGACGACTTGCTCGAACTCGGCAAGCGACTCTCGCGTCACGCCCTCTGCCCCGCGAAGGCGGGCCCGCGCGCTGCCAAGATCGAAGGCGGCCCAGCTCAAAGCGGGTGTGACGGCATATGCGCGACTGTCGGAAACGTTGAAGAGGCTCCCGCGCCCGGCAAGCAGACCAAGAAATCCGGTCACCGTGATGTGCGGGTAAAGATCGGCAGCGGCGGCAGCTTCTCGAGCTGTCGACGACGCCAGGCGGCGTTCGGCAGAACGCACGTCTGGCCGGCGGCGGAGCAGTTCGTCAGGCTCCCCAATGGCGATCGCCTTCGCGAGCGCCGGGTACGGCCGCGGCGACAGATCGACGCGAAGCTCGCCCGGCCTCACCGCGATCAACACGGCGATGCGGTGCTCCCGTTCCGCGATCGCGCTCCTGATTGGCGGAACACTCGCTTCGATGGCGGCGACTCGTGCACCGGCGCTGGCGACATCCTGCTCTTCGCCAAAGCCGGCGTCGCGCCGGACTTCCGTGAGACGCAGCGTCTCCCGCTGGTTCATCAGGCTGCGGTCGGCGACCGCAAGCTGCTGCTGCAGGCCACGCAGCTCGAAGTAGTTGCGCGCCACTTCCGCCGCCACGCTGACACGCACGTCGTCAACGTCAGCTGCGAAGCTGTCGGCGGTCGCCGCCGCCGCGCGCATCTGCGATCGGATGCGCCCGAAGACATCGATTTCCCAGAACGCATCGAAGCCGAGGCTGTATGACGTCACCCGGACGGGTTCGCTCGACAGGCCTGGTACTTGTTGGTCGCGATGGTCAACGTCGGCGCCCGCCGTGACGACGGGAAACCGATCGTTTCTGACGTCGGCGAAGATCGCGCGCGCCTGGTCGAGGTGCGCGATCGCGATCCGCACATCGTGATTTGCGGCAAGCGCGCGGTTCACGAGCTCGTCGAGGACCGGGTCCTCGAACTGCTGCCACCAGCGCGGATCGAACGATTGCGCCGACACCGACGCACGGTCGGCGTTGTGCAAGGCGACGGGAGCCACCACCGGCGCCACGTACGGTGGACGCACAGCGCATCCGGTCACCAGCACCGCGAGCGACGCCGCGTAGAGCGCGGGCTGCAGCCGCCGCGGACGAAACAACCTCCGGATCATGATCAATGTCCTTCCGCCGGCACTGTCACCGGGATCGCCGACGTGCGGCGCGACCGGCGCCGGGTCAGGCGGCCAATGACGATGTAGAAAACGGGCGTGAGGAACAGGCCGAAGAACGTCACGCCCAGCATGCCGGCGAACACGGCGATGCCCATGGCTTGACGGATCTCGAAGCCGGCGCCGGAGGAGAACACGAGCGGGACGACGCCCATGATGAAGGCCATCGATGTCATCAGGATCGGCCGCAGTCGAATCCGGCAGGCCGTGAGGATGGCGTCGAGTGCCGACTGACCTTCGTCTTCCCGCTCCTTCGCGAACTCCACGATGAGGATCGCGTTCTTGCACGCGAGCCCGGCGAGCACGAGAAAACTGATCTGCGTGAACACGTTGTTGTCGCCGCCGGTCAGCCACACACCGGCAATGGCCGAGAACAACGTCATCGGGACGATCAGGATCACCGACAGCGGCAGCGACCAGCTCTCGTACAACGCCGCGAGCACGACATAGACCAGCAGCACGCAGAGCGGGAAGATGAGCAGCATCGTGTTACCCGCAAGCAGCTGCTGGTACGCAAGCTCCGTCCACTCGAAGGTCATGCCCGATGGCAACTGCTCGCCGAGCACCTCGGCGATCGCTTCCTGCGCCTGACCCGAGCTGTGGCCTGGCGATGGACCGCCGTTGATCTCGGCGGCGGGATAGCCGTTGTAGTGCATGACTTGATCGGGCCCGTAGCTGCGCTTGACGGTCACCAGCGATCCGAGCGGAACCATGTCGCCATGCGCATTGCGAGTCTCGAGACGACGGATCTGTTCGGGCTGCAGGCGGAAGGCGGATTCGGCCTGCGCGTTCACCTGGTAGGTGCGCCCGAATCGATTGAAGTCGTTCACGTAGAGCGAGCCGAGATAGACCTGCAGCGTCTCGAAGACATCCGTCAGTTCCACTCCATAGCTCTTGACTCGCTCGCGATCGACGTCCGCCTGGATCTGCGGCACGCTGACCTGAAAGCTCGAGAACAAACCGGCCAGCGAGGGCGCCTGCTGCGCCTTTGCCATGCTGGCCTGCAGCTGCCCGTAGAGTTCCTCGAACCCGCTACCGCCGCGGTCCTCCACATACAGCTTGAATCCGCCAACCTGTCCGAGGCCCTGCACGGATGGCGGCGGGAAGATTGCGACGATGGCGTCCTGTATCTGGCCGAAGAACTGTTGGTTGAGATCGGAGACGATGGCGCTCGCCGTGAGCTGCGGGCTCGTTCGTTCCTCCGATGGCTTCAGAACCACGAACGCGATACCGGAATTGGACGCGTTGACGAAGTTGTTGATGGAGAGACCAGGAAATGCCACTGAGCTCAGAACACCAGGGTGCTCGAGCGCGATCGACGACATCTTCCGGATGACGGCGTCGGTGCGATCCAACGTGGCGCCATCAGGGAGCTGGGCGAAGGCGACGAGGTACTCCTTGTCCTGCGTCGGCACGAACCCCGGCGGTACGCGCGCGAACCCTGCCCCGGTGAGGGCGACGAGACCGACGTAGAGCACGATCGCGAGCGACGCCACGCGCAGGACCCGCCCCACACCCAGTGTGTAGGTTCCGGATGCGCGCGTGAAGAAGCGATTGAACCCGCGGAAGAACCACCCGAACAGGCGATCGGCGGCTCGTTGCAGGCCGTCGCGCGCTGCGTCGCGCGGCTTGAGCAGACGCGAGGCGAGCGCCGGGCTCAAGGTCAGCGAGTTGAACGCGGAAATGACCGTCGATATCGCAATCGTCAAAGCGAACTGGCGATAGAACTGCCCGGTGAGGCCGCTGACGAAGGCGGTGGGAACGAACACGGCGCAGAGCACGAGCGCAATCGCGATAATCGGTCCCGAGACTTCCTCCATCGCTCGTCTGGTGGCGTCGAGCGGCGGCAACCCAAGCTCGATGTGCCGCTCCACGTTCTCCACGACCACAATCGCATCGTCGACGACGATGCCGATCGACAATACGAGGCCGAAGAGCGAAAGCGTGTTGAGCGAGAAGCCCATCGCCAACATGACTCCGAACGTGCCGATCAGTGAGACCGGAACGGCGACGAGCGGGATGATCGACGCGCGCCACGTCTGCAGGAACACCATGACGACGATCACCACGAGCAGAATTGCTTCAAACAGCGTTTCGACGACGGCGCGGATCGAGTTTCGAACGAAGGTGGTCGGGTCATACACGATGCGGTAGTCGACGCCGTCGGGAAACGACTGCTTCAGTGTGGTCATGACCTGGCGCACCTGGTCCGACGCCTCGATGGCGTTGGTCCCCGGCCGCTGGAAGATGCCGATGGCAACGGCGGGCTTGTTGTCCAGCAGGCTTCTGAGCGCGTATACGTTGGCGCCGAGCTCAACGCGGCCGACGTCGCGAACCCGCGTGATCTGACCGTCCGGAGTCGCGCGGACGACGATGTCTGAGAACTCGTCTTCGGTCGTCAGGCGCCCGCGCGTGTTGACCGAGAGCTGAAATGTCGTATCAACCGGAGCCGGCTGGGCCCCGAGGACGCCGGCCGCAACCTGGATGTTCTGTTCACGAATGGCGCGGATCACGTCCGAGGTCGTCAGCCTTCGCGACGCCAGGCGATCGGGATCCAGCCACACGCGCATGCTGTATTCGCCTGCCCCGAACACCTGTGCGCTGCCGACTCCAGGAATGCGGGTGAGCTCGTCCTTCACGCGCAGGTGCGCGAAGTTGGAGAGGTAGAGCATGTCGTAGCGCTCGTCGGGCGAGACGAGGTGAACGACCATGATGAAATCGGGCGTCGACTTCTCGGTCACGACGCCGATGCGCTGTACTTCGGAGGGCAGCCGCGGCAGCGCCTGCGCGATGCGGTTCTGCACCTGCACCTGCGCGTTGTCGAGGTCGGTCCCGAGCGCGAAGGTGATCGTGAGCGTCATGCGCCCGTCGGAAGTCGCCTGCGAGAACATGTAGAGCATGTCCTCGACACCGTTGATCTGCTGTTCCAGCGGCGATGCAACCGTCTCGGCGATCACGCGCGGATTTGCCCCCGGGTAGGTCGCGCGCACGACCACCGTCGGCGGCACGACCTGCGGGTACTCGCTGATCGGCAACTGAAAGAGGGCGATGGCGCCGGCGGCGACGATCACCAGCGACAGCACGGCGGCAAAGATCGGCCTGTCGACGAAGAATCTCGAGAATCTCATGGCGCGCTCAGTTGGATGAGGGTTCGCTGCCTGGCGCGGCCTGGCCCACGCTGGCTGATCCGTCTGTTGGGAGCGGCGGGCCGTCAGGCCCGCCGGAAGTCATCTCCACGAGGACGGGTGTCACGGGTGCGCCTGGCCGCACTCGCTGGAGGCCGTTCACCACAATCGGCTCTCCGGCGGCGAGCCCGCTGCGGACGACGCGCAAGCCATCGACGATGGGGCCGAGCGTGACGGTGCGGTATTCGATCTCGTGCTGTGGTCCCACGACGTAGACGAACTTCTTGTTCAGATCAGTTCCGACCGCGCGGTCCTGGATCAGCAGACCGTGATACGAGCCAGTACCCGCGAGGCGCAGGCGCACGAAAAGTCCGGGCGTCAGCCGTCCGTCTGTGTTGCGAAACACCGCGCGTCCGCGAATCGTGCCGGTCGAGCCATCGAGCTGGTTATCGAGGAAGTCCAGGTGCCCCTGACGGGGGAAACCGTCATCGTTTGCCAGCGCCATCCGAATGGGGAGCTCGCTCGAGCGTCGATGGCTGCGCGGATCGGTGCCGCCCCCACTCGTGTACTTGAGGAAGATCTGCTCGTCCGCGTCGAAGTACGCATACACGGGATCGAGCGACACCACCGTCGTCAGCAACGTTGCTTCGCCCGGTCCGCTCGAGACGAGGTTGCCTTCGGTCACGATCGCGCGACCGACGCGACCGTCGATGGGTGACGTGACCTGCGTGAATTCGAGGTTCAACTCTGCCGCGCGCAGCGCGGCTTCGACCGCGGCCACCTGTGCGGCAGACTCCTGCGCAAAGGAGGCGCGCCGATCGTGTTCTTCGCTCGCGATCGCGTTTTCAGCGCTGAGGCGATCTGCCCGTCGCAGTTCTGAGTCCGCGCGCTGCACCGTGGCGCGCGCGCGGGCAAGCTCGGCGTGAAGACGATCGACCTCCGCCTGAAATGGACGCGGATCGATTTGGAACAGGAGGTCGCCACGCTGGACGATGGCGCCTTCGGCGAATCGCACGGCGGCCACGTAACCGGCGACGCGCGGCCGGACGGCGACCGTGTCGACCGCCTGCAGGCGGCCAGTGAATTCATCCCACTCGGTGACCTCGCGCGAGACGACGTGGGCGACCGTCACTTGTGGTGGTGGAGGTGGAGCTTGTTGCGCCTCCGTGTGCGTGCAGCCGACAGAGAGCGCAACGAGCGCGAGTGATGCGACAGCAGTGAGCTTCATACAGTGAGCAGTCTGGCTGTGTGACGTGAGTCAAACAATCGGGCAGTGGCTGCAGACGCGCCTCGCGCCTGAGCCTGAGACGAACATTCGACCTTCCGCAGAGGACGATCTACGACTTTTGGACGAGGGAACCCTCGTCCGTGCAGACCATCTCGTTTATGGGTCAACCTGCTCGATAATTGAGGGGACGTTGTGCCGTAAGGAACATCCATGTCTGAAGAGAAGACGACGGTGGAAGCGGAGTGTGACAACGGCAGTTTGGCAACACTGCCACTCGACAGCCGCGATCCCGATACCCTGCGTGCCGCACTGCTCCGCGAAAACATCGAACGACGCCGCAACGAATGCCTCGCGAAGATTCAGACCGACGTGGTGAAAATCGCGATGGATCTCCTCGTTCGCGAGCCCGACATCGACGGTTTCTTCAAGGCCCTGTTGAAGACGCTTGCGGAAGAGGGCGAGAGCCACAAAGTCGCCGTCTGGCTGATCGACGACGATCGCAAGGGCTGCGACGTGTGGATGGTGCACATGGGCGGCAAGGTGATCACCGCGGACAGCCCGGAATGGCAGACGACCAGCTTTCCGCGCCGGTTGATGGGCGAGCATCTGTTTCAGTACGAGCCGGGATGGAACCAGACAATCGAGTACTCGTGCGATGACCCGCGACTGCCGGAAGCGCTTCGCAGTTTCGTCACTCGTGAGGGGCTGAACACGACCGTGGTCACACCGCTCGTGCTGAGTGACAACGTTCTTGGCTGGATGACGCTCTGCGCCGTCGAGACGCCCGAGTGTTCAGGGCAGTGGTGGCGCATCGCGCTGATCGAAGCGATGGCGCGGCAGGCGGCATTGGCGTTACATCACAGCCGGCTTGTCGAACACAATCGGATCGAGGAACGCAGGAAAGCGATCCTCGATGAACGCAATCGGCTTGCGCGTGACATCCACGACACTCTTGCGCAGGGCTTCGGCGCGATCCTCATGCAGCTGCAAGCGGCGCAGCGTGAGGCCTGTGTGTTCTCACCGGCAGCTGCAGTGAGCATCGAGACGGCCATCGAGCTCGCGCGCACGCACATGGTGCAGGCACGCCGCTCCGTGGGAGCCTTGCGACCGAACGTGTCCGGTGAAGAAGACCTCGTGCGGACGATCAAGCGGATCGCGGAACTGGGACGGCGGACGGCCAACGTGCCGATCGATTTGCACCTCGATGATCTCCCGCGATTTGGCGACGGCATCGAGCGCGAGGTCGCCGGAATCGTGCAGGAGGCGCTGACCAACGCCCTGCGCCACGCGCGTGCCCGCCGGATCACGATTCGTGCCTCGACGGTCAATTCGCTCGGACTGCGACTGTCGGTCGCCGATGATGGACGCGGAATTGCGAGCGAGCGGTCCTCGTCCGGGTTCGGGATGACGAGCATGCAGGAGCGTGCCGATCGCATCGGCGCATCGCTGACGATCGTGACGGCGCCGCGCAGCGGGACGGAAGTCGTGCTCGCCTGGGAACCTTCATCACTCCCGACGCAGGTCTATGCCATCAGCTGAAGTCGCGGCCCCGACGTCGCGCGCACGGGTCCTGCTGGTCGATGATCACGCCCTGCTCAGAACCGGTGTGGCCAACATCATCAACCAGGAAGCCGATCTTCATGTCGTGGCCGAAGCCGGCAACGGCGTCGAGGCGCTCGACGCCTTCGATCGCTACCACCCGGACGTGACGCTGCTCGATCTGCGCATGCCGGTGATGGAAGGTGTCGAGGTCGTCAGGCGGCTGCGGGAAAAGGATCCACGGGCTCGCGTCATCATCCTCACCACGTACGATACCGACGAGGAGATCTCACGCGCGCTGAAAGCGGGCGCGAAGGCATACGTGCTGAAAGACATCTCGGCCGACGGCCTGATCGCGTGCATCCGCGACGTGCTTGCCGGCAAGACCTACCTGGCGCCGGCGGCGGCCGCGAAGCTGGCGGAAGACGTGACGCGCGTCCAGCTCACGCCGCGCGAGCTGGCCACGCTGCGTCTGCTCGCCGACGGCAAGGCGAATAAAGAAATCGCCAACGAGCTGGGCATCAGCGAACGAACCGTCAAGACCCACCTCGGTCATCTCTTCGAGAAGCTCGGGGTGACCAGCCGTACGGAGGCCGTCAAGGTCGCGACGCGCCGAGGTCTCGTCCGCCTCGGGTAAACACGAAGGACCTGCCTTACGTCGCGCGGTTCCGGATCGCCGTGATTCCACTGGCGATCCACACCGCGGCGATTCCGATGCCGAGCACAACGAGGAAGTGCGCGCGCAAGCCGTCGACCCGCGCACGGTCTCCGACATGCTCGTTGCCAAGCCTGACGATTTCCACGACCGCAGCCCATGCAAGTCCGATCGCGATGACGACGGCGGGGATGACGAAAGACGCGAACAGCGTGGCGACGACCCAGCCC
>Ga0075433_10002196_pt1 | contig 14795 bp, 11 predicted proteins | sample RhiMethybrSRZTD2_FD_75299 | JGI IMG/M metagenome (GOLD analysis project Ga0075433, IMG submission 75299) | Populus rhizosphere microbial communities from Tennessee, USA - Rhizosphere MetaG P. TD hybrid SRZTD2 | ecosystem: Host-associated > Plants > Roots > Rhizosphere > Soil | place: USA... | reverse complement strand
CTATCAGGACGCGTCCACGGACGTCACGACGACGATCGGAACGCACTTCTACCCGGGCCGGAAGATCGTCTTCTCGCTGCCGCAGGGGTACGCAGACCCGGTGACGTCGGTGCCGATTCCGCCGGCCGACGCCATGCCCGAAGACCGGCACGACCTGACGTACACGACGGGCGCGACGTGGTGGCCCGCCCTGAAGGCGCTCCTGGGGCCGCAGACGATTCCGCCCGGAGTCCTCCTGCCGGCCCTCGCCGACGCCGACGCCGGCAACGCCCTCCGGTTCATCTGGGGTGACCGGGACGCGGTGATGACGACGACCGAGGCGAACCAGAATTATCTGGGCACCAAGCTCGGCGACATATTCCACTCGAATCCCCTGATCGTGGGTCGTCCGGCCGACTTCGCTTTCTACGACGCGAACCTCAACAGTTACCAGGCGTTCTACAAGACGTATCGCCAGCGCCGCCGGGTACTGTTCGCCGGGGCCAACGACGGCCTTTTGCACGCCTTCGAGGTCGGCGTGTTCAACCGCGACGCCACCGTCTGTTCCGTACTCTCCGACGGAACTCTGCCGCCCTGCTACGACCTCGGCACGGGAGTCGAGCTCTTTGCGTACGCGCCCCGCGCGATCATGCAGATCTTCAAGCCGTTGAAGGACGCCGTCGGTCCCCAGACGCCGCGGACGGAGTGGACCGTGGACGGTGCGCCTTCCGCGGCCGATGCGTTCATCGACGTCAACCACAACGGCACTCCGACGCCGGGCGATCGTGCCTGGCACACCGTCCTCGTGGGAGGCATGCGCGAAGGGTCGCCCTTCGAGGGGACGTCCGGCGCGTCGCCGAAATCGTCTCGCGGGACCTATTACGCGCTCGACATCACGCAACCCGACGAGCTCGTCGACGACGGCAACGGCGGCGTCGGGCCACCGGCCGGAGCCGGGACTTTCCTCGCCCCGAAATGTCTGAACGCGAACGGCGACGCGAGTTGCGGAAAAGACGCGGCCGACGCAACGGTGCGGTCGAGCCAGCCGGCGAGAGCGTGGCCCACCGTGTTGTGGGAGATCACCGACGCCGGCGACCAGGACGCGTCGGGCTCTCCGGGGTTCGGCTACGGCGACATGGGTGAGACCTGGTCGAAGCCGGCGATGGGCCGGGTCCGCGTCTGCGTCGCGAACTGCGGTAATACGGTTGCTCCGCTCCCGATCACGGTCGACTACTACGTCGCCATTTTCGGCGGTGGGTTCGATCGGGAGCGACTGAATCGAAGGGGCAACTGGTTGTACATCGTCGACATCGAGACCGGAAAGACGCTCTATCGCGCCAACTCCAGTTGTGGCGTGAACTCCGGGGCCGCCGGTTGTACACCGACTTACCTCGGCTCCGTACCGTCGGAGCCGGCGGCGCTCGACCTGAACGGCGACGGCTACATCGACTTCGTCTACGTGGGCGACCTCAAGGGACAGCTCTGGCGTATCGACCTGACGGATCTTCGGCGTCTGTCGAGTCCCCCGGGAGGGCGCTGGAACAACCAGCTGGATCTCGCGAACGGTTCGGGAAAACCGTTCCTGTTCTTCCAGACACCCCAGCCCGTGGCTCCCGCGACGGAGCCCTTCTATCCGATCTATTTCCGCCCGACGGCCGTCTCTCTGGGGTTCAGCTCCGGAGGCAAGCCGACGGTCGGAATCGCGTTCGGAACGGGCGACCGGGACGACATTCTTTCGGCGGTCGACCTGGCGAGCTTGAATTTCAAGCAGCGCTTCTACTACGTCGTCGACGACTCGAATACCGCGACTCGGACCGAGACGGACCTTCTGGACATTCCGTCACCGACCGCTCCCGTCGCGACGACCGTCCCGACCAAGGGATGGTTCCTCGAGTTCGTCAAGGGCGAGAGGCTCATTACCGATTCTCTCGCGATCAAGGGAGCCGTCTTCTTCTCGACGTTCAACCCGATTCCTCCCGGGACCAACCGCGACGCCTGCAACAACATCAGCAAGTGCGTGAACCTGTTTGGAGTGCCGCGCTTCTACCGAGTGAAGTACTCGACGGGAGACCCTTACGCCGGATCCGACCGCGGAGAGACCCAGCAGAACGCGACATTCCTGACCAACCCCGTCTTCTACACCTCGGCCGACCAGCAGGCCCACGTGATCTTCACGTCCGACAACGAAGTGAAGGTCGAGACGGTACCGGGCGGAACCAAGACGGCGATCAAGGACTGGAAGGAGAACGAAAGACCGAAATAGTGGACGGGAGTCGCAGCGGACGCGCGCTGCCCGCGGCGCTCGCATCGGCGCGCGGCTGAACGCCCTCGGGAATTCAGCGCAGGGCCCGCGCCACCTTCTTCAGGTCCTGGACGAACTTTCCGGTCTCCCGCCGCCGCGTCTCGTCGTCCGGCGCTCGAAGCAGCGACGAGGGATGCACGGTGGCCAGCACCCGCGGCGCGAGCGGTGACACGACGAACTCCCCCCTCTGGCGGCTCACCTTGAACGCGCGTCCGAGAAGGGCCTGAGCCGCGGTCGCTCCCAGGCAGACGAGTACCTTCGGTCTGACCAGGGCGATCTCCGCGTCGAGCCACGGGCGGCAGGCGCCGATCTCGACGGCGTTCGGCTTTTGATGAATGCGGCGCTTCCCCCGGGGCTCCCACTTGAAGTGCTTGACGACGTTCGTGACGTAGACCTCCCGGCGGTCGATCCCCGCCCTCTCGAGGGACGCGTCGAGGATCCGGCCGGCGGGGCCGACGAACGGGCGTCCCTCCAGGTCTTCCCGGTCGCCCGGCTGCTCGCCCACGAACATCACTCGCGCGCGAGGCGAGCCCTCCCCGAAGACCGTCTGGGTTCCCCGCTCCCACAGGTCGCACGCCCGGCACCGCGCTGCCGCCTGACGGAGCTTCGGCAAGGTCGGCTTCGGCGGAACGAGCGAAGCCGCGGTCTCGTCGGAAAGCGTTCGACCCGGCACGAGTCCAATCGGAAGCATTCCCCGGGCCAGAGGTCCTGATAGCCTTTCCCGGAAAAAGGGGGAACACCCGATGAACCTCGTCGTCGGAGCCACCGGTGTCCTGGGAGGAGAGATCTGCTCGCGGCTGGCAAAGGCGGGAAAGCCCGTGCGGGGGCTCGTGCGGACCTCCTCGAGCCCCGAGCGCGTGAGCGCCCTGCGAGAAGCGGGCGTCGAGCTCGCCACCGGAGACCTGACGGATCGCGCGTCCCTCGACGCCGCCTGCCGGGGCGTTCACACGGTGTATTCGACGGCCACGGCGATCCAGTCGCGGGAGGTGAGCAACACCCTCGATCGCGTCGACCGCGAAGGACAGGCCAACCTCGTCGACGCAGCGCGGGCGGCGGCCGTTCGGCGGTTCGTCTTCATCTCGTTTCGCGGGACGAAGGACTTCGACTTCCCGCTCCAGACGGCCAAGCGGGCAACGGCCGAACGCCTGAAGGCGAGCGGCATTCCGTGGACGATCATCGAGGCTTCGGTGTTCATGGAGATCTGGCTGGGTCCGCACCTCGGCTTCGATGCGTCCGGCGGAAAGGCCCGTGTCTTCTGCTCCGGCGAGAAGAAGATCAGCTGGGTGTCCTATCGCGACGTCGCGGCGCTCGCGATCGCTGCGGCCGAGAGCCCGGACGCGGAAAACCGGACGATCGAGGTCGGAGGGCCCGAAGCCCTCTCACACTACGACGTGATCCGGATCTTCGAGGAGCGCGCGGGTCGAAAGTTCGACGTGGAGTGCGTGCCGGAAGAGGCGCTCGAGGCGATGAGGACGAACGCGAAGAGTCCCCTCGAGGAAACCTTCGCGGGCCTCATGCTCTTCGTCGGCCGCGGCGACGAGATCGACATGCGGCCGACGCTCGCGCGTTATCCCCTCCGCATGACGACCGTCCGGGAGTACGCCGACCGAGTCTTAGCGGGCTAGGAGACGGGTTCCGGCGGCGCCGATCTCTGGCACCGGGCGTGCTCAGGAATCGGATGGAGGTTGAAATGAACCAGTCGGCGAGGGTCTGCCTGCTCGTTCTCGCGATCGTGGGGATCGGTTCCGTCGCAGCCGCGGAGACGCGCAAGATCGAAGTCGTCGCGCACAAGTACGCTTTCGAGCCCGCCCGCATCGAGGTCAAAGTGGGCGAGCCCGTGGAGATCACGTTCCGCAGCACGGACACGAAGCACGGTTTCGTTTCGAAGGAGCTCGGTCTCGAGAAGGTCGTGTTCTCGAAGGATCAACCGGCGACCGTCACCTTCACGCCGAAAACGCCGGGGACCTATCCGTTCAAGTGCGCGAAGTTCTGCGGCCTCGGGCACGGGAAGATGAAGGGCGAGATCGTGGTCACGCCCTAAACCACCGGCGCGGTCTTCGGCTCCACGACCGGGGCGGTCTCCTCCTCGGGCAGAGCGCCCATGAACCGCCGGATGGGCCTGGCGAGAACGAGCAGGACGACGCCGGCGATCCCCGTGACCTTCGCAACCGATAAGAACAGCTCCTCGACGCCCATCCCCTGAAACCCTCCGGCCGCGAGGCCCGCGATCAGGTTTCCGAGCGCGGTTCCCATGAACCACGTCCCCATCATCTGGCCCACGAGAGGCCGGGGCGAGAGTTTCGTCACGCTCGACAGACCGACGGGTGAGAGACAGAGCTCGCCGACGGTGTGGAGCAGATAGGTGATGATCAGCCACAGCATCGAGACCCGCATCCCGCCGGCGGTGAAGCTCGCACCCCAGGCGAGCACGAGGAAGCCGACCGCGAGGAACGTCAGCCCGAACCCCATCTTCGCCGGAGTCGACGGCTGGCGGCGTCCGAGGCGGACCCACAGCGCGCCGAAGACCGGGGCGAGAAGGATGATGAAGATCGAGTTCACCGACTGAAGGAACGAGGCCGGCATCTCCCAGCCGAAGATGACCCGCTGGGTCATACGCTCGGCGAAGAGGTTCATCGAGGAGCCCGCCTGCTCGAATCCCGCCCAGAAGAGAACCGCGGCCATGAAGAACACGAAGATGACGGCGATCCGCTTCTTCTCGGCCTTCGACAGCTTCGACAGGAAAATCACCGAGCCGAAGTAGAGGAGCGCGAGACCGAGCATGAAGAAGCCCGTCCCCCTGGCGACGCCGTACAGGTCGAGGTGGATGACTCCCGCGAGCTGGAGGACGACCGCGAGGGCGATCACGCCGAAGACGACGGCGACGCCCAGACCCAGACGCCGGATCGCCGTTCGATCGCCGGCCGCCGTCACTTCCGCCGATCGGCGGAGGCCGGCTTCGCCGAGGTACTTACCGCCGAGGCGGTACTGGATCAGCCCCAGGACCATGCCGACGCCGGCGGCGCCGAAGCCCAGGTGCCAGTTGACCTTCTCGCCGAGAAAACCGCAGACGAGCGGGCCGACCATCGCTCCGACGTTGATCCCCGAGTAGAAGATCGAGAAGCCCGCGTCGCGCCGGTGGCCGCCCTCCGGATACAGATCCGCGACCATCGCGCTGACGTTCGGCTTGAGCAAGCCCGTTCCGATCACGATCAGGCAGAGGCCGAGATAGAAGGTTCCGACCGTCCCGATCGCCATGCTGAAGTGCCCGGCGGCGATGAAACAGCCTCCGAGGAAGACGGCCCGGCGCTGACCGAGGATCCGGTCGGCGACCCATCCGCCGGGCAGCGCCATCAGGTAGACGAAGCCGACGTAGAGGCCGTAGATCGCGGCGCCCGTTCGATCCGTGAGTCCGAATCCACCGTTCTGGACGGTGGCGACGAGGAAGAGCAGCAGGATGCCGCGCATCCCGTAGTAGCTGAAGCGCTCCCACATCTCGGTGAAGAAGAGAGTGGAGAGGCCGCGCGGGTGTCCGAACCACTGCTTGCCGGCGGGATTGCCCTGCGTCATTTCGTCCCCCTCGCGAGCGACAGGCTACCAGAGGCCTGCCGGCCCCGGCGGTTCAAAACGCGCCGTTGCCGATCAGCGATTCCCGTTCATCGCCTCGCGCAGGCTCTCTCCCACCGCCCGCGCCGTGCGACGGAGGTCGGAGTCGGTGTGGGCGGTCGAAACGAACCACGCCTCGAACTGCGCCGGTGGCAGGAAGACTCCGCGCTCGCGCATCGCGTGGAAGAACGCGGCGTAACGGCGGGTGTCCGACCTCTTGGCGGACGTGAAGTCTCCGACCTCGCCGCGGCAGAAGAAGAGGGTCGAGAGCGACCCCACGCGCTGGTACGTCACGCTCTCCTCCTCGCCGGCGTCGCGGACCGCGTCGCGGACCGCGGTCTCGAGGAGCGCGCCCCTACGTTCGAGCTCCGCATAGGGAGGACGCCGCTCGATCTCCCGGAGCATCGCGATCCCCGCAGCCATTGCGAGCGGATTGCCGGAGAGCGTGCCGGCCTGGTACACGTCGCCGGTGGGCGCGACGCGCTCCATGAGATCGCGCCGTCCGCCGTAGGCCGCGACCGGCAGGCCGCCGCCGAGGATCTTCCCGAGGACGGTCAAATCCGGCCGGACGCCGAAAATCTCCTGCGCTCCGCCCCGCGCGAGGCGGAATCCGGTGATGACTTCGTCGAAGACGAGGAGCGCCCCGTGCCGCGACGTGAGCTCGCGGACCGCTTCGAGATAACCCGGGCGCGGCGCAACGACGCCCATGTTTGCGGCGACGGGCTCGATCGAGAACGCCGCGATCTCGCCCGGGTGCCTGCGGAAGGCCGCCTCGAGCGCGTCGGCGTCGTTGTACGGAACGACCGTCGTCAGCGATGCGAGCTCCTCCGGCACGCCCGGACTCCCGGCGATCCCCAGGGTCGCGACGCCCGACCCCGCCGAGACGAGGAAGGAATCGGCGTGTCCGTGGTATCCACCGTCCGTTTTCACGATCCGCGCGCGGCCGGTCGCTCCGCGCGCCAGCCGGATCGCGCTCATCGCGGCTTCCGTGCCCGAGCTCACGAAGCGGACCATCTCGATCGACGGAACCATCTTCGTGACGCGTTCCGCGAGCCTCACTTCCCGCTCCGTCGGCGCGCCGAACGACGTGCCCCCCCGCGCCGCCTTCGCGACCTCGCGTACGACGAACGGCGGAGCGTGCCCGAACAGGAGCGGGCCGTAGGACATGACGTAATCGAGGCGCGACACGCCGTCGGCGTCCCGTAGCCTCGCGCCGCGCCCGCTCGAGACGAAGAACGGCTCTCCCCCGACCGAGGCGAACGACCGGACCGGCGACGAAACGCCGCCGGGCATCAACGTCTTCGCCCGGCGGAACAACGCCGATGAGCGCCGCGCGCGGTTCGCTCCCGGGAACTTGGAACTTGGAACTTGGAACTCCTAGAGAGATCCGTCCGCGATCCAGCGAGCCGCGTCGCGCGCGTGATAGGTCAGCACGAAGTCCGCTCCCGCCCGGAGGATCCCCGTCAGGATCTCGCCGACGATGCGCTTCTCGTCGATCCAGCCGTTGGCCGCGGCGGCCTTGACCATCGCGTACTCGCCGGAGACGTTGTACGCGGCAATCGGCGCGTCGAAGCGCTCGCGTGCATCGCGGATCAGGTCGAGATAGGCGAGCGCCGGCTTGACCATGACCCCGTCGGCGCCCTCCTCGAGGTCGAGGGCGATCTCGCGCATCGCTTCCCGCCGGTTCGCGGGGTCCATCTGGTAGCCCCGCCGGTCCCCCATCTTCGGCGCGGAGCCGGCCGCTTCCCGGAACGGCCCGTAGAACGCGGATGCGGACTTCGCGGAGTACGCCAGGATCGCGACGTGGGTGAACCCTTCGGCGTCGAGCGTCCGGCGGATCGCGGCGACCCTGCCGTCCATCATGTCCGACGGGGCGACCACGTCGACTCCCGCCCGCGCCTGCGAAACCGCGATCTGGGCGAGGAGCGGCAGCGTCGCGTCGTTGTCGACCTCGCCGTTCTTCAGGACGCCGCAGTGGCCGTGCGACGTGTACTCATCGAGGCACACGTCGGTCATCACGACGAGATCCGGGACCGAATCTTTCAAGCGGCGAACGGTCTCCTGGACGGCGGCCGTGTCGTCCCAGCCCTCGCTGCCCACGTCGTCCTTGTGGTCGGGGATTCCGAACAGGATGACGGCCGGAATGCCGGCCTTCCGGAGCGCCTGCGCTTCGGCGACCGCGAGATCGGGGGATAGCCGCGCGACCCCCGGAAGCGAGGAGATCTCCTCGCGAACCCCGGAGCCGCGACGGACGAAGAGCGGGGCCACGAACCGGTCGGGCGACAGGCGCGTCTCCCGCGTGAGCTCGCGCAGCGCCGGCGTCCGGCGAAAACGCCGGAGGCGGACCGTCGGGAATCCCGTCATGTCCGCAGAATCTAGCAGGTTACCGGGCGAGCGGATCGCGACCGCCGAGCTCGGCGGCGATCCGCGCGACGGTCTCGAAGGTGGGCGGTCGGGCGATCTCGACGCGCGCGACCTGCCGGGCCGCCAGCGCGTTCCGCGTCGCCTCCCCGAGAGCGATCGCGATCGTGCGCGCGAGGCGGGCTCTCGCGGCCTCCCCCGCTCCCTCCAGGAGCCATCGCGCCGCCGACGGGGACGTGACGCAGAACGCGACGAGGGAGGGGGGAGACGTGATCGCCGAATCGAGCGCCGGGTCGTACGGGAGTGCGACCTTCCGGTAGAGGAGCAGGGAAACCACCCCGGCTCCGCGTCGGATGAGCTCCGCCTCGAGCTGCGCGTCGGCGTCCTCCCCCTGCGGAACGAGGACGCGCGTTCCCGAGAGATCGGCAGGCAGCTTCCGGAGGAGGGAAAGCACCGAGCCGCCGCCTTCCTCGACTTCGACGGAGAGCGCGGAGCGGAACCGCTCGGCCGTCGCGGGGCCGACGGCGAGGACCCGGCCCGGAAGCGTCGAGAGCAGATCGTCCCGCTCGAGAAAACGGTCGGCGGCGGATCGGCTCGTGAAGATCGCGAGGTCGAAGGGGCCGCTCACGGGCTTCGCCCGGAGAGTCTCGATCGCGTGACTCTGCCTCTCCACGACCTCGAGGTCGGGGACGAGCGACGACGGGAAGTCCCGCTCCCCCGACCGGACGACGAGCAGTCGCGCCTTCATGTCAGCCGCGCCATCGCGATCAGTTCCGCCGCACCGAGCTCGAGGAGCCGTGTCGCGACCTCGCGGCCGAGGGCGGCGGGATCGTGCTGGTCCCCGGTCGCGCCGGCCCGGAGCGTGCGGGATCCGTCCGGCGCGAAGACCGCGCCTTGGAGCTCCAGTGTCCCGTCACCGGAGCGCGCAAGCCCGGCCACCGGCGCGCGACACCCGGCCTCGAGGAGCTCGAGGAGCGTGCGCTCTGCCGTCGCTTCGCGGTGCGAAGGCGGATGATCGAGCCCCGCAAGACGCTCGAGCACCCCGCGATCGTCCGCGCGGGCGACGAGGGCGAGCGCCCCCTGCCCGACGGCCGGCAGCATCACGGAAACGGGCAGCTCCTCGGTGATCTCCTTGAGGAGCCCCAGGCGCGCGAGCCCGGCGCGAGCGAGGACGATCGCGTCCCACTTCCCCTCTTTCAAGCGCCGGACGCGGGTATCGACGTTTCCGCGAGCCTCGAGGACCTCGGCGTCCGGCCGGGCGAAGAGGATCTGCGCGCGACGACGCGCGCTCGAAGTTCCGATGCGGACACCGCGCGGAAGAGTCTCGAGCGGCCGGCGATCGCGCGAGACGAGCACGTCGCGCGGATCCTCCCGCGGCGGCACCGCGGCGAGCGCGATGCCCTCGGGCAGCCGGGAGGGAAGGTCCTTCAGGCTATGGACCCCGACGTCGACGCGGCCGGCGAGAAGCGCGTCGTCGATCTCGCGGGTGAAGAGGTCTTTTCCCGTCATCGTCGTGTCCAGCCTCGACAGGCGGTCGCCGGTCGTGCGGATCGGGACGATCTCGACCTCGGCGTGAGGGCGAAGGGCGCCGGCGACGATCTCCGTCTGCGCGAGGGAGAGGGCGCTGCCGCGGGCGCCGATCCGGAGCTTCATGAGGGAGGAGGCGACAGGGACACCTATTCCTTGTCCAGATCGAAGAGATGCCTCACGGCTTCGGCCCGATCCATCCTTTTGCCCGGATCCTTCTCCGCTTTCAGCCGCCGCAGGGGCTCGTGCAGCAGGCGCGCGATGAGCGAGTCCGCGAGCGGTCGAAGCCTTTCCCGTTCGTCGGGCGGGAAGCGGCCGACCTCTTCGTCTCGGATCTTTTCCAGCCGCCGCTTCAGGTCGGTCAACGTCGGAACGACCGAGAGGTTCCCGTACCAGCCGAGGAAGCGCTGAAGCTCCTCCTCGAGGATCCGCTCCGCCTCCGGGATCTCGCGGGAGCGCCGGCGGCGGTTCTCCGCCGCGACCTCCTCGAGCCCGTCGAGGTCGTAGGTGAAGACGTTGTAAACCCCCCGCACCTCGGGGTCGATGTCGGGCGGCATCGCGAGGTCGAGAAAGAACATCGGCTGGCCCCGCCGCTGCCGCATCGCCGCCTCGACGTCGGAGCGGCGAACGACGGGTGCCGGGCTCGCCGTCGTTCCGACGACGACGTCCGCGGACGGCAGCTCGTGCGCGAGCTCGTCCCACGCGAGCACTCGAGCGCCGATCCGCCCCGCGAGATCTTCCGCGTGGATCGCGGTGCGGTTCGCGATCCGGAGGTCGCGGAGTCCCGCCTCGAGCGCGTGCCGCGCGAAGAGCGTCGCCGTCTCGCCCGCGCCGAGCAGGAGGAGGCGACGCTGCGGCAGGTCTCCGAAGACCTTCTCGGCGAGCTCGACCGCGATCGACGCGATCGACAGCGGATGCACGGAAATCTGGGTCTCCGTGCGGACCCGCTTGCCCGCCCGCACGGCGCTCTCGAAGAGCCGGTGAAGGACGCCGCGCGAGGAGCCGGCCTCGCGGGCGATCGACAGCGCCTGGCGGACCTGCCCGAGCACCTCGCTCTCGCCGAGGGCCATCGAGTCGAGACCCGCGGCCACGCGGAAGAGATGACGAACGGCATCCGCTCCGAAGCGCCGGAACCCCGCCTGCTCGAGAACGGCGCGGTCGAGCCCCCGCCATTCCGAGACGAAGCGCGCGAGCTCGTCGCCGGCGCGCTCTCCATCGCCGAGGCCGTAAATCTCGCTGCGATGACACGTCGAGACGATCACGCTCTCGGAAACGAGGCCGCGTCCGGTCAGACGCCGCAGGCCGTCGCGCACCTCGTCGGAGCTGAACGCCACGCGCTCGCGCAGAACGCCGCTCGCGCCGCGGAAGTTCCAGCCGAGAACGAGGATCTGGGCTTCGCTACCGTCGCTCATCGGAACACGTGGGAGTGGGAGAGATAGAGGTTCACGAACGTGTAGGAAAAGAGGACGAGGATGAACCCGACGATCGAGAGCAGCGCCACGCGGGGTCCCGCCCAGCCCCGGCGGTCCATCCAGAGCAGCACCCCGTACACGAGGAGCGTCACGAGTGCCCATGCGAGCTTCGCGTCGACGGGCGCCGTCCAGACTCGACGCGCCCAGGCGACCCCGAGGACAACCGAGACCGAGAGCACGAGGAGGCCGATCGTCACGCTCGTCCGGTTCATCCGACCGATCACGTCGAGAGCGGGAAGGCGCGCGAAGAGGATCCCGGTCCGGCCGCGGCGGATCTGCCGGTTCTGAATCAGATAGAGAAGCGAGAGAACGAACGACAGGGCGAACGCGGCGTACGCCAGCATCGCCAGGGTGACGTGAAACGCGAAGACGGTGCCTCTCGTCGACGGCCCGGCCGGGGCGACGTGGGACGGGAAGACGACTCCGAGCACCGAGAACAGCAGGATGAACGGGATCAGGAAAGGACCCACCGCTCGCTCCCGATGCCGCAGCACCAGGACGAGGTAGGCGAGGCCGAGCATCCATCCGAAGAGAGCCATCGACCCGCCGAGCGTCCGATAGGGGACGGAGCCGAGCGTTCGTGCGGTGATCGTGAGGTCGGTGAACTGCGCGGCGAGGCCGGCGCCGACGAGGATCGGCGCGCCGCCGAGCCCGCGCGGCCGGAAGAGGTCGCGGACCGCCAGCGCCTCCGCGGCGGCATAGAGCAGCACTGCGGCCCACCCGAAAAGATGCATCGAAGCCGGGATGCTACCGCGCCTCCACGCCCTCACCGCCGGTCCCCTCTCCCCGTGGAAGAGGGTGCAACCTTCGGTGGCTCAGGAACTCCTCGACGTCAGCGCGAGGGCGCCTTCGTCGGTACCGGCGCGGTCGCGGCGCTCGGAGGCGGTTGCAGGTTCCGGTTGGCTTCCACGAGAACGTCGATCTCGACGTCTTCACCGAGCATCAGGCCGCCCTGGTCCGCCGTTCGATTCCAGACGATTCCGAAGTCCTTGCGATTGATCGGAAGGACGATCTCGAAGCCCGCCTTCTCCACCTTGCCGAGGTTCAGGAACCCCGTGTGCTTCACCGGAACGACGAGGGTCCGGGTGACGCCGTGCATCGAGAGGTCCCCCGTCACCTCGTAGAGGTCCTTGCCCTTCGGGACCACCTTCGAGCTCTTGAAGGTGATCGTCGGATATTTCTCGACGTCGAAGAAATCCGCGGAGCGGAGGTGCTTGTCCCGGCCCTCCTGGCCGGTGTCGATCGAAGCGGCCTGGATCGTGACGTCGACGCTCGAGTTGGCCGGGCTCGAGCGATCGATCGCGATGTTGCCGTCGAAATCCCGGAAGTGCCCGTCGACCTTCGTCAGCCAGTGGCGGATCTGGAAACCCACCTTGCTGTGCGGCCTGTCGAATACGAACGTCTGGGTCTCGGCGCCGGCCGGAGCCGCGATCGCGAGGAGCACGCCGAGGACGACGGCGATGCTCGGAATTCGGGACTTCATCTCTCGTCTCCTTGTCTCATTCTTGTTTCATTCGGGGAAATTACGCCGTAAGGATGCGGCGGGGTGCGGCAGTTCTTGAGGTTTTCATCGTCCGCTCATAGACTGCGAGATCCGCGATGTCGGATTCGAATCCTCTGTCGAGCACCCGCGAGATCTTTCCGGCCGGTTCGGGCGTCCACGGCTCTTACTACTCGCTTCCCCGGCTCGAGCAGCAGGGAATCGGACCGATCTCCCGGCTGCCGGTCAGCCTGCGCATCGTGCTCGAGTCCCTCGTTCGGAACGTGGACGGACGGCGCGTGCGCGAACGGGACGTCACGGAGCTCGCCAACTGGCAGCCGAACGCGGAGCGGACGGCCGAAATTCCGTTCGTCGTCGCCCGCATCGTGCTCCAGGACTTCACGGGCGTGCCGCTCCTCGTCGACCTGGCCGCGATGCGATCGGCCGTCGACCGCATGGCGAGGAACCCTTCGGTGATCGAGCCGCTCGTGCCGGTGGCGCTCGTCGTCGATCACTCCATCCAGGTGGACTACTGGTCGACTCCCGACGCGCTGCGGCTGAACATGGAGGTCGAGTTCAAGCGGAACCGCGCCCGATACGAGTTCCTGAAGTGGGGCACTCAGGCGTTCCGCGGCTTCGACGTCGTGCCGCCGGGCGTCGGCATCGTGCACCAGGTGAACATGGAGCGGCTCGCGGTGGGCGTGATCGAGAGGGACGGCGTGTACTTCCCGGACACGCTCGTCGGCACCGACTCGCACACGACGATGATCAACAGCATGGGGGTCGTCGGGTGGGGCGTCGGCGGAATCGAGGCGGAAGCGGGAATGCTCGGGCAGCCCGTCTACCTCCTGACGCCGGACGTCGTCGGCGTCCACATGACAGGCCGGCTGGCGGAAGGCGTCACGGCGACCGACCTCGCGCTTCACGTGACGCAACTCCTCCGCTCGACGAAGGTCGTCGGCAAGTTCGTGGAGTTCCACGGCGAAGGCGCTGCCTCGCTCCCGGTGACCGACCGGGCGCCGATCGCGAACATGGCTCCCGAGTACGGCGCCACGATGGGGTTCTTTCCGGTCGACGAGGAGACCTGCCGCTATCTCGCCGCGACGGGCCGGACGCCCGAACAGATCGCGGCGTTCCGGGGATACTTCGAGGCGCAGGGACTGTTCGGCATGCCCCGCGGGGGACAGATCGCCTACTCGCAGCTCCTCGAGCTCGACCTCGGCGTCGTTGCCCCGAGCGTGTCGGGTCCGCGGCGTCCGCAGGATCGGATTCCCCTGCCGGAGCTCGGGCGCGTGTTCCACGACCTCCTGTCGAAGCCGGCGTCGGAAGGGGGTTACGGCAAGGCTCCCGACGCGCTCGCGCGCCGCTTCCCGACCCGCATTGGCGTCGAGGGCACGACGCCCGAGAAACCTCTTCTCGGCGGCGGCAAGCAGGAAACCGAGCCGATGCCCGCGAAGAACGACACGAATCCTCTGACCGAAATCGAAATGGTCAACAACCGTCCGGCGCCGACGCGCGTCGAGGAGGTTCCGGAGGAGCACCTGCCTCCGGCGTCCGTCGACCTCGGACACGGCGACGTCCTGATCGCGGCGATCACCTCCTGCACGAACACTTCGAACCCCGCCCTGATGATCGGCGCCGCGCTTCTGGCGAAAAAGGCGGTCGAGCGGGGACTCACCGTGCCCCCCTACGTCAAAGCGTCGTTCGCTCCGGGATCGCGGGTGGTGACCGACTACCTTTCGCGCGCCGGGCTGCAGCAGTACCTCGACCGTCTGGGGTTCCACCTCGTCGGGTACGGCTGCACGACGTGCATCGGGAACTCCGGACCGCTCGACCCGCGCGTCGAGGAGACCGTGACCGCGCACGACCTGATCGCCGCTTCGGTCCTGTCGGGCAACCGCAACTTCGAAGCGCGGATCCAGCAGAGCATCAAGGCGAACTTCCTCATGAGCCCTCCGCTCGTCGTGGCGTTCGCGCTGGCCGGCCGCGTCGACCTCGACCTGACCAAGGAACCCCTCGGCGGCAACGGCGGAGGCAAGGTCTATCTCCGGGACATCTGGCCGTCGTCCGA
>Ga0075433_10002193_pt1 | contig 14803 bp, 15 predicted proteins | sample RhiMethybrSRZTD2_FD_75299 | JGI IMG/M metagenome (GOLD analysis project Ga0075433, IMG submission 75299) | Populus rhizosphere microbial communities from Tennessee, USA - Rhizosphere MetaG P. TD hybrid SRZTD2 | ecosystem: Host-associated > Plants > Roots > Rhizosphere > Soil | place: USA... | reverse complement strand
CGGGCGAAAGAATTTCGGCCCAGCGCCTGCCCGGACCACTGGGACGGGACCCAGGGTTGTGTGCAACCGCCCGCCCGCCGCTGCCTTTATCACCTGGCGCTTACGCAGTGCGCAAAAACAGCCTCAGCATGCCACGGGCAGCAATTTTTTGCCCGGCGGCAAGCAGGCCCGTTGGGAACCAATTCGCTAACGGTGCCTTGCTGCAGCGCCTTGGTACATTGCGAGATTATGGGAACACATCCGAAAGCCGAAGGTTGGTTTTGTATAAAGACCAAAGGAGTTCCCACATGAGACTGATGATTGCTGGCTTACTGCTCGGAATGAGCGCGGCCGTTGCAGTGGCCCAAACCAGCACCAGCCCGGGCACGTCGACGGCGCCGGGATCAACCGACAGCTCGGTCACCGGAACCGCGCCGGGGACGGGCCCGACTCAACGTCCTCGAACTCAGGGCAATGTTCCCGCCACAACGCCTGGCGGTCCGGCAGCCGCGGAGTCGAGTGGACCTGATCCGTCCAAGACCAGGAGACCGACGGAGCCCGACAAGCAGACACCATCTCCACGCTGATGAGGCACCGAATAGGCAGGTGGCCGCCCCATGCGGGCGGCCGCCGCCGTTGTGCCCGCGGTCATGTTGCCCCGAGCCGCCACCGAACGTCGAAGAAACGGCAAGCGCTGGAACTGTTTCGCCAAACGCGCGGAAATCCGGGACAGACGAGGATCACAAGGCCGCAGTGAGCACGAGTTTCCGCACGGGCGGCGTATCACCGGGGGTGCGTTCCAGGAAGCGGCGCGAACACGAAATTTCACGGCTCGTCACGTCAAGCTGAACGTGCGTACGTGACGCATTCGCGCGCCGCGAACGCGCGCTAGCTCTTTGCACAAGGACCGAAAAAGTTGCACAAGGACCGAAAAAGGCCGCGAAGGAGCGCCGGGTGAGTGTTAATCCAACACCCCGATGACACACGGAGCAGCATAACCATGTTCGCGGCCGCTATGCTCAGCGTGGGCGTTGCCACGCACCACAGCGATAGTGACGTAGGCCACAAGGTCGGGACAGAGATTGAAGGCGCGCAGCGGTGTGACCTGCAGCCCGCAAGCTGCACACCCGTCGTGCTTACCGCGGCGAAGGACGACGACTGGACAGCGTGGGGTGGAGCGATGCGAGGAGTAGAAAAATAGCCTCGCCAACACCCCCTCCCGGGCGAGCCCGCGAATATCAAGCAGACGGCCAATCGCATCGGCGATGGCTCTCGCGGCTTCGTTTCCTCACGCACCCGGCCGACGTGCAGCTGGGATCGCGGCGCCAAACTTCGGTCCGCCACCAGGGTTGATGAAGGATCGGCTCTGCTAATAGCGGACATCTGAAGGGCGAGGAGTGGCGCCTGTGGCGGCCAGCTCCCCGCACCGGTCTGCAGTCCCGCACCTGCAGACACTCTGTTCCTGTCTTTGCCGGCAATGGTTGGCAAACCGACGCGTAACTTGCCAGTGCGGCGCGCGGGGCGACACCGCACAGCGCCGGTCCGTCATGGTCAAGCCTACGCTTTAATGGATACGGGCTGAGATAGGTCATACCCCGCTAGACTTGCCTCAGCCTGGTGGCGCGGCGTGGCTGGCTCGGCCATACATCCTTTCGGGCCGCCTCAGATTATCCGACGGGACATTGGGCGTCGCATGGCCAAGACCTTGTCGATGCGACGTCCATCAAGATCAACCACTTCGAAGCGCCAGCCGGAAATCTCTATTGCCTCTCCGGTTTCCGGCAAGTGGCGCAAATGGGCGAGAACGAAGCCGGCGAGCGTTTGATATTCACGCCTGGCGGGCAAGGCGATACCCAGCTGATCCGCCATTTCGTCGGCCGGCATCGATCCAGCGAGGAGCCACGAGCCATCGTCGCGTGGGATGGCCTGTGGTTCCCTATCGCCCATATCCGAGCGAAAGACCCCGGCAATCGTTTCGAGGACGTCCGCCGGTGTGACGATACCCTCGAAACGGCCGTACTCGTCGTGAATCAGCCCCATCGGCATCTCGGCCTTCTGCAGCTGCTCCAGGGCTTCCAAGGCATCCATCGTGTCCAGGATGACTGGGGCCTTGCGCACGTAAGCTTTGATCTCGAACGGTTTACCTTTGGCAAGCTCAGCCAGTGGATCACGCGTTCTCATCACTCCGATCAGAAAGTCCGGTGAGCTCTCCCCGACGGGCAAGCGCGTATGTGAAGTCGCGAGAATACGTTCGGCGATCTGGGCACTCGGCATGGTCAAATCGATCCAATCAACATCGGTCCGCGGCGTCATGATGCCACGCACGCGGCGATCGCCGAGGCGCAACACGCCGGTAATCATTCGCCGCTCGCCGCTTTCGAGAACGCCTACGGTTTCCGCTTCGGCGACCAACGCTCTTATCTCGTCCTCCGTCACGGTGCTCTGTCCCGGCGCGCTCTGGGGCAATAGCACCGAGAACACCGCTTTGGTGGAGACATCCAGTAGATAGACGGCAGGGGCGGCGACGCGAGACAGCGTCGTCATGAGCGGTGCGACGGCGCATGCGATCTTTTCGGCATTGCGAAGGGCCAGGTTTTTGGGAACCAACTCGCCAACAATCAACGACAGATAAGTGATGGTCGAAAACACAATGGCATAAGCCAGCCAGTCCGCGACGCTCTGTGTCAGCCCGCGTGCCAGAAGGAATGCTTTAAGATCGGAAGTTAAGGTCGCTCCCGAATAGGCGCCCGCGATCAGTCCGACCGCCGTGATGCCGATCTGCACGGTCGGTAAGAAGCGCCCCGGATTAGCAGCAAGGGCAAGGGCGAGGTTGGCGCCGCGCCGGCGCTCTTGCGCCAGAGACCTGAGACGGGACCGTCGCGAAGAGACCAACGCCAGTTCGGAAAGGGCAAAGAAGCCGTTGAGCCCGATCAGAATGAAAACCACGGCGATTTCGAACATGTCTTGTCCGGCCCCTTCGACCGCTCGCTCCTGTTGCTTGCTAAAGTTTCGAAAAGCGCTGTAGAGAGGCTCGGAACGTCACTGTTTCATGAGCTTCTCCTCGGCGCAACGCCGCCCGATATTGCGCGCGTGCCCCAAAAGGCTGCCACAGCGGGGCTCGCGACGTTCGCAGCGAGGTTATTGTCGCAGTTTTGCCCGGGCGCCCGCCTGCTTGGGAGCGATCTCGGCGCCTGTGGGCGCAAGGTGGCATGTCCGTCGGCTGCCTACGCCCGGGGCGCCTTGGCCTTGCGCAGGCGGAGCGCTATCCAAACAGGTGCGTGATCACTGGCTCCCCGTTTGCCGCGAACCAAGCGGTCGACCCCCGCATCGTTGAGGCAGGCGGCGAGGTTGGGGCTGAGGAGGAGATGATCAAGCCTGAGCCCGGCATCGCGCTCCCAGCGATGCCGCAGGTAGTGCCAGAAAGTGTAGACGCGCTCGTCGCCGAAACGTTCTCGGATCGCGTCCGTCCAGCCCTGCCTGATGAGGCGAGCGTAAGCGGCACGGCTTTCGGGCTGCACCAACGCATCGTCGTCCCAGGAGGAGGTCGGGTAGATGTCGATGCTGGTCGGAGCCACGTTAAAATCGCCAGCGAGAACTGTTTGCACGCCGGTTCGCAATAACCCTTTGGCATGGGTCTGGAGGCGTTTGAACCAATTGAGCTTGTAGTCGAATTTCGGACCTGGCTGGGGATTGCCGTTGGGCAAGTAGATGCAGCCGATCAGAATGCCGGCGACTGCGGCTTCGATATAGCGGGCCTCCTCATCATTGGGGTCACCCGGTAACGCCGTGCGCGTCACGATGGGCTCGGTATCACGGGAGAGGATAGCGACGCCATTCCACGTTCTTTGGCCACGCCAAACCGCGTGGTATCCGAGGTTACGGATCGCGCGCGCTGGAAATTCGCGATCGCTGCACTTTAGCTCCTGCAAGCAAACGACGTTCGGACTCGCGCTCCTCAGCCAATCGAGTAAGTGCGGAAGACGGCGGTTGACATTGTTGATGTTGAAGGTGGCGATTTTCATGAATGACGATGACGACCGCTCTGCCCGCATCGCTGCCCAGCCCGTGTCAGCTTCTGGCGTGCCTCTACTACGGCCGTGCGTGCCGGACAACCGGCTCAGCTGTCGTATTGGGCGATGGCGTCGGCACCCCCCTCGCAGTTCGGGCCAGCATGTTTCGGCATTTACCGAAACGTCCGTGCGAGTGCACCGCGTAGTTTGCTGCACGGGCGACCCTCTTCGCGCCGGCAAAGCCCGTCGAGAATGGGAGGCGCCCCCTGCTAACCGACATCGCTCGCACAAGGGTCATATCATGACAAACAAGAGCAACCCAAAGGATGATGTTTTGATCGTGACGGCATTTTGGGAAACCAAGCCGGGAGAGGAACAGGCCGTGGCGGCGATCCTGTCGCGCTTTGTGCCGCATGCCCAGGAAGAGCCAGGCGTGGAAAACTTCGTGGTGCACCGTTCGCGCTCCGAGCCCTCGAAGTTCTTCTTTTACGAGGTCTTCAAGGATGAAGCAGCATTCGCGGCGCATCAACAGACCGCGCACTTCAAGCAACTGATTGCCGAGGAAGCCTTGCCGAAGCTCGTAAAGCGCGAGCGCGCGCAATATTCTATCCTGGCTTGAGGAACGGGGGCCGGCTCCACGCCGTGGTGCCGGCCCGTGTCATAGCGTCATTTTACCGCGAACCTTGCCGATGCGCTGCCGCGCAAGAGATTTAGTCATTCTTGCCCCGGCGAGCGAGCTTTTGGCCGCGAGTGGATCATCCTCCGCGAGCGACAGTCGCGCCAACCCGGCTAACACGCCGACCTGCCGTCAGGCAGGCGCCGATGGATGTGGAAGGGCTGTCGCGCGTGTGCCAGGCAGAAATGGCCGACCAAATCACAAAACGGCTCGGCAGCTGCTCGAAGTGGAGCGTTGGCGGCGTCAAGCCGCTCGACCGCTGCCTCGACTTGCCGCCGTAAACGGGTCTCATCGATGGTCAGTAGCCGTCCGTCGCGAAGCACGAAGCGACCGTCGATCATTACGCTCTCTATTGCGGCACCGTTTTCCGCAAGCACCAGCTGCTGCAACGGCTTGCGCAGCGGCACGTAATTGATGTGACCCACATCGAGGAAGACAATGTCGGCCCGATAGCCAGGCTCCAGACGACCGAGTCGATCAAAGCCGAGAATTGCCGCACTGCCCTCTGTGGCGGCGCGAAACACCTCCTCGACGGATAACCAGCGGTCTGGGTCGACGTCGGCGACGCGCGACAGCAAGGCAGCGAGGCGCTGGGCCTCGTACATATTCTGTCCATCCGAGGTATTGCTGGCATCCGTCCCGATTCCAAGCCTTACCCCCGCCTCGAGTAGCGCGCGCGCGGGGGCCACACCCGAACCGAGCCGGAGGTTGCTCATTGGATTGTGCACGACCCCGGTGCCGGCGTCGGCGAGGCGTGCAATATCCTCCCCGTCCAGCCAGATCCCATGAGCTACGCTGAAGCGAGGACCGAGCACGCCGAGGTCCCGCAGATGCGCAACCAAGCTGCGACCATATTTCCGTAAACCAAGGACAGCCTGCGCCTTGCTTTCGGCGACGTGCGTCTGCACCACGACGTCGCACTCTTCGGCAAGGTGCGCGCAGGCAATGAGGAACGCATCACTGCAATGCAGCGGAATTGTCGGACCGAGCGCCGGCCGCAGTAGGTTTCGGTTATGACGCCAGTTGCGGAGGATCTCCCGGGCCGCGCCTATGCTTGCCTCGTAAGGGGCCGCCTGCAGTTGCCGCGCGCGCTCCTGCAGGGATGGCGGTAGGGCCTCCATCAAGCCGGGCAAGGCCGAGTAAAGCGTGTGATCGGCCATCATTGGCGCGATCACCGCGCGCATTCCGACCTCGTCATAACCGTCGGCTACGGCGTCCATGCCTTCGCGCGAAGGTAGAGGATATTCGACGAAGAGATCGTAGGCGGCGGTGCACCCCTTCCGCACCAGCTCCACGGCGGTCAGCGTCGCACTGAGCCGTTTGTCCTCGACGGTGCGGTTGCCGTTGATGGCGCCACTGGCGCTGAGGAACACCTCCAGCGGAACACGATCGGGCACGGCGCCCTTGCCTAGTCCGCCATGCCCGTGCGTATGCCCGTTAACGAGGCCGGGCACCAAAAGTCGATCGATCGCATCGACGCGCTCGACATTCTCTAGGCCAAATCGTCCCGGCGGCTCGATCGCACGGATGCTGCCGTCTTCAAGCAAAAGGTCGGCGGGGTCGCAGGTCTTCAGGTCGGCACGCAGCACGCGCCCGCCGCAAATCAACATCTTTTTCATGCGGGTAGCCTCGCCAGAGCTTGTGTCATGTGCCGGCCGATCTCATAGCGGTCCGCCCTGGCACGATCCGTCTCATAGGAAATACGGCCACCGGCCATAACGAGCACGCGATCCGATAACTCCAGCACCTCATCGAGATCCTCGCTGATCAGCAGTACCGCTGCGCCGTCGTTGCGAACGCGCATGATCTGCCGCCGGATTTCGATGGCGGCGGCCACATCGAGCCCAAAGCAAGGGTTTTGCATGATCAGCAGCCGCACGGGGCGCGCGAGTTCGCGCGCGAGCACTGTGCGCTGGACATTGCCGCCCGACAACGTTTGCAATGGGGCTGAAGCGGAACCGACGCGGATGCCGTATCGATCGATCAACGCCCGCGCAAATGGGCGCAACGCCGATCGTTTCAGCAGCCACCCCCCGTTTGCCAGCGGAGGTCGATCGAATTGCCGCAGAGCCAAGTTCTCCATTACGGACATGCTGGGTACGGCGGCATTGACGAGTGGCTCTTCAATGAGCAGGGACACACCCCATTTTTCCAACTCGCGCCGCGTACCATAGAATCTATGTCCGCCGACGCGCATGCTTCCGCTGTGGGCCTCGCGTTGACCGGCAAGGATTTGCACCAGCTCCTTCTGGCCATTGCCGGAGACACCCGCAATGCCGACGATCTCGCCGGGGCGCACGCCAATATCGGCGCCGACGACGGCCGGCGTACCTCGGTCGCCGAGAGCGTGAATGCCTTTGAGCTCGAGATAGAAATCAGGCGTTGCCGACACATTCGTCCTGGACGGCTCGGGTTTTTCAATCAGAGTTGCCGCGCCGAACATCATCCTCGCCAAACTCGTCTCCGAAGCGACCTCAGTTTCGGTGTGGGCCACGACCTTACCAGCCCGAAGGACGCTGACCTCTTGCGCAAAGCGCATCACTTCACGCAATTTATGCGTGATCAACACGACGCTGAGCAGCCTTGCATCGCTAAGGCGGCGCACCTCGCCCAGAACCTCATCGGCTTCCGTGGGGGTGAGGACTGAGGTTGGTTCATCGAGCACGATGAAGCGTCGACCGAGATGGAGCTGCTTCAAAATCTCGAGCTTCTGCTTCTCACCCGCCGCCAAGGTCGCCACCGTGCGCCGTGGGTCGAGGCGAAACGGCATGCTGGCCATGAACTCATCAAGCGCCTTGTGCTCGACACTCCAGTCAATGATGGCGGGCAGGTGCTTGCGTCCCAACAAGAAGTTCTCGGCCACCGTCATCTGCGGCACCAGCGTAAAATGCTGATAGACCATGCCGAGCCCGAGCGCGTGGGCGTCGCGCGGATGTAGTATCGCTCGTTGCTGGCCGTCGACGAGAAGTCGTCCCGCGTCGGCGCGATAGTACCCCATCAGGCACTTGACAAGCGTGCTCTTGCCCGCGCCGTTTTCGCCAAGCAGTGCGTGCACTCGGCCGGCGCGGAACCTGACCGAGACATGATCCAGCGCACGCACCGCACCAAAGCTTTTGCAGAAGTCGATGACATCGACATCGGGTGGTGCGGGCTGCGGGCTGTTTCTCATCGTGAAATCGATAGCTCACTTGGCGCACCGGCCAGCGTCCGCGTCGGTGAGGAGCTGTAAATGAGTAGCCCCAGCGTCAGCACGTAGGGTGCGGCATAGAACAGGTAGTAACCCTCGGTTATGCCGACCGTCTGGACGGCCGGGCCGATGGCCGCGGTACCGCCGAATAGCAAGGAGGCATAAAAGCAGCGTATTGGGCTCCATCGCGCGAAGATCACCAACGCGATCGCCATCAGCCCCTGCCCGCTCGAGAGACCCTCGTTCCAGTTGCCTGGGTAATATAACGATAGAAAGCCCCCGCCGAGCCCGGATAGGAACCCTCCTGCCATCGTAGCCAGGGTCCGGACGCGATGCACAGAAAGACCGATGGCACGTGCGGCATCGGCGCTCTCGCCGGCAATACGGAGAATGAGACCCCAGCGGGTGTTCTTCAGGCCCCATTCCAAGGCAATGGCCAGCACAAGGCCGAAGAAGAACATTGGGCTCACGTCAAAGGCCGAGCGGATGGCGGGATTGGCGCTCCAATTCCCGAGCGGCAGGCCAGGCAGCATCGCCGCACGCGGCTCGATGAACGGCTTACCGAGAAAGAACGCTAGGCCAATGCCGAAGATGAAGAGCGCAATACCCACGGCGATATCGTTGACGCGAGGCAGATTACAGATGGCAGCATGCAGCAGCCCCAGCGCACTGCCCGCGAGGCCGGCGGCAAGCATGCCGAGCCAGGGCGAGCTCGTGAGGTAACACGTTGCAAATGCGCTCATGGCCCCGAGGACCAGGGTTCCCTCCAGGCCGAGATTGACCCGGCCGCTCTTCTCGGTGAGGGTCTCGCCGAGGCTTACCAGCAGATAGGGCGTGGAAACGCGAATGGCGCCGGCAACAATGGCCAACAGCACCCCCCACCAGCCGAGCTCGAAGGTTCCCGTCATCGGGCCTCCCGGCGCGGCAGCAGTCGGCCGCGGAAGGTGCCGCTCGCAAGTACTGTGAGGAAGATCAGTCCCTGCAACACTGTGGTGGCGGCATGGGGAATGTCGAAGCGGCGCTGCAGGAGGCCACCGCTGGCTGAAATGCCGCCGAGAACCAAGGCTACGAGAACCACCGCCAGCGGATTTTGCCGGGCGAGAAAAGCCACGAGAATGCCGGCATAGCCCAGCCCGACGACGAGGGATTCACTGGCCGCGCCATGCACCGCCACGATTTCGATGGCGCCGGCGAGCCCGGCGCAGGCGCCGCCGAGGCAACAGGCGAGCAGAATCAGTCGACCGATCGGCAGTCCCGTCATCTGTGCCGCGCGCCGATTGCCACCGAGGATGTCCATGGCAAAACCCAGCGTCGTGTGCCGAAGCACGAGGTGAACGGCAACGCAGACAACGAGGCCGATCAGCAACCCCCAATGCACCGAATAGCCGGGAATGTTGCCGATCATGAAATTTTTAGGAATCGACCAGCTCTGGGCCTTTAGGGTCTGGGAGAAATCGCGAATGGGACCGCTCACCAAGTGATTGAGCAGCGCGATGGCGATGTAGTTCAGCAGTAGCGTGGAAATGGTTTCGTTGACGCCGCGAAAATGCTTCAGCGCGCCCGCGGCGCCGATCCACAATCCGCCTGCCAAGGCGCCAGCGGCGATCGTCAGCACCGTTCCAATCCCGTCGGGCGCGCCGCTGAGGGCAACACCGGCAAGCGCAGCACCGAGACCTCCCAAAACCACCGCGCCCTCAGCGCCAATCACAAGCAAACCGACGCGGGCGGGGATCAAAGTGCAAAGCGCCGTCAGGAGCAGCGGCGCCGCCTGGGTCAGTGTGCTCTCGAGGGAAAAGCGGGTGCCGAAGGCGCCAAGGTAGAGCGTGCGATAGACGGCCAGCGCATCATGGCCTTGCAGTGCCAGAAAGACGCCGAACAGCAGGGCCGCCGCGACTATGGCGAGCAGCGATAACAGGAGCGACTCGAGCGCATCGACCGGCAAGCCCCGGTCCTGCTTCGAACGTGGATCAGGCTCGCGCAAGCTCGCTCCGTCGCTGGAGGCCACCATCCCCGTTGCATGTGGCTCCTCCATTTTGTGGAGCCCATTGCTTCGACTGGGGTGCGGACGGCCCCTATTGTAGGCCCGTCGAGCCGATCGCGCCCTCGACCAGCCATTTGACGCTCAACTTGAAGGGATTGTCGGTGTTGGAAATCTCTTGCCCGGCGGCAAGCACCTCGTTGCCCTTGTTGTCCTTGAGCGGGCCTTTGTAGAGCTTCAGGGTATCGTCGATGAACGCTTGCCGCGCCGCAAGCACACGATCCTGCACATCCTTTGCTACATTCTTGCCGAACGGGCTGATTGCGACCATGTTCTGCCGAAAGCCGCCACGGAAGAGATTGGGGTAGCTCCCGCCGGTCTGCCAGGCTTGCACAAAATCACCGGCCTTGGCCCAATTCCACTCGGCACCGGTCAGAAACCCTTTGGGCGCGAGCGTCGACAAGTCGGTGTGATAGCCGCAGCTCATGATGCCGCGTCGCTCCGCCGTTTCCACGGCGACTTTGGGACTATCCACGTTGGCAACGATCACATCCACGCCCTGATCGACCAGGGAATTGACGGTCTCCGCCTCCTTGACGGGATTGTCCCAATCCCCAGTGATGACCACCTGGCAAGTGGCGTCGGCCCGCACCGACCGTGCGCCCAGAACAAATCCGTTGCAGTTGTTGAAAATGAAGTAGAGCGGTTTGGAGCCGATGAAGCCGAGCTTGCCACTCTTGCTCATCATGCCGGCCGCAATGCCGCAGAGATAGTGTGGCTCTTCCATGTAGCCACGATAGCCGATCGTGTTTTTCGGATCGGTGTCCTTCCAAAGCCCGCCGGCATGGACAAACAGGACCTCCGGATATTTGGGCGCAATTTTCTGAATGAACGGCCAGAAGCCGAACGAAGTGGGAAATACCACTTTGGCTCCGTCGAGCTGGATCATGCTTTCCATGACGCGCTCGACCTCGACCGTCTCCGGTACCCGTTCTTGCTCGATCAGCTTGACGCCAGGCAGCTGGGCGATGCGCTTGGCGGCAACGGCGTGTGCCTGGTTCCAACCGAAGTCGTTGCGCGTCGCAGCATAGATGAAACCGACCGTGATCGGTTTGGCTGTCTGGGCATAGGCACGCAGCGGTGGCCCGGACAGCAGGGTGCCGGCCGCGACGAGATTGCTAGTCTCAGCCAGAACGCGCCGACGCGAGATCAGCTTGGTCATGATGGTTTCCCCTGGTCACGCACGAGCGTGTGACCTGTGTCGCCGCTCTGCCATTGATTAGAACGGCCATGGTCTATGCCGTCAACTGCTCGCCATTTTGACCCCGACGTACCGTAAGGCGGAGCTGGAATGACCCAATCGTTTCGCCCCCAAGGTGCAGGCCTTAGCCTCTCGATCCGCCGATCAGGGGACGGCGGGAGTACTCACGGCCCCCGCGGGGGGCAAGAAATCTGCCCCCCGAAGCCTTCGTGGCGACGACGAGCAAGCAAAGGAGCCGGCGCTCCCGGCAGTCCGGTGTTTGAGGTGCGCGCGGCGACTTTTTCATCGGCATGCTTGTTGCCGCTCTTTGCCATCACTACTTAGGGCTCGCAATGGAGGACGCTCATGCTCAAGCGCATATGGTTCGCCTGTCTTGTCATCTGCCTCGGCGTGGCGGCGGCGCCGGCATGGGCCGATGACTTGTCCTGCGTCAGTACGACGTTTCGACTGATCGGCAAGAACGACCGCGTTTGCGTCAGTGCCTTCGACGACCCCAAGGTGCCCGGGGTTGCCTGTCACGTCAGCCAAGCGCGCACGGGCGGCCTTAGCGGCACGGTTGGCCTGGCCGAAGACCCCTCGCGGTTTTCGATTGCCTGCCGGCAGGTCGGTCCGATCCACGTCGAACTCGCCTCGCTTGCCGATCGAGAAGAGGTCTATTCGGCGCGCACGTCCATTTTCTTCAAGCGCACTCACGTTTATCGCCTGCTCGATAAGACGCGCAACACTTTGGTTTACCTCGCCATTAGCGATAAATTGGTCGAGGGTTCACCCCAGAATGCGATCTCAACCGTTCCCATCATGCCCTGGGGAACAGCCCGGTAAACGACCCTGCCCCCGGGGTGCGATGGCCGTGCCGATGGGGTCTCATCTTACTGGCTCAAGCGACAGTCCGATGACTAAGCGATCGCTTGCGGCCAAGATTCGCACGGGCGAGTCTTGCTGGAGGAGGCCGCGCCATGGACAGCCTGTGGTCGTTCTACTATTGGATCGACGATTTTGCCGGTCACCTTGGTACGGTGGTGATTTTGGGCGCCATGCTTGCCGGAAGCCTCTACTGGTTGCTCGGCGCGCGCTAACGCGTGTGATGGACTGGCGACCTGCAACTCATGCCGCACCGGGGTGCGGGGTGAGCGCCTCAGCGAATTTGTGTCGCTCACGCGCCAACCGGGGCGCAGGCGACCGTCCAGCCGGACATTGCCAACGAGATCCGCTCATCGCAGCTCTCTAGCGGGCCGGCTTGATACCGGAGATGTAGCCGCCCAGCGGTGTGCTCCTCTCCACGCTGCGGTAAAGCGTGCACTTGCCGTACACCAGGCTGATGTCGAATGCCAAACAACCCAGATGGCTGTTACAGAGACGTGCGCAAGCCTCCACGGCTGGATCAGGCTTGGCCGCATCAACGCTGATCGTGTGGCTTCCCAAGGTTGGGCCGCTGAGACTTGAAAACCTGTTGACCTCGTATCCAGCACTCGTCGAGTTGCCGGCGGATGCCGACGGCTGCGGAGTTGCCGCCGTCGCGGCTTCAAGCGCCGCTGCGGCCAAACTGCCGCTCTTCCTTTGACATTGCTGGTTGCTGTCGGCCCAGGCGCAGTTGCTGTCCGCGGCACGGCCGAACGGCCCGCGTACGACTCGCAGCGCAACATTGTTGCGGACTGCTCATGTTTCGGCGCGGGTTGCTTGCTAGAAGGTCCCGGTGCTGCCTGCTGTTGCTGTTTCAGGTCGTCGATCCGCGCGCGTGCGAGATCGGCGTAAAACGTAGCGCCGTAGCGAGCGATGAAGGCTTCCAGTACCGCCACGCTTGCCGCGTCTTTGGTTCTATCCCAGCCCTCGGCTGCTTCGCTCAGACGCACGGAGGCCATGGGGGCTTGTGGCTGTCCCAACGCCGGTTGTTGACCGGAAAGGTAGATCCTCCTGAGCAGCCCGTTGCTCTCCCAAGGCTGCTGGGCGCCGCCGCTGGCTGCGTATACGGCCTCCTTCACATTTTGAAACAAACTGAGATGATCGACGCCAGGCTTGGCCAGCTCGGCGGCAAGCGCTGCCGCATAAGGCCCGCTCGTCTCGCCGCGATCAGAGGCGGTGCGTCCCGGTGCGCTGGCATAGGCAATGAACATGCCTTGCTGCTCTGAAACGGGCACCAGGCCTTTGCTGGTGTCTTTGGTCGGCAGCTGCAGTTCGTTGCGACACGCGTCGAAAACGACGAACTTGGCCGCGGCGCGTTCCCCGTCCCAAGCAGTTTGAGGATGTCGTCGAGCTTTACGCTCTCGTCTCAAAAGCTCGAGCTCCCGGGTTCCCGAGCATCTACCGGAATTAGGTAGTTGATGCTGGTATCTCGTTCGGCCGCGCCATGCCCGCAGTAGTAGAGAAAGCCAACCGCCCCGGCACCAGCGGTATTGAGCTTGCGCACGAGCTCGCGCACGCCGCTGAGGATCGTGCGGCGCCGCGCGTCCTTGATCGGCGGCAAGATTTCGAATCCCTGTTTGGCGAGGGCTTGACCGACGACGGCAATGTCGTTGTGAGGGTTCCTGAGAACACCAACCGAGGCATCATAGCCGCGGTTGCCGATCAGGACCGCGATACGCTTCTGCGCCTCAGCCGAGGCGGAGGTCGGCAACAGCAAGGCAATTAGGACAACGGCTGACCGCACCCACATTGTAAGTCACCCTCGGCCCCCTGCGGACTATCGTGGGTCACTTTTGCAACAGCCAGACTGGCGAGGCCGCGACACCAGCCTTGCGCGCTCGCCGCGCATCTTCCCCTGCTGGGCAAATTCCTTGCACCGCGCAGCAAGACCGGGGCTGGCACGTCTGAAGTGGGCAGCGGTCCCGCGCCGCCCCGTTGGCGAACGGCCCCCGAATTTCCTGCGTGCCCTTGGCGCGGGGTCGGCGCATTCGCCAGCCTTGAGAGGCGGCCAAGGCTAGAGGCGAGCTCGCGTTGTCCCTCATCGCCGGGCGCCAACCTTGCTCATCGGCACCCGCCGATGGGCGTGCCAGCAGGCGGACGCTCGCCGCAATCCCTCGTGCGCAATGGGACACACATCGAGTGGGGGCAAGCCACAGCCGCACAAACCGATCGCACCACGTGCCTGCTGCTGCTGGGCGCCAGCAAGCTGTGGACACTCTCCAGCGCGGCGCCACGGCCGTCGGCCAGCTCCTGAAAAAAGTGGGCTTAGGCGGTCTGGCCAAAGCCCACAGGAGATCCGTCATTAGAGCTAAGTAAGGAGGACTTAGCAGGGCCAGGCTAGCCCCAACCGAGGACCGCTGAACAGGTACTTAGACCAAAGAAAGGCCTTCTGGCCGAAAGGGTCGGACGAGAAGCCGTGACGTCTCGCGTCGCCACACCACGCCCTCTCCGCGAGGTCCCGCTCGCCGAGGCGGAAAAGACGCCCGCGCGGCTCTTGTGCTACGACGCATGAGCTCCCGCCTGCCGACAACCAGGGGCCGGGATCTCAGAGGGTTCGCCCGTGCGCGCTGCGGCTCACGCCGACATCCTTGAGCGCGCATGGGTTTCAGGTCGCTCGGCGGTTGAGCGGTGCGTCAAAGGCGTGCCAAGTTTTGCGCGCACCCCAGGTCGAGCCCCGCATGCTGATGCCCCATTGGATAAGGACGCCGAATGACACCTACCCTCTATGCTCACCCCTTCTCGTCCTACTGCCAGAAGGTCTTAATCGCGCTTTATGAGAACAACACGCCCTTTGGCTGGAAGATGCTCGGCC
>Ga0075433_10002190_pt1 | contig 14808 bp, 12 predicted proteins | sample RhiMethybrSRZTD2_FD_75299 | JGI IMG/M metagenome (GOLD analysis project Ga0075433, IMG submission 75299) | Populus rhizosphere microbial communities from Tennessee, USA - Rhizosphere MetaG P. TD hybrid SRZTD2 | ecosystem: Host-associated > Plants > Roots > Rhizosphere > Soil | place: USA... | reverse complement strand
GGCGTTTTGGTCGGCTTGGGCGTTTTGGTCGGCACGGATTGACCAGCCGGATTCTGAGTCGGCGTGGCCCAGGCCGCTGGATGCAGGCTGAGCAGCAGTATACCGACGAGTAAAAGCGACATGGCCGTGAGGCGCGCTAAGCGTGAGCGAGTGGGATGGTTCATTGCCTTGTGCTCCTTTCTACAAAAGCATCAATGTTGCGGGAGTTGTCGAAAGCGCCGATGTGCGCCCGGCCAATCTGCTCCGCGTGGCATCATTTATACCAGGACACCGTATCCTACGGCGGGCAGTATCGGTCATCGTCAAGTTCGCCTCCTTTCCTGTAACGCGACAGGGTGTGCCCGATTCTACCAGGGCCGATTATGAAGCATCATGCGCACCGACCGCGCGAGCCATCTTTTGAGAAGCCTCGGCAGGTCATTCAACCGGCTCAAGCCATATGTGCCGGCCAGCCGAAACGGCCGCAGCAGGCTGTAGATGAACGAGAGCCGGGCGGGCAGCGGAAGCAGCGCCCAATCCTCCGCTGTCGGAATCAGCGCAAGGCGGAGGCAGTACCAAACCCGGTCCTGAAGGTGCTCCCTGGCCCTCAGATGGAAGAGCGAGCGTTTCAAGAGCCCAAATGGGTCATCGCCCTCACGGAAAAGCTGTTCGTAGACCTGTCTGGCGAGCGATTCGACCATCGGGTCAGCCCGCACCCGCTGCACAACCTTCTGCGGAAGATCTGCTCCCAGAAGTTCGCCTGCGAGGAGCAGGCCAAGAAGCAGCATTCGCTCGCTCCCCAACGACTCGGCCCGCTCGAGGAGTTGCTCCCAATGCACCCGCTGATGGACTCGGAGCAATTCGGCGATGTCGCAGATCCAGGACAGTCGTTCCCAACAGTGGTTCGCCCCATGCGCGCACAGAGTCAGGAGCAGATCTTCCGGCGAGAGACTCCAAACCTGCTTACCACTCAGCGACACCTGTTCGCGGCGATTCAACAAATGCTCCGGCGCGATCGCGAAAGAGAAATACCTTGGGCTCATTCTGTAGTGAAGCCCTACTACGACACGACTGTCAGCACTCGAGAAGTGGTATTCGTACTGGGAGTCTAGAAAGGCTGCTTCCTGTGGGCCCGTCAGTTGGATCTCTGGCTGGTAGCCCTGCGCGATGAAAACCGCTTTTGCCCGCAAGATATCCTGCTTCTGAATCAGGATGTCCAGGTCGTCGAATTGGCGGAGCGAAAGATTGCCGTAGGCCGCAGCAGCCAAGAGCGGTCCTTTAAGCGGGATGGCATGTATTCCATGAGACTCGAGCTGATCGAGGAGCTTAAGTAGTTTTCCCGTCAAGAAAAGACTGTGCTGGGCGACAGCGTGGTACTGAGCTCGTAGCAACTCCAGCGTCGCCGTAGGTATAGCCTCCGGGCAGATCGAGTGGAGGCTCCGGTACAGGAGCGGCGTAACCCTATGCCTGCGCGATATCTCGACGAGATAGTCCCAATCCAGGTCTTCCCGCAGCAAGTTCCGGATGCACGCGGTGCCCGCGGCGTCGACGCTGGTCCGAGCGCACGCGAGCAATAGCTCAATCTCCGGGCGAGCGCCTGGCTCTGCGTTGCGCGTGGTCATTGTGTCCACTGCTCTCTCGCTCGTGATCGTAAGAAATCGGGCCAGCCTTTGCGGATTCTGCTATGGTGATTGGTGGATCGCGATGTCATCGGTGACACCGGAACGCGCCTGCATCTGCGCGCTCCACACCTCGGCGTAGCGTCCGCCGCGCATCAGCAACTCATCGTGGCTGCCCGACTCGACGATCCGCCCGGCATGCATGACATGAATGACATCGGCGCGCATGGCGATGGTGAAGCGATGGGTAATGATGATCGCCGTGTGTCCGCGAGCCAGCGCGCGGACGCGCGCGAACCACTCTGCCTCGGCCCAGGAGTCCATGAAGCTGGTCGGCTCGTCGAGGATGATGATCTGAGCCCGTCGTAGAAACGCACGCGCCAAGGCGACCCGCTGCCACTCGCCCGCGCTGAGTTCGGTGCCGTCGGCGAAGGATTTCCCCAGCAAGGTATCGTAACCATGTGGCAGGCGCGCGATGACCTCGTGCGCGCCGGCAGCGTGTGCGGCTGCTGTGATCGCGTCGCTGCCCAGCCCCGCCGCCAGGTCGCCCAGAGCAATGTTTTCCCCGGCCGTGGCGTAGTAGGGAACCGGTGACTGGAACAAGACGGTGATCAGTCGGCGCAGATCTGCGATCGCCAGGTTGCGAATATCGATCCCATCCAGCTCGACCTGCCCGGCCTCCGGGTCGTAAAAGCGACAGAGCAGCTTGACGAGTGTGCTCTTGCCGGCACCGTTCGCCCCGACGATCGCGACGGTACGGCCGGCCGGGATATCCAGATCGAAATCTTGCAGCGCTGCCCGCTCGCTCCCCGGATAGCGGAAGGCGACGTTCCGAAAGCGAATCCCGCGCTTCAACACCAGCGGTGCCGGCAGCGGATGGGGCGGGTCGGCAACACGCGGCACCAGTTCTAGAAATGCGAATACATTTCCGAGAAACAGGCTGTTGCTGTAAATATGGCCCACGTCCGCCAGCAGCGAGCGCATCAGGCTCTGCCCGCGATTGAATGCCTGGTAGAAGAGCGCAAGATCGCCCAGCGTCACCGCGCCCTGTAATGCCCGCCAGACCATCCAGGCCATCGCGGCACCGGAGACGACGAGCGCGATGGCACTCGCGCCGAGCCGCGCCAGACTCTGCTTGCGGATCAAGTGTAGACGCTCGTTCCGCAGGCGGCCCCGCACCGCCTGATAGGCCAACTGAAAATGCGCGCCCAGGTCGAACAGCCGCAGCTCGGCGGCGGCCTCGCTCCCAGTGAGCATCCACTCGTAGTACCAGGTCCAGCGTCGGTCGGCGGTCGTCCGCTTCGACCAGTGGTAGTTGCGCAGGCTATAGCGCACCACGACGGCCAGAGCCGGTATCGTGCTGGCGAGCAGCACCAGCGGCAGCCAGGCACCGTAGGGCAGCAAGATGGCCGCCATCGCCAGAAGCGTGATGCTGTTTTGGACCAGGCTGCCCGCGCTTTCGATCAGCGTGAGCGAGCGGCTGCCGGCCTCGTCGCGGGCCTGGTATAGATGGTCGTGATAGTCGGGCGTCTCGTAGAAGCCCATATCGACGGTGGCCGACTTGGCGTGGATCAGGGCGCTGATGTGATCCTGGATGAGTTCCGACTGAGCCGTGCGTATCCACTCGGTCGCGCTCTGCAGCACCTCTGCCAGCACCATCACCACAGCCATCAGGCCAGCTAGGATCAGCGTGGGCCGCACGCTCTCCCACGATCCATGCGCGCCCATGGCCGCTACCAGGCTATCGACCAGCAACCGGGTCAGGTAGACCGTCGCCACCGGCAACAGCCCCTGGACGACCAGCAGGATGGCCCAGGCCAGCATCCAGTGGCGCGCCGCGGCCCAGATCAGCGCAAACGCTCTGGGGAGATAGCGCAATTGCGCGAAAGCAGCTCTCAGCGCTGTGATACCGATTCGTAGGGCTTCAGTCATAGATTATCTGGTTACAGCGCATCAAGGTGATCTACGATTGCCGCGCGGACATCGGCGAGGCGCGTGAAGTCGCGCGGGAAGGCCAGGTCGTAGCTGAGCGCCAGCGCCGCAACACGGCTGAATGTGTCGAACTCTCGCCGCAGCAGCGCTTGATCGGCGATGTCGAGCTTGAAGGCGTAGGTGACTAACTCCATAAACGTCTCGCGCGGCGAAAGACGTGTGATAGTGATCGTGTTCGTTGCCACTTCCTTCAAGGGAGCGAGAAAATAGAGCCGCTGTATCGGAACGGAATCCCGACAAAAGAGAAGCCGATCGTTATTCGCAGCCAGGCGCTTTTTATCGGTGTAATGCGCAACTTCGGACAACACTGGCTCGTGCTCGAACAGGACGGAGATACTGTCATCCCATAACCGCACCCCCGGATAGATCGGAGTACCGATAAGCCGCCCCTCCTTTACCTCTAGAAGTAGAGAATCGTCCGTCATGAGTGGGAAGCCATGCATGGAAAAGCTGGTGGCAAGGGTCGACTTACCCTGACCAGTCATGCCGACAAAAGCGATCGCTCCTTCTTGGGCCACGATGGCGCTGGCATGTATGATTAGTTTGCCCCGTTTGCTCAGGACGAGGGGCAGCACCTGGTCTAAAAAGAGGTGTTTGATTGTCTCCAGTGGCGTGCCTGGCACCGGGTAGCAGCGGATCGCTTTCACATCGGCGGAGACCAGAAAATCGGCCAGGTCGGGAAAGCGAAGCAGGTAGCCGGAGGCCAGCCTTGCGAAAGAGAGCCAGGGTTCTCCGTCAGGGGTATGCCACTGGTGGAACCACTGAGCGGAAATGAGCTTGGCGTCGTGTGCGGGAAGAAGCTGAAAAGTACACTCCGGCTTCTTCCCATCGGCCTGGGGCAACTCGGGCAAGGGAACATTGCTCTCGAGTACAAATTCACATACGGTATAGAGCGGCCTATTGCACACGTTCGACCTTTTGGACGCACGCCCTAGCCTCCTTCGCCCAGCGAGGAGGCGGGCTACACGGAATAGCGCGTGATAACTTCAGCCACAAAGGTCGCGGCCTCACTAAGCGAGCGAAAGAGCGTTGGATGGCGCTGATAGACCTCCTGCTCAATCTCCAAAAGGGCTCTCTGACCATCGCACAGGCTCAACACCGAGAGCCGTGCCTCTCCACGGGGTGTGAGCTTCGGTGCAAAGGTAGGCCGCGTCCGTAGGAGATCCTCTTTGGAGACGAGCATCCCCTTCCATGTCGAGTGTGTGAACGAACCTTTCACCTGACTCTTGCTATGCTGGTCAGCCGCCGATACCTCCACGTTCCAACTGACGACCAGGTCGGCCGGCATGATACGCATGTTGATCTGGATATGGTCACCCTCCGCGAGCGAGACCGGTTGGTCGATCGGAAAAAACACATTGTGCCTGTTGATGGGGTGCGGCGCGAGCGGCGAGTTGGTCATGCTGACGTCTGGTGCCAGTTGTGCCGAAAACCATCCGCCGATTCCATGCAGCGTGCCTGCGCGGGTCGCCCTGATCGAAGCCTCCACATCGAAAGGTGCTGGGGTAGCGACCGCGAGGTCGAGCGTGGCACCTGTGGCCGGAACGCCAAGCAGGTGCTCGGGACGATATTTCACCGGGTAGCCTGTGTTGGCAGCTTGCGTGCGCACCGGGTGAAAGTCGAATCCGGCCGGGGCGGTGTTCCAGAACTCTACCTGATTCCACATCTCCTGATGTTCGACCGGCGCAACACACAGGTCAACAAGCGACGGGATCATGATGCCACCCGGTTTCAGAAACCGTTCTCGTGCGTCGCTGAAGTACTCCAGCACCCCGGCGTCGAACCCAAATCGCCCGATCTGGTCCGCAACGACGACGTCGACCTTCTCTGGGAGATCGACATGGAGCGAGAGATTCTTGATGAAGACAACCCGGTCCTGAAAGCCGTTGGCGCGGCAGATGCTGCGGGCCAGCTCGATCATCCCGCCTTCGTCGATCGAGTAGACCCGGCTCGCGCCGGCCTGGCAGGCCAGCAGCCCTAAGATGCCCGTCCCTGCGCCGAGGTCCAGGACAACAGCGCCAGGTTTTACGACCTCAGCGATCGCCTGGCGAAAGGCGGATATACGCGGCTGATCAGAGAGATATTGGCGATGCTCATCAACAACGAGCGACAAAACCGTACCTCCTCCAGCCCGATCCCTTTTCCATCTGTTGGCAACAGAGTCCGAGCTAGTGATATTTCCTCAGGAGTCCGCAATTTGGCACCGAACGGCTGCCAATTAGAGGCACACCATCCTCATAGCGCCTGTACCACCATCGCCTCCCGAACCGCTACCAGTTTGTGTCAGTTTGGCGACGCTGCCGTATTCTATTAGACTCGGCAGGACGTAGGTCTTCTTGACACCCGCTCGCTTGTCTTCGTGGCTCAAGGTTCCTCTCTCTTGTGATCCCTGTGTCATGGTAGTTCCCTCCTTGCACCGGGTTAGACCGGCTGACTGATTGCTTCCTGAAAAGGAATTCCTGCTAGTAAAGAGAGCTTTCTGTTCAAAAAGACAGTGTTGAACCAGAGTTCGATTCCGAAGATCATCCAAAGCTTCCAGATATACGAAATGTATGTCGGGTCAGCCTGCGCGTAGCGTTGTGCCATCTGCCGATACATCCCGCGAATCTGCCCTCCATCCACCCATCCCATAGCGGCAACGGCAAGCGAATCGAACAGGCGCTCACCTCCCAGCGCCTGGAGCGCCTCAGCGAAGACGTGGCTGAAGTCAGCCTTCGTATGACGCCGCCGGATCGACTCCGGCAGGAGCCCTCGCAGCGCCTGGCGCAGAACGAACTTGGGCTGATCGCGCCGCCAGCGCTGCTCTTCCGGCAAGGCCAGGGCGAACTCCACCACCCTGCGATCCAAGAACGGATGGCGCCTTTCAACGCCAAACCAGGCTTCGGATCGGTTACCCAGTTCGTTGCCTTGAGACAGCCAGCCCGAGACGAGGCCGCTGTAGATGTCCTGTTGAGCAAAGCTTGGGAACTGGTGCCTGGCATCCGCATTGAGCCGCTCGCTCAACTGTATCCGGCGGGCGAACAGCGCATCTACCCAGGGAGGTCGCCCGTCCCGCCCGAGCGCCCGCTTGATCGCGTGGCGCGCGGCCCCTGGCACAAGCGGAAAGAGTCCAACTCGTAGAAGCGGGAGCGCGGGAAAGATGATCGCTGGTATTCCAGCGTCGAAGCTAAACTGGCGATCAGAGTGAATCTGACGGATCAGGGATACGAACTTAAGCTGGCGCAGGAAGTCGGCATAGTGATAAAAGCTTCCTGTCAACCAGTCATCCCCTCCGCTACCTGTCAGGATAACACGAAACCCCTTCTCGCGCGCCAGGGCCATGAGCGGGTAGGACATGACGCCATTGGGATACTCAGGAAAATCCTGATAGCGGCGTACTTCCTCGACATAGCAAAAAGGCTCTGGCCCGCTCGGCCCTACCGTGTTGGACGTGATATCCCACATTCGGACGACATCTTGAATGTAGACACTCTCGTCGCATGGCATCCCTGGAAACACCAGGGAGAATGTCTCGAATCCGGAGTTGGTCAGCCCTCCTTCGCGATAGAGCGATTGGAGCACACCTGCGATCGAAGAAGAGTCGACTCCTCCGCTCAACTCCGTCCCAACCGGCCCATAGCTGCGCAACCGGCACCGCACGGCCTCTGTAAAAATCTCCAAGAAGTGCTCGGCATACTCCGCATCGGTCCGGTATTGGATTGCTCTGGTCGGATCGATATCCCAGTAGCGCTCCTTCCGCAGATAGCCCGGTCGAAGGATCAGAAAATGGGCCGGTGGGAGGCGAAAGATATCTCGATACAGCGTCTCTTCTTTGTCGGTGATCGCGCTGGCTAAATACTCCCCGATCATCCCCTCGTTGGGTCTGCGCCGGACAGTTGGGTCTTCGAAGAGTTGACGAAGCTCGGAGCCGCACAGAAAGGTGCGACCGTCGGTGTAGTAGTAGAAGGGCTTTATTCCCAGGCAATCCCGCGCGCAGAAGAGCTGTCGCTTCCGCCCATCCCAGATCGCGAACGCGAAGTCTCCGACGATCCGCTTGGGGCAGTCCTCCCCCCAACACTCGTAGGCTCGGAGCACTATTTCGGCATCGGTATCGGTCCGAAGCCGCACCCCGCGTGCTTCCAATGCGGCTTTCAGCTCGTCCCGATTATCGACTCGGCCGTCGAGCACCAGACAGAGATCGCCGGTCTCGTGGAGCAAAGGTTGCTGCTCCAGGAGCGACTCCGGAGTCGTGCGCAGCATCCGATGCCCCAACCCCACCGCGCCGCCGATCCATTGACCCACTCCATCCGCCCCGCGATAGGCGATGCTATCGGTCATGCGCGTCAGGAGCGCCGGGTCAATCGGGCGACCATCAAGATTATAGATTCCAGCAAAGCCGCTCACGGTCGTCCTATCTCCGACACCGGCAACGGTGAATAGCGCGACAGTGCCTGTCTCTCACCGATCACAACCCGCCCCCGGCACTCCACCCAGGCGTGCGCCTCCAATTGCCCGCCGTCGCCTTTGGCGACGCCGATGCAGAGGCGCGCCGGGTAGCCGCGCCGCCCAAGCAGCACCTGCGCCACCAGCGCCCGCACGAGGCAGGTAGTCGCGGGCACACAGGAGCTTGCGACGGCCACCGCCCAGGCGATTCGCTCCGGCGACGCTCGTATTTCGATTCGCGAAGGTATACGAAGGAGCGCGAAGAGAGAGTCTTCATTCGCGTGTCTTCGCGTGTCTTCGCGGATTCTCGACCGGCGTTCTAGGCGATCCAGCCAGACTCGCAGTGTCCGAAAAGGCAGCACCCACAGGCCCAGCCGTACCACTGCGACCAGCAGCGCGGCCTCGATCAGCAGATACCGATCTGGCATGGGTAGGGTTAGGAACTTATACGCCTGCCGCATTGTCGACCTCGATCAGTCCTGCGTTTTCCAGGTCTTGCAGCAGCGCCAGCAGATCGTGCTCGCAGCGCTCAGGCTCGACCTCATACTCCGCCAGGATGGCATCGCGGATGGTGCCCACGGCGCACGGCTGCTGGATGAGGCTCCAGACGCGAGCGCCTACTTCGTCCAGGCCGTAGTAGGTGCCATTTTTGAGGTTGAGCGTCACGACCTCGCCGGCCAGGTCCGAGGACACCTGGTCTTTCGAAGCGACGACGATTGTGTCTTTCGAGATCATGTTGATCGGACCCCTTTGTGGCCTATCTCAGGGCCAATGTCTTGCACATACAGGACACACATCATAGCATAGTTTTCGTCGCATGATGCTCTATGGTCGGCGCGAGCGGGAGCGCAGGCGTTCGCCATTTCACCTGAATACTGCCGAGCGCCCGCGCCTGGTCGTGCGGCAGCAGTGCATCTTGCTGCACGAGTCGCCAAAGTTCTTCGACCAACTCGTCGTTGCGCTGCCCGAAGGCCAACTCGATCAGACCAGCGATCCGATCCAGCAGGTAGGCGCTATCAACCGCATACGAGCTGCGAATGCGCAGAATCCGTGGATGATCGGTCGGCAGCTTCTCTTCGTCCGATGCGACAAGCTCTTCGTGCAGCTTCTCGCCGGGCCGCATGCCGCTGTAGACGATCGGAATATCCTCGCCGGGGCGCAGGCCGCGCAGGCGGATCATCTTGTGGGCCAGATCTTCGATCCGGATCGCCTGGCCCATGTCCAGCATAAAGATATCACCGCCCTCGGTCAGGGCCGCCGCCTGGATGATCAGGCTGACCGCCTCGGAAAGGCTGATAAAATAGCGGGTCATCTCGGGGTGGGTGATCGTCACCGGGCCGCCCTGATCGATCTGGCGCGCGAATGTGGGCGCGACGCTGCCACGGCTGCCCAGGACATTGCCGAAGCGAACCGCCGTGAACAACGACGGGCGCATGTTGCCGGCGAACCGCGCGGCGTTGCTCATCATCAGCAGCTCACCAACGCGCTTCGTCGCACCCATGATCGAGCAGGGATTCACGGCTTTGTCGGTCGAGATGAAGACGAAGCGCTCGACGGCATAGCGGCCGGCGAGATCGGCGACGCTCGCGGTGCCATGGATGTTGACGCGCACGGCTTCGTCGGGATGGCGCTCCATCATCGGCACATGCTTGTAGGCAGCAACATGAAAGACGATCTCGGGCCGATACATCGCAAAGATCGTCTCCAGCCTGGGCTGATTGGTCACATCCGCAACGATCGTCGCCACTGCCGCATCTTCGGGGCACTGCAACGAAATCAGCAGATCGTGCAGGCCGGTCTCGTTGTTGTCGAGCATCAGCAGCCGGTGCGGCTTGAAGGGCAGCACTTGCCGGCACAGCTCGGCACCGATTGAGCCGGAGGCACCCGTGATCAGCACGACCTTGCCGGCGATGATATGCTGGTAGGCGACCTGATCTACTTCGCAAAGCTGGCGACCGAGCAGATCCCCCGCAGTAATGTCACGGAGCGGCAGCGCGCCGTTCGGCTGCTCGATCTGGCCGAAAAAGTCGGGCAGGATTTTGACGCGCGTCTGCGTTGTCAGGCAGATCGAAAGAATATCGCGCAACATCGGCCCGGAGATGCGGTGAATCGCGATAATAATCAGGCTCACACCGCGCTCGGCGACGAGATCGGGGATGGCCTGGCGGTCGCCAAGTACCTGGGTGCCGTAGATTCGCAGCCCGATCTTTTTGGGGTTGTCGTCGACGAAACCAACCAGTTCATAGCGGCCATTTCGGCTGCGGGCCTTGAGCTGTCGAGCCAGAACCTGGCCGGCCTCGCCCGCCCCAACGATCAACACCCGCCGGCGATCCGGGCTGCCGACCACCCGCTGCAAGTAGCCCATGAGCCCGGTGAGCAGGCGCTGGCGGTAGCGCGCCGTGGTGAACATGCCGCTCGAAAAGACGCCACCCAGGCCGATCACGCTGATCGGGATGGGACGCGCGCCGACCCAGAGCAAGCTAGCCACCAGCAGCAGCAGCGTGGCACTCATCGCCGCTGCGCCGATCATAAGTATTTCGTTGGCGCTCGTGTACTGCCATACATACTGGTAGAGCCGGCAAAAGAAATTGATTGCAACAAAAACGGCTACGACGATGGGCATGGCAAAAACCAACAATCGCAGATCCACCGCCGGGATACGCCCATCGAAGCGAAACGCCAGGGCGAGCCAGAAAGATACCACCACGCTCATGGCGTCCAGGGTCATGAGTGGCAGAGCATATCGCAGCGAAGAATATTTAGGGAGGTAGCGCATAGCTGCTTGCTTTCTACTGACTTCGGCCAGGGCTGAACAAGCGATTCTCGCAGGACACGGCTGCCGACGCGTTTAGGGCGTTGGCGCTAGCTGATCAAACGGCCTGATCGCGTCGGCGCTCGCTCGCCAGCGCGGCTCAGAATCAGAAGCGTCTGAAGAATCAGTCTCAGGTCGAACAGAAATGATTGATCGTGGACATAGCGAAGGTCCAACTCCAGCTTGGCGGGCAGGATATGGTTGATGTAGTCGCGGTCCAACGACGTCGCATTGTTCAGGATGGCCGTCTCGTCGATGGCGTAGGTGAGCTGCGCGAGCCCGCAGATGCCTGGCCGGACGCTGAGAACCTGCCGCCAGATCGGTTTTTCCAGGTCCACATACTCGGGCGCCTCCGGTCGAGGGCCGACCAGGCTCATCTCGCCTTTGAGAACGTTGAAAAGCTGCGGCACTTCGTCGATGCGCACCCGGCGCAGAAAGCGGCCGATGCGCGTGATGCGCGGGTCGTCCTTGTAGGTCAAAGCCGGGCCGGACCGCTCTGCATCCGCCGCCATCGTGCGGAATTTATACATGCGAAATAATCGCCCGCCATGGCCGATCCGGCGCGCCTGATACAAGACCGGGCCGCGAGAGTCCAGCTTGATCAAGATGCCGATCAGCACAAACACGGGCACCAGCGCCAGGAGCGCGATGAGTGAGATAGCAATGTCGAAAAAACGTTTACTCGTCATAGTGCTCTCTGTCGGTGAAACATGAAACGTGAAACGTGATCGGGAATCGGTGTACGTTTCACGCTTTACGAAATATGCGTTGGGATGATTTAAACCGCGCGAGTGCCCTGCAGCCTTCCTAAACGCCTCCACTGTTATTGACAACGCTGGAGCGCGGCGATAGATGCTTGCAGCCAGCGATTGTGACGAAATTGCAACCCCGCGGGCCTCACAGCGCATGATCCTCGCTGATCGTCTGCACGGCGTCGATAACATCCAGCACATCGGCATCGCTCATCTTCGAATAGATCGGCAGCGAGATCTCGCGCAGATATTCGCCGTGAGCGACCGGGAAATCGTCCGGCTGGTAGCCGTAGGTCTCGCGGTAGTAGGGATGCAGGTGCAGCGGGATGAAATGGACGCTGGTGCCGATATTGTGTTGCTTCAATTGCTCGATGAACCGCCCGCGATCAATGGACAAGCGTTCGAGATTCAGGCGCAGCATGTAGAGATGCCAGGCGTGCTGGCAGTCTGGGCGGTCGTGCGGGATCTGTAGCGCCGGCGAGTCGGCGAACGCCCGATTGTACTGCTGCGCGATCACGCGCCGGCGCTCGGCCATGCGCTCGGCCTTGCGCAGCTGCGCCAGCCCCAGCGCGGCGGCGAGATCGGTCATGTTGTACTTGTAGCCAGGCGCGACGATCTCGTAGTACCAGGTGCCCTCAGCCGTATAGCGCTTCCAGGCGTCTTTGCTGATACCGTGCAGCGCCATGATCCGGCAGCGCTCGGCCCAGGCATCGTCGTCGGTGCAGATCATCCCGCCTTCGCCGGTCGTGATCGTCTTCGTGGCATAGAAGCTGAAGCAGGTGAATTGGCTCTGGCAGCCGATCATGCTGCTCTTGTACCTGGCCGGGAAGGCGTGGGCTGCATCCTCGATCACCGGCAGATCGTGCCGCCGGGCCAGCTCGTGGATCGCGTCCAGGTCGGCTGGCAGCCCGGCGATGTGGATGGGAATGATCGCCTTGGTCCGGCTGGTGATCGCCGTTTCAAGCAGTTCGGGCCGCATGTTCAGACTGCGCGCGTCCACATCCACCAGCACAGGCCGCGCGTCGAAGTAGCGGATGACCTCGGCCGTCGCTGCGAAGGTATAGGGCGTCGTGATCACCTCGTCGCCCCGCCGCAGGCCCAGCGCATCGAGCGCCAGATGCATCGCGGCGGTGCAGGAATTCACGGCGATAGCATGCCGCGCGCCGACGGCGGCGGCGAACGCGGCCTCGAACCGGCGCGTCTTCGGGCCGGTGGTGATCCAGCCCGACTCAAGCGTCTCCTGGATCTCGGCCAGCTCGTCGCCGTCGATATCGGGCAGCGCGAAGGGCAGAAAGTTCGCTCTCATAACCGTTTCACCAACAAACCCAGATAGTGCGTGCGCAGCGCCGGAATCAGCGCTAACGCCGGGTAGAGCACGGGCGTCGCGCGGCCCAGCCGCCGCGCCAGTGGTGGCAGCAGCGTGACTGTATGAATATGCAGGTCGAAGCCGGGGAATAGCGCGCGAACCGCCGTCGCGGGCATCCCACGTACATTGGGGTTGCGCGGGTTGTCGTAGCGAAGGTCGTACCAGACGACTGCCCCGCCAGGCTTGAGCACGCGGATGACCTCGCGAGCGATATTGTGCGCCATCGCATCGTCCAATATCGAACTGAAGACGGTAAAAAGCAACACCAGATCGAACTGCGCGTCCGCGAAGCCCAGCTCCTCGGCGTTTGCCAGCTGAAAATCGATATCGGGGTGGTGCTGCCGGGCGACGGCGATCCGCTCGGGCAGCAGATCGACGCCGTGAAGGTTCTCGGGGCGCGCGCCCAGCTCCAGCAGGCCGGCCAGCACCCGCCCCGACCCGCAGCCGACTTCGAGAATCTGCCGACCGGCCAGCGGCACCATGCTGTGGGCGGCGAGCCAACTCCGGACTGCTCGTTGTCGCTCCCGAAGAATGGCCCGATTCCCAGGATTGCCGTCATCCCAGCGGCCCTGGATCGCCCGGCTCTCGCCGTAGCTACGGTAAACCTCTACGAGACGCTGAATTTCCTGATCAGTTGGCATGGCCTCGAAAAGTTGATAGAGCGCTCCGCGATCAGCGGTCGCTGTCGTTTCTATTGCTGGAGTCGCTGGGGCGGAACAGCTAGGCCCCATACAGAGAGGCGACCGGACGAAGCCAGGTAACGCAGCGTGATACGCCTAACTCGTGTAGTCGGCGGCAGATTCACGACAACCCCGTGCAGCCCTGCTCGAAAGTCGCGCCAGGCACCCGGATAACCCTGCTGGCCGACAAAGGCGATGCGCTTATGCCACTGATAGACCGTCTTACAAGCGGCTGCAGGTGGACAGGCCCTCGACCAATCCTGTGTCTCCATGCCCATCCGCAGCGGGAAAACCTGGCGTTCCCCGCGATCGCTTTCGGCCACAACTTCGGCGACCGGCGATCCTGGTTTCAGATCTTCGGCTCCTACAACGGTGCTCAGAAGCACGAGCCGATCGGTCAAAGGAGGGTCGTCGAGCGCAATGGTCTGTTCTCGCGCGCCCAGGAGATCCGGCAGACCGAAAGCTCCTGCGACGGTCAGCGGTGTGCCGTCGACTTCAATTGTGAGCGGCAGGCGCAGATCCTGGAACTCAAGGCCATACGTGCGCAGCGGCTGGCGTATCTGCCCGTTCGCCGGCATGACCGCATCTGCGGCTCCATCCGTTCGTTTACGTTCGAAGACATACTCGAACAAGGGATATTCCACCCGTCCGCCGATCAGGTTAAAGCGGTTTTTGAGACGATCCAACAACTGATCGAACCCCTGACGACGTTCGACTTGATAATCATTTGTAAGGAAGATGATCCGGTTATACGTCAACAAGTCGCCCAGATCGTTCCCTTGTAGATAGTCCCAATAACCAATACGCCGCAACTGGGCAGGGAAATAAAAAGTGATCGGGTCCTGTGAGCGGCCATCGTACAGAACCGCCGTCGGGCCGGCCGCTGCGGATGCGGCAAAATCGGCGGCCGCGTGCCAATCCGGCCCGGCGGATTCGCCTGCGTAGGACCAGTCGCTTGACCAGTTCACACCAAGCCCGATCGCGGCGACAAGGAGTAAAGGCAAGGTCAAGATACCGTTGCGAGCCCTGGACGCTCCGACCGCAAGCAGCAGGGCGAACGCCGGCCAGGTCATCGTCACATGGCGTGGTCCGGCCGTCTCGGTGTATGCAGGCACGATCGCGTCCAAGACGAGAAACACGAACGGCACCAGGCCCAGGATCGCCAGGAGCAGTGCCAGCGCGGGCG
>Ga0075433_10002188_pt1 | contig 14811 bp, 13 predicted proteins | sample RhiMethybrSRZTD2_FD_75299 | JGI IMG/M metagenome (GOLD analysis project Ga0075433, IMG submission 75299) | Populus rhizosphere microbial communities from Tennessee, USA - Rhizosphere MetaG P. TD hybrid SRZTD2 | ecosystem: Host-associated > Plants > Roots > Rhizosphere > Soil | place: USA... | reverse complement strand
GCAACTGTTGCCGGTGATCAATATCATCGGCGGCGTGATGCAAGTCTTCAGCGGCAACGTCTTCTCCAGCTTCGCGAGCATACTTAACGTCGCGGGCAGCTTTATAAAGAACCCGCAATTTCAGTTCGCGAGTCAGATATTTGGGGCGTTTGGGGGCGGAGGGGCGGGAGATTCGGGAGGCGGATCAGTATCGGGCAGCGCAACGGAACAACCGTCGCCACCCGGCGATGAATATGCGGCAGCGGATCCAACTGTAGTAACGGATATTGGCAGTGAGCAACTGCCACGCTATTATAGACCGAATCCAACTGTTAATCAGGAAGGGCTTGAATTCATCGCGAGTTTCGAGAAATTTAGGTCTAATCCTTATATCGATCCCACTGGCAATCTTACAATTGGATACGGTCACCGTATCTTTCCTGGTGAGACTTTTCCCCAACCTATAACTCAGACTGAAGCATGGGATCTTTTGCAGAGAGATGTACAAACCAGAGTTGAGCCGTATCTCGGACGTGTGGAAGTAGCGCTCAACCAAAATCAAGCTAATGCTGTCGGAAGCTTTATCTTCAATGTAGGTGGAGGATACCCGAAAGGTTTCCTGGGCTCCACAATGTTTGGATTACTGAATGCAGGAGATTACAATGGAGCGGCGATGCAGTTCGGTCGATGGATATATGGAAGCGGCCAAATACTACCTGGCCTGATTTCACGACGACAGTTAGAAGCAGATCTATTCGCGAGGTGAAGAATGGTCCGATATTTTTTAATACTTGCGTCTCTTGGCGTGCTACTTTTCACGAAGGAGACGCACGCTTCGGAATGCCTCAACACGGCAAGGACTCACCAGCAGATGGATAAATGTCTGGAAAGCGAATTTAATGTTGCCAATCAACGCCTTGACTTAGCATACAAGCACTATCTGGAGATTTATTCTGACAAACAACGGGAGCTTCTTCAAATTGCGCAAGAAGCTTGGAACCGTTATCGAGATGCTCAGTGCGAAGCTTCTGCTGCAACCTTTTCTGGTGGCACGATGGAGTCTACGGAATTTATCGCTTGTAAACTTAAGCTAACTCAGGAACGCTTAGAAGAACTAAAACGAACTTATGATGAACCGCCATTTCCCCCGCAGAAAACCAAATGAAGGGCAAAGGGGCTATCTAGGGTCAGGGCCAAGTTTGGGGTCAGACTTTCACTTCTTGACAATCTTTAGTTCATCGTGATAGGCCGCACCATAGCAAAGTTTGGGGTCAGACTTTCACTTCTTGATAATCTTTAGTTCATCGTGATATGCCGCACCATGGCTCGCCGACCTCGAGTTCATGCGGGCGGTCTTCTCTACCACGTCATTGTACGCGGCAATCAGCGGCGCAGAACGTTTCGCGCCGATGCCGATTACCGCGCCTACCTCGACCGCCTGTCGCGCTACCAGGCGAAATTCGCCGTCAAAGTGTACGCCTATTGCCTGATGCCGAATCACGTTCATCTGCTAGTCGAAGTTTCTGCCGCGCCGCTGTCGAAATTCATGCAAGGACTCCAGCAAGCCTATACTCAATACTTTAACCGGCGCTACCGTAAAGTCGGCCATCTATTCCAGGGACGCTATCACGCGATCGTCTGTGATAAGGACGAATACCTTTTGGCCTTAGTGCGCTACATTCATTTGAATCCGATTCGAGCAAAGCTGGCGCGCAGGCCGGAAGCGTACGGTTACAGCGGTCATGGCGAATACTGCGGGCGCAAAGGAGCGCGCATCATTGAACCCGCGCTAGTGCTGAAGATGCTGGGAGGAACGGTCGGCTATCGCCGGTTTGTGTTCGATGGAATCGGAGACGGACACAAGGAGGAATATTACGAGGCGGCGGATCAGCGCTTCCTCGGTCCGGAGGGATTTGGCGAAAAGCTGGCGCAGGCCAATGATCCAAGTGAACAAGCGCGCGCCGGGAGAAGGCCGCTCACTAGGGTCCTCGAAATCGTTGCGGCGAAGCTGCGCGTGGATATGGAAACTTTACGCGGAGCGGACCGCAGCTGGCGCGTATCGAAGGCGCGGGTGATCGCCGCCTATGTCCTGAGACGGCATGGCTACCGCTTGAGTGATATTGCCTCCTTCCTACGAAGAGACGCGGCGACGATAAGCTCGCGGCTCTCCAGATTGGGTGAGCGAGTGCGGACGGACCGGCGTTTGAGCGCGGAAATCGACAGAATTACAGATTGTCAAGAAATGAAAGTCTGACCCCAACGATCCGCAACCCGCATAGTAGTACTACGACTAATCTGTCGAGCAGCAAAGCGGAAGTACCGCCAGTAAATCCCGTCTTTGAAGCCTCCAAAACGGGAGCGATGATGGATTATGAGGGATTTCCGCAGCGAGCGACTCAAGCGGGTGTCCCCACGATACAAGAGCACCTCGAAAGTAAGGGCTGGACGCGAGCAGCCCCTGCTGACGCGGAGTTCGGTCCTAAATATGTTCCGCCTAATCGCGGAGCCGAAGGGCAGACGGAAATAAAGACCCTGGAACCTGGTAAGGTGATAGATCGCTTTGGGGGAACACGCGGAAGTTTTCTTGCTGATCCGGGTACGACGCCAGGTGCACGCTCTCTTCCCCCTGGCGCTGAGAATCGTCCACTGCATACTTATGAAGTCGTTAAGCCAATTGAAGGAGTCGGAGTCAGTCGCGCTGCGCCGGCTTATGGTCGACCTGGTGGCGGCGTTCAGTATAATCTGGGGAAGGGCAGATACGTACAAGATCTTCTCGATAGCGGCCATTTGAGGGAAATAAGAGGGAAATAAAATGAGCACAAGAATATATCGTAGTTTCGATCCTAATATAGGATACCCGGTCGGTAAAAATTTATATTATGAATGCCTACGATGCGGTGACGTCTTACCTTCCGAGCCTGAAGATGGTACCCGCTGTACGTGTCGAAATATTTTGATTGATGTGGATGCCGGACGTATTAGTATTGAAGATCACGCACTAGTGAAACTTTTCGCAGTATCCGTATGATAAGTGGGGGAATATTCCGAAAAATAGATTTGAATAGATTTGGGGTCAGGGTGAGCTAGCCCGGGTTTGACGGACACCTAACAAGGGGGCAGGAGCTGATTTGGGGTCAGGTTGAGCTAGCCCGGATTCCACGGACACCTTAAACGGGGGCAAGTTATTCCATCGTTTGGGGTCACGCATGACTTGACTTACGATCCTCAGGGCGGGATGGGCCGACTCCTCCGCCCTTTTCTTTTACCCTCTCACACCCCCAGCTTCCTTCTCCCCTCTTCCAGCACTTCCGCGAAGCGGGCCTCGAGCGCGGCGTTGACCTTGGGGCAGTTGGCGACGACGGCGGCGGCCCAGTCGAGATATTCTTTCCGCCGCGCGAGATCCCACATCGACGGCGGCGAGTGGGTGACGTCGGTGACGTTGGCGATCTTGTCCCCCAGTTTGATGAGCACGGCGTCGGGCGAAAGCGCGCCGGCGTGATCGATCTGGAGTTGCTTGCGCTCCGCCTTGCGGAGTTTCTTGTCGTCCGTCACCGCTTCGACGAGCGCCCGCACGCGCGCGCCAAACGCCGCCTCCAGCTCCGCGGGGGTGGTCTCGGTGTCTTCGAGCGTGTCGTGCAGGATCGCCGCCGCGAGCACTTCGGGATCGTTTACGCCGCCGACGTCGGCGAGCAAGAGCGCGACGGCGAGCGGATGGTTGACGTAGGGCGACGACTCTTCGTCCTTTCTTTTCTGCAGCCGGTGCTTGCGCGCGGCGAAGTCGGCGGCGCGGAGGATGAGCGGCGATCCCATGCCGCGATTCTCCCGGTCGGCGCGCCGGTTGTCAACTGCGAACGGCGCCTCCCTCCCTTGAGTCTACCGCCCCCTTCTGTTAGCGTTTTTGCTTCGGCGCCGCTATGAATTTTCCATCCGATCTCGCCGGCCTGTGGGGCGGCACGCGCTACAACGGATACAACCGAGCGCTGAAAAATATTTTCGCGGCGCGGGTGCACAAGGTCGGCATCCGCATGGACTTCACCTGCCCCAACCGCGACGGCAAGGTCGCGGCCGGCGGCTGCATCTACTGCAACAACGCGAGCCACACGCCGCAGGGCTTCCGCGCCGGGACGTCGGTGACCGAGCAGCTCGCCGCGGGCGTCGCGGCGCTCAAGCGCCGCCACCGCGCGGAGAAGTTCATCGCCTATTTCCAGAGCTATTCCAACACCTACGGGCCGCCGGAAAAACTCGCGCGTCTTTATCGCGAGGCGCTGTCGTTTCCCGGCGTGGTCGGGCTCGCGGTCTCGACGCGCCCCGACTGCGTGGAGGACGCGGTGCTCGATCTCCTCGCCGGGCTCGCACGCGAGACGTATCTCTGGCTCGAGCTGGGGCTCGAATCGATGCACGACAAGACGCTGCGCTGGGTCAATCGCGGCCACGATCTCGCCGACTTCGTCGACGCGGTCGGGCGCGCCAAGGCGCGCGGCCTGCGCGTCTGCGCGCACCTGATCCTGGGTTTTCCGAACGAGACGCGCGACGAGATGCTGGAAACGCCGGCGCTCTTCAACGCACTCGGCATCGACGGGATCAAGCTCCACAACCTGCACGTCATCCGCGACACGGCGCTGGCGGAGATGTATCGCGCCAAACCCTTTCCGCTGATGAGCCGCGAAGAATACGCGGCGCTGGTGGTCGATTTCCTGGAGCGGCTGTCGCCGGAGATTCTCATCCATCGCCTTTCCGGCGAGACCTACCGCGCGCTCACGGTCGCGCCGGAGTGGTCGGTCGACAAGATCGGCACGCACAACGCGATCCGGCGGGCGCTCGCCGCGCGCGACGCATGGCAGGGAAGATTGGCCGAACGAGTTTCGAGTTTCGACGCCTCGACGACGCTCAGGACAGGCTCTTCGCCGGCGCTCAGGGCAGGGGTTCAGGTTGCTAATTTATCGGAGGTTCGAAGTTGAACGGCCATTTGGGATTGATCCATTCGCTTCTGCCGGCGACGGTGGACCTCCGCGTTTCGGTTCCGGGCGACCATCCGTCGGCGCGCAATCTGGGCACGGAGCGCTCGGGCTCGGGAACGATCGTCGACCGCGCGGGCTACATCCTGACCGTCCATTACGTCGTCGTCGGAGCGCAGTCGATCGTCGTGACGGCCGCCGACGGCGAGCAGTATCCCGGCGAGATCGCGGCCGACGATCAGGAGAGCGGGCTTGCGCTGGTGAAGATTCCCGGCGGCGATTTTCCGTTCCTGCACCCCGCGCCGCCGCAATCGGTCGAAATCGGCGCGCCCGCGCTTATCGTCGCGAGCAACGGCGAGGCGCAGCGCAGAACCAGCGGCGGCTACGTCACCTCCTTCGAGGGCTACGACGGCCATTGGGAGTACATGCTGGAGAGGAGCATCCGTGTGACCGCGCCGAACCCGGGCTTCGGCGGCGGCACGCTCGCGGATTTCTCAGGTCGATTGATGGGCGTCGTGTCGCTGAATCTCGGCGATATCGGCAAACCCACGCTCGCGATTCCGATCGAGATGTATTCGAAGTACGAGGCGGAGCTCAAGCAGTTCGGCCGCGTGAAGAGCCGCCCGACGCGCCCCTGGCTCGGTCTCTACTCGCAGCCGATGGGCGGCCACGTCGTCGTGGCGGGCGTCGTGCCCGGCGGGCCGGCGGAGAAATCCGGCCTCAAAGAGGGCGACATCATCCTCAAAGTGGAGACGCAGGAGATCCGCTCACGCGCGGAACTCTATCGCGAGATGTGGAAGAAAAAGCCGGGCGAGCGCATCTCACTCCGCATTCTGCGGGAGGATGAGTCGCTCGATTTAGCGGTGGTCGGCGCCGACCGAAGGTCGCACTTGCGGAGCTAATCCTCCGAGCTGACTTTTTGGAGCTCGCCCTTGCCGGTGACTTTGACGGACTGGGCGGGCATGTAGGCCTCGGGCTCGTATTTGATCATCGCCTTGTCGGTTTGCTGCAGATCCTTCAGCTTCACCTTCGCACCGTCCTTCTCGATATCGGTGTTCTCGTCGATGCCGACGACTTCTTCGCGGATCTTGCCCTTGCGCTCGACCTGAAAGGTGATGGTCCGCTGGCCCACGGCGCTGATCACCGCCTCGACCTCGACGTCCTTGGCCTTCTTTTTTTCTTTTTCTTCCTGGGCGAGCGCGACGCTCGAGCCCCAGAGCAGCAGCGACAGAACAACGAGCCATTTAGCGGTTTGCATCGGTCCTCCCTTGGCCGTTCGCAGGTTGAAATGTATCACCGGGGAAATTAACCAAAGATCGGAGGAGAGTCAAGGCGGAGAAGCGGGAATCGGACAGATCAGTCGGATCAGACCGACCGGCCGGATTGGGTCGGGATCGATCTTATCTTCAGCTCACATCGCGCGCCGGCAGCACGATGCGGAATATCGTGCCCTTGCCGATTTCGCTTTCGACCTCGACGCTGCCGTGGAGCAGCTCGACGAGCCGTTTCGCGATCGCCAGCCCCAGGCCGACGCCACCCAAGCTCCGCGTCGCCGAGCCCTCGGCCTGGCGAAACGGCTCGAAGATGTACGGCAGCGCATCCTGCGGGATGCCGACGCCGGTGTCCCTGACCTCGATCGCGATCAGCCTTCCGCCTTCGCGCGGCGCCGCGCTGACGCGCACCTCGCCGCGGTCCGTGTACTTGACGGCGTTGAAGACGATGTTGCTCAGGACCTCCTTCACCTTCATGCGATCGCTCACGAACGGGGGCAGCCCGTCCTCGGCGGTCCAGGAAAGCTCGACCGCCTTGCCGCTCAACCCGACCTGAAAAAAGGTCTCGAGCTCGTTCCAGATGTCTTCGAGGCGGAACTCCTCGACATGAATGACGTACTGTCCCGCCTCGAAGCGCGAGAGGTCGAGCAGGCTCGTCACGAGATTCAGCGCCTCGCCGGAATTTCTGAGCGCGGTCTCGAGGCATTTGCGCTGGCGCTCGGAGACCTCGCCCAAAAAGCCGCGCACGACGAGATCGAGGTTGCCGATCACGATGTTGATCGGCGTGCGCATCTCGTGCGTCATCGTGGCCAGGACCTCGGCCTTGGCGCGCGCGGCCTGCGCAAGCTCGTCGTGGAGCCGCTTGACCTCGCGGATGAGGCGCGCGTTCTCCAGCATCACCGCGACCGGGCCGGCGATCGCGCCGAGCATGTCGAGCTCCTTGTCGCCAAAGGCGCCGGGATTTTTGCTCACGACTTCGATCACGCCGGTAAGCTCGCCCTTGATCTTCAGCGGCACGCAGGCGATCGAGCGGGTCTTGAAGCCGGTCTCCTGATCCACGCGCTGCGAGAAGTGCGGCTCGCGGGTAACGTCCGAAACCACAAGCGGCATTCCCGTGCCGGCGACGAAGCCGGCGATACCTTCGCCGGGCTTGAGCTTAATGTTTCTCAGCTGCTCGGCCTTCTCGCCCAGCGCGATGAAAAAATTGAGGCTGCCCGTCTCGCGATCGACGAGCAGAATCGACGAGCCGTCGCCTCCCATAAGGCTGGAGGTGAAACGCATCGCCGTCGTGAGCACGTCGTCGAAGGGCATCGACGTGCCCATACTATCGGCGATGTGGGCGAGAATGCGTACTTCACTGTCGACGTCGATGTGGCTCATGGGCTTCACGATTCTCCTTTGCCCAATTCCTGGGAGCGCCGCGTTGCCTGCAGCACCGCCTCCATCACCGTGCCGCGGAATCTTCCCTTCTCGAGCGCATAGAGCCCTGCGATCGTCGTGCCGCCGGGCGAGGTCACCTCGTCGCGCAGCTCGCCCAGATGCTTCCCGCTCTCGAGCGCCATCCGCGCCGCGCCGTAAACGGTCTGGAGCGCGAGCTTGAGCGCCACGTCGCGGCTGAGGCCGACCTGGACGCCGCCGTCGGCGAGCGATTCGATAAAGAGAAACACGTAGGCCGGCCCGCTGCCCGAGAGGCCCGTGACAGCGTCGAGATATTTTTCTTCCAGCGGCAGGCCGACGCCGAAGCTGTTGAGGATCGCGCCGACCTTTGCGAGGTCGCTGCCGGTCGCGCTCGCTCCGCCCGCGTAGCCGGACGCTCCCGCGCCGACGACGCACGTGATGTTCGGCATCACGCGGACCACGCGCGCGCCTTTGCCGAGGCGGCCTTCGAGCCGGGAGAGCGGCACGCCGGCGGCGACCGAGACGACGAGCTTGGTCTTGCCGACTTTCTTGGCGATCTCCTCGGCGACGCCGTCGATCACCTGCGGCTTGACCGCAAGGATCACGATGTCGGCGAAGTCGCAGAGCTTCGCATTGCTCGGCGTGACTTCGATGCCGACCTCCGCGGCGAGCGACTGGCGCAGCGCCTTGCTCACGTCGCTGGCCATGATCTGCTCGGGACGCGCGAGCCCGGCACCGACGACGCCGCGCACGATTGCCGAGCCGATCTTGCCCGCGCCGATCACACCGATCTTGTCTTCCAGCCGCTCCATGGTATCGCCTATGGCCTGCTTCTTAATACCTTTTGCCGAGCTTTTGAAGCTCGCGCCACGAGTCCGCGTCGTCGGGGCTCTGCGCCAGCACCTCACGGAACTTCTCCTCCGCCTCCCTGGTCCTGCCGGTGTTGGCGAGCGCGACGCCAAGCTTGCGGCGTAAATCTACGTTGGTCCGCCGGAGTCTCAGCGCGCTTTTATAGGCATCGACCGCCTCGGGCCACGCCTTGAGCTGCCGGTAGGTCTCGGCGAGCGCGATCCAGAACGAATCGGAATTCTCCTCTTTCGCCTTGGCGCTCTCCAGGAACGTTCTGGCGCTCGCCGGATCGCGTTTCTCGAGCGCCAGCCGGCCCGCGGCGAGCAGAACCTTCGGATGGTCCGGCCGGATGCTGCGCGCCTGCGCGAGCCATTTTTCCGCCTCGGGCACGTCGTGATTGAAAATCGCGATGTTGGCGAGCCCCAGATACGGCGGCACATCCCTCATGCCGAGTTCGATCGCCTTGAGATAGACGAGCTTCGCCTCGCTCAGATAAAAATCGCCGGAGAGACCGATAATCGCCGGGACCGTCTGCGGTGAGCGGCCCATCGCCTGCATCGCGGCCTTCAGCGCCTCGGGATTTTTTTCCGCCTCGAGCAGGATGTGCGTCTTCAGCACATAGAAATCGGCCCGCGAAGGCTCGAGCGCGATGGCCTTCTCGATCTCGGCGAGCGCGCGGCTGTGCCAGCTGTTCGCTTCGTGAGCCTGCGCCAGATAGAAATGGCGCAGCGCCTCGGGCAGACCCGGCGTGTCGAGCCAGGGGGCTTCGCTGAGATTCGGCCCCATGAGCTGGCGGTTCAGCTCCGAGGTGGCGCGGCCGAGATTCCTGGGCGCGGAAAATTCTAGCTGCGCGCCATCGTCCGTGTTGAACGATGCCCCTTCGGCAAAGGCGAGCGCTCCCTCGCGGCTCATGCGGTAGAAGCCGAGAACCGCGTAGGGATTCGTCAAGCCCAGCTCGGCGAAATCCGATTTGAGCACCTCGTTCTTGTCAAAGACTTCCTTGATCTCGGGGTAGCGGAAGACCTGCGGCTGCATCGTCCCCACCATCAGAAAGTCGCTCTCCTTCATGCCCCAGACCGTGACGTAGGGGAACGCCTCCGAAAAAGTCCGGAAGACCATCTTAAAGTCGTCCGGCGACATCGAGTAGTTGTGGAACCACTGGCCAAAGACGCCGTCCGGCTTGAGCTTCGATTTGACGACCGAGTAGAACTCGCGCGTATAAAGGTTGGCGATGCCCGCGATCCATGGATTGGAGGGCTCCGCCGCGATCACGTCGTACATCTTCGGCGTCGCGAGAATATAGTTGCGCCCGTCGGTCGGAATCACCCGCACCTTCGGATTTTCCAGAACTTTGCCGTTGCCGGGCCCCGAGGACGCCTTCTCGTTGAAAAAGGTCGTCGCGTTGCGCATCGCTGGCTCGATCTCGAGCACCTCGACCTCTTTGATGGGAAAAGCGGCCACCGCGTGTGTGGTCATGCCGGTGCCGAGGCCGATCACCGCCGCGCGATCGCCGGCCTTCGGGCGGAGGAGCATCGGTATATACCCCGTCATGAGCTGACTCAGCGAGTCGCCGTAGGAGCCGTCGATCTTCCCGTTGGTGCGGAAATAGCGGTAGTCGCTGCCGGCGCTCTGATGCACGCTCACCGTGGCCGTCAAACCTTCGCGGTAATACAGGATGTCGTCGCGGTGCATCTCCTCGACGCGGAGCGAATCGCGCTGGAGCTTTTCGTAGCGGTCGCTGTAGACCGTGACGCCGCTCGTCATTACGTGCTTGTCCCACGGCGGCGTCCTGAAATAGATGAGCGCGATCGCCGCCATGACGGCGGCGCCCATCGCGAAGCGCGGCACCGGCGAGAGGCGCGGGTCGGCGACCATCAGGAACCAGCCGATCAGGAGGTTCAGAATGACGGCGAGGATGATCGAATTCTGCACGCCGAGATAGGGAATGAAGATGAAGCCGCCGGCGAAGGCGCCGACGATCGCCCCCACCGTGTTCGCTGCATAGGAGGTACCAACGCTGCTGCCGACGCGGTAGAGGCTCTGCGTGAAGAGCCGCGCGACCAGCGGAAACGTCATGCCGAGAAGCAACGTCGGCAGGAACATCACCAGCGCCGAGGTGAAGACCTGGATCGAGAGAAACAGGTTGAAGGAGTCGCCGAAGCCGTGCATCAGGCGGAGAAAGATAAGCGGCAGCTTGCCGAACAGCGGGATCGTCGCCAGCGCGCTGAGCCCGACCAGGATCTCGATCAGGCCGAACGTGGTGAGCGTCATCCGACGCTCGCCCATGAGCCGGCCGTAGAGAAAACCGCCGAGCGCGAGGCCGACGAGGAAAGTCACGAGCATCGTCGTAAACGAATAGATCGAGCTCCCGATGACGAGCGTGAGCGCGCGCGTCCAGGCGTTCTCGTAGACGAGCGCCGCCATCCCCGAAAGGCCGAAGGAGAGCAGCAGCACCCAGCCGAGGTTCGAAGGCGACGCGGCGATCTCCGCCTCGACCGGCGCCGGAGCCTCGACCGGTGCGGCGGCGGGCGTCTCGACAGTTTTTTGCCTGAGCGCGTCGACGATAAAGATGACCACGGCGATGAAAAGATTGAGGCCGGCGGCGACGAAGACCGTCCGGCGCATGCCCAGATTCGGGATCAGATAATAGCCCGACACCGCGCAGCCCAGCACCGCGCCGAGCGTGTTGGTGCCGTAGAGGTCGCCGACGCGCTTGCCTATCTGCTCGTAGGTGCGGATAAAGAACCGGCTCAAGACCGGCAGCGTCGCGCCCATCAGCATCGTCGGCAGGACGAGCAGGACGAACGACAGGACGAAGAGCAACAGGTTGAAGACGAACGGATAGGCCTCGTTCAAATGATACAGCGGGATGTAGATCAGCCGGCCGCCCTGGAACAGCCAGGGCACCGCAAGGCCGTATATGCCGACGCCCGCTTCCAGGATGCCGTAGAGGAGAAAATCGTTCTTGCCGCGGTCGGCGATGCGCCCGAAGAGATAGCTCCCGACGGCGAGGCCGGCCATGAACGCCGCGAGCACGGTGGCGATCGCGTAGGTCGTATTGCCGAAGATCTGCGTCAGCATCCGCGTCCACACGACCTCGTAAATGAGGCCGGCGGCGCCCGAAAAAAAGAAGCAGAGAAAGGCGATCGAGAGCAGCGCGGTCTCGCGCGTGCGGCTATAACCGATTGGCATGTCCATTCCTTTTAGATATCCCCCGTATGCAAATTATCCCGCAGTGATATCAGCCCCGGAAAATGCTGTAAAGAGTGTCGAATTCATCTTTCCAGCGCTTTTTCCGGTCAGGCCGTCGAAATATTCCCGATGCGCAACGAGCAGGAAACCGACGGGCGCGGGTGACTGTCGGGCGAGGAGCCGCTGGGCCTTTGCGGCTAGCCTGTTGAAACGATCGGGTTATATATCATACAAGTCTTAGACGTTTCGAGCGGGCGTTCATAGGAGGAAAGATCATGCCCAAGGATATGCGTACATGGATCGCGGAGCTCGACCGGGCCGGCGAGTTGGTGCGGATCGACAAGCCGGTCGATCCGCACACGCAGATGGGCGCCCTGCTCTATCAATCGCGCGAGAAGGCGCTCTTGTTCGAGAACCTGGCGGGCTTTCCCAAATGGAAGAGTCTCGGCATGGCGCCGGCGAACCTCCGCCACGCGGCGCTCGCCTACGGCACGACGGTCGAGAAGCTTGTCCCGACCGCCGCCGAGCGCGCGCTGCTGCGCCATCCGACCGAGCGCGTAAAGACCGGTCCGGTGAAAGAGATTATCCTGAAAGGCGATCAGGTCGATCTTAAAAAGCTCCCCGCGCACGTCGCCGGCAGCGAGGAGACGCCTTACATCGCGTCGGGCCTGATGATCGCGCGCGACCCCGACAGCGGCGTGCGCAACGTGGCGTTTCACCGCCTGCAGATCAAGGGGCCGCGTAAGATGGGCGCGCTCATCGTGCCGCGCCATACGCGCGCGATCCTGAACAAGCACGAGGAGCGGAACGAGCCGATGCCGATCGCGATCTTCATCGGCCACCATCCTTTATATTACATGGCCGCGGCGACGACCGGCGCATTCGAGATGGACGAGCTGGAATTGGCGGGCGGGCTCATCGGCGAGCCGGTGCGCGTCGTCAAGTGCGAGACAAACGATTTAGAAGTCCCCTACGACGCGGAGATCGTGCTCGAGGGGCGCATCCTTCCCAATGTACGCGAGGAGGAGGGGCCGTTCTCGGAGTTCCACGACTACTACGTCGCGGGGATGGGGAAAAATCCCGTGATCGAAGTGGACTGCATCACGATGCGGCGCGACGCGATCTTCAAGGCGATCCAGAACGGCTCGGAGGTCGAGGGCTGCATCTTCCATAAAGTCCCGTTCGGCGTCGCGGTCTACAATCACATCAAAAACATCGGCGGCTACGTGAATCTGCACAATTTATTGGTATTGCCCGGCCTGTTCGGTATCGTCGTACAGATGACGCCGCGCTTCTACGGCGAGGCGAAGCAGGTCTTGATGGGCGTCCTGTCGAGCCCGATCCTCCATCCCAAGATCGCCATCGCGGTGGATGAGGACGTGAACATTTTTAATTATTGGGAAGTGCTGTGGGCGATCAACACGCGCTGCAACCCGTCGGAGGACATCACGGTGATTCCCGGCGTGCGCATGCACCCGATGGACCCGACCGGCGAGGAGCCGATCCCGCCCGGCGGCCCCTACTGGCACCGCGTCGGCGGCAAAGTGATCATCGACGCCACCAAGCCGCCGCTCTGCGCCGGCGACGCGGCGCGCCTGCCGTTTCAGAGATTGAAGCCGATGGGCTGGGAGACGGTGAGGCTGGAGGATTTTTTACCGAAGTGAGGCTTTGGCTGACGGCGGTTTCAAAGCTTGTCGGTATCGAGCAACCGAGCCGCGTGATGGATAGTTAAAAGATGGACCTGATCTTCCCGAAGACGATAAATGAAGCGATAACTGCCTACAATTAATTCTCGGATATTTTTGACATCGAGTTCCGGGACCACCCTTCCCGAACGAGGATACTTGGCGAGCCGATCCGTTGCGCGAAGCGTGCGGTCGGCAAAGACAGCGGCCATTTGAGGTGAATCGCGGGCAATGAAGAGGCAGATCGCCTCAAGATCGTCGAGAGCTTGAGGAGTCCATTTTATTTGAGCCATTTCGACATCCGCCGACGAGCTTCTTCCTGACTGACCAACTCACCGCCTTCCGCCTGACGAATGCCTTTCTCGATCTTGTAGAGCAGATATAGCCTCTCAAGGGCATCTTCCACGCTCGCATCGTCCGGTAATTCTTCGATGGCCTTTAAGATCTGCTGCTTCGTTTCCATGGTCGGTTTCCTCTGTTTACTCATATAACCGCGGGATATGAGAGCTCAGTTTCTCAATACAGGCTATACTAGCATAGAGATCATTCGCGGCGAAATCAGCTTTTCACCTCGGCGATGCGCTTGTCCTGCAGCCAAATAGCATTGAAGATCTCGAACGCCTGCTGCGCCAACGGCGTCCCGATGATTTCGTCGCGATTCAGAGCTTTTCCCGCCATGCTTTCGCGGGAGATCTTGCGAGCGGTTGCATCGATTACCATGACTCCCAAGCCTGGGCGATATTCCAGCGCCACGGTTCGGCGGTTGGCGGAGTTGCTGTCGTCGCCCCATTGCCCGACGATAATGTCGAAATGTGCGCCATCTTCGGCGACCTTGCCGAGCGACCAGTGCACGTAATAGGCCGCCTCTGCATTATTTCCGCGATAAACGATCCCACACAGTCCGGCTGTTTTCGCCGCAGCAGTCGCACGGACCGAAGTCGTTGCTGCCGCTTGGCTCGATTGATAGTTCGTCCATTTATTCTTTGCTCAGATGCTTCAGGTTTGCCGCGTTTTGCTCCCAATTCCTGCCGTCGAACTTTTCTATGATCAGCTCCTTCGGCTGCGGTTCAAGGCAGCGGACATTCACATCGTAGCCGTCGGGATTTGAGCGCGGAATATAAAACGATTTCACGCCACAGGTCTTACAGAACTTGTGCTGCGCGACGGCGGTATTGAACGTGTAAGTCGTCAAGTTTTCCTCGCCGCTTAGCAGCTTGAATTTGGATTTCGGCACGATCAGGTGCAGAAAGCCCGACTTCGAGCAGATCGAGCAGTTGCACTCCTGCGCCGTGATTGTCTCCCGCGCTTCGACCTCGAAGCGGACCGCGCCGCAGTGGCAGGAGCCGTCGTAGATCATGGCGTTTCATTACATCTTAATCGACGGATGCATCAAGCCGACGGTCTTTGCGCGTTTTTAGTCCGTGCCGTTTGTTGCTTCGGCTTTTTGCCAAGACTCGCATCCGGGTTTTCGAGCTCGAGGAG
>Ga0075433_10002185_pt1 | contig 14820 bp, 14 predicted proteins | sample RhiMethybrSRZTD2_FD_75299 | JGI IMG/M metagenome (GOLD analysis project Ga0075433, IMG submission 75299) | Populus rhizosphere microbial communities from Tennessee, USA - Rhizosphere MetaG P. TD hybrid SRZTD2 | ecosystem: Host-associated > Plants > Roots > Rhizosphere > Soil | place: USA... | reverse complement strand
GCGGGCGACCAGGTGCGAGCCGCGGGGTGCTCTCTTTCAGTTTACGATCCCCGCTGATTGAGCCGCCATCCGCGATCGATGTCGCTTCGGCACGAGGCCGACCACCTTCACTTGAGCGTCAACCTGGCCGGCTATCCGGGGTACAGCCGAAGCAGCGGGACACATAGTTGGACAGGCTGCGGCTGCCGAAGTTGACCCAAGGCTAAGTCGCGACCCGACAACGTAACCATGGCGGACGTTATTCCGCGGCAAACTTCTGATCATGCCCGCTACCCTCGGACGATTGCTTGAAGACGATGAGCAGCGGGATCACGGCGAGCGTGGCAATCATCAACAGCTTGAAGTCGTCGATGTAGGCAATGATCTGCGCCTGCCGCGTAATCATGGTGTCGAGCGCCGCGCGCCCGGCGTCCGTAGCGGGGTTCCAGAACTGTGCGATGGCCGGGATTTCAAACGCCCGGTTTACGGCAGTGACGTGCTGAACGATTTCGGCGTGGTTGGCTTGCATGTTTTGTGTCAACACGCTGGTCACCACCGAGATGCCGATGCTCGAGCCAATGTTGCGCGACAGATTGTAGAGACCTGCGCCTTCGGTGCGCTGCTCCGGGAGCAGTGTCCCCAACGTCACCGCGCTGAGCGGCACAAAGAGAAAGCCGAGACCAGCGCCCTGGACCAACCCGTTGCCCATGATCGTCATCTGCGAAACGTCCGGCGTCCAGCCGGTCATGTCGTAAAGCGACCAAGCCGTAAGTCCAAGACCGATAGCAAGGAGGAGGCGCGTGTCGACCTGTCCGACCAAGCGTCCCACGATCATCATGGCGGCCATCGTGCCGATTCCGCGCGGCCCCAAGACTAACCCAGCGGTGACGATCGGGTAGTTCATGAGGCTTTGAAGATAAGGCGTGATGAGCGCGAGTGAGGCGAGATACGTGACGCCAATAACGAAGATAAAAGCCATTCCCGCCGCGAAGTTGCGGTCACGGAAGAGACCCGGCCTCACGAAAGGCTCGTCCGCGGTGAAAGTGTGCACGACGAACAGGTAGAAGGCGGAGGCGGCGATGATCGCTTCGACAAGAATTTCGCCGGAACCAAGCCAGTCGAGCTGTTCGCCGCGGTCGAGCAGAACCTGCAGAGCGCCGATGCCGAGACTCAAGGTGGCAAAGCCCAACCAGTCCAGTTTCGCACCGACGTCGCGAGCGGTCTCGGGCAGATACCTGGTGATACCAAGGAAAGCCAGTGCCCCGATCGGCAGGTTGATATAGAAGACCCAGCGCCAGGTGTAGTTCTCGGTCAACCAGCCACCGAGGACCGGGCCCAGGACGGGACCCACCATGACGGCGATCCCCCAAAGCGCCATGGCGAATCCCTGGCGTTCTTTCGGGTAGATAGAGAGCAGCACGGATTGCGACAGCGGAACCAGCGACGCACCAAAGACGCCCTGCAACACCCGGAACAGGACAATCTGCATTAAGGATTGCGCCATCCCGCACAACATGGACGCGATGGTAAAGCCGGCGACGGCGACGAGAAACAAGCGTTTGCGGCCGAACCGCCCGGCGAGGAATCCGGTGGTTGGAATCATGATCGCCGCAGCCACGATATAGGCGGTCAGCACCCAGTTGATCTGATCCTGGCTGGCCGAGACGCTGCCTTGGATGTACGGCAGCGCGATGTTGGCAATTGTCGTGTCAAGTGCCTGCATGATGGTGGCTAGGATCACGCAGACGGTGATCGCCACCCGATTTCTGCCTGCGGCCATCATGGGTGCGCCTCGGCGCGGCCGAACAGCGGCAAACCTCGCGGGTGCCCGGTGTCGACATTGACCACGACGCTCATGCCGGCGCGGAGCGGCGGCAGGTTCCTGTCCTTCCTATCGAGCTGCATACGCATGGGAATGCGCTGCACGACCTTGACCCAGTTGCCGCTGGTGTTCTGCGCCGGCAGCAGAGAGAACTCCTGCGCTGCAGCCGGGCTGATACTCTCGACGGTGCCGTGCCATTCCTGGCCCGGATAGGTGTCCACCGTCGCCGTAACCGCTTGCCCTGGACGCACATAAGTAAGCTCGGTCTCTTTCGGGTTCGCGTCGACCCAGACGTGATCGGTGGCGACAAGATAGAAAGCCGTCATTGAGGACTGAAGGTACTTGCCAGGTGCGATCGCGGGCACGTTGGTCACGATGCCGGCAAACGGTGCCTTCACAATCGTGTGGTCAAGCTGGCGCGCGGCTTCGTCGCGCTGCGCTACGGCATCGCGATAGCGCGGGTGCAGCTCGACCGGGATATTGGGGTCGCCGTTCAAGTTGGCAGCAATCGCAGCGAGCTGCTGATTGAGCGAAGCAAACTTCTGCTGCGCAGTCTGGAGATTCCGGCGCGCCGTATCGAAGGTGACCTCCGAGACCACCTTGCGGTTGACGAGATCCTGCTGCCGATCGAATTGGCGCTGATAGTAGTCCACGTCGAGCAGTGCCTGTTTGATCTGCTCCTGCATGTCGCGATAGTTCGCCTTGAGCGCGTTCAGATCGTTCGCGACATTTCCGACCTGCGCCGTGGCGCGTTCTAGCGCGAGCCGGAACGGGAGATCGTCGAAGCGGAATAGAACTTGACCGGCTTCGACGTGTTGGTTGTTGTTTACGTCGATCTCCTTGACGATGCCGGAGATGTCGGTCGTGATGCCGACCTTGTCGGCCTCGACATACGCGTTATCGGTCGACATCACCCGGCCACCGGTCACATACCAGTAGCCACTCAAGATCAGGGCGACCGGCAGCACCGCGAACAATGACCAGCGCAGCCAACGCCGGCGCGGAGACTGCTGTTTTTCAGGCTCCGAGGAAGCGTCGAACGGCGGTCCTGGCTGCTCTCGTCGAGGCTGGTCCGGCTCCTCTCGTGGAGGCCATTCCGGCTGCTGTCTTGGCGCATAGAGCCTGGCGGTCGGCGCCTCGTGCGATTCCGTGGGCAGCAAATCCGATGGGGCGTCGGCGGCCATGCAATCTCCTTTCAACGCCGAACTGTGTGCCACTAAGGTGTAGATAGCGGCGCCGAATGAAAATCCTATATCTATTGCATACGGTGTTGAGAGGAACTCAGCAATGAACCGCGGTGACCTTGGTAATCTGACCGCATTCGTCGCTGTTGCCGATCAACGAAGCTTTCGAGCCGCGGCCTCGCAGCTCGGTCTCACGCCCTCTGCGCTCAGCCATTCGATGCGGCAGTTGGAGGAGCGGCTCGGAGTGCGCCTACTGCATCGAACGACGCGCGCCGTATCTGCGACTGACGCAGGTCTTCGGCTGCTCGATCGACTGCGGCCGGCCATGAGCCAGATCAGTGACGCACTGGAGGACCTGAACCAAGAGCGACAACGCCCCCTGGGGCGGCTGCGGATCTATGCGGTGCATCTTGCCGGGGCGGCAGTGCTCGCGCCGATCTGGGGACGCTTCTTGTCAACTTACCCGGAAGTCCAACTTGAGATTGCGCTAGGCGAGGCGCCGGTCGACATCGTGACGAAGGGATTCGACGCTGGGATCGGGCCGCGCGACCGGGTGCCGACCGACATGATTGCAGTTCGGGTGACGGGACCGATGAAGATCGCCGTGGTTGGTGCGCCGGCCTATTTCGTGCGGCGCCGCCGGCCGCGCAGGCCCGAGGATCTCTCCCGTCACAGCTGCGTGCAATATCGGCGGGCGATCGACGGCAACGTATTCGTATGGCCGTTCGAGCGGAACCGCAAAACGCACAGGATTTCTGTCGATGGGCCAGTGATGGTCGATGATCCCGAGCTTGCTGTTCGCGCGGCAGTTGACGGGCTAGGCGTCGCCTATACCATCGAAGCTCTGGCCGACCCCTTCCTGCGCTCGGGACAGCTGGTCCGCATACTGGAAGACTGGTCGCCATCGTTCGAGGGACTGTTCCTCTATTATCCTGGGCACCGGCAGGTTCCGGCCACCTTGCGCGCCCTCATCGACATGATCCGCACGGCCCGGGGCCCTATTTCGAAGAAGCATTCACTTAAAAATCCCTTTACGAAGGATTAAATCGGCTTCGCGAATGCGAGCGCAATGAATGCATCCCGCAGCACATTCGATTCCGTTTCGAGATCTTCCAGCCGATACTTGCGACATCGCCCGTGCTGACGATCCCCACCAGTTCGCCGTCGGCCATCACGGGCAAATCTCGCATGTGCTGGCGTGATCAGACCCATGGCATGCTTTAGGCTGTTGCTGGGGGCAGCCGTGACGACGGAATGGCTCTTGATGTTCGCGACTGCTCGAGAACTTGGCTGCCTCGCCACACCGCGAGGCGGCGTACACGATACTTTGATTGCATCGTCGCCTACCTCCACTAGTGCGCTGACGCCGTGCTGGCGCATCAGTTCGGCGGCACTCTTGACCGTCTCGGTCGCGCGGATGATAAAGACATCGGCGCTCTTGGCACCCGGAAGACTCTGAATGGTCATGACCGCCTCGCTTTGGCTAATGTTCTTTCTCTATTCACGATCGTCATGAGCCGGATCTCTGGGCACAAGGATCCGCGTCAGATCGTCTCATTGCGTTGAAGGACCCTGCGCTCGAGGAGATCTGCACCGTATCTCCTACCAGACGCTCAAGAGGTACAGCGGAGGCATTTGCATGTTGAGGTCTACTCTTATCGGCTTTGCGGCGATCTCCCTGATAGTCGGCGGGGCTTCTGCCCAGAGCAAGATGGATTGCGCTAAGGCGTACAAGGGTGTTTGGGACGAGCTCAAGCGCGAGGAGTATGCGAAAATCTCGGATCAACGACTCGCAGATGTGAACCGCCTGGCTCTGCGCGCCTACGATGCCTGTCAGGCGGGAGACGAACAAACCGCCATAGGTCTATTCGAGAGGGTTGCCTTACTGACCAATGAGTGGGGCAAAGAACCGTCGACAGGACCATTCAATCCCAACCTGCCAAGGTGACGATGTTCTCTCACCCCGGATGCTTCAAGCGACTGAGGTGGTGGTGTCTGTAGTGCGGTCGAAGGGCCGTGGCCCAGCGCTTGGGGGAACCAATATCAGCGTTCTTCTACTCGAAACGGGCGGCAGCGTTACGGGGATGTGAGTTGAGCGCCAAGTGGCTCGCCTCGATCTGTACCCGTCTTCGCGCATTCGCTTGGGCCATAAAACGCTGCAGGTGGGGAATGTAGAGTAACCTGCCGCTTGAGCTCGCGGGCAATGCCCGCGCGCAGTCGACGCTCACCTACTGGCGAACCCTGCGCATACCTCGTCAGCTGCTTGAGGCCTCGGCACCAATGCCCGTCGTGGCCTTCTTCTTTGAAGGGTTTGGGTGCTTGGGTGGGGTTAACTCCTCGGCAGGTAGGGTTAACCACTCGAAGCAGCAACTTCAGACGTTTTTCTCAGTTGAACCCGATAAGGGCTTATCTACATCAGTCTCTGCTGCCCTGCTTCCCTAGTATCGGCAGTAATCTGTGCTGCCGCAGCTTCCCTGGTGTCGGCAGCCTTGGCCTCGGCAGCCGCGACATCCCCCCGTCCCCGCTGCCGGGGCCTCTTTCTGTCCAGCGGAGATTTACTCCACACTCGACCAGTCCTGCTCGAACTGCCGAATATCGCGCCGCATATTCCTGTCATCGTCAAATCCAAGCGCGCGGAGGGACCTTCTCGCGCGAGGACCCCCGCTGAAGTTGCGTGGCAGGCGTTGAAATCAGAGCGTCACAGCAGCCGCTGCGGTTGGGAGTGAGCGGCAAGAAGGGCCACACCGACATTGCCCCAGCAGTTATCGCATTGGCGCAAAGGGCAATAACCAAAAATGAGGTCACCGTCGCAACGCGGCTTTACGGAGGGGCGGTTTCCCATTCAAAATGACCGTGTTCAAGTGCAGCAAGTCGCGCTGGGGGTTGATGCCTTCCCTAATCGCTGCTGTCGCCGCAATACGATTTGCGTGCGCTCATGTGCTGTGCGCGGCGAGAATGCGCGGGAAATCAATACCGCGACTCTCGTGCTACCCCTCGATCCGCTTCATTATGATTTGCTGAATTTTGTGTCACTTCATTCGGCCGTGCGCCGCATGCCGATTAGGTTGAAATCACAACTGCGTGGCAAATGCCCGCTCGGTGAACCCAACAGGAGATTCCTCATGAAAAACTTCACTTCCATGCTTATCGCGATATCAATTTTTATGATTGGCACGGCTCCAGCCTCCGCGCGCTGTTGGGCAAACAAATGGAACGACCAGGGTCAGGGGACTGCACCGACATGGTCATGTGACGACACGTCAAGCTCGGATCAATACTAAGCGGCTCTTAGGCTGTGTGCATCGTCAGTTTGCGTAAGAGAGGCGCGTGGGAGGGTCCGCGATTACCGGACGTGGCCACGCCTCTTCGGCTCTCGCATGCTGGACGCCCGGCTGCTTAATCGTTCCCCGCAGGTCTGTCCTGTACGGTCGCCGACCAGAGGGCGAGGCGCGGCTGAGTTGAAATTCGACGGCTGATCGCATCCAGATTCACTAGAGCGAAGCGTGTTGCGATCTACGAGCCGGCCGCCTATGCTTTCACAGCTTATGCCGGCATGATCCGCGCCGCGATCTCGCGTGCCGCAGGTTTTCAATCATCGATGGGCGATCTAACCACCGTGCAGGGCCTCAGGGGTCACAGATACGAATGACGTCATGGTTACGTCGTGTCTGAGAGGGGGGCAGTCGAGGCCGCCGTGCGGGTCGCCTGCCGACCGCGAACGAGCTTCAGGGAGCCTGCTACCGGGGTCGCAGGATCGCGGAGGCTGCAAATAAGCTTTTTGGTTAATGTCTCTATTGCCGTTATACGCAGTGGATTCCAAATTCGAGACCGACGCTGCGAGGGAGGATCGCATCGAGTCGCAGTCATCCGGCGACCTTAGATGGTCGAGAAGCTGCGCCGATCGTTGGTCGAAGACGGCGAAGACGCGCAACGGGGTGACTGCGCACCGCGGCTCTCGCCCGTTCCTGAGGTCGCCCTCCCTTGTACCGAGCACTGCTGTGCCATTGACTCCAACGTGGTGATCGCCATGCATACTGCCCATCTGTCAATGACATGCATTTGGCGCATAAGGTGCCGCTGCCTAATTGGTCAGTGATGGCAAGAGGAGCCCCCGAACCGTCCATAAGCATTAAGGAGAATGAACAAGTCGATCGTATCCACTCTCGTTTCTTCTTGATCCTCACAGCGTTTGTCGAGTCTGCGAACGCCCCTGACGCAAAAACGTTCTGCGCTTAGCTAGATCACGACGACTTCTGATCTACGTCACGGGCCACGGTGGACCGTGAGCAGTCTGACGCGGTCGAGCTCAGGGGACGGTTCGGTTTTCAGGGTGCCGAACCGGATCTATTCTGCGCCATTTTCTTGACCGCGGTATCCGCCGGCGATGCCAGATCTAGCAAGTACGGTCAAAAAAACAGCAGGCGCGGTGAAGACAGCGCACCACCCCGAGACTAAGTCAGACATCCGACACGATGAAGGCTGCACAGGTGCCGGTGCCTGCATAGCGATCCGCCTGCGAGCGGCCGATCCACGCCCCACAGAAAGGAAGTGTCAATGTGCGCCGCGCCGAAACTTGCCACCTTGCTTGCGGGAGAGGATTTGTCGGTGCACGCGGACCTGGCCAATGGTTCTGCCGAGGGCGCGATCTTGTTTGGCCCGTTTCGCCTGCTGCCGACGCAACGACTGCTTCTAGAAGGAGATATATCGGTTGCACTCGGCAGTCGCGCGCTCGATATCCTGATCACTCTGGTCGAACGCCCTGGTGACCTCATCAGCAAAGAAGAACTTATGGCCCGGGTCTGGCCGAAGATATTCGTCGGGCCGGCAAATCTTACAGTTCATGTTGCGCGATTGCGCCGCGCGCTTGGCGACGGCAGCGCCGGCAAGCGCTACATCATCAATATTCCAGGCCGAGGGTATCGCTTTGTTGCCCCAGTCACTTTCGAAAAGGACCATCAGACCTCCAATTCACGTCCGACCGCCGTCGAGCGATCCCAGAGCCTCCCTGCGCTGTTAAAAAGACCGATCGGTCGTGCCCAGCTCGTGAGAACGCTTGCTGCTCAAGTTCCGCAGAGGCGACTAGTCACGCTTGTTGGACCAGGTGGAATTGGCAAGACCACCGTTGGCGTCACGGTCGCTCACGGCCTAACTTCTACTTTCGCGTACGGTAGCCATTTCATCGATCTGGCGCCGCTGAGCGATGCTTCCCTCATCCCGAGCGCGCTTGCCTCCGGTCTGGGTATCGAGGCTGGCTCCAGCAATCTGATTCCTGAGCTGGTTGCATTCCTCAGGGATAAACACGTGCTGCTCGTCTTCGACGGTTGCGAACTTGTGATCGATGGCGCTGCGCCCTTGGCAGCAGCCGTGCTCGAAGCAGCTCCAAACGTTCATATCCTAGCGACGAGCCGCGAGCCGCTGCATGTCGCAGGCGAGTACATTTATCGCCTGCCGCCGCTGGAGACGCCGCTCCAGGTGCCAAATGGAATGACGGCCGCAGATGCAATGACTTCTCCGGCTGTGCGGTTGTTTGTTGAGCGAACGGCCGCGAGCTTGGGGGGGTTCGAACTCAGTGACGCGGAAGCTCCAATAGTGGCTGAGATCTGCACGAGGCTGGACGGAATCCCACTGGCAATCGAAGCTGCAGCTGCAGGCGTCACCGCAATCGGATTGCGGGGATTTGCCCTGCAGTTGAACGATCCTCTGCAATGCTTGACGACGGATAATTGCGGTCCAGCGTCGCGGCAGCCGAACCTGCGGGCGGCACTTGATCGGAGCTATGATCGGCTTTCTGAGTACGACCGCGTTATGCTGCGCCGGCTGTCGATCTTCGTTGGTGATTTTGCTTCGCAAGCGGCAAGCGTGGTGGCAACGGGCTCCGAAGCAGCCGTTTCGGAAGCTGTCGCGGGCCTCACGAGCTTGGTCAGAAAATCGCTCGTTTCTGCGGATGTGAGCGGCAGAGTGGTACGATATCGGCTACTGAATACCACCCGTGCTTATCTGTTGAAGAAGCTCAAGGAGAGCGGCGAGATCGACGAGATTGTTTCTCGTCATGCGGAATTCTTGCGAACTGGTTGCAAGCAACCTGAAGCCAACCTGGGAAACCCCGCCGATCTCGCAAGCTATGCGCGATTGCAGCGGGACCGGAAGCATGCGGCGGAAGCACAGGACTTGCCGATGTCCGTGCGCAAGACCGCTGCGAGGGCGAAGAAATTTGCATAATGAAGTTACCACGCTCCGCGTGAGCAACGGCATCCGCGACGCTTTAAATCAAGACGGATCCGAGCGAAATTTGGTTTCGCCTTCTTCGGCGACTCATAGACGCAAGGCTCGCGCAGTTAACCTAACTTGGTGACGCTTTGGCAGCCGTGGCAACGTCCGCGCAGGCGAGGCGATGTGCGTTCTCGTCATCCATGCATCAAAGAAAGCTCCTTGCAATGAACGTCCTCTGCAGACTTGACGGAGACGGCGGAAAAATTTGCTGGAATTTGGCAGGGTTCATTCGCTGCGATCGTCCGCTCTCGCTAGATCTAGTGCAGCTGATTGAATTGGGTTCGAAGCCACCCTCGGGGTCTGGGGTCGTGCAAGCGAGGAAGAGATCTTAACGGATGTCGAGAGCAACGATGGATGGTCGGGTGATCGCCGTGCGCGGCGCGGTGCTGGACGTTGCCTTCAAGGCGGCGCGGCTGCCGCCGATCGAGGACGCCGTGATCGTGGCACCTGACACGGCCCATCCGATCGTGGCCGAGGTGCAGACGCATTTGGACGAAACGACGGTGCGCGCCATTGCCCTGCAGTCGACAGCAGGATTGCGTCGCGGCACCGCTGTGGTAGCCGCCGGCGGCCCGCTCGAGGTGCCAGTCGGCGAGGAGGTCCTTGGCCGCTTGCTCGACCTCACTGGCGCCGTGGGCGACAAGGGCAAGCCCATCGCTGGCGATGTGCCACGCCGACCAATCCATCGAAGTCCGCCAGCGCTCGCAACGCAGGGCGGTACGACAAACCTCTTCTCGACCGGCATCAAGGTGATCGACCTGTTGACGCCGCTGGCGCAGGGCGGCAAGGCGGCGATGTTCGGCGGCGCCGGGGTCGGCAAGACCGTACTGGTCATGGAGCTCATCCATGCCATGGTCGAACGCTACAAAGGAATCTCGGTGTTCGCCGGTATCGGTGAACGCTCGCGTGAAGGCCACGAGATGCTGCTTGATATGCGCACCTCGGGGGTGCTTGGACGAACCGTGCTGGTCTATGGCCAGATGAACGAGCCGCCGGGGGCCCGTTGGCGCGTGCCGCTGACCGCGCTGACGATCTCGGAGTATTTCCGCGACGAGCGCCACCAGAACGTTCTGTTGCTAATGGACAATGTCTTTCGCTTCGTTCAGGCCGGTGCCGAAGTGTCGGGGCTGCTTGGTCGCCTGCCATCGCGGGTTGGTTATCAGCCTACGCTGGCGAGCGAGGTCTCAGCCCTGCAGGAGCGTATCGTCTCGGTCGGAGGCGTAGCGGTGACGGCCATCGAGGCCGTCTATGTCCCGGCCGACGACTTCACCGATCCGGCCGTCACGACGATTGCAGCCCATATTGACAGCATGATCGTTCTGTCGCGCCAGATGGCGGCGGAAGGGATGTATCCGGCGATCGACCCGATCGCGTCGTCCTCGATTCTGCTTGATCCGTTGGTTGTCGGTGAAGAGCACGCCGCCGTAGCCACCGAGGTTCGCCGCAATATCGAGCATTACCGCGAGCTGCAGGACGTCATTTCCCTTCTCGGCATTGAAGAGCTTGGTGCCGAGGACCGGCGCATTGTCGAGCGGGCGCGGCGGCTGCAGCGCTTTTTTACGCAGCCGTTCGCCGTGACTGAAGCTTTCTCGGGTCTGCCTGGTCGCTCTGTCGCAATTGCCGACACCATTGCGGGATGCAAGGCGATTCTTGCAGGCGAGTGCGACGACTGGCAGGAGAGCTCGCTTTACATGGTCGGCACGCTCGATGAGGCACGCGACAAGGAGAAGGCCTCGCGTGTCGCCGCACAACCCGCTTTCGACCGTCAGAGGCAGGTTGCGGCCGTACAATGAACGGAACCCTCCATCTCACTGTTACCACGCCGGCGCAAATCCTGGCCGAGAGCGACAATGTCGTCGCGGTTCGCGTCGAAGACCAGAGCGGCAGTTTTGGCGTCCTGCCCGGTCATGCAGACCTGTTGACCGTGTTGGTTCCCTCCGTCGTGCACTGGCGGACTGCCGACGGCGCTGCGCGTTTCTGCGCCGTACGCGGCGGCGTCTTTACCGTTTCAGCGGGCCGCAACGTTGCGGTTGCGTGCCGGGAAGGGGTTGTCGGCGACTCGCTCGATGACCTCGAAGCCAAGGTGCGTGCCGTCCGCGCGCGGCAACGTGAAGCCGACCGTAAGGCTCGAGTTGAGCAGACCCGCCTTCATACTTTGGCAGTTCGTCAACTCGTGCGGTACCTGCGGCCAAATGCGATGCCCACCGCAGCGGTGGAGCGGGAGGCCGTGTCGTGAGTAGTGCTGACCTCGATCGCGTGGCTGGTGCCGCGCGCCGGGCACTGGAGCGCGAGGCGAAGGGGCGTGCAGATCCAGAACCGTCGCTCGGCGCGCGCCTTGGCCAAATTGGGGTTCTTGGCTGGGCAGTGATCGTGCCGACACTGCTCTTTCTCTTCCTCGGACGCTGGCTCGATCGCAGCTTTGGAACCGGAATCTTCTTTTCGGCTCCGCTGCTGATGCTGGGCGCGACAATCGGGCTCTGGTCGGCCTGGAAATGGATGCATCGTCAGGGGGTGAAGCTGTGATGACGGATTCTGCCCTTGCCTTTGCCACCCACGCGGTAGGTGGCTTCATTGCCGGGTTCGTGCTCGGCGTGCCGTACTATGCCTCGCTCTGGTGGAATACCCAGCTTTTCGCCACAGGATCAGCAGGCAAAGCCATTGCTCTGCAACTCGCACGCATCGCCATGGCGGTCACGGTACTGATTTGTCTCGCCCGGCTGAGCTTGGTCACGCTGCTGTTTGGCGCCCTCGGGTTGCTGGTCGCCCGACCCTTCGTGTTGCGCCGGTTTGGGGGGCTGTGATGAACCATTCACCGCTTGAGACGAAGGTCCTGTACCACATCGGGTCGATCGCGATCACCGAGCCGGTGATCATCACCTGGGCAATCATCGCCCTCCTCGTCACCTTCGCTATGCTCGTCACGCGCCGATTGTCTACGATCCCGTCGAAAACTCAGACGGTATTAGAACTTTTCGTTGGAGCCATTGACGGCCAGATTCGCGGCACAATGCAGGTTGAGCCTGGTCCGTATCGCGCACTCATCGGAACCATTTTCATCTTCATACTTCTCGCCAATTGGTCCTCTCTGATCCCGGGCATCGAACCCCCGACCGCGCATCTGGAAACCGACGCCGCCCTCGCTGCGATCGTTTTTTGCGCGACCATTTTTTACGGGATCCGCACGCGAGGCCTAGGCGGCTACCTCAAAACCTTTGCCGAGCCGACCTGGATCATGATCCCGCTCAACATTATCGAGCAGATCACGCGCACCTTCTCCCTTATCGTTCGTCTGTTCGGCAACATCATGAGCGGAGTGTTCATTGGCGCGATTGTGCTGTCTCTGGCCGGCCTGTTCGTGCCCATTCCCTTCATGGCCCTCGATCTGCTGACCGGTGCGATCCAGGCCTACATCTTCACCGTGCTTGCAATGGTCTTCATCGGCGCGGCTGTCGCCGATGGACCGCAAGAGTCTGCCGCCACCCCCAACGGAAAGTGAGCAATACCATGGACCACATGATTCAACTGATCAGCATTTTCTCGGCCGCCATGGCCGTCTCCTTCGGTGCAATCGGGCCTGCGCTCGGCGAAGGCCGCGCCGTCGCCGCAGCGATGGATGCCATTGCTCGGCAGCCGGAATCAGCCGGCACGGTGTCGCGCACCCTCTTCGTCGGACTTGCAATGATCGAGACGATGGCGATTTACGCCCTCGTCGTGGCGCTGCTGGTGCTGTTCGCCAATCCGTTCGTAAAATAAGTGTTGGCACCCAATGCAGATCGATTGGTGGACGTTAGGGCTGCAGACGATCAATGCCGTCGTCTTGATCTCGCTACTGGCCCACTTTCTGTTTCGTCCTGTGGTCGCTGCGATCGCTGCACGTCAGAAGGCGGCCGCACAGCTGCTCGCCGATGCCAAACTCGCCAAGGCGGCGGCGGCGAGCGAGCGGGACAAGGCCGCGGCGGAGACGGCTCGGCTCGCCGAGCACCGCAGCGAGGCGTTGAAGGCCGTCGAAACCGAGGCCGCAGCCGAGAAATCAGCGCTTCTCGCAACCGCCCAAGCCGAGGCAGACAAACTTCGCGTCGCCGCCAGAGCCAAGATCGAAGCCGAACGCCGCGCCGAAGTTGTGACCGCCCAAGATCGGGCAGGACGGCTTGCGATCGATATTGTGAGCAAACTGCTGGATCGATTGCCGCGCGAGACCCGCGTCTCCGCTTTCATCGATGGGATTGCGAGCGGCCTGGCGAGACTTCCGGAGGGAACTCGGGCATCGGTCGGCGCAGACGGCGCCTCGATCCATCTGACGATTGCCCGCACGGTGACATCTCAGGAAGTGGAAGCCTGCCGCAAAGCCCTCGCCGCCGTCCTTGGACATCCCGTTGCGGTGGAAGTTTCGGTCGACCCGGCGCTGATCGCCGGCATTGAACTCGAAGCCCCCCATGCGGTCGTGCGCAATAGTTTCCGCGCCGATCTCGTTCGTCTCAAATCCGAATTGGTGCAGCATGACAGAGACCTCTCCTGACACCCTCTACGATCGTTGGCTCGCGCGCAGCCGCGAGACCGTGGCGCGGGTCAATCTTGCCCCTCAGGCCGACGCCGTGGGCCGCGTGGAGCGCGTCGGCGATGGGATCGCTCTCGTGTCCGGTTTGCCGGACACCTGTCTCAACGAGCTTCTCCGCTTCGACGGGGGGCGGATGGGTTTCGCACTGACCCTCGACGTCGACACAATGGGCGCTGTCCTGCTCGATCACGGCGAGGCCATCGAGGCAGGAAGTCGCGTGACGGGCACCGGCGAGGTCGTTCGTGTTCCGGTCGGACCAGGGCTGCTCGGCCGTATCGTCGATCCGCTCGGCCGGCCGCTCGACCGCGACGAGCCGGTGACGGCCGCCGCACAAATGCCAGTCGAGCGCCCGGCACCGGCCATCATTGAGCGCGATCTCGTCTCCGAGCCGGTGCAGACGGGAATTCTCGCCGTTGACGCCCTGTTCGCGGTCGGCCATGGCCAGCGCGAGCTCATCATCGGCGACCGTGCCACCGGCAAAACGGCCATCGGGCTTGATACGATTATCAATCAAAAGCATACGGACACAATCTGCGTCTACGTAGCCATCGGCCAGCGCGCGACCGCGGTCCGCCGAGCCGTCGAAGCGGTGCAACAGCATGGTGCCCCCGAGCGTTGCGTCTTTGTTGTGGCCTCGGCGGCAGCCTCGCCGGGCCTGCAATGGACCGCGCCCTTCGCGGGGTTCACCATAGCCGAGTATTTTCGCGATCGCGGCCAACGCGCGCTGATCGTGCTCGACGATCTGACCAAGCATGCCGCGACCCATCGCGAACTGGCGTTGCTCACCCGAGAGCCACCCGGTCGCGAGGCCTATCCGGGTGATATTTTCTATCTGCATTCGCGCATGCTCGAGCGATCGGCAAAGCTGTCGGCCGAGCTGGGCGGTGGCTCCTTGACTGCGCTGCCCATCGCCGAAACGGATGCCGGCAATCTATCCGCCTATATCCCGACCAACCTAATCTCGATTACCGACGGACAGATTGTTCTCGATTCGCACCTTTTCGCCGCCA
>Ga0075433_10002184_pt1 | contig 14824 bp, 13 predicted proteins | sample RhiMethybrSRZTD2_FD_75299 | JGI IMG/M metagenome (GOLD analysis project Ga0075433, IMG submission 75299) | Populus rhizosphere microbial communities from Tennessee, USA - Rhizosphere MetaG P. TD hybrid SRZTD2 | ecosystem: Host-associated > Plants > Roots > Rhizosphere > Soil | place: USA... | reverse complement strand
CCGGCCGGTACCGTGTCCTCGACGCGGATCATGCCCGTCGGCGTGCGGATCGTGCCGCGATCGCCGATCTGGCCACCGCCCTCGGCGTAGAACGGCGTGCGGTCGAGGAAGACACGGACACGATCCCCTTCCTCGGCCGCGGGCAGCTCCTCGTTCGCCTCGTTCAGCAACAGCGCGACCGGCGACTCCGCCTGCGTCTCGCGGTACCCGACGAACTCCGTCGGAGGGACCGCACCGGACTCGAGCCCGATCTCGACCTTCTTCGCGCCGCGGCGGGCGCGCTCGCGCTGTTCCTCGAGGAGCTCGCGGAACCGTTCGGTATCGACGGTCATGCCCTGCTCGGCAGCGAGCTCCTCGACGAGCTCGATCGGGTACCCGAACGTGTCGTGCAGCCGGAACGCGTCGTCGCCGGCGATCCGGTCGCCCTCGGCGCGCCGGCGCGCGTCCTCGAACTGCACGGCGCCTTGCCGGAGCGTCCCCGCGAACCGCTCCTCCTCCGAATCCGCGACCTGCCGGATGAAGGCTTCGTTCTCGCGGAGCTCTGGGTACGCCTCGCCGAAGCCGTCGATCACGCTCGTGATCACGGGGTCGAGGACGCCGCCTTCGACGCCGAGCCGACGCGCGTGGGAGACCACGCGGCGGAGCATCCTGCGCAGGATGTAGCCGCGCCGCTCGTTCGACGGTTGCACGCCGTCCGCGATGAGGAACGTCGCGGCCCGTCCGTGCTCCGCGATGATCTTCAGCGAGACGTCGTCACGCGGGTCTTCGCCGTGGCGCCGGCCCGACAGCCGCTCCCCCACCTCGAGCGTGGGACGGAACAGGTCGGTCTCGAAGACGTTGTCGACGCCCTGCAGGACGGTCGCGACGCGCTCGAGCGATGAGCCCGTGTCGACGTTCTTCGCGGGCAACGGCTCGACGAAACGCAGGTCGCCGTCGATCCGGTCCTGCATGAACACGAGGTTCCAGATCTCGAGGAACCGCTCTTCGTCGACGTCAGGCCCGCCCTCGGGCCCGTACTTCGGACCGCGGTCGACGAAGATCTCGCTGCACGGGCCCGCCGGACCGGCCGCGTGCGTGTGCCAGTAGTTCGCGGGCTCTCCCTGCGCGTCGACGGCGCCGCGGCGAACGATCCGATCGGGCGCGAGGCCGACGCCGTCGACCCACGCCGCGACCGCCTCCTCGTCGGTCTCGAACACCGTGACCCACAGCCGGTCGTGCTCGATCCCGTAGCCCTCGGTGATCAGCTCGTGCGCCCAGGCGACGGCGTCGGCCTTGAAGTAGTCGCCGAAGGAGAAGTTGCCGAGCATCTCGAAGAACGTGAGGTGCCGGGCGTCCATCCCCACGTTCTCGATGTCGTTGGTGCGCATCACCTTCTGCGACGTGGCGGCCCGCCGGTAGGGCGGCTCCGCCTGCCCTAGGAAGTACGGGATGAACTGGTTCATCCCGGCGTTCGTCAGCAAGAGACCCGACTCGGGCGGTGGGATCAGCGACGACGAGCGGACGCGTGTGTGATCGCGTTCCTCGAAGAACGCCAGGAACAGCTCGCGGATCCGGTTGCCCTCCATCGGAGGACGAGTCTACCGGCGCCTCATGCGGCGCCCGGACCGCGGATGCCGTGTTTCGCGCGGAGCTCCCGCTCCCGCTCGTCGGCGGCGCGCCGCCCCTCCTCCATCGATTCCGCCACGAGCTTCGACAGGTCGAGCAGGCTGCCCCGAGCCTCCCGGGCGATCGTCTTCGGCTTCGCCTTCTCCATCTGACGGCGGGTCCAGCGCGAGGCCATGACGGCGCCCACGGCGCCGAACCCGAGACCGAGGGCGAGCCAGAAGAGCCGGCGCATCGTCCCGGTCTACGGCTTCCGCTTCTTCGAGCTCTTCGAGGCCTTCGCGAAGCCCTTCCGCAGGCCCGCACCCAGGCTGATGAACTTCACGATGGGACCCGACGCCGCCTCTTCGACGAGCCCGGTGAGGCGCTCGACCCGTCCGACGATGTTCCCTGCCGACTCGAGGACGACGTCGAGCCGGTCGATCTCCCGGTTCGTCCGCTCGATCGACGACTTCACCTCACGGAGCAGCGGGACGGTCTCCTCCCGCATCGCGTCGATCGTCAGCTTCGTGCTCTCCAACACCCGAGACGTGTCGCGCAGGACGAAACAGAGGAACAAGACGAGCACGCCCCACACGGCGGCGACGACGATCAACGCGGTGTCTCCTGCGGTCGCGATCATGCTCGGAACCCCTCCCGGTCGGCGACGGCTGAGCCTCGAAGCCTACCCGGTCGGGTCCTCCGGCCGGACCGGCCCGTCCCCCGGCGTCCAGTCCTCCGTGTCGCCCCCCATACCGGAAGGCTCGTAGTACCGCCGCCCCTCGAAACGGACGGGGCGGTACTCCTGATCGGCCCAGCGGCCGGGGCGGTCGTGCGGGTAGACGTACCCCTTGCCGTGTCCGAGGCGCTTCGCACCCGGGTACGAGGCATCCCGCAGATGCGTGGGGACCGGATCGGCCGAGGCCGCGTCCTCCTGAGCGGCCGAGAGCGCCGTGTAGACGCTGTTCGATTTCGGCGCCCGGGCGAGGTAGAGCGTGGCCTGCGCGAGGTTGAGCCTCGCCTCCGGCAGCCCGACGTGCTCGACCGCGTGCGCCGCGGCGGTCGCCTGGAGCAACGCCATCGGGTCGGCGAGGCCGACGTCCTCCGAGGCGTGCACGATCAGCCGGCGGGCGATGAATCGGGGGTCTTCACCCGCCTCGATCATCCGGGCGAGCCAGAACAGCGCCGCGTCGGGATCGGACCCGCGGATCGACTTGATGAACGCCGAGATCACGTCGTAGTGGGCGTCGCCCTGGCGGTCGTAGACGACCGCGCGGCGCTGCACGGCGTCGGCCGCGAGATCCAGCGTGATCTCCGTGAGACCGGCGGCCCGGGCGGCGAGGGCCGCGGCCTCCAACCCGGTGAGCGCCATCCGCGCGTCGCCGCCGGCGATCGTGACGAGGTGCTCGCGCGCGTCGGCGGCCACCGCGAGGCCGAAGTCGCCGAGTCCCCGTTCCTCATCGGCGAGCGCTCGATCGATCAGCGCGCCGAGGTCGTCGGGCGAGAGCGGTTCGAGCCGGAGCAGGAGGCACCGCGACAGCAGCGGGGTGTTGAGCGAGAAGTACGGGTTCTCCGTCGTGGCGCCGATCAGCGTGACGGTCCCCTCCTCGACCGACGGCAGCAGGACGTCCTGCTGCGCCTTCGACCAGCGATGCACCTCGTCGACGAACAGGACGGTCTTGAACATCCCGCCCCGCGCTCCCTCCATCACCTTGCGCGCGTCGGCGACGCCGCTGTTCACGGCGGAGAGCTGGACGAGGTGCGCGCCGACCGCGTCGGCGAGCAGGTGGGCGAGCGTCGTCTTCCCCGACCCGGCCGGACCCCACAGGATCAACGAGGGCAGCGAGCCCTTCTCGATCAGCTTCGAGAGCGCCCGGCCCGGCCCCACGAGGTGCGTCTGCCCGACGAACTCCTCGGGGGTCCGCGGACGCATCCGCGCAGCGAGCGGGACGTCGCCCACGGTGCGTCAGTCCCGGTAGCGGATCACGCGACTCGGCCGCACGTGCCATCGAACGCGCACCTGGCCCTCCACGGGCGTCCACGCCTCGTCGTCGTAGGCGCGGGAGAGGTGGTCGATGTGCGCCTCGGCCCCCGGTCCGATCTCGCGCTCGTCGACGACCCCTTCGATCGAGATCCAGTCGTAGGCGTCGCCGCGCCGCTGAACGGCGACGACGACCCGGGGATCGCGCTCGACGTTGCGGTCCTTCCTCCGACCGACCGCCGTGTTCACGAGCACATGCGTCTCGTCGCAGTCGACCCACGTCACGCTCGCCTGCGGTGAGCCGTCGGCGTCGAGCGTGACGATCCACGCGTAGTTCGGCGCGCGGAACGCGTCCCGGTCCGTGTCCGTCAGCTCCGCGCTCATCGTTCGTCCCCCTCCGGCTCGACCGTGACCTCGATCCCGAGCTCCTTCAACGCCGCGGGATCCGCCGGGGCGGGCGCGCCGGTCAGCGGGTCGAGCCCGGACTGCGCCTTCGGGAAGGCGGTGACGTCGCGGAGCGAGTCCTTCCCGGCGAGCAGCATCAGCAACCGATCGAGGCCCATCGCGATCCCCCCGTGGGGCGGCGCGCCGTACCGGAACGCGCGCAGGAGATGGCCGAACTTCTCCCGCTGCTCCTGCGCGGACAGGCCGAGCACGTCGAAGACCGCCCGCTGGACCTCGGGCCGGTGGATCCGGATCGACCCGCCGCCGACCTCGAAGCCGTTCAGGACGAGGTCGTAGCCCTTGGCCTTGGCGGTCGCGGGGTCGAGGTCGTCGGTGAGCGGCGCAGTGAACGGGTGATGGTTCGACACCCACTTGTCCTCGTCGTCGCTCCACTCGAAGAGCGGCGGCTCGGTGTACCAGCAGTACAGCCACGTCCCGGCGGGGATCAGGCCGAGCCGAGCCGCGAGCTCCCGGCGGGCGCCATCGAGCGCGACATGCACCCGGTCGCGGGAGTCGGCAACGATGCAGACGAGGTCGCCCGGCTCGGCCGCGGTCCTCGAGACGATCCCGCCGCGCTCGTCGTCGGACAGGAACCGTTCCACCGGCGAACGCACCGCGCCGCCCTCCTCGACGACGAGCCACACCAGTCCGGCGGCGCCGCGCCCCTTGGCGTCCTCCACGAGCCGGTCGAGCTCCTTCCGGCTCAGCTGGCCGCCGCCCGGCGCGGCGAGCGCCTTGATCGCGCCCCCGGAGGCGATCGCGGAGGCGAACGCGTTGAAGCCCGTGCCCCCGAACACGTCGGTGAGCTCGACGAGCTCCATCCCATAGCGGAGGTCCGCCTTGTCCGACCCGTATCGCTCGACCATCTCGTCGAACGTCATCCTGCGGAAGGGCGTGGCCACCTCGACACCTTGCGTCTCCTGGACGATCCGCGCGTAGAGCGGTTCGATCACCTCGAAGATGTCGTCCTGCTCGACGAACGCCATCTCGACGTCGAGCTGCGTGAACTCGAAGCCGCGGTCGGCGCGGGTCGCTTCGTCGCGGAGGCACCGGCAGATCTGGTAGTAGCGATCCTGGCCCCCGACCATCAGCAGCTGCTTCAGCTGTTGCGGCGACTGCGGGAGCGCGAAGAACCTCCCCGGCCGCACCCGGGCCGGCACGAGGAAATCGCGGGATCCCTCGGGCGTGGCGCGGCCGAGCATCGGCGTCTCGATCTCGACGAACCCGAGGCCGTCGAGGTGCTCGCGCATCATCGCGGCGACCCGGGCGCGCATCTGCAGGGCCTTCGTCATCTCCGGCCGGCGCAGGTCGAGGTAGCGGTACTCGAGGCGGAGCAGCTCCTCCGCCTCGACGCGATCCTCGATCACGAACGGCGGCGTGTCGGCGGCGGCGAGCACCTCCAGCTCGCCGGCCGCGACCTCGATCTCCCCCGTGCCGAGCGCCGGGTTGGCCATCCCCTCCGGCCGCTCGCGCACCGTGCCGGCCACCCGGACGACCCATTCGCTCCGCAGGTCCTGGGCGATCCGGTGGGCCTCCGGCGCCTCCTCCGGGTGGCAGACGACCTGGACCACCCCCTCGCGGTCGCGGAGGTCGATGAACGTGACGCCGCCGTGATCGCGGCGGTGGGCCACCCATCCACACAGCGTGACGGTCCGACCCACGTGGCCCCTGCGGAGCTCGCCGCACGCGTGCGAGCGCATCGACGTCCGCATCGCCGACGTCTCGCTCATCCGTCCCCCCGGAGGCGGTCGGCGAGACGTCCTCTCGGGACGCTCTCCTGCTCGCCGTCGGCGAGGCGCCGCAGCGTCACCGCGCCCTCCAACAGCTCGCGGTCGCCGAGGATCGCGGCGAAGCGCGCGCCGGCGTGGTCGGCCATCTTCAGCTGTGCCCTCAGCGGGCGGTCCTCGTAGGCGATGTCCGCGGCGACACCGGCCGCGCGGAGCTCGTGCACCAGGCTGCGCCCCGACTCGCGCGCCACCTCGCCGAGCGCGACGACGAACACCGCGACCGGCGGCTCGGCCGGCGGCTCGATCCCCTCGTCCTCGAGCGCGATGAGGACCCGCTCGAGCCCCATGCCGAACCCCACGCCGGGTACGCGCGGCCCGCCGAGGGTCTCCGCGAGACCGTCGTACCGGCCGCCGCCGAACAGCGTCGACTGCTGGGCGTTCCCGGTGTCCCGCATCGCCTCGGAGACGAACTCGAACGCCGTCCGTGTGTAGAAGTCCAGACCCCGCACGAGCGTGGGCGTCATCACCGGCTGCAGCCCCGTCGCGCGCACGCCCTCCACGACGGCGTCGAAGTGCGTCCGGCACGCGTCGCAGAGGTGGTCGACCATCATCGGCGCACCCGCGGCCACCTTCCGGCACGCTTCGTCCTTGCAGTCGAGCACGCGCAGCGGGTTCTCCTCGAACCGCTCCCGGTGCTCATCGCGGAGGTCGTCCTTGCGGGATCGGAGGTACTCGAGGAGCAGCTCCCGGTACGCTGGGCGGCAGACCTCGTCGCCGATCGAGTTCAGCTCCAGCCGGTAGCGCTCCAGGCCGAGCGACCGGAGGAACGCGTCGGCCACATCGATCACCTCGACGTCGGCGGTCGGGGCCTCGACCGCGAAGACCTCGATCCCGAACTGGCGGTGCTCGCGGTAGCGGCCGGCCTGCGGGCGGCTGTACCGGAACATGCGGGTGAGGTAGTACCCCTTGAACGGAACGCCGAGCCGCTGGCGCTGATGCAGGTACGCGCGCATCACCGGCGCCGTGCCCTCGGGCCGAAGCGTCAGCATCCGGTCGCCGCGGTCGACGAACGAGTACATCTCCTTGCTCACCACGTCGCTGGTCTCGCCGGACGTTCGCGCGAACAGCTCGGTCGACTCGAACGTCGGCGTCTCGACGTACCGGTACCCGTACGTCCGTGCGAGCTCGGCCGCGCGATCGTAGAGCGCGCGCATCCGGCTCCCGGCCGGCGGCAGGAGGTCCTGCGTTCCCCGCGGAGGACCGAGCTCCATCAGCCGAGGCCTCGCAGATGCGGGTTCGCCGCGCGCTCCGTGGCGACGTCGGTCCGCGGCCCGTGGCCCGGCAGGACGACGAGCCCGTCGGGGAGCGTCAAGAACCGACGGAGGCTGGCCTGCATCGCCTCGGGGTCGGAGTTCGCGAAGTCGGACCGGCCGACCGTCCCCGCGAACACGAGGTCGCCGGAGAACACGGCGGCCTCGTCGGCGGCCGGGAACACGCAGTGCCCCGGCGTGTGCCCGGGGGTGTGCCAGACCTCCAGCGAGACCCCGGCGAAGCGGAGGACGTCTCCATCCTCGAACGTCCGCAGATCCTTCGCGTCGGCGAGCGGGTTCGGGAAGTCATCGCGCCGCCACGCCGCCGGGTCCGTGAACGCGAGCGCGTCCGCCGGGTGGCAGAAGACCGGCACGTCGTCGCCCGCGAACGCGCCCGCCGTCCCGGCGTGATCGAGATGCGCGTGCGTGAGGACGACCGCGACGGGGGAACGTCCGGCCGCCTCCAGGAGCGCGCGGACCGCCGCCGGCTCGAACCCGGGATCGACGACCACCGCCTCGTCCGACGACTCGGCGCCGACCAGCCAGCAGTTCGTCCCGTAGGGATTGCGGTCGAAGACGTCGAGGTACATCGGACGGCCATGCTACCGGAGGGGTCTCGCGGCCCCGGCGTCAGTCGACGAGCGCTTCGACCTCGATCTCGACCTTCCATCGGGGGTCGAGGAGCCCGGCGACGACGATCATCGTCGACGCCGGACGGACGGCGCCGAAGACCTCGCCGTGGACGCGGCCGACGGCGTCGCCGTCGGCCGCGTCCACCAGGTACGTGCGCGTCCGCACGACGTCGCCGAGCGAGGCGCCTACCTCCGCGAGCGCGGTCTCGACGATCTGGAGGCAACGGCGCATCTGATCGGCGGGATCCTCCTCGACGGTCCCGTCCGGGCGGATCGGCGCCGTCCCGGAGACGAGCACCCGGTCCCCGACCCGGACCGCGCGGCTGAACCCGATCACCGGCTCGAACGGGGAGCCCGACGACACGTGCCGCCGCTCACGGGTCACCGGGCGCCCGCCTCCAGCCACATCGTGAACGGGCCATCGTTCACGAGTTCGACTTCCATCTCGGCGCCGAACACGCCGCGGCCGACGCGGATCTCCCGGGCCTCGAGGGCGCGCGCGAAGGCCTCCACGAGCTCCTCGGCCGCTGCGGGCTCCGCCGCCCGGATGAACGAGGGCCGCCGCCCTTTGCTCGTGTCCGCGTACAGCGTGAACTGCGACACGACGAGCGCCTCCCCGCCGACGTCGCCGATCGCGAGGTTCGTCTTGCCCTCGTCGTCGCGGAAGATCCGCAGGGCGGCGACCTTGTCCGCGAGCGGCTCGACCTGCTCGGCGCCGTCGCCCTGGCCGACCCCGACGAGGACGACGAGCCCCGGACCGATCGAGGAGACGACGCGGCCGTCGACGGTCACGGACGCCTTCGAGGCCCGCTGGATCAACAGCCGCATCTAGCTGGGGACGACGCGGTACGCGTCGTAGACGCTCTCGACCCGCTTCACGGCCGCGAGCAGCGACGACAGATGCGCGATGTCGGCGAGCTCGAACGTGAACCGTAGCCTCGTGATCCGGTCGCGCCCCGTGGAGGAGTTCGCCGACAGGATGTTCACGTGCTGATCGGACAGGGCCGTCGCGATGTCGGAGAGCAGGCGCGTCCGGTCGAGCGCCTCGACCTGGATCGCGACGACGAACGACGTGGACTTCCCCTCGGCCCACGAGACCTCGATCATCCGCTCCGGCTCGCGGCGGAGCGTCTTCACGTTCGGGCAATCGGCGCGATGCACCGACACGCCCTGACCCCGCGAGACGAAGCCGACGATCTGGTCCCCCGGCACCGGCGTGCAGCAGCGTCCGAGCTTCACCCACACGTCCCCGAGGCCCTTCACCATCACGCCCTTCGCGATGTCGCCCTGCGTGATCCGCACAGGCCGCGCGAGCGGGACATCGGTGACGTCTTCGTCGGTGGTGCCGCTCAGCATCCGCGACAACCGCGCGACGACCGACTGCGGTGAGACGTGACCCTCGCCGACCGCGACGTAGAGGGCGTCCAGGTCGGGCTGCTTCAGGTCGGCGGCCACCTGCTGGAGAGCATCCTCGGTCGCGAGCCTCTTGAACGAGAGGTTCTGCTTGCGCATCTGCCGCTGGAGGAGGTCACGCCCCTGGTCGAGCGCGTCCTCCCGCCGCCCGCGGGCGAACCACTGGCGGATCTTGTTGCGCGCGCGGGGGGTCGCCACGAACTGCAGCCAGTCCTGCGACGGCCCCTCGCCCTGCGCCTTCGACGTCAGCACGTCGACCGAGTCCCCCGTCCGCAGCTCGTAGTCGAGCGGGACGAGCTTGCCGTTCACCTTGGCGCCGATCGTCCGGTGACCCACCTCGGTGTGGATCGCGTAGGCGAAGTCGACCGGTGTGGCGCCCTGCGGCAGGTTGATCACGTCACCCTTCGGGGTGAACAGGAAGACCTGCCCGCCCGAGAGGTCGATCCGCAGGCCCTCCATGAACTCTCGCGGGTCGGCCATGTCCTTCAGCCAGTCCATCATCTGACCCAGCCATGCGAGGTCGGCCGCGTCCTTCGAGTGTTTGCCACCCTCCTTGTACCGCCAGTGCGCGGCGATCCCGTTCTGCGCCGTCCGGTGCATCTCGTGCGTCCGGATCTGGATCTCGAGCGGCGTCCCCTTCGGCCCGACGACCGTCGTGTGCAGCGACTGGTACATGTTCGACTTGGGCATCGCGATGTAGTCCTTGAACCGGCCCGGCACCGGCTTCCAGAGCGCGTGCACCGCCCCGAGGGCCGCGTAGCAATCCCGCAGGGACCCGGCGAGGATCCGGATCCCAACGAGGTCGTAGATGTCCTCGAACTCCTTGCCGCGGATCACCATCTTCTCGTAGATCGAGTACAGGTGCTTCGGACGTCCCTCGACGTCCGCCTTGACGCCCAGCTCCTTCAGCTTCTGGCGGATCGTCACGATCAGGTCCTCGGTGAGCGCGCGCCGCTCGTCGCGGCGCGCCTCGACGAGCTGCGCGATCTCGCGGTACGGCCCGGGGTGCAGCGTCTTGAAGGAGAGGTCCTCGAGCTCCCACTTCACCTCTTGGACACCGAGGCGGTTCGCCAGCGGCGCGTAGATCTCGAGCGTCTCGGTCGCCATCCTGCGCTGCTTCCCCGCAGCGAGCGCGTCCACGGTCCGCATGTTGTGGAGACGGTCGGCGAGCTTGATGAGCAGGACGCGGATGTCACCCGCCATCGCGACGATCATCTTGCGGACGTTCTCTGCCTGGGCGAGCTCGCGGGTCTGGAACTCGAGCCGGTCGAGCTTCGTCAGGCCGTCGACGATGTGCGCGATGTCGTCGCCGAACTCCCGCTCGATCGCGTCGAGGGTCACGTCGGTGTCCTCGACGGTGTCGTGGAGGATCGCGGCCGTGAGGGTCGTCATATCGAGCCGCAGGTCGGCGAGGATGCCGGCGACGGCCAGCGGGTGTTCGATGAACGGCTCGCCCGACTTCCGGGTCTGGCCTTCGTGTGCCCGCTCGGCCGCCTGATACGCCTGCTCGAGGACGCGGATGTCGCCCTTCGGGTTGTAGGACCGCACGACCTTCAGGAGCGCGGAGAGGCCGGTGAGCGGCTCGGTCTCGCCGCGACGCAGGCGTGGGATCGGAAGCCGTCCGCTCCGCCTGGACGGTGGCGACGGCGGTGCCTCGACCCTGAGCTCTTCCTTGCTGTCCACGGCGTCATGGTCAGTGTACGGCCGACGCCGGAGGCGCCCTGGAACGTGCTGCTCAGTAGTGGATCAGCGTGAACAGGTCGTGATCGGCCACCTTGTCCCGGCCGTGGAGGAAGTCGAGCTCGATCAGGCATGCGATGCCGCAGACCTTCCCGCCGATCCGCTCCACGAGCGAGGCCGCGGCGGCGGCGGTTCCCCCGGTCGCGAGGACGTCGTCGACGACGAGGACGCGCTCTCCCGGGCGGACCGCGTCACGATGGATCTCGAGCGACGCGGTCCCGTACTCGAGGGCGTACTCCTCCCCGACCGTCTCCGAGGGAAGCTTCCCGGCCTTGCGCACCGGGATGATGCCCGCGCCGAAGTGATACGCGACCGGCGCCGCCAGGATGAAGCCGCGCGCCTCGATCCCGACGACCTTGTCGACGTTCCCGCGTCCGAAATGGACGACGATCAGATCGACGATCGTGGAGTACGCGATCGGGTCGGCGAGTACGGGCGTGATGTCCTTGAACACGATGCCCGGCTCGGGGAAGTCGGGCACGTCGCGGATCAACGCCTTGATCTGCTCGATCTGCACGAGCTACCTCCGCTTACGTTTCGCCGGCGGCCGGCGCTTCTGCCCTGGCCTCGGCCGGCTTTGCTGCCGCTGCCGCGCCGTCGCCTGCGTCGCTGCCGCGTCCGAGGCGATCGCGACCCCCGCCCCGTCGACGGCCGGCACCGCCGCGGCACGCGGGCGGGGCCCGGGACGGCCGGGCGCGCGGACCGGCCCGCGCTTCGCCATCTCACGGCCCTTGATGATCGTGAGCACCGGCGCGGCGATGAAGATCGAGGAGTACGCGCCGATCGCGACGCCGACGAACATCGCGAACGCGAAGTCCTTGAGCGTCTCGCCGCCGAACAGGAGCAGCGACAGGATCGGCAGGAGCACGACGAGCGACGTGTTCACGGACCGCATCACGGTCTGGTTCAGCGACAGGTCGACGACCTTCGTGTAGCCCATCCGGGCGAGGAGCGCCGGCGACTCGGTGTTCTCCTTCACCTTGTCGTAGATCACGACCGTGTCGTACAGGCTGAACCCGAGGATCGTGAGGATCGCGATCACCGTCTCCGGTGACACGACCCTTCCGATGAGCGCGTAGACGCCGGCCGTGATCGTCACGTCGTGGACGAGGGCGATCATCGCGCCCGCGGCCATCGCCCATTCGAAGCGGAACGCGATGTAGAGGCCGATCGCGATGAGCACGATCACGAGGCCCCTGATCGCTTTCTTCGAGATCTCCGCCCCCCACGAGGGGCCGATGTCTTGCACGTTGATGTCCGGGGCCGCGATGCCGGCCTGGGATGCGAGATCGCTCATGAGCTTCGCGGAGTCCTTCAGGTTCGTAAGACTCTCCGTCCGGATCGCGACGGAGTCGCCGCTCACCACCTGGACCTCACCGGTGAGGCCGTACCTGCTCAGCGTCCCTTCGATGTCCTGCACGGTCGCGCCCGTGTGGATCGGGTACGAGAGCTGGGCACCCCCCTCGAAGTCGATCGAGAAGTTGAACCCGCGGATGAAGATCCCCGCGAGCGAGAGGACGATCAGGATCCCGGAGAACGTGAACCACCAGTTCCTGTGCTCGATCAGCTTGAACCGCGGGATCCGGTACCCGCGGTAGACGTCGACGAACTCGCGGAACGTCATGCCTCGGGCTCCAGCGTCGTGTCGAGCGCCTCGTGGTCGGCGGCGGTCGCCGCGGTCAGGCCGAAGCCCTTCATCTCGGAGAGGGCCTTCGTCCGAGCGATCAGGTACACGGTCGGGCGCTTGAAGAAGTAGACGACGAACAGGTCGAGGGCCGTCGCGACGCCGAGCGTGAGCGCGAACCCTCGCACCGAGCTCACGGCGGTCAGGTAGAGCACGGCCGCGGCGATCCCCGTCACGGTGTCCGCCGCGACGATCGTCTTGAAGGCGCGCTTGAACGCGGGCTGGACCGCTGCCCGCGGCGCCCTGCCCGACCGGACCTCGTCCTTCAATCGCTCGAAGAACACGATGTAGGAGTCGGCGGTGACGCCGAGCGAGATGACCAACCCGGCGACCCCGGCGAGCGTCAGCGCGTACCCGAAGCTTTTCCCGGCGAGCGAGACGAGCGCGATCGCCAGGACCGCCCAGATCGTCATCCCGAACCACGCGACGATGCCGAGCAGGCGGTAATAGAGGAGGAGGTAGAGGAACAGCAGGATCAGCCCCGCGATCCCCGCGATGATCCCCTGCTTCAGGGACTCCGCGCCGAGCGTCGGGCTCACGGTCCGGACGGACTGCCGCGTGAGCTCGACCGGGAGCGCACCGGCGTTCAGGAGCGAGGCGAGCTGCTTCGAGCTGTCCTCCGTGAAGTTGCCCGTGATCTCACCGTTGCCGGCCGTGATCGCGCCGGTCACGGTCGGGTTGGAGATGATCTTCCGGTCGAGCGCGATCGCGATCTGGTTCTGCGGCGCGCTCTGCGCGAGCGCGGCGGTGGTCGCCTTCGCGAACGCGTCGGACCCCTCCTTGTCCAGCTGGAACGTGACGACCCACTGGCTGACCGGGTTCGTCTGCGTCCCGCCCGAGAGCTGCGCGGACGCCTTCGTGATGTTGCCGCCGGTGATGATGACCGGACCGAGGTGCACCCAGTTGCCGCTCTGGTCCGGATACCACACGTCGTTCTGGTCCTGGGCGCCGCTCTGACACTCCTTCGAGGCCTGTTCCTCCGCGGTCTGACAGGTGAGCTGAGCGCCCTGTGCCTGCGCCTGGCTCGGGGGCAGGATGTCCAGCGTCTGGCGCTCCTCGAGTCGCGCGGTCTTGCCGATCGTGTCGATGATCCGCTGCTGGCCGGTCGCGCGCTGCTGCTCGGCCGCCGCGTCCGGGGTCGTGTAGCAGCCCAGGTCCTGCTGCTGCGAGCTCACGACGCAGTACTGCGTGGTCACGTGCTGGGTCGTCCACCCGCCCAGCGCGCTCGTCGCATCGGACTTCGACGCGAAGTCGCACGGCAAGGGCTGGGCCCCCGAGGTGTCGAGCTGCGCGTACGCGGCCGAAGGGTCGGGCGCGGTCGACGGCGAGGCCGAAGCGGACGCGGCTGCGCTCGCGCTCGACGACGACTTCGCGCGCGACGGCGTCGCCGCGGCGCTGGGCGTGGGCGTGGCGCTCGGGCTCGAGGACGCCGTAGGCGCCTGGATGCACCAGGAGGACTTCGTCACCTGGCTCGTGATCCCCTTGCGTGCGCTCTCGGCCGCTGCGCGGCTGGGATAGCACTTCAGCTCGGTGTTGCTGAAATCGGTGAGGCAGTACTGCGAGGCGCCCGGCGGTGGCCCCTCGGACGGGGATGCGCTCGCCGACGAGCTCGCGGAGGCGGAGGGGGTCGGGGAGGACTTCGGCTCCGTCGTGATCCCCTTCTTCGCGGCGTCGGCGTCCGCCTGGGAGCCGTAGCACTTCAGCTGGTCTCCGTTGCCGTCGAGCAGGCACACCTGGGAGGCCTGGGAGGCGACGGTGAACCCGCTGAGCGCCTCGGTGGCGACGGCCTGATCGGTGGCGCAGCCGTAGCTCGCCTGCGTCGAGTCCTCGATGCAGTAGAGGTTCACGTCGCGTTGCTCCACCTTGCTGTCGGAGAGCCCGGGGATCTGGATCTCGATCGTGTTCCCGGACACGAAGATGTCCGGTTCGCCGACGCCGAAGGCGTCGACGCGGTTGCGGATGTTCTCGAGGGCTTGCTGCATCGTGCCGGGGTCGGTGCCCTCCGGTGCGGACAGGATCACCGCCAGGCCGCCCTCGAGGTCGAGGCCGAGGACCGGCTTGAACACCCCGAAGGCGAACGACAGCGAGGACGCGACGACCAGGATCGCGACGAAGATCACCGAGATCCACAGCCCACGGTTGCGCTTCACGCCAGCTCCTGTCCGTTGATCACCAAGCGGAAGCGCGCATCGATCGCCTCGGCCGCGAACCGGCACATCTGCATACGGCCGAGGAAGATCTCGAAGTACTCCATGACCTTGCTGATCGTGGTGTCGATCGTCAGCTCGAGGCTGACCGTGCGGGCGTCGGAG
>Ga0075433_10002181_pt1 | contig 14839 bp, 11 predicted proteins | sample RhiMethybrSRZTD2_FD_75299 | JGI IMG/M metagenome (GOLD analysis project Ga0075433, IMG submission 75299) | Populus rhizosphere microbial communities from Tennessee, USA - Rhizosphere MetaG P. TD hybrid SRZTD2 | ecosystem: Host-associated > Plants > Roots > Rhizosphere > Soil | place: USA... | reverse complement strand
GGACTATTCCGGATACAAGTCCGCAAAGGTTTATTATGAAAAGGGATGTCTGGAGACCCACAACACAGTTCTAGGGCAGTTTCGTCTAGCCTTCAGGGGATGAGCGGCGGGTGATAGACCAGCGTCCCGGCAAACAGCCAGGCGAGGAAGAAGACGATCGGGGCGTGGAACAGCAGCTGCAGGATGGAGTAACCGGCCAGGTCCCTGGCCTTGACGTTGAGAATTCCCATCAGGGGCAGCATCCAGAATGGATTGATCAGGTTGGGGAGCGCTTCAGCGGCATTGTAAATCTGCACCGTCCATCCCAGGTGGACCTGCCAGGTATTGGCGGAAGCCATGACGTAAGGTGCCTCGAGGATCCATTTCCCCCCTCCGGAGGGGACGAAGATCCCGAGAACGGCCGAGTAGAGAGCCACCACCAGCGGAAAGCTCCCCGGGGTGGATACCTTCACGAACCAGCCCGCCAGCACCGAGGCGATGGCGGTTTTGGATATGATTCCGAAGATCCCGGCATAGAAAGGAAACTGGATGAGGACGCCGGAGGTGGCCGGCACCGCCCGCCCCACCGCCGAGAGAAAGGAGCGCGGCCGTGCGTGCAGCACGAGTCCCGCTCCGAGGAATACCAGATTGAAGTTGTTCAAATCGAGCGCTGCGGTGATGCCTTTCTCCCGGCACACCGAAATCAGGTACACCAGCAGCAGTAGTCCCACCGTAATACCCCAGATGGGGGAATCTCCCACCTTTTCAGCGGGGGTGGCCGGGGGCTTCGCCTCAGCCGCCGGCAGGTCGAATCGGACCCCCATCTCCCGGGCGGTGCGGGCATCCTCGGGGCGCGGGCAGGAGTAATAGGCGATGGCCACGGAAACCGAGATGAGAATCGCGGCGAAGGCGAGGTTCTGCCAGAGGAGGATGGTCTCGCTCAGCGGGATCACGCCGGTGGTGGGGAGCAGCGCCGCCGGAATGGCGGAGCGGGTGGCCTGCATGAGCGCCGCGGAGGAGGAAAATCCCAGGGCCCATACGCTTCCGAGGCCCAGGTAAGCTGCGGCCGCCACGGCGCGATAGTCGACCCCCTCCACGCGCCGGGTCACCTCGCGCACGAGAAACCCGGTGAAAACCAGGGACAACCCCCACGAAATCATGGAGGTGGCCATGGCGAAGAATGCGACGAAGGCCACGGCTCCACGCGCAGTCTTGGGGATACCGGAGAGGGCTCGAATGGTGCTGGCAAGGGGCGGGGAGGAGGCCACTACGAACCCCCCGATGATCACCAGGGCCATCTGCATCGTGAAAGGAATCAGGCCCCAAAAGCTCTCCCCGAATTCACTGACCAATTTCCCAGGCCGCTCGCCCACCACGAGACCGCCGATGAAGGACAGGATCACGGCGGCAAGGGCGAAAACGAAGGCATCCGGAAAGTAGCGTTCAGTGAAATCGGCGATCAGTCGGCCTAATCCGGCCAGGGGAGGATTGGCGGACGGCTCGCGACGCTGGGGCATGACGGAGATCCTCGAAAGTGAAGAATTCGGTAGAGGGGACGCTGCCGGCGGCTGCTCTTCTAGTCCAGCCACTTCCCCCTGTCAAGCCTGCCGCCGCTCGGGCGCCCCGGGGGGACCGTGCTAGGATCTCGTAAACTGAAACGAATGGGAACCTTTTGCCCGTCTTTCCGTAGGTTAGGGTGGGTGGTTTCGTACGCCGACCCACGATGGATTCAAGGACGCGAAAGCTTTCGAATAGGGAGGAAGTGGCATGGCCGCAAGTTTGAGGCGAGGGCGGCGTCGATGGATCTGGATCACCTTGATCCTCGTGGTACTCGCTCTGGGAGGAGGCGCCTTTGCCTTCATCCGGGCGAATGCGCGCAATAAGCAAACCCTCACGAGTGACGATCTGGACCTCCGGATCGGGAAATCCGAAACCGCTGACATCCAGGTGACCGTCAACGAAGTGGGAACCATCGAGCCGGTGGTGAAGGTGGACGTCAAATCCAGCCTGTCGGGAAAAGTCACCGAGCTGCTGGTCAAGGAAGGAGATCGGGTGAAACGCGGGCAGGTGCTGGCGAAGGTGGAGCCCGACGTCAACCAGGCCCAGACCCTCTCGGAAGTTCGCTCGGGGCTCACCCTGGCCGATATCCGCGCCCGTGACGCCCAGAAGGACCTGGAGACCAACCAGCGGCTGTTCGAGGAAGGGCTCCTTTCGGATCAACAGCTCAAGGATTTCAGAGTGAAGTTCGACACCGCGAACGAGAACCTCGAGGCGGCCCGGACCAAGTCGCGCATCGTCGTGGAAAGCGGCATTCCGCTGGAAGGGCAGATATCCACTTCGCAGCGCGTCAACATCGTCTCGCCCATGGACGGGACCGTGGTGAAGAGGAATGTGGAGGTGGGACAGACGGTGACCTCCGGAGTCTCGTCGTTCAACGAAGGAACGCCCCTCTACACCGTCGCGGATGTCGGCTCGATGCTAATCAAAGCCTCCATCAACGAGGTGGATATCGGCAGGGTCCGCCTCGGCATGCCGGTGGTCATTACGGTGGATGCCTTTCCCTACCGCCGGTTCGACGGGTCGGTGACGCACATATCACCGGCTGCCCGGCTCAAGGAGAAGGTCAAGGTCTTCGACATCGAAGTGACCCTGAAAGAGCAGGTGGGCGACTTCCGCGCCGGCATGACCGCCAATATCGAAGTGCGTGGTGAGAGGGTGGACAAGGCCCTTGGCGTTCCGGTGGAGGCGATCTTCAAGAAGCGGGACCGGGAGGTGGTCTACGTCCTCAAGAAACCCTTCGGTACGGCGAAGTCCGGTGAGAAGGAACCGAAGAAGACGCGCTCCGGGAAGCTCGACGTCTCCGACGTCTGGCAGCGCTTCTTCGATGAAAAGGAAGTGAAAGTCGGGTTGGTCAGCCTGGAGAAAGCCCAGCTCCTGGAGGGCCTGGCCGAAGGGGTGGAGATTGCCCTTGAGGATCCCACCAAGCCGCGACAAGTCGATGAGAATCAGTAGGGGAGTGGTTTCCGCCGTGCCGGAGGACTACGGGCCCAATCCAGCCGAGCCAATTATCCGGCTCAACGATGTCCATAAAGTGTATGGCAGCGGCGAGGACGAAGTCCGTGCCTTGCAGGGGATTTCCCTGACGCTGGATCCCGGCGACTACGTGGCCATCATGGGCCCCTCCGGCTCCGGCAAATCGACACTGATGCACATCCTCGGCTGTCTGGATGTGCCCACCGAAGGGGAGTACGTCCTGGCGGGAACTCCCATCTCGCAGATGTCGGCCCGCAAGCTGGCGCGGGAGCGGAACAAGAGGGTCGGCTTCGTGTTCCAGAGCTTCAACCTTTTACCCAGGGCCAATCTGGCACGCAACGTGGAACTGCCGCTCCTGTATGCCGGAGTCGGCCGCGCCGAGCGGCGCGAGCGGGCCCTGTCGGCATTGCGAAAAGTTGGATTGGGGGAGAGGGCCAAGGCGCTGCCGTCGCAGTTGTCCGGCGGCCAGCGCCAGCGGGTCGCCATTGCCAGGGCGCTGGTGAACGACCCCTCCATCGTCCTGGCGGATGAACCAACCGGCAATCTCGACTCCAAGACCGGTCAGGAAATCCTGGCGCTCTTCGGCGAGCTGCACGAGCAGGGCCACACGGTCATTCTGGTGACGCACGACCCCAATGTTGCGTCTCGAGCGGGCAAGATCATCCGCATCGTGGACGGCAAGGTGGCGAACGGGGCGGCCTCATGAGCCGGCGCTTCCTCGCGCATCTCGGGGTGCCGCGTGTCCGCGAGTCGATTCTCGACGGGTTGGCGGATGTGCGCGCCCACAAGCTTCGGACCTTCCTCCAGACGCTGGGCGTCATTTTGGGTGTGGCCTCGCTCGTTGCGGTACAGGGGCTGGTGGACTCGGGACGTCGCCAGGCCACCAAATTCTTCGATGAGTTCGGCGGGCTCACCAAGATTCTGGTGGTGAACCGGCCGTCGAAGGAGATCCTGGTCACGGCGCAGCAGCTTGCCAGCCATGGACTGACCTGGAGCGATGCCCAGGCCATCCGCCAGGAGATTCCCAATGCCACGCTGGTGGATCCCATCGCCAGCGAGGAGCTGAGCATCCGCTACGGCGATTACGAGCGGCGCAACGACGTCACCGGCGCCACTCCCGATTACTCGGCGGTGTACAAATTTTATCCGGCCAAGGGGAGGTTCCTCATCCAGGACGACATGGCTTCCCAGGCGCGCGTCTGCGTGCTGGGGGACACCGCGGCCCGGCGTTACTTCGGAAACGAGGACCCGGTTGGACGGATTCTCACCATCGGGGAGGTCGGGTTCAGGGTCGTGGGAGTGATGAATCGCAAGGAGTTCTATTTCGGGGAAGGCGATCACAACGCACTGGAATGGATGAACGAGCAAACGTTTATTCCATTGACCTCGCTCTACGCCCGGTTCACGGGTGATGACCGCAAGCGCGTGCAGTACATCAACGTCATCGTCGACAAAGTGGAGAACAATCCCAAGGCGGCCGCCGCCATCCGCGCCCTGGTGCGGAGGCGCCACGCCGGGATCACCGATTTCGAGGTGATCAACCGCGCCGAGCGGCTCAAGCAGCGGGCGGAGCAGAACCAGGTCTTCGACACCGTATTCCTGGTTTCGGGGATCGTCTCGCTTCTGGTGGGCGGTATCGTGATCATGAACATCATGCTGGCTTCGTTCCGGGAGCGCATCCGCGAGGTGGGAGTCCGCAAGGCCCTGGGGGCGAGCGGCATCGACATCGCCATGCAGTTCCTGGTGGAGTCGATCCTGGTGACCGTGATCGGCGGGACCGTGGGACTGGGACTGGGCGTGGTGTTCGCGCAGATCATCTCCAGCCTGGTGGGGCAGCCGGCCGTCATCACGCCTCAAATGGCGGTGATCGGCGTCTCCGCCTCGGTCACGGTCGGGCTGGTCTTCGGCCTCTATCCGGCGATCAAGGCGTCGCGGCTCAACCCGGTGGAAGCGCTGAGGTACGAATGAACCTCTGGGAAACCATCCGCACGGTGCTCGGGGAAATCCGGCATCACAAGATGCGCTCGGCGCTGACGCTGCTGGGAATCATCCTGGGCACCCTCTCCATCACCGTGATGACCTGCCTGCTGCAGGGAGTGGTGGAGACGGTCTGGTCCGGTTTCGCCGACATCGGCTATGACGGAGTGGTCCTGGTGAGCAACCGTCAGGCTCGCGACCTGACCGAGTCGGCGGTGTTCGCCCGCTCGGAAGGATTGCAACCCGAAGACGCGGAGCTGCTCCTCAGCCGCGGCAGGCTGGTCGCCTCGGTGGCGCCCATGGATTTCTATGAAGACATCGTCCGGCGGGGGGACGTGGAGCGCAACGCACGCATCACCGGAGCCACTTCGTCCTACGCCTTCGTGCGCAATCGAGCCATGGAGTCGGGCCGCTTCATCAACGAGGCGGACGAGCGGGCCTTCGCGAGGGTCTGCGTGCTGGGGTACCGGCTCAAGAGCCGGCTGTTCGGGACCGAAGACGCGGTGGGTCAGACGATCAGTATCGGCTCGCGGCGCTTCAACGTCGTCGGAGTCGGAAAGAAGCTGGGGAACCAGTTCGTCAATGACGACGATTTCATCCAGGAGATGGAAGGGCTTTACATGCCCTTGAGCACACTGCGAAAGTTTTATTCGGGAGAAGACGGCCCGGTGGCTTTGCTGGCGGTGAAGGCGAAAGACATGGAGCGGCTCGGGGACCTGAAATCCGAGGTGGAAGCGTCCTTGCGCATCGCCCACCGGGGGGCCCAGGACTATCGCGTCAATAACATCGCCGAGGAGATCCTGCGCGCCCGCCAGCAGGCCGGGGAGGAAATCAGAAGCTGGCAAATCGTCCTGGGAGCCATCGCCGGAATCTCGCTCATCGTGGGCGGCATCGGGCTGATGTCGGTGCTGCTCATCTCCATTGGGGAGCGGCTGTATGAAATCGGCCTGCGTAAGGCGATCGGGGCGACCGACCTGGAGGTGTTTCTGCAGTTTCTGGCCGAGTCGGTCATTCTTTCCATGATGGGAGGGGTCCTGGGAGTCGCCGGCGGCGTGGGCATCACGCTGTGGGCCGGTTCCTTTTTTCCCTCGGGCCTGCCCATCCAGATGACCGGCCTCGCCATCGCCCTGGGCACCGCGCTGGCCCTGGGCATTCTCTACGGCATCTACCCCGCCCTCATCGCTTCCCGCCTCGAGCCGGTCGAAGCCCTGCGCTCCGCCGCCTGATCGATCACCAGAATCTTTGCGCGACCCACCCGCGAAGACGCCTCCCGCCGGCGGTATCAAACGGCATGCGAAGTGTGCGGCTCCGCTCCGGCCGGATCGCGGCCGTAGACGGGGTCCTTTCCGGGCGTGAGGATTTCCGAATAGGAAGGGGAGCGCAGGTCGTTCGGCAGCTCGATCGGCATGCTGGGCTCGAAGCGGTGCCGGGAGAGGAACATCTTCCCGGCGTAGCCGGTGAAGATGTACTTGACGTTGTTCCACAGCATCCAGAACGACTGGGCGGGGCAGGCCTTCCAGATTCCATTCTGCAGGATGTAGCGAGGATCCCAGTAGAGGCGGATACCGGCGCCGGTCATGATGCGGGCCAGGTCTTCCTGGGAAAGGTGCTTCGTCCGTACGTTGGGGATGAAGCCATTGTAGCGGTCCAGATCGTCGGCATTCGTGACCAGGTCCTGCTCCAGGAGCTGGCGGCGCAGCTCGGTCTTGGGATACGGCGTCAGGCACTGCACGATGCCGTGGTCCACCCCGATCGACTTGACGTAGCGGTAGGTGGCCCGGACATCGGCTTCGCGATCGTCCGGATTGCCGACGATGAAGCCGCCGATGACGATGATCCCCGCGTCGCGCAGCGCCCGCACCACCGCCGCGGTCTTGGGAGCCTGCTTCGTCTTGCCCAGCACTTTCAGGTTGCGCTCGTCGCCGCTCTCGATCCCCAGGAACACCATCCTCACGCCGCCTCGTGCCATCGCCTCCGCAATCTCCAGATCCGCCGCAATCGGAAAGACGCTTGCCTGCATCACGATGAACAGATCGTTGACCCGCTCCTGCTCGAACCTGCGGCATAGCTCCTTGAGGCGCGGGCCGTCGAGTGTGACGTTGTCATCCACGAAGAGGACCCCTTTGCCGCCCCGCGCCTTGACATCCTTGAGATCGGCGACGACCTGCTCGTCGGGGTAGAGCCGGAAAGTCTTGCCGTACATCCTGCGAATGCTGCAGAAGCCGCATGGCATCGTGCAGCCCCGGCTGGTTTCGGAAACGTCGAAGGGGCGTCCCATCCAGAGAAATTTCTCCGACACCCGGCCGCTGCGATCCGGCCGGCGGATCGACTCCAGATCCAGAAGCGGAGCGGGAAGGTTGTGCTGATACTCATCGCGGCGGCGATACGATAGCCCCGCGATGGCGTCCAGGTCTCCTCCGGAGTCGAGCGTCCTGACCAGGTCATTGAAGATCGACTCTCCTTCGCCGCGCACCACGTAATCGAACAGCTGCCTGTCGTACCCTTCTCCGATCTCCTTCCACATGATGGTGGCGTGGTAGCCGCCCAGGACCGTGATCACATCCGGCTTCATCGCCTTGCAGACGGCTGCGGTCTTGCGCGCCGATCCGATCTGAAAGGACATGGCCGAGATCCCCACCAGCTCGGGCGAGAACTCCTGCATCTGCCGCTCCAGGGCCCGCGCCGCGCGGCGACGGTGCTTGACCAGATCCAGAATCCTCACTTCATGGCGTCCATCCAGGTTCCCCGCCAGGCAGCAAAGCGCCAGGTTGGGCAGCTCCATGATGTGGTCGAAGCAGGAGGCGGAGTCGGGCATGGCGACCAGGAGGATTTTCATGGGCAGCTCCCTTTCGCCCGCAAAAGGGCGAGCGTTTCCAGCACCTGGGCCAGGGGCGCGTCCCGGGCGGGCCCCACCACGGTGCAGCAGACTTTCCCCTTGGGATCCAAGAGGGACGCCGATAATTCCACATCGGAAAGCGACAGAAACTTGGCCAGCTCTCCTTTCCAGTCCACCAGGATGGAAACCTCCTTCGGGACGGTGCTTTGCAGCCGGTCATTCACTTGTGCCTCGGTCTTCTTCCCTTGCACCGTCCGGGCGTCCACGGCGCGCAGAACCTGAATCTCCCCTCCTGCCTTCTCCTTGACCTGAACTTCCCAGGCCTTCATCCGCCGCAGGTCCGGAGGCTGCCCGTAAAGCACCAGAAGCGGAGCTCCCCGGTGCAGCGCGGGGCCGTCTTCCCGGCCGAACTGGTCCTTCAGCATCAGCGACGGGCTCGCGGTCGCGGCCGCAACGGGGCGAAAGGACATGAAGATCAGACAGGCCGACAGGAGCAGCGAGAGTGCGGCGCGCAAGGCGCCCGCCTCCCGGGGCCTCCCCGGCTTTCCCAGCGGTTTGAATACTACCAGCGTCAGCGGCAGAAGCACGGCTTCGCAGAGAAGTCCCATGAGCAGGGTCGCCCCCGTCAGTACGGCGAAGTGGCGCGAGGGGAGAAACGAGCTGAAAGCTCCGACCCAGAAGCCTATCGCGACGGTCAAGGTCGAGAACAGGACGGCGCGGCCCGACGTATCCATCATCGCTTCCAGCGCGACCTCGTAATCCTGGTCGCTGCGGAACTCCTCCCGGAAGCGGGCCAGCAGGTGGATCGTGTTGTCGTCGGTCATTCCCATGGCGATGCTTGCGATCATGGCGGTGGGGACGGAAAGGGGAATGCCGACCCAGCCCATGAGGCCGTACGTCATCAGTACCGGGGCGGCGGTGGGAACGGCGCTGATCAGTCCCAGACGCACCGAGCGGAATTGGATCATCATGGCCAGGAGAATGAGCGCCAGCGCCGGAACCAGGCCCTTGATCTGATTGCTCACCAGGGAGGTGGACATGTCGGAGAGCACGGCGAAGTTCCCGGTCAGGGTCGCCTTTCCCACCCCCGATTGCACGGCGGCGCGGCGAATGCGCGCGAACAGTCGCTGGGATTCGCCGGTGTCCAGGGCCTCCACCCGGGCCGCAAGGCGCAGCGTGCGGCCGTCCGGGGCGACGAAGCGATGCAGGTCGGCGGGCGATTCCTGCTGTAGGAGATCCTGAATATCCGCGAGATCGGCGGCGGCATCCGGTCCGTCCGGCAGCCGCCCGAACGAATCCTGGCCTTGGTGCAGGGCGCGGTTGACGCGCGCCGCCAGGTCTGGATAGCCGGTGATGTTGCGAATCCCGGGAAGCCGGCGAATCTCGTCTTCGAAGCGGGCCACTTTCCGCAGGTCCTCGGGATTCCCGGCCGAAACGCCGTGCACCAGGATCTCCAGGGAATTCACGCCGGTGAGGTGTTGGTCGATGAACTCCGTGGCGACGGAAAGCGGGCTGTCGGATCGCAGCGAATGAAGCAGGTCGGTCTCGATGCGAATGCGCATTACTCCCGCGACCGCAAGCGCCAGCACGAGCGTCGCGGCCAGTGCCGACGCCACCGGATGCCCGCAGATGCCCCTGGTGATCCGGCGCAGGACCCGCTCCACCGGGCCTCGGCGGAAGGCGCGCGTCACCCGGGGTGGAAAGTCGGGAAGCACGGCGATCATCAGGGGAGCCAGAGTCACGGTCAGCAAGTAGGAGATCATCACCCCCACCGCGGTGAAGATTCCGAAATCCCGGATGGCGGGAAGGGGAAGCACCAGAAGCGACCCAAAGCCGACGGCCGTGGTGAGAGCTGCATTGAAGCATGGGACGTTGGAGGCCTGGAAAGCGTGCCGCAGGGCCTCGTTGCGCGACAGCCCCTCCGATCGCCCAGCCAGGTGATGATTGAGGAGGTGAATCGCCCCTGCCACGGAGACCACCAGAATCACCGGGGTGATAAGCGAGGTGACGGGGTTCAGCGAACGCCCTAGGGCGGCATACAAGCCCAGCGTCCAGAGCAGCGATGCGGACACGACCCCCAGGGGAATCAGCATGCCGGAGGGGTGCCGGTAGAGGATGAGCGTGACAATCGCCAGCAAGCCGAAGACAAGGGGGATGAAGATTCTCTGGTCGCGCTTCACGTAGGCGGCTACGTCCACTTTCTCCACCGGAATCCCGGCGACGTGGGCCTCGATACCCGGACCGGACCGCAAGGCAAGGGCCCGGACTTCCCCGACCAGCCGCTCCCGGTAATCGTCGTCCCCTTCGGATCGCTCCAGCTCGATCAGGATGGCGGCGCTGCGGGCGTCCTGGGAGACCAGCAATCCTCCGAAGATCGGGTGCGAGGCGAGCTTGCGGCCCAGCTCCTCGGCGCTCCACTCTCCCTGTTTCACCCTTTCGTAGGGGACGAGTGGAACCGGTCCCAGCTCGTCGCCGTCCAGATCCCTGGCGTTGGTGGGAGAGAGCACCCGCGCCACGTGCGGCAGCCGGGAAGCCTCCTGGGTCAGCTCGTCCAGGCGCCTCAATCCTGCGTCCGAAAACAGCTGTCGCGAGTGCAGCGCCAGAACGATCACTTCATCCGCGCCGAAGGTGGCATTGAATTCCTTCAGCTCTCTCAAGGCGGTTCCGCCGACCGGGAGCACCGACTCGGCGCCCGGATCCACCTTGAGGGTCAGCGTGAACCACAGTGACAGGATCGTGACGAGCAGAAGCAGGGAGAGCGACATGGCGCGGTGCGAGAGCAGGAAAGAAATCAACCGCAACACTCCCGGGGGTCGGAGCGATCGCCCATGGTTCTTCGGCAAGGTCATGCTATCAGAAGCGCCATGCTGGGAAAAGGAAATCGGCCCCTTCCTTCTGCTAAGATGACGCGCTCGACACCCCAGGGAAAGTCATCCGTCGTTCGCTGGTCCATTTTCTGAGGAGCCTCCCGCATGCGAGACTCGGAAAAGAAGGCGCTCTCTCGACGTGAATTTGGCAAAGCAGCCGTCGCCGTGGCCGGCCTGTCGCTGGTGCCCACGCTGCTCAGCGCCAGGCTTCAGGACCCGAAACCGGCTCCGGAGTCGGCCGTGGAGAAGTCCGCGACGGCCTCCTCGGAGGCCCCCAGCGAGGAGGCGCTGGCTCTCGCGGGTATCGTGAAGCTCAGATACGGCTCCCGCCTCAACGAGGAGGCGCTGAAGGAGATCACCCGCTCCCTGGACGGCACCCTGAAAGCCGCCGCCACGCTGCGCAAGGAGCCCTTGGAGAACTCCGATGGGCCGGCGGTCGTGTTCCGCGCCTGGAGGGGGGAGCATGATTGATGATTCCGTGCTGTTCGCATCGGCGCACGACCTCGGGGAGCAAATCCGGGCCCGCAAGATCTCGCCGGTCGAGCTGACTGAGGCCTACCTGGCCAAGCTCGAGGGTCCGGGGAAGAGACTCGGAGGCGTGGTCACCGTCACTCGGGATCTGGCCCTGGAACAGGCACGCCGGGCCGAAAAGGAGATCCGCTCCGGCAAAATTCGCTCTCCGATTCACGGCATCCCTTACGGCGCCAAGGATCTCCTCGCAACGAATGGAATTCCCACGACCTGGGGGGCGACACCCTACAAGGACCAGGTCTTTACTTACGATGCCACCGTCATCCGCCGATTGGAGAAAGCGGGGGCGATCTTACTGGGGAAATTGGCCATGGTGGAGCTGGCGGGGGGGATGGGGTACCGCTACGCCTCCGCCTCGATCACCGGGGCTGGGAAGAATCCGTGGAACCCGGGACGCTGGAGCGGCGGCTCGTCCAGCGGCTCCGGAGTGGCGGTGGCCGGGGGGTTCGTGGGGTTCGCCATCGGCACCGAGACCTGGGGATCCATCACCACCCCCTCCTCGATGTGCGGCATCTCGGGAATCCGTCCGACTTACGGCCGAGTCAGCCGACAGGGGGCCATGGCCCTGTCGTGGACGATGGACAAAATAGGGGTCATGGCGCGCTCCGTGGCGGATTGCGGGATGGTCCTGTCGGAAATTGCGGGCCCCGATCCGGCCGACCCCAGCACGATGACCAAGCCCTGGAACTACGCTCCCTTCGGGAAGAAAGAGAAGTGGCGCATCGGGATTGTGCGCAAGGCCTGGGAGAAGCCGGAGCCGGAAGTGCCCACGGCGTTCGAGGCGGCGATTCAGGATCTGGGCAGGATCGCCGTGCTCCAGGATGTGAGCCTTCCCGAGCTGCCGTTCGGAGCGACGGCGGGCACGCTCATCTCGGCGGAGGTGGCGAGTGCGTTCGAAGACCTGATTGAATCGGGCCGCGTCTCCGAGCTGGCGGATCCTGGCTCGAGGTTGGGGGGGTACTCCAGCACCATGGTCTATGCGCGCGACTACCTCAGGGCGTTGCGTCTTCGGGCCAAACTGCAGCGTTCCCTGGATGATGTGCTGGCCAAGTTTGACGCCCTCGTGGCGCCGACGCTTCCCGGTGTCGCTTCTCCCTTGGCCGCCAACCTGGAGGAGGTTTTCGCGGGGGACGATCCCGTGGGCGGGGCGGGGAATTGCTGCGGCATTCCGGCAGTGTCGGTGCCGATGGGCTTCGGGTCGGATCGACTTCCTCTGGGTATTCAATTCGTGGGGCGCGCCGGAGAGGAAAATCGGATCCTGGCAATCGCCAAGGCCTATCAGGACCGGACCCGGTGGCATCTCGAGCGGCCGCCCAGAGAGAACTGGACTTGAGAGGAAGCGCTTGCGGGAGATCCACGGCATGAACGACCGAACTGGTCTGTCGCGGTTTCTAGCCGACTCGGGTACCCCCCAGGAGCTTACCCGGGTGTTGCTCACCGCCGCCGCGGCGGGGACGCGCATTTCCCGGGAGCTGCGACGCTCCGGAATATCGGGAGAAACCGGGAGCACCGGCGGGACGAACGTGCAGGGTGAGCTGGTCAAGAAGATGGACACTCTGGCGAACCAAATCCTGGTGGAGGCCTTTCGCTCGGCCGGCGATGCGGCGATGGTGGCCTCCGAAGAGATGGAGGAGCCTCTAATCCTGGCTCCGGATGCGCCTTACAGCGTCCTGTTCGATCCGCTGGACGGCTCTTCCAACGTGGATATCGGCGGCAGCGTCGGTTCCATCATCTCGGTGCAGCGGGCGCCTCGTGGTGCGGAGCTGAGTCGGGAGTCGCTCCTGCAAAAGGGAGCGGGTCAGGCGGCCGCCTGTTACCTGAACTACGGGCCGTCGACCGCGCTTGTCCTGTCGGTCGGGTTGGGCACGCACCTTTTCTGCCTCGACCCCGACGGCGAGGACTTCTTCCTGACCCTGCCCTCGGTCCGGATTCCCGGGCGAGGAAGGGTTTACGCGACCAACGAGGGGCAGCGGACCTATTACCATCCCGGAGCCAGGAGATTCGTGGAATATCTGCAGGCTCCGGAGAAATCGGACGGGCGCCCTTATTCCACGCGCTACAGCGGCTGCTTCGTGACCGATGTCCATCGGATCCTCCTGGAAGGGGGGATCTATTTCTATCCGGCGGACAGCCGGGATCCGAAGAGGCCGCACGGAAAGCTGCGGCTCCTCTACGAATGTGCTCCGATGGGGATGCTCGTCGAGCAGGCAGGGGGTAAAGCCTCCACCGGCAAGGGCCCCATTTCGGAAATCCAGCCGACCGAGATCCACCAGCGGGTGCCGCTGTACATTGGCAGCCCGCACGAAGTGTCGATCGCGGAGGAATTCGAGGCGGAATCCCGCTGACGGGAATCTAGGACGTGGTCACGGATATCGCGAAATTCCTGGACGCCCGAGCTGCCGGGATGCGGCTGGACAAGGATGAACCGCACCGGGGTGGCTCATATCCAGCGCTTGCGACGGAAGTAGAAAAGCATCGCTCCCACCACGCCCAGCATGACGACCAGCACCCCCGGATAGCCCCAGGGCCAGTTCAGCTCCGGCATGTTCCAGGGGCCGGCGGCGGGATTGAAGTTCATGCCGTAAACACCGGCGAGGAAGGTCAGTGGAATGAAGATGCTCGACATGACTGTCAGCACCTTCATGATCTCGTTCATCCGATTGCTCACGCTGGAGAGATAGAGATCCAGCATGCCCGCGGCGAGATCCCGATAGGTCTCCAGCAGATCGAGAATCTGGATGGTGTGATCGTAGCAATCCCGCAGGTAGACCCGGGTCTCGGGCTGCACCAGCTGCGAATCCTCCCGTTGCAGCGCGTGGATCACTTCACGCTCGGGCCAGATTGCGCGGCGCAGGTAGAGCAGCTCACGCCGCAGCGCGTAGATTTCCTGCAACAACTTGCGCGTGGGATTGCCCACCAAGTCCTTCTCCAGCTCCTCCAGACGCTCCCCCAGTTTTTCCAGGATGGGAAACGCGCCATCCACCAGGGCATCGATCAGCGCGTAGGCAAGGTAGTCGGCTCCCATCTTGCGGATACGCCCTTTTCCCTTACGAATCCGCTCCCGCACCGGCTCGAACGGGTCCCCCGGCGCTTCCTGAAATGTGATCACCCACCCCTTCCCGAGGAACATGCTGATCTGCTCCGTCTGCGCGTCGGCATCGAAGCGCAGCTCCCTCATCACGATGAAGCAGTTCTCGTCGAAATCCTCCAGCTTCGGCCTCTGACCGGTGTTGAGGACGTCTTCCAAGGCAAGCGGGTGCAGTCCGAAATGATTTCCGAGCCGCTGGATGAGATCGACATCCTGGAGTCCGTTCACGTCAATCCAGGTGACGGTGGAGGAGTCGCGCAGTGCAAAGCACTCCTCCACTGCGGACAATTCCCGCTCTTGCACCCCTTCGGGGTCATAGTCCAGCACCCGGACGGTGACTCTGGAGACTCGGTTGATCTCGGGCTTACGGAGCGTTCCGGGAGAGGTGCCGGGAGGCTGGTAGCGTTTGCGAGGGCGGCCCATGACCCACCTCCGGAGGAAAGCGCATGCAGGGGAGAATCTGGCTTCCCGAAAGCCGCAGAAGCAGACCACATCCAGCTCAGGATTTCAATGGATCGAGCCGGACGG
>Ga0075433_10002180_pt1 | contig 14841 bp, 16 predicted proteins | sample RhiMethybrSRZTD2_FD_75299 | JGI IMG/M metagenome (GOLD analysis project Ga0075433, IMG submission 75299) | Populus rhizosphere microbial communities from Tennessee, USA - Rhizosphere MetaG P. TD hybrid SRZTD2 | ecosystem: Host-associated > Plants > Roots > Rhizosphere > Soil | place: USA... | reverse complement strand
CCGGCCCAGAAGCACGCCGAGACGTAGCCGAGAGGAACCCGCGTGGCCGACCGACCCAAAGCGCTCGTCACGGCGCCGTTCCGTGGTGAAGGGCTCGCCAAGCTCGAACAGCTCGCCGACGTCGTCTACGACCCGTGGATCGAGCAGCAACCACTGCGCATCTACAACTCGGCGCAGCTCGCGGAGCGCATCGAGGGTGAAGGCGCGAAGGTCGTCGTCGTCGAGAGCGACTCGGTCAAGGGACCCGTCCTCGACCTCCCCCTCATGGCGATCGGTTCCTGCCGCGGCGATCCGAACAACGTCGACGTCGCCACCGCCACGGCGCGCGGCATCCCCGTGCTGCGGGCGCCGGGCCGCAATGCCGACGCCGTCGCCGAGCTCACGGTCGCGCTCCTCTTCGCCGTGAACCGCGGCGTCGTCCGCGCCGACCGCGACGTACGCGACGGCGAGATCTACCGCGACGGGACGATCCCCTACCAGCGCTTCCGGGCCTGGCAGCTGGCGGGGCGTACGGCCGGGCTCGTCGGCCTCGGCGCCGTCGGCCGCGCCACGCGCTGGCGCCTCGAAGGGCTCGGCATGCGGGTCATCGCCCACGATCCGTACGCCGACGACGCGACGCATTCGCTCGATGACCTGCTCGCCGAGGCCGACGTCGTCTCGATGCACGCCATGGTCACGCCCGAGTCGCAGGGCATGATCGGCGCCGACCAGTTCGCCCGCATGAAGGACGACGCCATCTACGTCAACACCGCCCGGGCCATGCTGCACGACACCGACGCGCTCGTCGGCGCGCTCGAGTCCGGCGCGCTCGCCGGCGCGGGACTGGATCACTTCGAGGGGGAGCATCTCCCGACCGACCACCCGCTCCAATCGATGCCGAACGTGGTGCTCACCCCGCACATCGGCGGCGCGACCTACGACACCGAGGCGAACCACTCCAAGCTCATCGCCGACGGGCTCGAGCAGCTCCTCGGCGGCGGCAAGCCCGACAACCTCGTGAACCCGGAGGTCCTCTCGTGAGCCCCGAGACCAAGCTGACCGCGCAGGAGACGAAGGAAGCCGTCCTGTGGGTCGCCAAGGAGATGCTGCGAACGAACCTGGTCGAGGGCACGGCCGGGAACCTCGGCGCCCGCCTGCCCGACGGGAACGCAGTTCTCACGCCGTCGTCGGTCGACTACACGGAGATGACGCTCGACGACCTCGTCGTCACCGATCTCGAGGGCAACGTGCTCGAGGGCGAGCGCGGCCCCACGACCGAGAAGGCCCTGCACCTCTCGGCGCTGCGGCAGCACGACGACATCAACGCAACGATGCACTGCCACGCCCGGTACGCCACGATGTTCGCGCTGACGCGTCAGTCGATCCCGGCCGTGATCGAGGAGTTCGTCGTGTTCGTCGGTGGCGACGTCGAGGTCGCCGACTACAAGACGACCGGCACCGACGACCTCGCCGACGAGGTCGCCAAGCGAGTCAGCGACCGGTCGGCGGTGCTGATGGCGAACCACGGGTTGTTCGCGGTCGGGAAGGACCCCAAGCATGTCCTCCACGTCGCGCACCTCGTCGAACGCACCGCCGAGATCATCTGGGGCGCCCGGCAGCTCGGCGAGATCGTCCCCATCCCGGACGAGGTCAACGAGACGTTCGCCGGCTACTACCGCTTCGGCCGCACCGGGAAGTTCTGAGGCTCAGGCCGCGATCGCGGCGAGGAACGGGTCGTTGAACCCGGCGCTCCCGACGGTCGTCGCCTCGAGCTCGTAGTGCTCACCCGTCGACGTGACGTCGAAGGTCACCTTCGTCGCCAGCTTGCCGGGGGTGGTCTCGACGTCGAGATCCGACCGGTTCCAGACCCCGAGCTGGCCCTCGACCTTCCAGTTGCGCCCCTTCTGCTTGGCGGCGAACGCGTAGAGCTTGTCGCCGGCGACGGCGAGGAGCACGGTCTTCGTGCCCTTCCATGACGTCCTGGCGAGGCCGCCGGCGTCCTTGTTGACCTTGCGGCGCTTGAACATCGCGGCCACGCCGCTCACCTGATCCAGCCCGAACGTCCCCCAGGTTCCGGCCGGCTGCAGGATTCCCGCTGCCTGCACCGGCTCAGGCACCTGTTCCTGCGCGATCTCCTTGACCTTCGCCACCCAGTCCGTTCCCACGGCTCTGCTCCTCGTGTCGGGTTCGTCGACGTCCTCAGAAGACCACGACGCGCCACGCGCTGCCTTGAGTAGCGCCTACTCATTTCTCGCCGCACGGCTACCGTCCCGCGGATGGGCAGCACCGAGCGGCGCTACTTCTCGCCCGAGATCGAGACGATGCCTCGGTCGGAGATCGCCGCTCTGCGCGAGGAACGCCTCCTCGGCGATCTGCTTCCGTGGGCGTATCAGCGCTCGGCCCTGATTCGCGAGGCGTGGGACGCCGCCGGCATCACCGCCGACGATGTGCAGTCGATGGACGATTTCCGGGAGAAGGTCCCTTTCATCGACAAGGACGCGATCCGCGCCTTTCGTGACCGTCACCGCGATCCGTACGGCGGGATGCTGTGCCTCGACCCGAAGATGACCGAGATCTTCAGCGCGATCTTCTCGACGTCGGGCACCACCGGTGATCCGACGCCGGCGCCGTACGCCGGGCGGGGGCCGAGCATGCTCGTGCGCGAGTTCTGGGAGCTCGGCAGCCGGCCCGGCGACTACTTCACGTACTGCCTGTTCACGTTCCGCGGCCCGGGCATTCACGACACGATCCGCGGCGTCGGCGCGACCCCGGTCTTCGTCGACCACCAGCCGGCCGACGTGCCGCAGCTGGTGCGCTTCAGTCGCGAGCTCCGTCCGACGGCTTGGTACAACCTGTCGGGCCCGCTGGTGCTCGCGCTCGAGCAGTATTCGGCGCGCGCCGACGTCGATCTCGCCGAGGCGTTCTCGAGCTACCGGGGTGTCACGTTCGCGGGCGAGCCGATCGGGCCGCGTGCGCGCCGGCTCGTTGAGGACGAGTGGGGCCTCGAGCTGTTCATGCACACGGGTGTCGGAGACGTCGGCGCCGCCACCGAGTGCCGCGAGCACGACGGCTACCACTTCTGGGAGGACACCTGCTACCTCGAGTCGCTCGATCCCGACGGCGCCCAACCGGTCGGCGACGGCGAGCGCGGCGAGCTGGTGTCGACGACGCTCCTCGACAAGATCGCACCGCTCGTCCGCTACCGGTCGGACGATCTGGTGCGCATCACGCACGAGCAGTGCGCTTGCGGGCGCACGCACGGACGCGTATGGCCGCTCGGCCGCAAGGGGGACGAGGTCGTGGTGGCGGGACGGTCGGTGCTCCCCGGCGACTTGTGGGAGGCGGTCGAACGCGTCCCGGAGACGAGCGCGGGCTTGTTCCAGGTGATCCGGACGCAGCGGGAGGTCGACCGGCTCCGGCTGCGTGTCGGCTACGCGACGGAGGGTGCCCGCGGCGTTGCCGACGTGCGGACGCGTGTCACCGAGTCCGTGCACGAGGCGGTCGGCATCGAGCCCGAGGTGGAGCTCGTTGAGAACGAGCTGCTACTTCGCCAGGGACCGCCGCACAAGATCCCCCGGGTGGCGAAGCACTGACATGGTGATGTTCGCGAAGCGGTACGAGGATCCGCCGGAGGTGTGGGGGGTCGGCCGTGTCGTCGTCGACGGCGGCGTGACGCCGTGGCCCGCCGCGCAGGCCGACATCGAGGACGAGGCGGAGTCGCTCGCGCCGCGGCTCGCCGCGTTGGGGCTCGAGCCCGGCGGGGTCGTGCTGGTCGTGGCGATGCTGTCACAGGCCGTGCACGCGGTCCCGTTGGAGCAGGCCGCAGGCAGGCTCGGGGCGCTGTACTCGTCCGCCGATGCCACGCCGTTCGACGCGTTTCGGGTCGCTTCGCTCGTCCGCCAGCTCGAGCCACAGGTCGTCGTCGGCATCACCGGCGGGGTGCTCGACGGCCTGGTCGAGGCGGGGCACGATCCGACCGACGCGCTCGGGCCGGTGCCGGCAGTGGTCACCGCGGACGACGACGCGCACAGACGACTCCGCGCCGCCGGGTTGGCGCCCCGGCGCTCGGTGCAACTGGGACCGACCACGGCCATCGAGGAGCTGGACCGGAGCGGTCCCGTCTACGACGCGACTCGCTGGAGTGTGGAGGAGGTCGACGGCGAGCTCGTGATCAGCAATCTCGTGCCGCGCCTCACCCCGGCGCACCGGCTACGTACGGGCGTACGCGGGCGGGTGGCCGGAGGAGGACGGGTCAGCGTTTCCGGATCAGGGTGAGCCCGTCGCCGACCGTGAGGATGGTGCTCTCGACGCGCTCGTCGGCGGCGACCGCGTCGTTGAACGCACGGATGGCCTTCGTGTTGTCGTCAGCCGCCTTCGGGTCGGCGACGGCGCCCGCCCAGAGCGTGTTGTCGACGAGGATCACGCCGTTGGGCCGCAACCGGGCGAGGACCTCTTCGTAGTAGTGGGGGTAGTTCGGCTTGTCGGCGTCGATGAACGCGAGATCGAACCGCTCTTCCGCCGGCAGCGATCGCAGCGTCTCGATCGCCGGGGCGATGCGAAGCTCGATCTTGTCGTCGACACCGGCACGCTCCCAGTACTTCCTGGCGATGGCGGTCCACTCCTCGTTCACGTCGCAACACAAGAGCGCGCCGTCGTCGGGGAGGCCACCGGCGATGCTGATCGCCGAGTATCCGGTGAACGTCCCGACCTCGATCGCGTGCCGGGCGCCGATCAGGCGCGTGAGCAGAGTCATGAACGCGCCCTGCTCGGGAGCGATCTGCATCATCGAGATGCCGCCGAGCGCTTCGGTCTCGGCGATGAGGTCACGCTGCACGTCGTCGAGCGGCGGCGCGTGGGCGACGAGGTAGTCGTGGACGCGCTTGGTGAGGAAGAACGACTTGGGCGTGTCGGCCATACGCGTGAGGCTACGCGAACCGGAACCGGGGCAGTCCCACCTCGTCGGTCAGCTTGTCGCACGCGAGCGTGACCCGGGACCCGACACGGAGGGTCTCCTCGGTCGCGTCGACGACGTTGCTGACCAGCCGGACGGGCTCATCCGCCACCCCGTCGACCTCGACGACGCTCACGTTGTAGGGCACGACGCTCTCGACGGCCGGATGCAGCGCCTGGACGACCCATGTGTACGTGAAGACGGTGCCCGTCCCCGGCAGCGTGGCCCAGTCCCAGTCGAGCGACCCGCACCGGTAGCACCCTTCGGTCGGCGGATGCCGGTGGGCGCCGCACTCGCGACATTGCTGCACGTCGAGCCGACCCTCCGACGCCGCCTTCCAGAACCCGGCGTTCGTCGTGATGACGGGCGGGAGCGGCAGGTCGGCCGGCAGGTACGGCGCGCCGTCGCGCAGCGCGGTCACGCGCTCGCCCCGACCGGCGCCTCGAGGCCGTAGAGCCGCGCCGTCGTCTCGTACGTGATGCGCCGCCGTTCGTCCGCGTCGACGGTCGCGAAGATCCGCTCCAGCGTCTCCTGCGTGTGCGGCCACGTGCCTTCGGGATGCGGATAGTCGGACGCCCACAGCAGCGGCTCGACGCCGGTGAAGTCGCGGTTCACGACGCCGGCGGCGTCGTTGCCGAACGTCACGTGCCCTTGGCGGCGCACATAGAAGCTGGGCGGCTCCGCCAGCTTCGGCTTCACCCACTGCTCGTGCTCCTCGAACGCTTCGTCCATCCGTTCGAGCAGCCACGAGAGCCAGCCGGCGCCACACTCGACCATCACCACGTGCAGCGCGGGGAAGCGCTCGAGGACGCCGGATGCGGCGAGGTACGCAAGCGTTCGCTGCGCGCCCAACCCCACCTCCACGTAGTTGATGACCGCGCCACCGGGGCCGCGCTCGGTGACCGGGTTCGCGCCCGTCCCGACATGGAAGCTCACCGGCATCGCGTGCGCCTGCGCCGCCGCCCACACCGGGTCGTACCGGTCGCTGTTGTACGGCGCGTCGGCGGGCGACTGCATCGGGAGCATCACCGACCGCAACCCGAGACCGGCGACGCGCTCGATCTCGCGCACCGCCTCGTCCGGCTCCTGCACCGGGATCAGCGCCGCGCCCGCGAACCGCTTCGACGCCGCCGCGAACGTCTCGGCCAGCCAGTCGTTGTACGCGCGCGCCGTCGCCCATCGGAGCTCCGGGTCCGGAATCACGAATCCGAACAGCGCGATCGTCGGGTACAGGACCTCGCCCCACACGCCGTCCTCGTCGAGGTCCTGCGCTCGCACGTCCGGGTCGGAGCCTCCGGCCCGGAACCCTGTCCCTTTCGCCTCGACCCTCGGCGGGCCCATGCGGCGCGGGGGCGAGCCCTCGACCAGGAACAGCCAGCGGCCGTCGACCTCCTCGATGCGCGGCGCGCGTGCCCGGAGATGCTCCGGCAACCGCTGCACCCAGAGGTCGAGGGGCTCGACGACGTGCGAGTCGGCGCTGTTGACGAGTGGGGTCACGGTCTCACTTCCTCAGGATCATCGAGCCCGAGGGCGTCGGGCCGGCGCCGGCGACGACGAGCGCGACCTCGGCTCCGGCGATCTGGTTGGCGGCCGTGCCGCGGAGTTGCCGGACGGCCTCGAGCACATGCGTCACCCCGTGGAGGTACACCTCGGCGAGGTTGCCGCCGTGGGTATTGACGGGCAGGGCGCCCTCGCGGCGGATGCTGCCGTCGGCGACGAACGGGCCGCTCTCGCCCGGCTTGCAGAATCCGAAGTCCTCGAGCCCCATGAGCACGAGCGGCGTGAAGTGGTCGTAGATCTCGGCCACGTCGACGTCGTCCGGCCCGACGCCGCCGAGGCGGTACACCTCCTCGGCGGTGGCGCGTTGCCCGGCGGTCGGATAGTCGGGCTCGGGCATGTTGTGCCCCGACAACATGCCCTCGCCCCACCGGTAGCTCCCCGCCATCGACGCCGACCGTACGTACACCGGCTGCCGGCGAAGGTGGGCGGCGCGCTCGGGCGTGGTGAGGATCATCGCCCCCGCCCCGTCGCTCTCCATACAGATGTCGAGGAGCCGCAATGGATCGGCGATCATCCGCGAGTTGTGGTGGTCCTCGACGGTGATCTCGGTACGAAAGAGCGCGTCGGGGTTCGTCGCCGCGTTGCGGCGGGCGTTGATCGACACCTCGGCGAAGTGGTCGGGCGTGGTGCCGTACACGGCCATGTGGCGCCGCGCCGGCAGCGCGAACATCTGCGCCGGGGACATCAGCCCGAACGGCAGTGCGTAGCCGAACGGAGCCGGGAGCTGTCCTTGCAGGCCGGCGAGCGATCGTCCGAAGCGCTGCTTCCCCTGACTGATCGCACGCACGACGGCGACGTACTCGGCGACGCCTGACGCGACGGCCATCGCGGCATTGACGAACGCGCCGCCCATCCCGGCCCCGCCGCCACCCCACACCATCGCCGCATAGCGCACCCGCGGCGTCCCCAGAGCCATCTGCAACATTGAGGGGTGGGCGGCGTCGTCGGAGTAAGAGGAGAACCCGTCGATCTGCTTCGGGTCGATGCCGGCGTCCCGGCATGCATCGTGGATGGCTTGAAGCGCGAGCCGGAGCGTGCCCTCTGACTCGAGCGCGCCCCGCTTCCCGTACGCGGAGCGCCCGATGCCGACGATGCACGCCTTGTCGCGCAGCAGGTCGTCGTCGCTCATGATTCGTTCTGCAATGTCGCCAGCGCGAAGCGCGTGGCGAGCGCGACGGCGTTGTCGCGGCCCATGGTGCCCGTGCCGAGGAGCTTGTCGGTCATCAGCCCGGAGCACAGGTGATGGATCGCGAGCGCGTCACGCTCGGGCTCGGCGGCCGGGAACGCGCCGGAGGACCGGCCGGCGTCGATGGCCGCCTCGAGCGGCGCGAGCTGCTGACGCACACAGCGGATCACGTCGTCCGGGAACTCCGACGCAATGACCTGACGCTCGACGAGGAACACGCGTGTGTGGCGGGCGACGCGGGCGTCGTACGCGAGCGCCAGCGTTGCCGCGACCCATGCTTCGACCTGCTCGGCCGGCGAGCGCGCCGCGGCGACCTTTCGGCGGAGCCGCTCGCCGGCGCGCGTCGCCTCACGGTCGAACAGCGCGAGGAAGAGCTCGGATTTGCCGCGGAAGTGACGGTAGAAGGCCCGGGTCGAGAGCCCTGCCTCGTCGAGCACGTCGTCGACTCGCAGTCCCGCGTACCCGCCCCGGGCCAGCACCGCTTCCGCTGCGCTCAGCAGCTGTTCCACCTCGTCGACGGACCCCTGTCCAACCGACGAGACCGAGCGGCCACTCGGACTGTCCATCGCCGTTTGCCCCGCCACTGAAAACGATGTTTTCACAACCGACGAGCGAGCGTCAAGCGTCGATGGGGTGTATGAGCATCGGTGCGAATTTGCACCACCCCGTGGGACGCGGCGGCGGGTTGCGGGCGCGGCGTGAACGTCGAGGCCGGCAACGCCGACTACTGCTTACAAAGGCGTCGATATCCTCGCCATCCGTCTGCGCGGCTGAAACGGAGGGTCGTCCTTCCCAAGACGCACCAGAGCTCGTCGACGCATCGAGGCAGCTCGACTGCCTCCCTTGGCAAGGCGGCACCGTTATCGTTCACCGAGGCGAATTCCGACTCAGACACGTCGAAGACCAACAGTCGCGTGGCCTGCCCTTCCGTTCTCGTGAAGCGTCATTTCAACTGGGTGGAGGACTGTCTCGACTCCGGCGGTGAAACGCGGTGGCTGCATCACGGCTCGATCATCCCATCGCGGGAGCTCTCGACCGTCACAGAACGCCGGGTCCGTGTCACTCTCGCCGCCGAGCAGAGCGGCGCTTGTGGGATGCTCAGTCAGACGCGCTCGAGTGGTTCGCTCGGCGTGAGACTGCACCTGTGAGCGCACATCGGCCGAACCGGGGCGTGTGATGGGATCGGTTCCGGACGTGGCACCCGAGCTCGACGAGCTCCTCATCACGATCGTGGTCGACAACGCGACCGACACCCTGTCGAGTATCGGCCCCGGGCTCCCTCAGCTTCCCGAGCTGGCCGCCATCTTCGAGAGCGTCGCGCCGAGCCGGCAGCACGACGGCCACGACTGTGTCGCCACCTTCGATCACCTGTGCGTCGCCTGCCACGGCTTTTCCGCCGTCGCCACCGCGCGGCGGGGATCGCAGACCTCGACCGCGCTATTCGACGTCGGCCCCTACGGCGGCGTGTGGCTCGCCAACGCAGAACGACTCGGCGTCGATCTCGCGGCGATCGACGTGCTCTTCCTGTCGCACTGGCACTCGGATCACTCCGGTGGCATCCCCGCAGTCGTGGCCGCCGTGGCGGCCGCCCGGGCGGCTGCGGGTCGAGCGCCGCTCCTCGTCGACGTCCATCCCGACCGTCCCGACCAGCGCGGCATCCTCACGCCCCTTGGTGTCTTCGCGATGTTCGGGCCCGAACCCACCCTCGAAGCGATCGAAACCGCCGGCGGTCGGATCGCCGCCCGTGGAGAGGCGCACCCGGTCGCCGACCTGTTCCTCTCGAGCGGCGCCATTCCGCGTCAGACCAGCTACGAGACCGGCCTGCCGGGGCATCACACGTGGCGGGGGGAGGACGTGGTGCTCGACCCAGAGATCCGCGACGAGCGGTTCCTCACCGCCTGCGTGCGCGGACGGGGGACGACCGTGCTGTCGGCCTGCTCACATGCCGGCATCGTCAACGTCGGACTGGAAGCGCGCCGGCTCCTACCCGACCAGCCGATCGACACCCTCCTCGGCGGCTACCACCTCGCCGGAGCAGCCGTCGAGGATCGGATCGTTCCAACCGTCCGAGACCTCACTGAGCTCGTTGAACCGCGTGTGGTCGCCCCCGGACACTGCACCGGCTGGCGAGCTGCAGGTGCGTTGGCGGCGGCGTTCGCCCCGACCCGGTACGCCCCCAGCGTCGTCGGCTCGCGCTATGTGCTCGAAGCCGCAGCCGCCGCTCACGATGTAGGAGGGAGGTAGGCAGGTGAGGAGGACGACGCCGGGGGGTCGAACGACCAACCGTCCTCGAGCGGCATCCCACAGGACTGGGTTCGATACCTGGCCGTCGCAGGAACCGCCGCGGTCGAATGCCGCACCACGCGAGACCTCGAAGACGCGGGCCACGTGGTCGTACCCACCGATGGGCGGTGCGACGCTCGAGACGCTGCCCATCCCGGCGTCGAAGGATCAATCCTTCGTGGGCGTTCGCCGATCGCCGCGCGGCTTCGCGCCGACGGATGGCCCGGCGGCGACCGCGATCTACGCGCAAGTCGCGCTGGCAGAGTCAGCTGCAGCGATTGGACAGTGCCGGACCTGCCAGGATCGCTGCGGACCGGCCAGTCTGTGCGCGACGGAGTCGGTGGGGATGGCGGCTCGGAAAGGACAGGGACCCGTTGCGGACACCATGCTGCATTCGGCAGGCCGGTCGTGCCGATCCCAGCCTCCCGTGTTGTGTCACCCGCCGCAGTGAGGCGTCCGACGCTGAGCAGGTGATCACGTCGTCGCAGGCCCGCCCAGGCGAGCCAGCCGACAGGGAGGAGGGTCCCGCGGGTCACCAGGCGATACACGAGCACCACGGCGAAGGCGTGGTCGGGCCGCACCCCGGCGTGGATCAGAGCGACCGCCATTGATCCCTCCGCCACCCCCAGCGCGCTCGGCACGAGGGGCAGGCTCGTCACGACTTGGCCGATCACGTAGGCGAAGCCGAGCGTTTGCCACGGCACGCTGAGGTCGAGCGCGAAAAACGCGATGCCTAGCGCTGCGAAGTCAGCGAGCCAGTTCACGGCAGCCAGCGCAAGGGCACCAGCCCACCGACCGTGCCCGAGGAGAGCCGAGCCACGATTGGGCGCGATCGACCACTGTGAAAGGTCAACGTGTCCGGGCGCTTGCGGCCTGCGACGGCCGGACAAGCGTCGTGTGACGGGCGCGAGCTTTGCCGCCCACTTGGCCAACGCCTCCAGCCGGATTTGGGGTCTACTCATCCAGACGGCGGCTACCACTAGGGAAATCGCGCCGACGGCGACCGACGCGCCGATCAGGCCGCCGAGAACCGAGCAAATGAGCCCGACGCCCCACAGTTGCGCGCCGATCAAGCCGAGAAAGGCGAGGGATGCCCCCGCCAGCGTGCCAGTGGCGACGATGGACCGAGCTGCCAGTGCCGGAGCTGCGCCTCGCTTGGTCAGCTGCCGGTATGTGTAGCCCGTCCCCAAGGCGGAGCCGGCGGGCAGCGAGGCAGACATTGCGCCGCTGGCATACCCGAGCAAGAGCATCGTTCCTAGACCGATCCGGATGCCGCCTGCGGCCAAGAGTCGGCGCTGAACCTCGGCGAGTGCCGCGAACGAGATGACTTCCGCCAGAATGGCAACGGCGAACCACGCGGGTGAGAGTCGGCTCAAGCTGCCCACGCCAGCCAGCAGGGCATGACGTTGTGAAGCAATCCCGACGCCCACCAAAGCGAGCAGCGTGAGACGCAACAGCCACCGGCGGAGAAGTGAGTGGCCGCTTGACCGATCAGCAGTAGGAGCCGCCCGCCCCCCGACCGCGTGGCGCGCTCCTGTGCGTGAATTGGATTTCATCATTGCAATCGTGACGTCCTGTCCGTCGTATCAACCCGCGGGTGCGATCCGGCCCGGTGCGATCTCTCTTAGATAGGGCCGCGAGTTACGTCCGCCGCTCGGTGATGCGCCCGAGCAGGCTCGGACGAGTACGAACCTCTGCTCACGGATTTGATCCCGGGCCGCGTAACCCCTGTCGTACCTCGCATTGAGACACAACTGTTCGGCTCCGGCGCGACGAGGTGAACCATGCACTCCGGGAGCGCACCGAGGAAGCCCCCCATCAGGGCGCCCGGGCCCGACCGCGGACCTCCACCCGATCTCTGCGAGCTCGTCGCCACGCTCCGAAGCCGGGGCTACGCGGTCCACCTGGACGCCTCGTGCGCCGGGACACGTGCTCAGGTGTCGACCCGCGCCGCGCGTTTCGTCGAGTCGGCACTCGCCGTCGCGGGCAATCCGAAGTCAGGTGAGGCTTACGTTCGTGTCAGCGGCTCCACCGAGTCGCTCTTTGTCGAGGTGACTCATTTGGGCTTCAGCGCACATGATGCGCTCGAGCGCGACGAGGCGGCTCTGATCGCACTCGACGCCTTGCGTCAATGGACGTGCAGTCGTGGTGAGTGGCTCTCAGTGGAACGGGGGCCGCGAGGCCAGCTGCTGATCGCGACCGTAATAAGGACTCCATGAGTTACCGACCACGCACCCCGGTAGGAGTAGTGCACCCGGAATCCGCACCTAGTGACATGACCGCGCCGATCGCGTTCGCCTGATAGCGCCCGGGGGAGGTTCCGCCTCCCAGTGTGTCGAGCAGGAGCTCACTCCAGTGACACGCGGTCAACCAGCCCCGCAAGTCAGCACGATCGCGATCTGACCAAGCTGCATTCATCGCCCGGCATCGAGGGCGCACAGATCGCCGGTTCTGTGCGCCGGTCGACTCCCGCTGACGCGTCTTCTCTGCGGCTGACGGCGAGCATGGCAAGGCCCGAACGGGCAATATGCGCTGTCGACTGTCAGCTCGCAACCGCTGCACGGTCGTGAAGCCGGTTGCAGATCGCGAGGAAGAGGATGCCTGGCTTCATTTCGAATCAGATACTCGCCCGCGAGCTGATGCGCATCGGGGACGAGGCGATCGCCCGTGAAAACGACGCCATGCTGCAGGAGTACTTCGCTGCGGACTACGTGTTACACCTGCCGACTGGCGAACTGGACTTTGACGCCCTGCGAAGCTACTTCGCCTCTCTGAGGGCGGCGTTCAAGGACCTTCGAATCGTGCGCGAGCAAATCATCGTGGAGGGGCTCCACGTCGCCGCACGCACCTCATTCTCGGGAGTATTTGAGGGCGTCTTCACGCAGTCGCCGGTGGGGCCACTTGCACCTCATGGCCAACCGGTCTCATGGGAGATCATGAACATGTTCCGCTACAACGCCGACGCGCGACTAGCCGAGGAGTGGGTACAGAGTGATCCCACCGTCCTCGTCGAGAAACTGCGGACGCCATGACCGCCGATCCGCGCTCGACCTCCGCGCACCGAACGCACGCACAAAACGCCACCGGACGACCGCTAGCAGGCGCGCCCGATCGGCACCACGGGCGCGCCCGCGACCGATCGTCGGTTCGGTGCAAACTGAGCGGTCGTGGTTGCGCGCGCTGGAGCGTCGTTCGGTGCGCCCTCGTTCGGCGCCCTCACCAGTGCGACGGGCTGCGGTTCACAACGTGATGACGGTCTTGCCGCCGTGGTGAGAGCCTCCGCCGCTCATCGCAGGAGGCACGTCGTCCAGCTTGATCGTCGTGATCGGTGGTGCGGCGATGCGGCCGGCGACGACGGCGTCGGCGAGCCGTCCGAGCACCTCGGGCGAGCTCTGATATGCGAAATTGACGCCGGTGACGCCGCGCGCGGAGAGCGATTCCGTGTCGGCGACGTATCGGGTCGTGACCGCGCTCCCACCGGAACGGACGAGGGAGGAAAGCGCGGCAAACTCGTCCGCGTCGCTGGCGACGTCGATGAGCGCATCGATTCCGTCGGGATGCGCGCGACGTACCGTGTCCGCCACTGACACCGTGGAGTAGTCGATCATCTCGTCCGCGCCGTAGCTGCGCATGCGGTCGGTCTCGCTGCCGCTCGCGTCGGCGATGACGCGCGCGCCGGCGTTCACGGCGAACTGCGTAGCGAACGAGCCGACTCCGCCACCAGCACCCACAATGAGCGCGGTCTTGTCCGAAAGCGGCTCGAGAGACGTCACCATCTGCAGAGCCGTACCACCGGGCGTCGGCAACGTTGCCGCGACAGCGGCGTCGAAACCGTTCGGGACCTTCGCCAGTGGCGCGTCTTCGGTGACCGCCACGTACTCGGCGTACGTGCCTGTCGATCCGAGCGGCGGGATCAGCAGCTGGCCGAAGACCTCGTCGCCCGGAGCGAACTTCGCCGTTCCCTCCCCCACGGATTCGACCACGCCCGCGAAATCGGCGCCGAGCACGAGCGGGAAGGCACCCGGCACACGATCTTTCCAGACGCCGTCGGAGATCTGCCGGTCACCGGGGTTCATACCCGCGGTCCGGATCTTGATCAGGATCTGATGAGGCCCTGGCTGCGGCTTGGGAAGTTCGACCAGAGCTGGAGTGGCTCCGTATTCGTTCACTGCGATCGCATGCATTGCAACCTCCCTCGATCGAGGACCAAGTGCTCAAACGGTGGCGAGAAGCCGCGTGGTCAACACGATGTCGACGACGTCGGCAACGGTTTCTTCGCGCGCCCAGTCGCGCTGGAGTTCGCACGCCAGCGATACCCAGCTGACGGGTTGCGCGCCTGCCTGCCGCACGCGCTCGAGCCCGGCACGGTGAGCTTCGGGCGAGGTACCTCCGACCGCGTCGACGACGGGATAGATCTCGTATCCGTCGCGCATCGCATCGAGCGACGGAAAGGCGAGGCACACCTCGGTCCACAGTGCGGTCATGATCAACTTCTTGCGCCCGGTCGCCTCGACTGCCCGGCGGAAGTCGACGTTCTCCCAGGAGTTGATCTCCGTCCGGTCGATCTCCGCGCTGTCGGAGAGGACCGCCTTGAGCTCGGGGATCGTCGGCTTCTGACCGTTCGCGACGTTGACGGTTGACAGCACGACCGGAACGTCGAACGTCCTCGCGAGTCGAGCGACCGACACGATGTTGTCGACCAGCAGTTCGTGGTCCATCGACGCGACGGTCTGTACCTGGTTCGGCTGGTAGTCGATGACGACCAGTGCCGCGTTCCTCGGCGTCAGGAGGTGGTCGGTCGCCTGATCTCGTCCGAATTCGGTGGCCATCTGGGTCCTTCCGCCTGGAATGGGAAGCTGACGTGCTCCGATCATCCTCAGGG
>Ga0075433_10002179_pt1 | contig 14842 bp, 13 predicted proteins | sample RhiMethybrSRZTD2_FD_75299 | JGI IMG/M metagenome (GOLD analysis project Ga0075433, IMG submission 75299) | Populus rhizosphere microbial communities from Tennessee, USA - Rhizosphere MetaG P. TD hybrid SRZTD2 | ecosystem: Host-associated > Plants > Roots > Rhizosphere > Soil | place: USA... | reverse complement strand
ATCGATTTCGATCTGCCCGAGGCGGAGGTGATCCTCTCCGAGCTCGGTCAGATCGAGGACATCGTCGCCCTCGAGCGCAACGTCGCGCATCGCCTGATCGAAGAGTTCATGTTGCTCGCCAACGAGACCGTGGCGGCGGATCTCGTCGCCCACAATGTGCCGGCGCTCCATCGTGTGCACGAAAAGCCCGATGCGAAAAAGGTGGAAGACTTCGAGGTGTTCATCACCACGCTTGGCTACAGCCTGGCGAGTCGCGGACACGCGGTGACACCAAAGGACTTTCAAAAACTCATCGGCCGCATCCGCGGCACGCCGGAGGAGCGGCCGATCTCGGCGCTGATGCTGCGCACGATGCAGAAGGCCCGCTACGACGCCACCAGTCTCGGCCACTTTGGACTCGCGGCTGAGCACTACACGCACTTCACGTCGCCGATTCGCCGCTATCCCGATCTCGTCGTGCATCGGATGTTGCGCGAGTCGCGTCACACCACATTGAGCGACGCCCGTCGCGAGGAGCGTGCCGACGAGCTGCCCGAGACCGCACGGCACACGTCGGAAATGGAGCGACGTGCCGACGACGCCGAGCGCGAGCTGCTACAGTGGAAGAAGGTCCGCTTCATGGCGGACAAGGTGGGCGACGAGTACGACGGGTACGTGACCGGGGTTGCTCCGTTCGGCCTGTTCGTCGAGCTCGTCGAGCACTACGTCGAAGGCCTTGTGCACATCTCGAGCATGGGCGATGACTATTACCGCTTCGTCGAGCAGCTCCACGTGCTCAAGGGCGAGAACACGAAAAAGGTGTACAGGCTCGGTGACCGCGTTCGCGTGCAGGTCGTCAGAGTGGATATGGAGCGGCGGCAGGTCGATCTTGGGGTGATCGAGATCCTCGAAGCGGTTCGGCGCGACGAGCGCGCGCGCGGACCGCATCGCAGCACAGTGTCGTGGAGGATGGCGCCGAAGAAGGAACGGCGCCGGACGACGCGTCCAGGACGTCGCGAGCGGCTGGCGAAGAAGCCGGGCCGCCGGCGACGCTAGGACTTCTCGGGACCCGCGCCGCCTTCTTTGGTGGCTTCTTTGAAATTGCGGATGCCACGCCCGATGCCGCGACCGATTTCCGGCAGCCGATTCGCGCCGAAAATCAGAATGATGATGGCCAGGATGATCAGCAGCTCGGGTATGCCTATGTTGCCCATGTCACACCTTCCGCGGCAATTGTACCACGTGGTTGGGCGCGTATCGGCCCTCGCCGGCGCCCTGGTCGTCCTGGCGGTCATGCTGCTGTTTCTGGCTGGCGCCTCGGAAAACGGCCTGTTTGCCCAGGAAAGAGTGCCTCAGTTCTCAACGGGTGTACAGCTCGTTGAAGTCTACGCCACCGTCACCGATGCCAGCGGCGGCCTGGTGATGGGACTCCAGCAGTCCGATTTCGAGATCTACGAAAACGATCGCAAGCAAACGATCTCCAACTTCACCGCCGGGGAGTTTCCGGCCACCGTCGTCCTCGGAGTCGATCGGAGTTTCAGCATGGCCGGGGAGCCGCTGCGATTGGCGAAGCTCGCGTCGCAGACGTTCTTGCGCCAGCTTCGGCCGACCGATCGATCGATGGTGGTGGCGATCAGCAACGAGGCGGATGTGATTGCGCCGATGTCGACCGACCGCGTCGCGCAGGCGCAGGCGATCGCCGGCCTCGATGCCTGGAGCAGTACCGCCCTTCACGATGCGATTCTCGTCACCCTCGATCGACTGGAGGACGAACCCGGCCGGCAGGCGCTGATCGTGTTTTCAGACGGGACCGATCGCTACAGCCATGCGTCGGCGTCGGACGTCATCGAACGGGCGCGGCGAAGTCACGCGCTGATCTATCCGATCACGTTCGCGAAGAACGAGAAGAATCGCCCGCCGCTCGCGGCGGAACTGGCGTCCATGACCGGCGGTCGATCGTTTCTGCTCCGCGATGCCAAGCAGCTCGATGCGACGTTGAGCCTCATCGCGCGCGAGATTCGTTACCAGTATTTGATTGGCTACACGCCGTCAGTGCCGGTGACGAAGGGCGGTCACGAGTGGCGGTCGCTGAGAGTCGCTGTGCGAAATCAAGCGCCCGGCGTTCGCGTTCGGGCGCGCGACGGATACACCGCCGAGTAACGTATCGACGGGTTATACGTGAGGCGTTTGTCGCCTGTGGCGGCCGAAAATGGCGTCAGGGGAGTCTAACGTCTTGAATCAGATTGATGCACGGGTGTGTGCCGCCGGAGGCACCCGTTTTGCAACTTGCCTCGGCTGGGTTCTGTCAGGGACAATAGGCATTATCTGAATCGTCCGAAACAACAACCATGGCGACGACCAAGGGCGGACAGCCAGAGCAGACGGCACACATATCGTCGCTGAGCATCCGTCCGGACGATCCGATCACCGTTCTCGGCGCCCTCGAGCAGCCCAACGCCCGCGTTCGCAGCATGTTGGGTGCGGGTGTCGTCACGCACCTGATTGCCATCGGCATTCTCCTGTTGATTGCTGCACTTCTACCGAAGCGCGCGTATCAAGCGATCCTCCCCGACTCACTCTCCGACAAGATCATCTGGCTGACGGATCCGGGCCCTGGCGGTGGCGGCGGTGGCGGCAACAAGATGCCCGACCCGCCCAAGAAGGCCGAGGTCAAGACCGAGGCTCCGAAGAAGATCTCAGTCCCAACTGAGCCGAAGCCCACGCCTGTGATCAAAGATCCGCCGCCGGTCGAGGCGCTCAACATTCCTGCGGTTCCGCTCGCTGCGGCGCCCGTCACGTCTCCTGGTGCCATCGAATCACCCGTCGTATCGAACTCCACGGGTTCAGGAACGGGCAGCGGGGCAGGACCCGGTCAAGGTTCGGGGTTGGGCCCCGGCTTCGGTGGTGGCGTCGGTGGCGGCGCGTATCGTCCCGGTAACGGCGTGCAGTTGCCTGTGCCGACTCAAGAAGTGAAGCCGCAGTACACGGCCGACGCCATGCGCGCGAAGGTGCAGGGCACGGTTCTGCTTGAATGCGTCGTTCTGCCCGATGGCTCGGTCGGCCCTGTCGAGGTCGTCCGCTCGCTCGACTCAACCTTCGGTCTCGATCAGGAAGCGATCAAGGCAGCCAAGAAGTGGCGCTTCAAGCCGGGCACCCGGTTTGGCGAGCCGGTCGCCGTTCTCGTCACGATCGAGCTGACCTTCACGCTCCGCTAACACGACACCACGGCCACCTCTCACGTGAGCTGCGTCGAATGACTGCCACGCCGTCGACGATGCTCGCGCTCGGCACGTCCCTGCCGTCATTTGTTCTGCCGGATTTCGATGGCCGATCGGTCTCGTCGGCCGACTTCGATCGCGCGCCGGCGTTGCTGGTCGCGTTCATTTGTCAGCACTGCCCGTTCGTCCGGCACATCAGAACGGAATTCGCGCGATTTGCGAAAGAGTACCAGGCGCGCGGCCTGGCTATTGTCGCGATCAATTCGAATGACATCGCGGCGTTTCCCGACGACGGTCCCGATGGAATGCGCGAGGAAGCGCGTGGCGCTGGCTACGTGTTCCCGTACTTGTTCGACAAGAGTCAGGCCGTCGCGAAATTGTTTCGTGCCGCGTGCACGCCCGATCTCTTTCTGTTCGATGCGTCGCGCCGGCTGGTCTATCGCGGCCAGTTCGACGACAGCCGGCCGCGCAACTCGACACCGATCACGGGACGAGACCTGCGTGCCGCTGCCGACGCCGTGCTCGCGTCGCGACCGGTGTCCGAGACACAGCGACCGAGCATCGGCTGCAACATCAAGTGGAAGCCGGGGAACGAACCCGATTACCTCTGACGCCGTTCGAACCGTGCTACTGCGTTCCTTCGTCAGCGGCCAGTTCCGCCTGCACGGCCTCGAGGCATGTCGGGCAGATACCGTGCGTGAACTTGGCGTCGCTGTGTTCGGTGACGTACACCTCGACGCGCTCCCAATAGTTCTCGTCGTTGCGAATACGCTTGCAGTACGAGCAGATCGGCAGCAGGCCGCGAAGCTGACGAACGTTATCGAGCGTGGCCTGGAGTTCCGCGACCTTCTTCGCGAGCCGTTCCTGCAGGGTCACCACGCGTACGCCGACGTGAACGCGGGCGCGCAGCTCGCTGAGATTCACGGGCTTGACGAGATAGTCGTCGGCGCCGGCCTCGAGTCCCGCGACGATGTCGTTTGGGCTGCTGCGCCCGGTGAGCAGCAGCACGTAGAGGCCGTCGCGCGACTGATCGCGGCGGATGCGCCGACAGATCTCGGGTCCGTCGAGACCGGGCATCTCCCAATCGATGATGGCCAATGCCGGCGGTGGGTCGGCGAGTAGATGATGAAGCGCTTCGTCGCCGTCGTGCGCGACGACCACCTCGAAGCCCCAGCCGGCGACGTTGGCCGACACCGCGGCCGCGGTCACGAGATCATCGTCGGCGATCAAGGCTTTCATCGGGCCTCTTTCCTCGCGGTGCTGACGGGGCCGTGCAAGCGCATCACCGCCGCGACCTCGTCCGAGACGCGTCTCCACGCATCGTCGAGATTGTCCATCTGACCCTCGCGGATCAACGTTTCAAGCGCCCTTGCCGCTTCGGCGACACCACGCGCGGCCGCTGTATCGGCGGTTCCCTTCAACGTGTGCACCACTCGGCGAATGTGGTCGACATCGTGGCGCACGATCCCCTGCCGCAGGTCCTCAAGCAGCGACCCACACTCGTCGACGAATATTTCGAAGACCTCGTGTGCCAGCTGCTCGTCTCCGTACAATCGCTGGACCAACGCGTCCTTGTCGACAGTCGCCGATGGCCGCGGTGCCGACGACACGTCGCGCTCGACTTCCGCGAACAACGATGCGCCGTCGATGGGCTTCGACAGGTAGGCATCCATGCCGCCTTCGAGGCATTTCTCGCGGTCGCCGGTCATGGCGTGCGCGGTCATCGCGACGATGCGGATGTGGCCACCGGACTTCGTTTCGCGCTCGCGAATCGCTGCCGTCGCCTCGAGTCCTCCCATCACCGGCATCTGCAGATCCATCAATACCAGATCGAACGTGTCGCGTTCGAGTGCCTTGAGTGCCTCGAGTCCGTTCGGCACCACCGTCACCAAGTGTCCGCGTTTGCTCAGCAACCCGACGGCGACGCGTTGATTGACGACATTATCCTCCGCCAGGAGAATGCGACGCGGCTGCGCCGCTTTCTGGTTCGCGACCGTCGCCGGCTCATCACCCTTTGGCACAGGGGAGGGCGTTCGACGATGGAGGACGCTGGCAATGGCGTGCATCAGCTCCGTTGAGGCAACCGGCTTGGTGAGACACACTTCGATGCCCACCCTGCGGCAGCGGATGACGTCGTCGGGATGGCCTGCGGACGAGAGCATCATGATGGCTGGATACTTTAGCTCCGGTCGAGCGGCGATCCGCTCGGCGAGTTCCAGTCCATCCATCCCTGGCATCAGCGCGTCGAGCAGGATCACATCGAAGCGGACGCCGTCTCGCGCCGCGGCCGCGAGCGTGTCGAGCGCGGCACGTCCACTGTCGACTGACGTCGGGCGTGCGTGCCATCGCTCGAGTTGCGTGACGAGGATGCGACGGTTCACGGCGTTGTCGTCGACGACCAGCACCCGCAATCCTGTCGGCAGCGACTGATCCGAGGGGGGTGGAAGCTCGCTCGCTTCCAGGAAGACCGCGGTGAAATGGAAGGTGCTTCCCTTGCCGGACTGGCTGTCGACCCAGATGCGGCCGCCCATCATCTCGACGAGCGTCGAGCAGATCGCCAAGCCCAGACCAGTGCCGCCGAATTTGCGCGTCGTCGAGCCGTCGGCTTGCCTGAACGCTTCGAAGATCGTCTCGCGATGCTCGGGCGCAATGCCGATGCCCGTATCGGTGACCGAGAAGTGCAGCGTCCCGGTTGGTGCCCCGGCCTCCCGCGCAACGGTCACCAGCACGTGTCCCTGCTGCGTGAACTTGATCGCGTTGCCGACGAGGTTCACGAGCACCTGACGCAGGCGCAGCGGATCGCCGACGATCGCAGCTGGGACGCCCGGGTCGATGTCGATCAGCAGCTCGAGGCCCTGCTGCTCGGCGCGCAGCGCCAGCGAGCGCAGCGCTTCGTTCACGGTGCTGGTGAGCGAGAAACTCACCGACTCGAGTTGCAATCGACGTGACTCGATCTTCGAGAAGTCGAGGATGTCGTTGAGGATCGACAGCAGCGAGCCTGCCGACGTGCGAACTGTCTGCAGGCAGTCGCGCTGCTCGGGCGCCAGCGGTGTGCTCAGCGCGAGTTCAGTCATGCCGATGATGCCGTTCATCGGCGTACGAATCTCGTGGCTCATGTTGGCCAGAAACTCGCTCTTCGCGCGGCTGGCTTCCATGGCCTTGTCGCGGGCGGAGATCAGATCCGAGTTGACGGCGCGCAGTTCGGCAGTCCGCGTCTCGACGGTGCGTTCGAGGCCTTCCTTGTGTGCAACCAGCTCGGCGTCTCGGCGATGAACCTCGGCCAGCATCTCGTTGAAGCCGTCGATCAGCTCGCCGATCTCGCTGCCGCCGCCGCGTTCGACGCGCAGGTCGTAGCGCCGATTGCGCGTGACCGTGCGGGTGACGTCGGTGAGGCGCAGCAGCGGTGCCGACACGGTGCGCTGGATGCGCGACGCCAACACCAGCGACAGCGCGCAGCCGCCGACCAACACGAGGCCGAGCACGAGTCCTGATGCAACGGCCTGCGCCCACAGGCTCGACAGGTCCGACTCGATGGTCACCGTCCCGATGATCTCGTTGTTGAGGACGATCGGCCGCGTCAAGCGCAGCGCGCCGTCGACGAACCCGTTTCCCTTATCGCCGGCCCAGTCAGTGAGGCGTTCGGCGCGAGCGTTCGCGTTCGTCTGGCTGTCACGATCGAAACGCGCTAGCTCTTGGCCATCGCGATCCCAGATCACCGCCGTGACGATGTCATCGTTGACCGCCACGCCGTGGACGGTTTCGGTGGCGGCTTTCGAATCGCCGAACGTGATCGCGGCGGTGCTGTTGGCGCCGACGACGTCAGCCAACATGCTGGTGTCGCGCACGAGGCGGGCCCGGGCGTTCGACAAGTCGAACACCATGAGAATCGCCGCCGCGACGATCAACGAGGTGGCGCTGGTGACGACACCGATTCCCGTGAGCCGCTTCGCGAGCGACAGCCCGCGATACCAGCCGGTGAAACGGTGCCAGGGGCGCTCAGGGTTCGACATGACGAAGGTCCTTTACGAGCTTGGCGAGAGTGAGAAGACGCGAGCTGAGGCGAACGCCGCCGCGCTGCGCGGCAGCGGCGTTGACGGCAAATCGCATCTTGCCGTCCTCCACAAACAGACCGATGACGCCGCCCCTGCGCGCGAACTGCTCGCCATCGCTGACCGTGAGTACGGGGGCGCCTTTGATCTCATCGAGCATGGCGATAGCGCCGTCGGCATCGGTGCCGCCGAAATATGCGAGGTGGCAAACGCGAAGGTGGTCGTGACCGGCGCTCTGTACCGCCACCGGCCGGCCGTTGACGACGCTGCCGCGCACGAGCTGCGACAGCGCATCGTCGACGGCACTGTCATCGATGACGCACAGGATGAGCGGACCGGTCGGCGCGGCTTCGGTGGGCCATTCGGCGAATTTCGCGAAGTTGTAGAGGAACGCCGCCTTGAGCGCCGGCTGGGTAACGGTCTGACCGCGCAGCGGCGCCTCGCCGATCGCCACCACCGCGAGCGCAGTGGCGACCAGCCGGGGCATCGATTGAAGCAACGTCCTCACGTCAGAATCGCCACGTCAACTGCAGCAGACCGCTCCGCGGGACGAGCGTCGATTGAATACTGTTGTAATGACCGTCGAATTCCTGATGCGCGCGCTGGAGCAGGTTCTGTCCAGTGCCGGCGATGGCGAACCGTGAGGTGAGCGGCCACTCGATGCGTGTGTCCAGCCGCGTGTAGGCCGGATTGTGCAGTTGCTCGAGCGTGCCGACGTGGAAGACATGAACGTCGGCCTGGCCTCGGCCGGCCAGCGTGAATGCCGAGTGCACACGCCACTGTGAGCCCGGCGCATTGCCGTCGAACGTCGCCGAGTTCGGATCGCGGCTGCCGTTCGGATGCGGCGTGACCTGGAACATGGAGTAGGTGCCGTCCATACCCCACATGCGACCCAAGTTGATGCGGCCGGTGAACTCGGCCCCCCTCGTGTCGGCGCGCAGCAGGTTCTCGCTTCGCGCGAGCACGCGGACCACCGGCACACCAAGCGGTCCCACGCTCACCTGCGGCGCCTGCGGCTCGAACGTCTGCAGATCGTCATAGCGGCCCACGAACCCGACGATGTCGATCGACGCCACGGACGCGACGTTGAATCGATAGCCGCCCTCGGTGTTCACGAGGTGTTCGCGTTCGAAGGCCTCAGTGCCGTAGGCGCCCGCCACCAGCAAGGTGCCGTTGGGCTGTGGCATCGGTGGGTACTCGACGTGAAGACCGCGATCGATCAGCGATGGCGTTCGTATGGCACGTGCAGCCGAGGCCCACACCCGCTGCGACGGCGTGATCGTCCACAGCAGTCTGGTCGACGGCTGCAGGCTCGACCCGGCGAAAGTGTTGTTCTCGAACTTCGCGCCGACTGTGAGCTCGAGCCGATGGTCGACGATCGTGATCGCATCCTGTGCGAAGCCGTTGACGATGATCGGCTGTGCCGCGTTGGGCGTGAAGAGATAGCCCCCGCGGCCGACGAGCGTTTCCGAAATCCAGCGGTAGCCGCCGCCCGCGACGACGTCGTGACGATGGGCAAGCCGTTCGTGATACTGCGCGTCGACGTCCCAGGTATGCCGGTGGTAGAGGCCGACGGTCTCGTCACGGGTCTCTTGGTCGAAGTAGCCTTGAAGTTGAACCGTCGACCCACCGGGTCTCGAAAACGTCCAGCGGCCGAGCACTGTCCCCACGCTCGACTCCGATACTGCATCGGTGCCGAGATCGCCGCGCGAGAGATTGGCCGGATCGAGGTTGAACCAGAGCGGCCGTTGCCGCCCGTTCGAGGCCGACGCCTCCAGCATGAGCGCGTGCGCTCGGCGCGACCAATCGGCGCGAACGCCGCTGGTAATCGTGTGCCAGTGATCGATCACCGCTGCCGTGCCGGACGGCATCGTGGAATCGCCGTGATCGGCACCCTGCGCGAACACGCGATACGTCGTCCGTCCGAAGGCACCGCCGTAGCGGAGGCTCGCACTCGCCGTTTCGAAGGTGCCGGTGCTCACGCGTGCCAATACGCCACGCGTGGCGGAGGACGGTTTCGTGATGATGTTGATGACGCCGTTGACCGCGTTGGCGCCCCACATTGCCGCGCCGGGACCGCGCACCACTTCGATGCGGTCGATGTCGTCGATCAGCAGATCCTCGGTGTCCCACAACACCGTGGAGAACGCCGGGTTGTAGATGGACCGTCCGTCCACCATCACCAGTGTCTTGTTCGAGGCGAGACCGTTGAACCCGCGAACCGACACCGCCCACTTGTTCGAATTCGCCTGCGCCACCTGCACGCCTGGCACAAGCCGCAGCAGATCCGGAATCGTGGTCATGCCGGATCGGTGGATCTCCTCCTGGGTCATGACGTACACCGCGGCCGGCACATCCTCGGCCCGCTGCTCGTGTCGGGAGGCCGATGTCACCTCTACGTGCATCAGCTCCTCGAGGGTCAGCGAAAACAGATCCGGTGTGCGCGATTGTGCATAGGCCCTTGTCGCGACGCTTGTCGCCACGGCGAGCGCGGCAAGCACACGTACGGATCGAGACATGCCCGTCCCGAGGGGCAAGAGGAGTGCCACGAAGTGGAAATCGGCAAACGGCGTCCGCGCGTGAGCACGAGGACGGAGACTGGCCGGGCACCCGACATCGGTGCCGGAAACCCGGACGCACCGCGTAGGTGGGGCCCGCCCTGAGCGGCCCCAAAAAGAAAAGGGCGGGCTCGAAGGAGCCCGCCCAGAACGTCGAACCTCGAACGTCGAACCTCGAACGTCGAACCTCGAACGTCGAACCTCGAACTAGTACATTCCGCCCATTCCCCCGGGCCCACCGTGCGCATGCCCGCCCGCCGCCTCTTTCTTCTCCTCGGGAATCTCGGAGACGAGAGCCTCGGTGGTCAGCAGCAGCGACGCGATCGACGAGGCGTTCTGCAGGGCGTTGCGAACGACCTTCGCGGGATCGATCACGCCGGCCTTGACCAGATCCTCGTAGGTCTCGGTGGCCGCGTTGAATCCCTCGTCGTTGGCCTTCATCTCCTTGACCTTGGAGACGACGATCGATCCCTCGTGCCCCGCGTTCATGGCGATCCAGCGCATCGGCTCTTCGATCGCGCGCTGGATGATCCGCAGACCGACGGCCTGATCGCCTTCGAGCTTCAGCTTCTCGAGCGCCTTGCTCGAACGCACCAGCGCCACACCGCCGCCGGGCACGATGCCCTCTTCGACGGCCGCCTTGGTCGCATGCATCGCATCCTCGACGCGCGCCTTCTTCTCCTTCATCTCGGTTTCGGTGGCTGCACCAACCTTGATGACGGCGACGCCGCCCACGAGCTTGGCCAGCCGCTCCTGCAGCTTCTCGCGGTCGTAGTCGGAAGTCGTGTCCTCGATCTGCGCACGAATCTGCTTCACGCGGCCCTCAATCGCGCCCGAACTGCCAGCACCTTCGACGATGGTGGTGTTGTCCTTGTCGATCGTGATCTTCTTCGCTTTGCCGAGGTCATCGAGCTTGATGCTTTCGAGCTTGATGCCGAGGTCTTCCGTGATCGCGCGGCCGCCGGTGAGGATCGCGATGTCCTCGAGCATGGCTTTGCGACGATCGCCGAAGCCAGGCGCCTTCACCGCCGCGGCCTGCAGCGTGCCGCGCAGCTTGTTGACGACCAGCGTGGCCAGCGCCTCACCTTCGATGTCCTCGGCGATGATCAGCAGCGGCCGTCCGAGACGAGCCACCTGCTCGAGCACCGGGAGCAGATCCTTCATCGACGAGATCTTCTTCTCGTGGATCAGGATCACCGGGTTTTCCAGGACCACTTCCATCCGCTCGGCGTCGGTGACGAAGTACGCCGACAGATAGCCGCGATCGAACTGCATGCCTTCGACGACATCCAGCGAGGTCTCGAGGGTTTTGGCCTCTTCAACCGTGATGACGCCGTCCTTACCGACCTTGTCCATCGCTTCGGCGATGATCTTGCCGATCGTCGCATCGCTGTTGGCCGAGATCGTGCCGACCTGCGCGACCATGTTGCCCGAGACCGGACGCGACATCTTCTTGATCTCGTCGACGACGACCTCGACGGCCTTCTCGATGCCGCGCTTGATTTCCATCGGGTTGGCGCCGGCCACCACGTTGCGCGCGCCTTCGCGATAGATCGCCTGCGCGAGCACCGTTGCCGTGGTGGTGCCGTCGCCGGCGGTATCGGACGTCTTGCTCGCCACCTCGCGCACCATCTGCGCACCCATGTTCTCGAGCGGGTCCTTGAGGTCGATCTCCTTGGCCACCGTCACGCCGTCCTTGGTGATGGTGGGGGAGCCGAACTTCTTGTCGAGGACGACGTTGCGTCCCTTGGGACCGAGAGTCACCTTCACCGCGTCCGCGAGCGCATTCACGCCGCGCAGGATCGCCTGACGCGACTGCTCGCCGTAGATAATCTGTTTTGCCATCTCCTGATCACTCCATCCGTTACTTAGAGGCGAGCACAGCGAGCACTTCCTCTTCACGCATGATGAGGTAGTCCTCGCCGTCGATCTTGATTTCCTGGCCGGAATACTTGCCGAAGAGGATCGTGTCGTCCTCTTTCACGTCGAGCGGCTGGCGCTTGCCGTCGTCCTTCACTTTGCCTTGACCGACAGCGATCACCTTGCCCTGCTGGGGCTTTTCTTTTGCAGAGTCAGGGATGATGATCCCGCCGATCTTCTGCTCGCCTTCCTCGATGCGCTGGACGATGATGCGGTCGTGTAGCGGTCTGACTTTCATGTCTTCTCAACTCCAGAGTGTCTGGTAGTAGCGGGGCGGAAGCCCCTGTTGTTCCCGTGAAATCGCAACGCGACAACCTGAGTGCTAGCACTCAGCCTGTGCAACTGCTAATTCTATCGGGGGACAAAAATCGCTGTCAATGGGGGGGCTGACGTTCGACGTTCTTGGGCTCCGAAGTCAGGCCGGGCGGCGGAGATGGTATTCGGTCAGCTTTCGGCTCAGGGTATTGCGGTGCATGCCGAGCAGGTCGGCGGCCTCGCACAGATTGCCGTCGGCCTTCACCATCACCCGGGCGATGAACCGTTTCTCGAACTCGCGTTGCGCGTCCTCGTATCGCACGCCGCGGTTGATCATCTCTTCGATGATGCGTTCGAGCTGTTCCTTCAGCTGCGGCACTACTGCAGATCCTTTCCCGTCAGGAGCCTGAACGCCTCCAGATACTTCTCGCGAGTCCGCAGCACGACCGCCTCCGGCAGGGAGGGGACCGGCGGCTGTTTGTTCCAGTGAATCTGTTCGAGGTAGTCGCGAACGAACTGCTTGTCGAAGCTGGGTTGCGGGCCGCCGGGCGCGTAGTGATCCCTCGGCCAGTAGCGCGAGGAATCCGGAGTCATGACCTCGTCGATCAGAATCGCGTCGCCATCCGGCGTGAGACCGAACTCGAACTTGGTGTCGGCGAGGATGATGCCACACGCGTCGGCATGGCGGGCGCCGTGATCGTAGAGCGCCAGCGTCAGCTCCTTCAGGCGCTCGATGAGCGCGCCGCCGACGCGCTGCGCGGCTTCCGATTCGCTGATGTTGATGTCGTGTCCGCTTTCGGCTTTCGTCGCCGGCGTGAAGATCGGCGACGGCAGGCGATCGGATTCGCGCAGCCCCGGCGGCAGGGTGATGCCGCAGACGGTGCCCTGCGCGCGGTATTCCTTCCATCCCGACCCAGACAGGTAGCCGCGGGCCACGCACTCGATCGGCACCGGTGTCGTTTTCCGTACGAGCATCGAGCGCCCCGCGAGGATGTCCGCGTGGCGGCTCATGCCCATGGGATACGACTGCACGTCGACGCTCAACAGGTGGTTGGCGACTATCGAGGCCGTCCGCGCAAACCAGAACGCCGACAGCTGCGTCAGCACTTTGCCTTTATCGGGAATGCCGGAGCCGAGAACGTAGTCGAAGGCCGAGATGCGATCGGTAGCGACCATCAGCAGGGCGTCGCCGACATCGAAGATGTCTCGCACCTTGCCATGGCGCTGCGGTGCAAGCCCGTTCAGCCGTGTGTCGATCAGGGGGGCGGCAAGCGGCAACGTGGTGTCTCGCCATCGCGACGGCTCGAACGACCGAGCCATGTCGACGTGAAGAAGGCGGGACATCTTACAAACCTCACATCACGTCCGCAACCGTACGCAACAGCCCCGGCCCTTGATGTGAAGGAGCCTGATATATTGTGGGTTCCCTCATGCGTCTGCGTACTGTCCTCGTTACACTGCTCACTCTCGGCCTGCTCGCCTGGTTCCTCAAGAACGCAAACCTGGCCGATGTGTGGATGCACGTCCGCACAGCGCGCACCGATCTCCTGGTGTTGTCGTTCATCTTCGTGCTCTTGACCTACTGGGCGCGAACCATCCGCTGGCAATACCTGCTCGCGCCGATTGGCAACACGCACTTTCGAGCCGTCTTCCGCGCCACCATCATCGGATTCGCTGCGTTGTCGCTGCTTCCGGCGCGCGTCGGCGACGTCTTGCGTCCGTATCTGCTGGCGCGGCGCGAGGGCCTGGCGATATCGGCAACGTTCGCCACGGTCGTCATGGAGCGGGTCCTCGATCTCATTGCGGTGCTCGCGCTCCTGGCGCTTTACGTGTGGGGGTTCTCTGGTACCGGAGCCTTGCCGCCCGCGTTCCTGCGCCCCGTCGAGATATCAGCAACGGTTGCGGGCGCCGTCGCCGTGGGGCTGCTCGTGATCATGTGGATCCTGGCCACCCATCCCGAGCGCATCGGCGCGCTCGTTGGCATGGCGGCACGCGTACTGCCTGGGCGCATCTCGCATCGCATCGAAGAGATCGTCAGCGTCTTCAGCGGCGGATTCGCTGCGGCCCGCGAGCCGCGCGCACTCGTGATGGCGATCATCTGGTCGTTCGCGACGTGGCTGGCGATTGCCGGCGAAGCGTGGGCGGTGACCGTCGCGTTTGGCATCAAGATGCCCTTCGAAGGCACGTTCCTGCTCCAAGGATTGCTGGTCATCGGTGTCGCAGTGCCGACACCGGGCGGCGTCGGCAGCTACCACGCCGCGTATCGATGGGGCGTGATGAACTTGTTCGGAGCGCAGAACGATCAGGCCGTTGCCGGTGCGATCGTCACGCACGCGATCTCGTTTCTGCCGGTGGTGCTGTTGGGGCTGGTGTTCATGGCCCAGGACAACCTGAGCGTCGGGCGACTGAAGGATCTCGCCGGCGCAGCCCGCGAGAAGGAGCGGTCTAAAACCGATGAAGTGCCCGTTCTGCGCACATCTCGGCGATAAAGTCGTCGATTCGCGGGAAAGCAAGGAGGGCGAGGTCATCCGCCGGCGGCGGGAGTGCCTCGGCTGCGGACGCCGTTTCACCAGCTACGAGCGGATCGACGAGATCCCGTACATGGTGATCAAGAAGGACGGCTCGCGCGAGCGATGGGAGCGTCAGAAGCTCATCGCAGGTCTGCTGAAAGCGTGCGAGAAGCGGCCGGTCAGCATCGCCGCCATCGAAGCGGTGGCCGACAAAGTCGAGGCGACGCTCCAGGAGCGGCCCGAGAAGGAGATGGGCACCAGCGAAATCGGGCAGCTCGTGATGGACGAGCTCAAGCGGCTCGATAAAGTCGCCTATGTCCGGTTCGCCTCGGTGTACCGTCATTTCCGCGACA
>Ga0075433_10002176_pt1 | contig 14853 bp, 12 predicted proteins | sample RhiMethybrSRZTD2_FD_75299 | JGI IMG/M metagenome (GOLD analysis project Ga0075433, IMG submission 75299) | Populus rhizosphere microbial communities from Tennessee, USA - Rhizosphere MetaG P. TD hybrid SRZTD2 | ecosystem: Host-associated > Plants > Roots > Rhizosphere > Soil | place: USA... | reverse complement strand
TGTTGGCGCACAAGGTTCGTCTAGACAGCGAAACCTTAGGTGATTCCAGCGCCTTGATCTCCGCTCCTCATCTCATCTCAAATCACCCAGTGAATATTTTGGGCTAGGTTAAAAGCAAATGTGAGCAGGCGAGCGTGACCAGCCCCTGAGCTCGCAACGACCAGACATCGCTGAAGCCCACGTGATGTGGACACATGGGCGTACACGGGCAAATTCGTCACCACCACGGTCTTTTTATACGAGTGCAAAATTCGCAGCGTTTTCACACGACCAAGACCTTAGCGGTTACTTAGTTGCAGTGCAGCAATCAGCTTGGCACCGCGCTGGGTCTTGCCTTGAGTTACGCTCGGCGAACGATTTCGCTAGAGTGGTCGTGTGACCAGGTGGCGCTCAAAACGATAGGCGCTCGTCGGTCCATGCGTACGTCGCGAGCGCTCTCAGGGAGGATGACATGCCAACCCTTCGCCGCCTTGGAGCGATCGGCCTTGTTTCGCTTTTGGCAGCCGCTGCAGCAACGACTGGGCGGGCTCAACAAATCAACACTTCCCAGGTTGCCATCGACAGCGATGACATAGGCGGTGTGGTCCGCAGTTCGAGCGGACCGGAAGTAGGCGTTTGGGTGATCGCAGAGACCACCGACCTCCCAACCAAATTCGCGAGGATCGTGGTGAGCGACGACCAGGGCCGCTACGTCATCCCTGACCTACCGAGGGCAAAATACAAAGTATGGGTGCGCGGATATGGGCTCGTGGACTCCGAGAAGGTGGATGCGGAACCCGGCAAGCTCTTGGATTTGTCCGCGGTGGTCGCGCCAAACGAGGCGGCCGCGGCACAGTACTACCCGGCGGTCTACTGGTACTCGATGCTCAAGATTCCTGATGCAGACCAGTTCGGTGCCAAGGGTCCGCTTCCCGAGAAGATCACGCAAATCGATTGGCTGATGACGGTCAAGAACCGCAACTGCATTGGCTGCCATCAGCTTGGCCAGCTGTCCACGCGCACGATTCCTCCCACTCTCGGCGAGTTCAAATCTGGCGAGGAAGCCTGGATTCGGCGTGTGCAGTCGGGCCAAGCGGCCGAGAACATGGTGAACCCGCTTGGGGCACTTGGCGGCCTACCGTTCAAATACTTCGGGGATTGGACCGACCGCGTTGCGAAGGGTGAGCTGCCGGGCGCAAAGCCGAAACGGCCAGAAGGCGTCGAGCGCAATATCGTGGTCACGAGCTGGGAATGGGGCGACCCCAAGAAGTACCTGCACGATCTGATTGCGTCGGATCGGCGCAACCCGACGGTCAATGCCTTTGGGCCGGTCTACGGATCACCCGAATACGCAACCGACCTCATGCCCATCCTCGATCCCAAGACCCACAAGGTGACGACCTTCAAGATGCCGGTGCGGGACCCGGACACACCCGAGGCACTGGGCCCCGGACACGCGGCGCAGGTCAAGCCGATGGCACCATCACCCTACTGGGGCGAGGAGAAGATCTGGGACACCAAGGCGAACAATCACAACGCCATGTTCGACAAGAAGGGCCGAGTGTGGATGGCGGCCAACGTGCGGGGCGTGGATAATCCGGCCTACTGTAAGAAGGGCTCCGACCACCCCTCAGCAATTGTGTTTCCGCTCGAGCGATCCTCTCGCCAGGTGACGATGCTTGATCCCAAGACGATGAAGTACACCTTCGTCGACACTTGCTTTGGCACGCATCACCCGCAGTTTGGGTACGATGCCAATGACACACTTTGGCTCAGCGGCACCGGGCCCGTCGCCGGGTGGATCGACACGAAGATGTTCGATGAGACCAGTGACGCGGCGAAATCGCAGGGCTGGTCACCGTTCATCCTCGACACCAACGCCAACGGCAAGCGCGACGAGTTTGTTGAGCCTAACCAGCCGCTCGACTCCGCCAAGGATAAGCGCATTGTTCCGGGGTCCGGGCCCTATGCGGTGATGCCGAGCCCTGTCGATGGCTCGATCTGGTACACGGTCGGCGTGTTTGTCGGCACGCCCGCGGTCCTGCGCTTTGATCCCTCAACGGGGCTGTCGGAGATCTTCAACGTACCACGCCCCGCTTACGGTATCCGGGGCGGTGACATTGACAAGAACGGCGTCGTGTGGGCGTCGCTCGGAAGCGGACACCTCGCCAGCTTTGACCGGCGCAAATGCAAAGGGCCGCTCAACGGCCCCAATGCGACCGGCGACCATTGCCCGGAAGGCTGGGCCGTCTACCAGTATCCCGGGCCGGGCTTCCAAGGCATTGGCGAGAATAGCGCCGAGTCGAGCTATTACACGTGGGTCGACCAACACAACACCTTTGGGCTCGGTGAGAACATCCCGATGTCGACCGCCAACCTCAATGATGGGCTGGTCGCGCTAAAGGACGGCAAGATGATCCTGCTACGCGTGCCCTACCCGTTGGGTTTCTATGCAAAAGGCTTCGACGGCCGCATAGACGATGCAAATGCCGGTTGGAAGGGCCGGGGCTTGTGGACCACGAGTGGTGACCGCACGCCATGGCTAATGGAGGGCGGCAAGGGAAGCTTACCGCGAGCAGTTCACTTCCAGCTCCGTCCAGATCCTCTGGCCCACTGAGGTGATCTTCGCTGCAGTCTCACCAAACGCATCCGTCGAAATGGGAGGTGATCGCGTTCTGCACAGACTTGGGCTAGTTGCCGCTATCGCATCTACCTACGTCATCGGATCGAAAGTCGCGCTGTCGCAAACGCCCAAGAAGGGCGGTACGTTTTTTTGGGGGCGAACGCGCCGGTCTGTGGCGTCCGCGGCCGTCGGCAACTGTGATGACTGGATCGGCCGCACGCAGGATACGGGCGACCGTGGCGGGAGGCATATAGTAGCGCCGCAGCGCCACCTCGGACGTGACGAGCAAGAGTTGGGCCGCGATCTCAGACCGCACGATCCGTCCTGCAAAGAACAGCCGCCCCGGCAGCCGGTCCGTTCGACGTGACCAATGCAAGGCGCGGCCTGCCCCGCACGACCGAAAACACCAATGCAAAGGGATACGCGTTGGTGTGCTCGATGACGGCGGGCTCGGCCTTGGGACACCCCAATGCTCGCGATCAAGATCTCAATTGCCGCTCCTTGCCGACAATTCCGGTGTTCTCGTGCAACGATAGGCAGGGATCGGTCGTTCTGTGGCACAACGCCGAAGACTTCGTCACCGCGGCGATCGTGTCGGCTGCTGGAGGTACAACTGACACACTCCGCGGCTACATGTTCGCGTTACCCGGGCTTTGGGCCGCCATCGTGCGGCGGATCGCGATCGAACACCTCTTGAATCCGCCGAGGATCAACGCGCGACAGCAATCGGCAGCGCCCCACCTCGCGTTCGCATTGGCGCGGGAGTATCCACCCGACCAAATGCGCATCATCCAAGAGGGGTTCAAGAAGCAAGATCTGCTCGCGCCGCGTGACAAGCGGGCACGTCGGCGTAACGCCTATTACGGTGGACGCGGCCACGATTCGAGTGCCAAAGTCGGTTGACCGAGCGTGATTGTTTCCTTTGCGATGTTAGGTGGAAAGTGAAGACCGTGGAGAAAATGAGCCAAGGATTTACGATGATCCTTACGGTTCTGGGCGCGCCGGCGGACGATCCCAACCGGGAAGCCCGTGCGCAGGGCCTGACCGAAACGATTTGCCAAGCGCGGGCGGCGGAATTCAACCGAATGCGAACGCAGGGCTAGAGGGCCTACTGCGCGCCCTCGTTTTTGCCGGTAAAGCCTTCGCACTGCGAAGATTGCGGCCCGCCGACCGGGCACAGGCGGGTTTAGCTATCTTCGAACAAGATCAACCCGGTGGCATTGCCGCGCGGCCGCGCCTGGCTCTCGACGAAGCCGGCGCCGACCGGGTCATAAAGCCTGGGTTGGCCCAACGGACGCGCTTCCAAGTTTAGCAGGGTGGCGGCGCGCCGAGTCACCCGCGGCCAACGAGCGACAGGTCGGCCGACAATAGTTAAGCTGCTGGGGCAAGAAACGCTTGGCACCCGTGCGCTTGGCCTTATTGTGGCGCCGCGGCGTGTGTTGGCCAGGTGCTGGCCAAAGGGGGAGCAACATGACCCGGTCGTCCGAGCTGAGCTTTGCCTCGGCAGGAACGCTCGTTTCCTTGTTGGCGGCGCGCAAGGTCTCCGCCATCGAACTCTGTGACCTTGCCATTCAGCGCATAGAATCGATCGATCGGGCCATCAACGCGGTGGTGGTGCGCGATTTCGAACGGGCGCGCGACGCTGCAAAGGATGCCGATGCTCGGCGCGCCCGGGGTGAGCGCGGCGCGCTGCTCGGCCTGCCGGTGACGGTCAAGGAGGCCTACAATGTGGCCGGGCTGCCCACGACCTGGGGTTTCACGACGGCGAAGGATTTTCGGCCGCCGGAAGACGCGCTCGCGGTCGCGCGGCTCAAGGCGGCGGGCGCCGTCATTCTCGGCAAAACCAATGTTCCCGTCTTCCTGTCCGACTGGCAATCCTACAACGACCTATATGGCACCACCAACAACCCGTGGGATCTGACACGCACGCCGGGTGGGTCGTCGGGTGGTTCGGCGGCGTCGCTGGCCGCGGGCTATGTTGCGCTCGAGCTCGGATCCGATATCGGTGGCTCGTTGCGCACGCCCGCCCACTACTGCGGCGTGTTCGCCCACAAGCCGAGCCTCGGTCTGGTGCCCGCGCGCGGTCACACGCGACCCAATGTGCCGGCGCTTCCCATGGAAAGCGACCTCGCCGTGATTGGGCCGATGGCACGCTCGGCCGCCGACTTAAGCCTGGGGCTTGGCGTCATTGCCGGACCGGATGCGGAGGTCAATGCCATCGCCTACCAACTAGCGTTGCCGCCGGCCCGCCACGGCGACCTGAAGAGCTACCGCGTTCTCGTTATCGACGCGCATCCCTTAATTCCGACCGCTGCCGAGGTGACCTCGGCGCTCGAGGGTCTGACGTCGCGTTTCGAGGCCCTCGGCGTAAAGATGGCGCACAGGAGCCCATTGCTGCCGGACCTGGCCCACGCCGGGAAAATCTATAGCCAGCTCTTGAGCTCAATCTTTGGCGCCTTTCTGCCCCTTGAGACCTATGCGAGCACGGCTGAGGCTGCAAAAGCCCTGCCCGCCAGCGACGACAGTCTTGCCGCCTGGCGCAAGCGCGGCACGGTCCTGAGCCACCGCGATTGGATCTTGGCCGATGCTGCCCGGGCACGCTTGCGGCAACAATGGCGTTCCTTGTTTGAGGAGTGGGATGTCGTGCTTTGCCCGCCCATGCCGACGCCGGCCTTCCCCCACGATCATACGCCCGAGCAAAAGGACAGGGTGATCGACATTGACGGCAAAACCCATCCCTACCTCGACCAGGTCGTTTGGCCGGGGGTGGCCACGCTTGTCGGTTTGCCCGCCACCGCCGTGCCCATCGGCCTATCGCCGTCGGGCCTGCCGATCGGCGTGCAAATTATTGGCCCCTATCTGGAAGATCGCACCACCTTGCGCTTTGCCGAGTTGATCGAGCGCGAGTTTGGCGGCTTTGTTGCGCCACCGGCGCTCGTAACGTGAGCTGAAGAATTGAAGGGGGTGCTTGTATCTTGCCCTGCACAAAGGTGCTCATAAACCGGATACTTGGTTGATTGCGGCGGCTGCGGAGCTCGTAATAACCAATCAGCTGGCGCGCCGGCGTAGCATCAATGTTGCCAAGCGTTTGCAGGACGCCAGAAGCGTACCGTCAGCGCCGGGTAAGCAATGCTGGTCGTTTCTGCAGTTCGGACCACCGGCTTCAGCGGGGAGCTGGTCGCGCCGGCCGTGTGCGACGGCTTCTTCGCCACGGCGTCGAGGGCCAGAGCCGAGCCGCCATTGCGACGGGTCCGTCGCCGGCGCCGGCAAATAGCCTACGGGGGATTCGAGTCAAAAAGTGGGAGCGGGTAAAAAGGGACCTGGTGCGCCGCGCCGCCCATCGTGGCGCGAATATCGACTGGCCGCATTTGTCGAAGTTCGCACGCTCAGGCAGCGGACCGAGCGGGTCGCCGACGCAACCTCATGAGATTGCCTTGATGCCACATTGCGAACGAAGGCTTCTGACCATCGGCGACCAACAGGCGTACAGCAAGTTCTCTGCACTCGGACTGACGATCACTGCCAAGGACTATGAGCGCCGGTTCGGGTTTGCTTGCTATCGTGCCCGCGCACCCAAGCCTTTGCGCACGATTGACGGCATCGATTTCCGCCTCGATCTTGCGCATCTCGATGTATGCGATGACGAGGAAGTTGCCGGAGCCGTACGCCGGGTCGAACACGCGGATAGCGGCGATGCGCTTCCTGAGGTTCAACAGCTTGCGGGGATTGTCGGCGGCCTCTTCAAGTTTCTGCCTGAGATCATCGAGGAACAGGGGGTCGAACACCTTCAAGATGTTCGGCACACTGGTGTAGTGCATGCCGAGGGAGCCGCGCTCAACATCGTCGGCGACTGCCTGAATCATCGACCCGAAGATGTCCGGATTGATTTCTTTCCAGTTCAGCTCGCCAACGCGGAGAAGGTAGGAACGCGCAATCTTGGAAAAGCGCGGACAGTCGATATCATTCGAGAACAGCCCGCCATTCACGTAGGGAAACACGTCGGCCCACGACTTGATCTTCGCCGCATGGCGCTCGTCCGGCGGCGTGTTCATTGCCCTGAACAGCTCCGTGATGACTTCGTGCGTGTTGGTGGACTGGGCCTCCGTCATCTGCCTCAAGCAGGTGGTGAACAGGCCCTCGCTGGCAAAGATTCCGGTGTCTTCAGCAGAGAAAAAAAGATCAGCCGTGCCATGAACTGGTTGAGGGCTTGCCGCTTGGCGTCGGTGCCCCAGTCTTCGTTGTCCTTGAGCAGCTCGACGTAGAGCTTGTGCAGTCGGCCGGTGGCCTTGATGTCGATCGGGTTGTCCTTGATCTCGGCGACCGTGGAGATGCCGGCGAGGGGCAGGAAAAAACCGAATTGATTGGCAAGGTCGGCGTAGGGACAGGCAAGGGGCTCACCGCTGGCCAGCTCGCCCGCGTGTGGCGCACGAAGTCATCGTGCCGCAGCCTTGTATTCGGTGGGTTCACTGACCCTAACCATGATGCAGCCTTGCGCATCGGCAGCGAAAGCTCCGAGGCGGCGGACCATTCTAGGAATCGGCATTGAAGCCATGGTGTGTACGGGACCCCGCCACCTCGAATCGTCATCGGTGACCCACCGCGAGTGAGAGTGCGGACCGGGGCCAACCTTTTAGCGTTTAGGTGTACGTTCAGCAATCTCCCTTCACTGTGCAGGTCGAAGGACGACGCCCTCGGGAACGATGCCATCGTGGACGAAGTGCCAGAGCGCAATCAGGAGCTTACGGGCCAGGCCACGATCATTCTCTTGCGTGAACCGGGGACCTTGTCGGTGCGCGCCCGGAACCAGCACGCCAGAGCGCTGTCCTTCTGGAACATCAGGAAACGCCAGGCGAGCTGGATCAATCCTCGACGCACCCGAATATTGCCGGATCGGGCCAACCCCTTCTCTCGGCGTTTGCTGCCGCTTTCGTCGGGCGAACCCGTCAGCCCCGCGTAACGCGCCACTGCGCGTCGATCGCGCAGGTTGCGTGATAAGGCTTCCTGCACGAGCATGTCCGCCGTTTCGATGCTGATCGACTTTACCCGCGCCAAGAGGCGAACCATGGCGTGTGGTCCGCTCCTGGGCGCCTGCTTGAGGCGCTCTAGTCGAGCAGCTTCGATTTGCCGTATCTGGTGCATGACGAGCCGCCGTCGGTCCATGTCGCGTTGCAGCTCGGCCAGGGTATTGGGCGGAATCTGCTTGCCTCCGGGCGTGCGTAAACCTTCCAGCTGGTCGGCAGCCTTTCTGAGCTTGGGGTTGAAACCCCGAATACCGAGCCGCGCCAAGGCTGCCTTCAAGCGGTTGATGATCCGATTTTGCTCGCCGATGAGGCTTTCGCGCTCACGGCCGGGTCGCCGGGCATCCACTTCCGCGATGGTCGGGATCGCGACCATTTTGCAATGTTCCTGCTCGCCGCGCAGCCAGCCAAGAAAGGCGCGCTTAAGAAGCTCGGTGTCGAGGCGGTCGGTCTTGGCGCGCCGGTGCTCACGTGTCACTGCCACGCTCGCGGCGTGAGTGGGCCTCGATACCGCGTGCCCTGAGCCACCTTGCCAACCAAAAGCCGTCCCGGCCGGCCTCGAAGGCTATGGCGACGCGTTTGATCTTGTGCCCGGCCTTCTCCCCTTCTCGCCGCCATCGATCGAGCAGGGTCAACAAGGCCTCTTCGCAGGGCTCAAGCTTCTTCAATGGCTGGCGCTCAATGCCAGGGATGATCCCGGCTAAAAGCCAGGTCTTCTGGCTCAGCTCGATCACAGCGATTAATGTATGCTTAGCGTCTAATGCTGTAGGGGATCGGCTCAGGTCGTTGAGCGGCTTGCGCTGCTTCGGCTTGCACATCGGTGGCTCCATCGTTGGCTTTTTCATCAGCGCCGATGGATGCCACCGATGTCTTAACACTTCGCCGACCGGTGCATTTGCCTCGCCGCATCCCCCATAGCATCTAGGAGCCGACAATCACTCCTCGGCGTGATGTGCCAAATCCAGACTCCCAGAGCGTACGTCTTCGGACGAGTAATCAAGGGCATCTTCGACCGCGCCGATGATGTGTACGTCGACGTAGAACGCAAGTTTGCCGAGGCGCTAGTTAGGGACTGACCTCTTGCCATGGCTCACGGCGTCTGGCTTGGTGTAATGAGCACGATGGCCGGAGCACACCGCAGTCTGGACGGGCAAAGGCCGGCCCCATGCTGTTCGCGGGCTGTGTGCCGCGCGATACGGCGAGGACGCGGCCATGGGACGACTTGTTAAGAGGACATCCGTGCCAGTGGCGGCGGACGGCTCCGTGCGTCTGGCGGTCGTCTCCGATACGCACTCGCAACCGCATCCTGCAATGACCGCGCGGCTCGCCGAGATCGTCCCTGGCGCGATTCTCCACGCCGGAGATGTCGGCGATCCGGCAATTCTTGACGCGCTAGCCGAGCTGGCGCCGGTCTATGCCGTGCGTGGCAACATTGACGGGCACGAGCGCGGCCTGCCCGACGTGCTCCTTCTCGATGTTGCTGCCCCGGTTCCGTCGCGGATCCTGATGACGCACATCGCGCTCTACGGTCCCAAGTTGCGTGCGGAGGTAGCACGCACGGCGAAGGCCGAGGGCGCGCGGCTCGTGGTGTGCGGCCATTCGCACGTGCCGTTCATCGGCAGCGACAAGGGGGTAACGATCTTCAATCCTGGCTCGATCGGGCCACGTCGCTTCGCACTGCCGATCGTGCTCGGTACGATCGACGTTTCGACGGTCGGGTTCAAGCTCGCGCACATCGATGCAGCGACCGGCCAAATGTGGCTGCCGCCATAGCTTGACGCGAGAACTGTGGTAGACACCATGGCCAACGCGACGGCACGAACGGAGAGTGCTGTATGGATGGCGGCTTACCCGGCATCACATATTGATGCGCTGAGCCAGGAGCGCTGATCTCTAAAGTAGAGCGAAATAGAGATGGCCAAACAGAAGACGGGCAGCCGAAAGAGAGGCACGCCCAACAAGATTACCACGGAACAACGAGCGCTGCTCCCGCGGTGGCGCCCGACGCCGGAGGGTTAGGTCCGCAATACCTCGGCCTGCGGACTATGGTGCTGCAGGAGCTAAGGACGCCGGTTCAGGTGCCAACTTGAGACACCAATGGTGGATGCGCCGGGCCGGTGAAACGCCGCAAAGCCGACATTGGCGCGTGGAACCGCTGTGGCGTAGGATGGGTGCCACTCCGCAATTTTGATCAGGGGTCGCACTGGCATTTTGCCCAATATCCAATGATTGAGTGTCCCCATGCCATTGGAAGGGTCGACGGTCACGGGCGAACAAACTGTTGAAGCGTTGAGGCATGAACTGGCCGAGGCGCGCGAGCAGCAAGCCGCCACTGCGGAGATCTTGGCCTCGATCTCAAGCTCTGTGACTGACGCGAACCAAGTGTTCGCGAAGATCGCGGCGAGTGCGGCTCGTCTTTGCGATGCCCATGATGCGACGATCTTTCAGGTGCGCGGCGACAGTCTTCGAGTCGTAGCCCATCATGGACCGATCCCCCCAGGCGGGACCTTGCCCCTAACGCGGGCGACCATGACCGGAAGTGTAGTCCTCGACCGGCGAGCGATTCACGTCGCTGATTTGCAGGTCGAAACCGATAAGTACCCAGAGAGTAGCGTTCTTGCCCGGCTTCTTGGCTTCAACACCATACTCACCGTCCCTCTAATTCATGCGGGTGAGGCCATTGGCGCCATTGGCATCCGACGCACAGAGGTTCGCCCGTTCACAGATCGACAGATTGGTCTCCTTAGGACATTCGCCGATCAAGCCGTCATCGCCATCGAGAACACGCGGTTGTTCAATACGGAGCAGGCGAGCAAGCGCGAGCTCCGGGAGTCGCTTGAATACCAGACGGCAACGAGTGAAGTGCTGAACGTAATAAGCCGCTCACCGAATGAGCTACAGCCCGTATTTGATGTCATCGCGCAGAGTGCTAGTCGGCTCTGTGGCGACGAATACGCCATCGTCGCGCGCTACGACGGCGAGTTACTTCATCTCGTCGCGCAACACAATCCACGCCCTGACAGCGCTAGCGAAACCGAGCGTTGGTTTCCACACCCTCCGGTGGCGCCGTCCGTATTGGCACCGGCGATCAAAGACAACGCTGTCGTCCACATTTCCGACATAGAGGACGAAGAACTGTCCCAATCGGCACTCAAAGCATTTCGTCGAATCTCACTGCGAGCTGTGGTTGCCGTGCCGATGATCCACGAGAGTCGGACTATCGGCACCATCGCTGTCTCGCGCGCCGTACCCGGTGCATTCCCTCAGCGTCAGATCGATCTGCTGCGGACGTTTGCCGACCAGGCCGTCATCGCCATTGAGAACACGCGGCTGTTCGAAGAGGTGCAAGCGCGGACACGCGATTTGACGGTGTCGCTCGAGCAGCAAACTGCAACCTCAGAGATCTTGAGTATCATATCGACCTCGCCTGGCGACCTCGAGCCAGTCTTCCAAACGATGCTCGCGAATGCGACGCGCCTTTGCGAGGCTAATTTCGGCGTTCTCTTCCGTTATGATGGACACCTCTTTCACGCCGCTGCCTTGCAGGAGGTAGAGCCGGAATTCGCCGAACATCTTCGGCACAATCCGCCGCGCCCGGACCCAAGAAACGCCGTGCACAGGCTTCTGCAAACGAAGCAGCCCATCCACATAGCCGACGTCGCCGCCGAGCCGGTCTACGCCGAAGGTGAGCCATCGCGCGTTGCATTGGTGGAAATCGCGGGGGCTCGCACGTATTTCATCGTCCCGATGCTGAAAGAAGACGAACTGATCGGTGCGATCGCCATTTACCGCCGGGAGGTTCGATCGTTCACCGATAGGCAGGTCCAACTTGTTGCGGGCTTCGCCAGCCAGGCGGTGATTGCCATAGAGAACGTCCGGTTGCTCAATGAGCTACGCGAGTCCCTCCAACAGCAGACCGCCACTGCCGACGTGCTCAAGGCCATCAGCCGCTCGGCGTTCGATCTCCAGCCCGTACTCGACACACTGGTCGAATCTGCAGCCAAGCTTTGCGAGGCGGATCAAGGGGGGATGGTTCGGAAGCAAGGCTCGACCTATATCACCGTCGCAAACTACGGACATTCGCTCCAGTCAACTCGCTTTCTGAGAGCTAGTCCCTTTGATGTGGGACGCGACACTATAACCGGTCGGGTCATACATGAAGGGCGAGCTATTCAGGTTGGAGATGTACTCGAGGATCCAGAACTTGACGCTTCGCGATACAAGGTCGTGGGTAGTCGTACAATACTTGGCGTTCCACTGCTGCGCGAGGGAGCACCAATCGGCGTGTTTGTGCTGTCGCGTCGCGCAGTGCGCCCCTTCACTGACAAGCAGATCGAGCTCGTCAGCACCTTCGCCGATCAAGCCGTCATCGCCATCGAGAACACGCGGCTGTTCGAGGAGCTGGAGGCGCGCACAAAGGAGCTCCAGGCGCGCACGCGGGAGCTTACCGAGTCTCTTGAGTACCAGACTGCGACCGGCGAGGTCCTGAACATCATCTCTCGCTCACCCTCTGAATTGCAGCATGTGCTCGATGCCATAGTCGCCACCGCCATCAAGCTCTGCGATGGCTTCGATGCGAGCATTTTCCTCAAGGAGGGAGACCAGCTTAGGGTCGGTGCACACCATGGCGGCATCTCACTTGGCGTCGGGAGCATGGCACTTGGACGCGGTTGGGCAACTGGCCGGGCAGTCATGGATCATGCGGCCGTACACGTGTGTGATTTCGCCCTGATGTGCGAGGAGTTCCCGGAGGGCTATCAGCAAAGCATGCGTGATGGAGTCAGGACAGGCCTCGCCGTGCCGTTGTTACGCGAGGGCGACGCCATTGGCGCCTTCATGATCCGCCGCAAAGAGGTGCGCCCATTCTCGGACAAGCAGATCGAACTGCTCAAAACTTTCGCCGACCAGGCCGTAATCGCCATTGAGAACTCTCGGTTATTCGAAGCGGAGCAGGCGAGCAAGCGTGAGCTGGCTCGCTCGGTCGAGGAGCTCGAATCGCTTGGCAAGGTGAGCCAGGCCGTCAACTCGTCGCTCGAACTCGATAAAGTGTTGCCGACCATTCTCGAACATGCCTGCGCCATGTCGTATGCAGGTGTCGGCACGGTATATGTGTTCGACAAGACAACCAGTGTGTTTAGGCTGGCGGCCGCCCACAACATGAGTGACGAGCACATTGCCATGGTGCGGGCGCAGCCGATGCGTCTCAATAGTGCCGTGGTCGGCGAATGCGCTATGCGGCGCGAGGTCGTTCAGGTTGCTGACCTTAGTAGTGCGGCGCCTTCTCCGCTGCTCGATATCCTTCTGCGCACAGGCGTGCGCGCCGTTCTTGCCGTACCTCTGCTGCACCAGGCAGAGGTGGTGGGTGTGCTGGTCGTCAGGCGCAATCAGCCCGGCACATTCTCCCCGGAGGTCATCCGGCTGGTCGAGGCCTTCGCGACCCAGTCCGCTATCGCGGTGGAGAATGCTCGCCTGTTCGGCGAGATCGCCCAGAAAAGCCGGGAACTCGAGATCGCCAGCCAGCACAAGTCGCAGTTCGTTGCCAACATGAGCCATGAACTAAGAACGCCGCTAGCTGCCATCCTCGGCTATGCCGAGCTGATGCAGGAGGGTTTCTACGAGCCACAAGGGCCAAAATCCTTGGACGCGCTCACCCGCATCCGCTCCAACGGCAAGCACTTGTTGGGCCTCATCAACACCGTGCTCGACATCGCTAAGATCGAGTCCGGCCAGTTCACCTTGAACATGGCCGAGTACGCCATCGAGAGTTTGGTTGAGACCGTTAGGTCTGCCACCGAGTCCCTCGCGCAGAACAAGAAGCTCGCCCTCAAGACTGAGGTGGCGAAGTCCCTGCCCATCGGGCTTGGTGACGAGCAGCGCCTCACCCAGGTGCTCCTCAACCTCGTGGGCAACGCCATCAAGTTTACTGATGCGGGTGAGGTGCGCGTGACTGCAAAGGCGGTCAACGGCCACTTCAACGTCAGCGTGACCGATACGGGGCCAGGCATTCCCGATCATGAGCGCACTTGCATCTTCGAGCAGTTCCACCAAGTCGACAGCTCGCTGACCAAGGCCGCCGGTGGCACTGGGCTCGGGCTCGCCATCGCCAAGCAGATCGTTGAGATGCACGGCGGACGCATCTGGGTCGAATCGACCGTAGGGAAGGGCTCGACGTTCCAAATGGAGATTCCCACACGCGCCGAATTTCGGAAGCGCGGCCTATAATCTTCGCGGAAGATCTGCGGCGCGTACTATGCACCCTCGGGGTGCTTAGTCCGGTTTGTGTGTCTGCTCTCGAGCAGTTCCTGACGCGGGCGTGCGAAAACCCACTGGGCTGCCATGTGCCAACGTGGGCGGCGCGAGCGTGGGCCCACGCAAACGAATGCCTTCACGGTCGGTTAACCGCAGTCGCAGGTGATCACCTTGATCCCAGCGGTTAGCGTTCTTCGGAAACCCGGGACGCTGCACCCGTACGACGCAGAAACGTTGACCGGTCGGCGCCTCCATCACCACCCAGCGCCGCAGGCGACTCACCACCTTGGCGCCCACCTTCGTCAGGCGGGCCACTTCGGCAGGGATATCGTCGGTCTCGATGTCTATGTGAACGCGACTCTCGTGGTCCACCCGCTGGATTTCCACGATAAGCTCGTCGGCCGGGGTCTCCAGCATTCGGTAGTTGCCGCGGCTGTTCGCATGATTGAGGTCAACGGTGCGGCCCAGCGCCTCACTCCAGAAGCGCGCGGCCTGGTCCACGTCGGAGGTCTTGCAGTCGATCAGCACAGCGCATAGGCGGGAATGGTGCATCTCAGTACCTCTCACTATCGGAAGTGATGATCGGTTACATTGAGCCCTTACTGCCATCACCAATGGCATTAGGACAACTGGGCATTGCGAATTCGGGAAGAGGCGGAGATGTTTGAAGATTCAACGTTTTGGTTCTTTGTCGCGCCCGGCTTGCTGCTTGGCCTGTATGCGCAGGCGCGCATCAAAGCGAACTATGTGCGCTTTTCCAGGGTCGGCACGTCCGGCGGCATCGCGGGAGCGCAGGTGGCGCGAGCATTGCTGGACGCGCGGGGACTTCAAAGGGTGCGGATTGAACCGACGCCCGGCATGCTGAGCGACCACTACGATCCGCAGTCGAAGACGTTAAGGCTTAGTCCAGAGGTTTACTATACGCCCAGCCTTGCCGCCGCGGGCGTCGCTGCGCATGAAACGGGCCATGCATTGCAAGATGCC
>Ga0075433_10002174_pt1 | contig 14857 bp, 9 predicted proteins | sample RhiMethybrSRZTD2_FD_75299 | JGI IMG/M metagenome (GOLD analysis project Ga0075433, IMG submission 75299) | Populus rhizosphere microbial communities from Tennessee, USA - Rhizosphere MetaG P. TD hybrid SRZTD2 | ecosystem: Host-associated > Plants > Roots > Rhizosphere > Soil | place: USA... | reverse complement strand
ACCTGATCGAGATCGCGAACGTGAAGCGGGCGCTTGTCCTTCAGCTTGGTGTCGTCGTGAAAGTACCCCTCGACCCATATGCCGGGAGAGAGCTCGCTCGCTTTCTTCTTCAGTTTCTCGATGATGCTCTGGATGGTGACGAACTCGACTTCGAACGGATTGCCAACCAGCACTTCGTAGAGCAACGTCGTGCCGCCGGCGTGGTTGTGCGTGTCGGTGAAGCCGGGGACGATGGTCATCCCCTTCGCGTCGAAGCTTTGCGTCCGCTTGCCGACCAGCGCACGCATGTCGGCGCTGCTGCCGACGGCGACGAACCGCGAGCCGACGATGGCGAATCCCCCGGCGCGCGGCAGCGCACCGTCTATCGTAAAGACGTTGGCGTTGTAGACGACGAGATCGGGATCGATGGCGGCGAGCGCGTCGAACGGGCGCGCAAGCAGACCGGTCGCCCCAGCGGCGGCCAGCCCCATGAATTCTCGGCGTGTGGGGTCAGACCCCAGTACAGATCGACTCAAGGCCTTGATACGGATCGCATAAGGGGTCTGACCCCACTAGTGGCGGATCTGCGTCGAGATGTCGTTCAGTTCGTAGACCTCGCAGTTGCCGCGCTCGCGAATCAGACCCGCGTCGGGATTCGCGGTGCGGCGCACGATTCGCGTCGGCAGCACCCACGGCTCCGCCAGCACCTCAGGGTCTTCTACGGTCACATCGTAGAGCAGCACATCGCCCTGACGCGTGAACTTCTCGACGACACGCATGTTCGCCGAGTGGAAGAAGCCGCCGCGCCCGAGCCATGTCGTATCGACGAACGAAATGGCGTCGAGCACCAGCGTGTCGCCTTCCCATCGACCGACGGTGTATCCGAGGTACGTCGCCTCGATGGCTCGCTGCGGATCGTGCTTGCGGCCGTCGGTCGGGATGATGCGGAATTCGCCATATCCGCCGCCGGCGTCTCCGCCGGTGTAGATGAACGTCACATCTCGATCGGTCTGATAGATGCGTCGGGGTGGACCTTCACGCGGCACGCCCAGCGGCTGGCAGGTCATCACCGGATCGTATTTGTTCGTCCACATGTCGAGCTCCTGCACCTTGTCCCAGTACTGCGGCTTATAAATGGGACGATTCATATTGCCGAAGCGCGAGGGCGAGTAGAGCTCGAAGTCGTAGGTCTGGTTGTCCTGTCTCGTGGTATCGGGACTCTGCGTCGGCGCGCGGCGGCGTCCGCCACCAGTCATGTAGTTCCCGATCCAGTCGCTGTACTGATAGTTCCCGGTCAGGTCAGGATGCGCACCCAGCCGCGGCGTCGCTATCGACTTGTCGACGGGCGCTTCCGTCCTCGCGAAGACGCCCTTCGGCATCTCGCCCGTGACCTTCATCGACGCTTTGATGCTGGGTGGCACGGGCACAACGACATAGACGTTGCCGGTCTCGGTTTGCGTCGTGGTCAGATCACGAACGACGGCACCATTGCGACGCTCGGTCATCTTGCCGGCGTAGAAGACATCGATCTTGTTCAGCGGGTTGTTCCAGTCTTGATAGTCGCTGTAGGTGAACTCGGTCTTCGTCGTTCCCTGCGTGACGACGACGCGCTCGGTCATGTATTTCGCATCGAGCGTCGCAGTAGCCATCGCGCCGCTTACACCGGGAAGTGGGAACGTGATCGACGGCTTCCCCGACTCCCACACCAGCGATGTCTGCCCCGCTTTCGTCAGTCCATCGGCGAACAGCGTTCCGGGATTGGCGCCCAACCAGAACGTGTCGCTCGTGCCTGCGACCGCGGCCTTCGGCGCGGCCTGCGGACTCGCCCAGAAACGAATGAGCCGCTCCTGCACGGCCGCCGGCATTGGCTTGACAGTCCCCTTCGTTCCAGCGATCTCTGCACCCGGCGTGTCTTCATCCCACGCGTAGAGTCCGCTCACGACTTCGATGTTCGAGTACGACTGTCCGTTCGCGCGCGTGCACGTGTACCCAATGCGCTGACTGTAGGTCTGATAGTTCGTGCTCGCGCGATACTTCGTCAGCGTGCACGGCTGGCCGTCGACTTGAATCGTGCCCTTGCCCTGATACTCGAGCATGGCCACCATGTCGCGCTCGTCGTGGCCCTTGAGCATGCCCTGGTTGCGCTCCCAGTTGAAGAGCACCGCTTTCAGATCTTTGGCGTCCGCCGCGGGTGTGTACGGTTCAGGAACTCCAGCGCCTCGACCGCCGCTGCGTCCACCGGCAGCGCCTGCCTGCGCGCCGGCGCCACCGGCCTGCGCAGCCGCCGTCAACGGCACGCCGATCGCGAGGATGACTGCGAGCGCAATCGCTGTCCACGTATGTCTGCGTCCAAACTCCATCGCGAGCCTCCCTGGCGTTCGCGTGTGACGATGATGAAGGGAGGAGAATGACAGTCCCGAGAGCCGAAATCAAGCGATCGGCGACGCGCGTTGCGCGGCAGCCACACGATCAGATCTGAGCAGCCACAGCGATGTGTCGGCGGCCGCGATCGATCAATCGAGCGTCCATATTTCACCTCGGTCTCGGTGGAACGCGAGTTGCTGCGCCGCACTGTCGTGATGATGGCGGTCGCGCGCGCGCTCTTCGCGTTAGCAGGGACGTGTGTCCTCGCCGCGATTGTTGCCGCGTGCAGTTCCAAGAACGGTGGCATCACCGCACCAACGGTAGCGAGCGAGGTCCTCGTTCACGACACGATGAACCTTGCTGACGACCATTCGGTCCTCGACATCGAGGCTTCGTATCGGACCACCATTACGCCGATCATCAGTAACCTTGAACCGTACAGATGGGACGACTTCACGAGTTCGGTGACGACCACGATTCGGACCGTCTCCTGGCAGGGGGGTTATTGCGCTGCGCGAGTCCCTGTGCCAGTCGGTCCGCCGACTGCGCGCGCGATCTCATTCCAGGTGGGGTTCTATTCCGATAGCAACGGACGTCCGAGGAACCCCTTTAATGGAGGGGGCCTCGGCGACGTGTACGCAGTCACACTGTCTCCGGCCGAGGCGCATGAGCAGTTCGTGTTCGAGGCGATGGGAAGCGAAGCCGATTGCGCCTATTACGACTACATGGCCGTTCTACCAATCCCGGTTTCACTGACGGCGGGAACGCGTTACTGGTTGCTCATCCGCGCCGACCTTGGCGGCGGCCCGCTGGGAAGCCCGTGGGGCTGGCGCGTCGGTTTAGCAGACAACGGCATTTCGGCGTCGGGATCGTTTCGCAGTATCAGTCTCGCCGGCATCTCGACTTCCCCGAGAGACCTGGCCTTCTCTCTCTCGAGCCAATAGCGATGCGTTGCGCGGCGCTGTCTTTCGCGTGTGTCCTCGCGTCCATCGTTGCCGCGTGTGGATCCGAGGACCGCGGCATCACCGAACCAACGCCGCCGAGCGAGGTCTTCGTTCACAACACGCTGCACCGAGCGGGCGACCGGTCGTCCATAGATCTCGTGCCTTCGGACTTTTCCACCAAGTACATTCCCATGATTTCGACGCTTCAGCCGTGGACATGGGACGATTTCACGAGTCCAGTGGACACCACGATTCGCACCGTCTCCTGGCAAGGGGGTTACTGTCGCTCTGCGCTAAGTCCCGCGCCCTCCGGTGCACCAGGTCCGAAGTCATTCCTCGTCTCGTTTGGCAGCGATTACAACGGACGTCCGTATTTCCCCGATGGACTGAATACATTTACGCTGACGCCTGCCGAGGCGCATGAGGAGTTTGCGTTCGCCCGTACGTCGAGCGATTACGATTGCGCTTACCACGATTACACGGTAGTGCTGCCAACGGCTTTTCCCGTGACCGCTTCAAAGCGTTATTGGTTACTAATCCGTGCCGGGACAGACGACGGTTGGTGGGGCTGGCGTATCGGTTTGCCGGACAACGGTGTATCGGCGCACGGATGGCTGAATGGCGGTATCGTCACTGACGGGAAAGACCTGGCGTTTTCTCTCTCCAGCCGCTAGCCTGAGCGAAGGCGTGCGCCCCGACTACACTGTCAGGGCGACCGATGTCGAAAACTCCTCGCAGTTTGAAGGGATCCGCGGCTCAGGCTGCCGCGTCTCCTGGCACGCCTCCCACTTTCAGCACCAGGCTGTCTGCCGGACGGGCGTTTTTCCTGAACGCCGGTTTCGTTGTTGGCCTGCTCGTGCTCAGCCAACTTCCGCTGCTCGATTCCCGGTCCGTCGTGCGCACTTCGATCGTGTGGGCCGCAGTGGTGCTGCTGGCGTGGAGCGCACTGCTGTTTGGGGTGTGGCGACGCGGGCAGAGCGTGACGCTCGAAGTCGCGCCGCGCCGGCAGCACTACCTGCAGGCGTGCCAGCAGGGACTGGTCCTTCTCTATTGGGGCTACTACTGGCGCGAGGTGTACCACGCGGCGCCGCTCATCGTCGCGCAGCTCCTCTTCGCCTATGCCTTCGACAGCCTGTTGTCGTGGACGCACCGGCGCACGTTTCTTCTGGGCTTCGGTCCGTTTCCCATCGTCTTCAGCATCACGCTGTTCTTCTGGTTCAAGGATCCGTGGTTCTACTGGCAATTCGTGATGGTGGCGCTCGGCCTCGCCGCCAAGGAGTTTCTGCGCTGGAAGCGAGACGGCCAGAACGTCCACATCTTCAACCCCTCGTCGTTTCCGCTCGCGGTGATGGGGCTTGCGCTGCTGCTCGCCGATCGAAGCGACATGACGTGGGGCTTCGACGTCGCGCAAACACAGTTCTATCCACCCCAGATCTATCTGTTCATCTTCCTCATCGCGATGCCGGGACAGTATCTGTTCGGCGTCACGCCGATGACCATGACCGCGGTGGTGACGACGTTCGTGTTCAGCGCGATCTACTACGCCGCCACTGGCAGCTATTACTTCGTCGACTCGCATGTACCCATCGCGGTATTCCTGGGCATGCACCTGCTCTTCACCGATCCGTCCACTTCACCGCGCACAGAAGTCGGCCGCATCTTCTACGGTGTGCTCTACGGCCTCACGGTCGTTCTCCTGTACGACGTGCTCTTGCGAGCGAACACGCCAGGCTTCTACGACAAGCTGCTGCAGGTGCCGCTGCTCAATCTCTCCGTGACGCTGCTCGATCGACTCGCGCGATCGCCGATGCTCGAGCGCCTCGATCCGACAGCGTGGGTGCGCGGGTGGGCGCCTCGCTCTCGTCATCTGGCCTATATCAGCGTGTGGGCGGTCGCGTTCCTCGCGATGAGTGCGACCGGGTATCTCGGCGACACGCATCCGGGTCAATGGACGCCGTTCTGGCAGCAGGCCTGTGCGGCCGATCGACGCGACGCTTGCTTGAACCTGTATTTCCTGCAAGACCTTTCATGCGAACAAGGATCCGGGTGGGCGTGCAACGAGCTCGGCATCGTACTCACAGAGCACTACGACAATCGCGTCCGCGCCGCGGCGTCGTTCAGACGTGCATGCACGCTGCAGTTCGCCGCTGGATGCGAGAATGCTGTTGCCACTGCGAACGGCAGCTTGCTGCGCCACGATGCCCCGAGCGCTGGCGACTATCGGTTCATCCTGCGTGGCAGCAAGGGGCCGATCGAAGGTGAAGAGCCCGCAAAACTCATCGCGCGCGCGTGTGCGTTGGGTTGGCCGAGTGCGTGCGGGGTTCCGTAGAAGGAGCTGACAATGAATCGGCATGCCTGCGGCACAATCGCCGCGGCCATCGTGTTCGTCCTCGCGAGCGCCGCGCTTTCCTCCGCTCAATGGCTCACCTACCGCGATCCGCGTATTCCGCGTACTGGCGACGGACGCCCGAACCTCTCGGCGCCGGCGCCGCGCGCGGCTGATGGGAAACCGGATCTCTCCGGCATGTGGGGCCTCGACGCTGGTGCGTCGCTCTTCTACATCGCTGGCGGCCTGAAGCCCAACGAAATCCAGCCCGCGGCGTTCGAGGCGCTGCGGAGGCGGAGTACAGTTCCCGATACGGAAGATCAGCCGGGGTGTCACCCCGAAGGGCCGCGTTTCAACCACTTCGTCGCGCTGTCCAGCAAGATCGTCCAGACGCCGACGCTGATCGTCGTCCTCGCCGAGAATCTCACCTATCGGCAGATCTTCCTGGATGGCCGTCCGCTTCCCGAGGTCAGCAATCCAAGCTGGATGGGCTACTCCGTCGGGCACTGGGAAGGCGACACGCTGGTGGTGGAGACCATCGGATACAAGGACATGACCAGTCTCGATCTCGCGGGCAGCCCGCATTCCGAAGGCCTTCGCCTCGTCGAGCGGTACCGCCGCACCGACTTCGGTCATCTGGAAATCGAGGAGACGCTTTCGGATCCGGCGCTCTACAGCCGGCCGATCGCGGTGACGGTCACGGGAACGTTGGTTCCCGACACCGACTTGCTCGAGTACGTCTGCGCCGAGAACGAGAAAGATCACCGCGAGCATCATCTGGTTGGAACGGGCGCCGAGGAATTGAAATCGGTCACGCCAGTGACGCTTCCCGCCAACGTGCTGGCGCAGTACGTAGGGTCGTACGACTTTCGTTGGCCGGAACAGCCCACGGTCCCCTCGATCTGGCAAGTCACCATGAACAACGAGATGCTGTTCCTCGCCGGAGGAGCGCTGGTGCCCCTCTCGGAAACGCAGTTCATGTGGGGCAGCGGCCAGCGGGTGCGGTTCGTGAAGGATGCGCAGGGACGGGTCTCCCACTTCGTGTTTGCGGCCGTCGAAGGGGACCTTATTGGAAAGAGATTACGGTAGCGACGATCTCTTTCTTGCAAACGCACATCTGATTCTCGTAACCGGGTCGAGCCAGATTCGTAAGGCCGGACGCCCGATCGACCCGACATGTCGGCGCTGATCGAGGGCGTGGGCTGGGCGCGAAAGTTGCTTTCGGCCCTCCGTCTCCCGAAGGAGTCGGCTTCTGAACGGGAAGGGTTCATCATCCAAACATCGGCCTGACGGTTTCGGTCCGTTTCGCGTTCGTGCCGATCTCGGTGCGAGTCGCCTCGGGCCTGTCTATCTTGGCCACGATCCCTCGACGAACGCGCGAGTCGTGATCCGCACGTTCACGCTGTCTCCGGAATGGCGCGAGTTCGGCGATTTGTCCGATCTGCTCAACTCGTTTCGAAAGCTCTGCGAGACGAAGCTCGATTACCCCGGTCTCGCCCGTCCGCTTGCGTTCGGGGCCGAAGGGAAGGTTCCGTACGTCGCTTATACGAATCTCGCAGGCACTGCCATGGACGCGATGATGCGGCAGGATGGCCCTCGACCTGTTGCGGAGGTCTTGCAACGCGCGACGCAGCTGGCGGATGCCATCGACTTTGCGGCAAGCGCCGGCGTCTATCACGGGATGCTGGCGCCCTGCGACGTGTTCCTGGAACGTGAGTGGACCGGCGTGACAGGGTTCGGGCTTGCGCAGGCGCTGATCAAGGTGGGAATCCCTGCGGAGACGGAATCTCGGTACGGCTCGCCGCAACGGCTCGCGGGTGCGCCGCCAACGCGTGCCGACGATATCTATTCGCTGGCCGCCATCACGCTCGAGCTCCTCATCGGAACGCCCGCCGATCCAGAGCAGGATATGAGTCCCGCGCTCCGGGAAGCGCAGGGTCTTCCAGAGCGTCGTCGTCTTCCGCGGCCCGCGGCGCACGAGACGCGGCTGTTCACGAGTATCGCTGGTGTTGATGCGGGAAAGTTGCGCGGGTGTTTCGCCGCAGCGTTCTCCGAGGAACCGAGCGAGCGCCCAGCGACCGCTTCTGATTTCGTCGCGAGCTTCCAGGACGCCATCGCGAATAAACGCGAGATGGACGAGCCCGCGCCGAGCGTCAAGGCAGTCGCAGTCGTCAGAGACACCCACGACGAACGCAAGGAGCCACCTTCTGCGGCCGTGTTGGACACGAAGCGCACTGACGATGCGGCCACTCTCGACCCGCCGACTCGTGTTGAGCCCGTTGTCGAAAAGAAGCCTGAGCCCGTTGTCGCGAAGAAGCAAGAGCCGGTTGTCGCGAAGAAGCCGGAACCGGTTGTCGCGAAGAAGCAAGAGACGTTGGCAATGAGCGAGCCGCTCATTCGTGAGTACGAACCCGAACTGCCAGAACGCAAGCCTGAAGACCGCGTGCCGCGACCCGAGACGATCGGCCGCTCGTTGTTCGCAGACATCGCACCGCTGCGTGTCGGCTCGATAGACGAAGCTTCGTATGGGGCGTCTGCTCAATCCGCGTCGTCACGAGCCCTCGTCGGTGCGGTGGTTGCCGTCGTGAGTCTCGCCGCCGGTTTTGGTGGAGGATTCATCGTTGGACAGCACTCGCGGCCGTCGACCGAATCGACGACCGTCAGCCAACACGAGCCCGTCGCTCAGCCTCAACCCGCGCGCACGACAGTAGATGATCCAAAGTCGATCGCTTCACCACCGCAAACGGTTGCTCCTACTGCGGAAGAGAAAATCACCAGCCCAGAGCCGATCGCCGCACCGGTTGCGTCTCAACCTGCGCCGCCTGCTGACGAATCTGGCCGTCTTATCGTCCGCTCGACGCCCGCGGGTGCCGAGGTCATGGTTGATGGCCAATCGCGCGGTGTCACGCCGCTCACCCTTCGCGAGCTCCCCTTCGGGGCGCACACAATCGCGGTCTCGCACGCGGGTCACGATACGCGGCAGCAGCGGGTCACGTTGAGCGAACGGCGTCCGTCGCGATCGATCGACTTCGAGCTTCATCCGACGAGCACAGCAGGCCCCGAAACAACCGCAACAGACTCCACGACCTCGACTCGCTCCGCTCCCTCGGGGCAAGCGGGCTCGCTGCAAGTGGCCTCGCATCCGGCAGGGGCACAGGTCTTCGTCGACGACAACCTGATTGGAACGACGCCGCTCCTGATCCCGAATGTCGCGGCAGGCTCGAGGCGTCTGAGGATCGACTTGTCCGGGTACAAGGCCTGGACGAAATCGGTTCAGATCGAACCAAGCGAGCGGTCTCGCGTGTCGGTCAGTCTGGAACCGTGAAGCGAGCTCTCAACTGAAATTCGCGGGGTCGCGCTATGATCCCGGCGATTCAGACAGGAGAGCTTCTCATGACGAAATGGATCTCAGGCGCACTCGGGATCGCCGTGTTTGCGATCGTCGCGTCTCTGGGCGTCTCTGCGCAGCAGAATCAGATGACGTTCTTCATCACGAGCGCCGGACCCGGCAACGGGGCCAATCTCGGCGGACTCGCCGGCGCCGATAAGCACTGTCAGACACTGGCAGCGGCCGCCGGAGCGGGGAATCGCACGTGGCGCGCGTATTTGAGCGCCGCGGCCGCCAACGGTCAGCCGGCCGTGAACGCACGCGATCGCATCGGCAAGGGCCCGTGGACGAACGTGAAGGGTGTGGTGGTCGCGAAGTCGGTGGCCGATCTCCACTCCGAAGCCAACGCCCTCGGCGGCGACAATTCGCTGACCGAGAAAGGCGCGGCTGTCCCGGGTAATCAGCACGACATCCTCACCGGCTCGAACGCAGACGGAACCCTGCAGACTGGTGACGCGCCATGCGGCAACTGGACCAGCGCCGAGACGACTGGCGGGGCGATGGTCGGCCATCACAATAAGCAGGGCGGCGGCACGGCGCCGAACTCGTGGAACGCCGCGCACAGCTCGAGAGGCTGCTCGCAGGCGAATCTCGTTTCCACGGGAGGAAACGGGTACTTCTACTGCTTCGCAAACTGAATCCTCCTGGCGCCGTGCTCCGCTACGCCCTCCGCCAGCTGATCGCGTCGCCAGGGTTCACACTCGTCGCCGTTGTCGGTCTCGCACTCGGGATCGGAGCGACGTCCGCGCTCTTCGGTGTGGTGAATGCCGTTCTCCTCCGACCGTTGCCGTATCACGAGCCGGAACGGCTGGTCAGATTGAGCTCGACGAACGAGGCGACAAACCTCACGCGCGGTGGCTTCTCCTACTCTCGTTACCTCGAAGTGCAGGAGGGGCAACGGGTGTTCAGCGACCTCGCGCTGTCGGTGGCGAATGCGTCCACGTTGACCGGGAGCGGCGATCCGGAACAGCTGGTTGTCCTGCACGCGTCAGCGGCTCTCTTACCCACACTCGGACTCGAGCCGCTGCTCGGGCGAAATTTCTCGGCAGACGAAGATCGCCGCGGCGGCGACCGCGTCGCGTTGATCAGCCACGCCATGTGGCAACAGCGTTTCAACCGCGATCCGTCGGTGCTCGGTCAGACGCTCACGATCGATGGCGCGCCGCACACCATCATCGGCGTGCTGCCTGATGCGGCAACGGCGTTCCCGTTGGATCGCCAGCAGATTTGGGTGCCGCGCCCCCTGGAAGTCCCGTATGCCGAGGCGTTGAACAACGGCGGCAATTGGTTTCGGCTCATCGCGCGGCTCCGGCCGGGCGTGTCGTTGGAACAGGCACGCGAAGCGATGAATGTGATCGCGGCCGGTTACCGGGCGACGAGGCCCGCGAACGTCGACGCGCCGTCGCGGATCGAACTCGTTCCGCTGCTCGAGGATGCCGTTGGCGCGCAGCGCCGCAGTTATCTGTTGCTCTTTGGCGCCGTGGGCTGCGTGCTGATGATCGCGTGCGCGAACATCGCCAACCTGTTACTGGCACGCTTTGCCGCACGCCGTCGCGAGATCGCCGCGCGCATCGCGCTCGGCGCGAGCCGGGGCGAAGTGGTGCGGCAGTTTGTGACCGAGAGCATGCTCCTAGCGCTGCTCGGCGGGGTCGTCGGCGTGCTGCTGGCTGGCTGGGCGGTACGCGCGCTCGTCGCATTCGGTGCGGATCTGATTCCGCGTGCGACCGAAATCAGGATCGATCCAAACGTCCTGGGATTCTCACTGCTCGCAACCCTCGGCACCGGGCTCGCGATCGGCCTGCTGCCGGCACTCCAGGCGTCGGGCGTGAACGTGCTCGACGCGCTCAAAGATGCGGGACGTGTCTCGATCGGATCCGGGCGCCGGCTTCGAGCCAGCCTCTTCGTCGTCGAAGTGTCGCTGTCGCTGGTCTTGCTCATCGCTGCTGGTTTGCTGTTGGCGAGCTTCGCGAGGCTGCAGCGCGTGGAGCCCGGCTTCGAGCCCGAAGGCGTCTTCACCGCAGAACTCGCGCTCTCGCCGCAACGCTACACGCCGGAGAAGATCGCGGCCTTCTACGAGCGGCTTCCTCAACAACTCGCGACCCTCCCCGGCGTCACGTCGGCCGCGTTGACCAGTCGCGTGCCACTCACTGGCATCGGGACACCAACGGTCATGGCCGTCGCGGGCCGTCCGCTTCCGCCGTTGAGCGAACGCTCGGGAGCCTATCGGCATCTTGTGACGCCTGGCTATTTCAGTACGCTCGAGATTCCTATCCGCGCGGGGCGCGATTTCGACGAACGCGATAACTCACGTGTGCCGCACGTGGCGATCATCAACGAAACCTTCGCGCGTCGATTCTTTCCCGGGGAGGATCCGATCGGCCGCACGTTGATCACGGGAATGGTGCAGCGTCCGTCGCGAGTCGTGGGCATCGTCGCCGACGTCCGGAGCAACGGACTGAACTCGCCGCCAGAGGCCGACTACTTCCTGCCGTCACTGCAGCGGCCGGAGAATTCCACCAACATTCTGGTGCGGACAAACATGAGCCCGGCGGCGATGGCGCCGCTCGTACGCGAGGCGCTGCGGGCCGTGGATCCGGAGCTGCCGCTCCTGCAACCGGACGCGCTGTCCACTCGGATCGCGCAGCAGGTAGCGGATCGCAAGTTCGGCCTCGTGTTGTTGGGCGGATTCGCCGCGCTGGCGCTCGTCCTCGCGAGTCTCGGCGTCTACAGCGTGATGGCGCATCTCGTGGCATTCCGCACCAGCGAGATCGGTCTGCGCATGGCGCTCGGTGCGTCGCCTGCCACCGTGATGCGCATGGTCCTCGGACATAGTCGGCGTCTCACGCTCCTTGGCATCGCGTTCGGCATCGCCGGCGCTCTCGTCGTCTCGCGGCTGATGCAGCAAACGCTCTTCGACGTCGATCCAGCAGACCCGCTCGTTTACATCGTGCTGTCGGTCACGCTGCTGCTCGTCGCCGAGTGCGCGTCGTTCTTTCCGGCGCTGCGCGCGACGAGAATCGATCCGCTGATTGCCCTGCGGGCGGAGTGACGGTAACATCCCGCTCTAATTCTGCCATCCGAATCCGAGGCTTTCAGATGACTACGGACTTTCGTCATGCGCTCCGTCTACTGTGGAAGTCCAAGCGGATCACTGCCACCACCCTCGTCACGCTGGCGCTGTGCATCGGTGCGACGACGGCGATCTTCTCGTCGGTCTATGCGCTGATGTTGAAGCCGCTGCCGTATCAGGAGCCCGAGCGGATTGTGGAGTTGTATTCGTCCGCGGTGAAGGCCGGCCTGAACCACATGCCCGCCAACGTCCCGTTCTATCTCGACTACTCGAAGAACGCGATCTCGTACGAGAGCGTCGGGCTGTGGACGTTCGGATACAGCCTGGTCGGAGAAAAGGATTCTGTCGTTCGTACTCCCGGCGTACGCATGACGGCCGAAATCTTCAGCATCCTGCGGCTGCAACCGGTGCTCGGCACCTTCTTCACGAAGGAGCAGAACAAACCGGGCGCCGACAAGGTCATGGTGCTCACGCAGTCCTACTGGCAGACGCAGTACCAGGAAAGTCCAGAGGTCATCGGCAAGGAGATACGGATCGACGACGAACCGTACAAAGTGATCGGCGTCGCGCCGCGCGAGTTGGAAGCGTTCGATGCGCGTATGAAGTTCGTCGTGCCTTTGAGCTGGCCAGCGGCCGCGGAGAATCCGCAGGGTCGCTATGGCGTGGGCATCGGGTTGTATGGACGCCTCAAGCCGGGAGTCACGGCAGCACGGGCCGACGCCGAGGCCAAGGTCATTGAGAAACGCTACGTCGAGGCGGGACAACCACAATTGAAGGCGTTCGTGGAGCGCTCCGGCATGACGATGAACGTTGGCGGGGTGCAGGAGCAGCGCGTCCAGCCGGTGCGGCCGATCCTGTTGATGCTACAGGGCGGTGTCGCATTCGTGCTGCTGATCGGCTGCGTCAACGTGGCGAATCTCCTGCTCGTACGCTCTAACGCGCGCCAGTCCGAGCTGGCCATTCGATCAGCACTCGGGGCGGCGCGCGTGGCAATTGCGCGGCAATTCCTCATGGAAAGCCTGCTCTTGACGTCTCTCGGCACTCTATTGGGGCTGGGGGTGGCGTGGGGACTGCTGCGGGCGACGAATTATTACCTCGCCAAGATGCTGCCTCAGTCGCTGCCGGCATCGCTCGACTGGCGCGTGCTCGCGTTCGCCGTCGCGCTCACCGCCGTCGTCGGCGTGCTCGTCGGCCTCATACCGGTGTTTCACATCCTCCGCATGAATCTGGCGGCGGTGATCCAAAGCAACTCGCGGGGGTCGTCGTCGAGCCGCGGCGTGCGCGCGCTGAGCGGCGTGCTTGTGGTGGCCCAGGTCGCAGTGGCGCTGATGCTGCTCACCGGCGCCGGCCTGCTCATTCACAGCTTCGCCGAGGCCGTGAAAGTGGACACGGGACTCGAGGCGACGAACGTGGTCACGGCGCGCATCGCGCTCACGCGCGAACATCGCGCCAGCGACGAGGCCTCCAACTCGATTCGTGAACGCCTGCTGCAGGCGTTGAAAGAGATTCCTGGCGTGACGTCGGTGGCGCTGTCCTTTTCCACGCCCTTCCAGGGAGGACTGCCGATCAATGCGTTCACCTTGGAGAACGACACGCTGCCGCCGGGTTCGCCGCAGCCAGGCGCCTTCCGAGTGATCGTGACGCCAGGGTACGCGCAAACGCTGGGGCTCAAGCTGGTGGAAGGCCGCTTCTATGAAGACGCGGATCTCGCTCCCGGCCGGCGCCCGATGGTTGTCGATCAGAGCTTCGCGCGCAAGTTCTTCCCCAACGGTTCTGCCATTGGTGGACGGTTCTCCTTTGGCCAACGTCCGGCAAAGCCAGAAGACTGGCCGGTCATCATCGGCGTCGTGAAAGACGTGCCGCACAACGGAGTCGAGGAGAAGAGTGGCAACCCGTTCATCTATCAACTGCTGCAGCCAGGAGGACGCCCGGGGGGATTGACGATGTTCCTGCGGACAAACCGGCCGACGAGTGATGCGGTGTCGGCCTTGCGGAACAAAGTGCGCGCCATCGATCCCGCGAGTCCACTGTTTGACGTCGGCGTTCTGCAGGAAGCGGTGGATTCGTCCTTCGACAACCGTCGTGCGGTGATGCTCCTGCTCGCCGCGTTCGCCGGACTGGCGCTGTTCCTGTCGGCACTCGGCATCTATGGCGTGCTCGCCTACGATGTCTCGCAGCGGACGCGTGAGATTGGCGTGCGCAGCGCCATCGGTGCGTCGCGCGGGCAGACTGCCGGTTTGATCCTGCAACAAGGGTTGTGGAAAGCGGGCATCGGCGTCGTACTGGGTTTGATTGGCGCCGCGCTGATCAGCAGGTCGATGACGACCCTGCTCTTCAACGTCCGCCCGACAGATCCCGCAGTGTATGGGGCGGTGTCGGTCGTGCTGATCGGCGTGGCGCTCCTCGCCAGTTATCTACCGGCCCGCCGCGCGTCGCGGATCGATCCGCTCGTTGCCTTGCGTGATGAGTGAGGGTTCGCCAATCAATCTCAGCACGTCCTCACACCTCTGGAAACGCGCCCACCAGATGGCGTCGTTCCAGGCGGAATTGTGCTTCGAACGAAGTGCGGGATCGTGCGCGATCAGCGCGCGCACGGTTTCGACGCGGCAGCCGCCAAACATCGGGCGGTCGGGTCCGTGGAGAGTGCCGGCTGAGACCGCGCGAGACAGCGGCGTTTCTCCGTCTTCACCTTCGACTGTCGGGTCTGCTCCATGGGCGAGCAGCAATTTGACGAACGTCGGATCGGTATCGCCGGCCGCCAGCAGCAGCGGCGCCACCGCCTTCGG
>Ga0075433_10002169_pt1 | contig 14863 bp, 8 predicted proteins | sample RhiMethybrSRZTD2_FD_75299 | JGI IMG/M metagenome (GOLD analysis project Ga0075433, IMG submission 75299) | Populus rhizosphere microbial communities from Tennessee, USA - Rhizosphere MetaG P. TD hybrid SRZTD2 | ecosystem: Host-associated > Plants > Roots > Rhizosphere > Soil | place: USA... | reverse complement strand
CAGCGGCGGCGCGAGCGGGCTCGTGGCGTAGTGGAGCGCTTTCGAGACCAGCACCTGCGCCTCGGCCCGCGTGCCCGCGGAAAGACGGCCGACGGCGAGGTCCGGATTCATGTCCAGGCTGTCCGCCACCTCACCGTAGATCCCGTTCCCGTTCCCGTCCCACGTCCCGTCCAGGTCCGAGTAGTAGGCGTCGCTCGGGATGTCGAGCGTCTCCGCGAAGGTGACGCGCGCGTAGCGCATCGGAATCGCGTCGTGGTCGCCCGCCAGGATGGCCCACCGCGTGCCCCAGAGATCGCGCGCGGACTTGATGAAGCTGCGAATCGCCTGCGGAAGGTCGTTCGACCGAGGATCGGCGGCCCGGATCAGGGAGACATTCCGGACCACCGTCGCGATGCCGACCCGGGTCTGATAGTCGGCCAGCTTCTGGTAGAGGTCGGCGAGCGAGTCGGGCGCGATGATGACGCAATCCACGGGCGATCCTAGACCGGAAGGCAGCGTCGTCGGGAGGAAGGGAGCGGCCCGGCGCGGATCGGATGCGGCCCGCGGCAGCCTCGGCGGCAGGTCGGCCCGCGCGGGCGGGGCGACCGGGCAGAGCATCGCACAGGCGGTCAGAAGCGCCGGGAGAAGACAGAAGCGCTTGCGGCAGCGCGCGAACAAATGGGGCGAAGCTGTTGTGCGAGAGATGGTTGGTGCCTCGGAGGCGCCCCGGGTCTAGTACTCGAACACCTTATAGTATACGCCTTTGGGGCCCGCCGGGCAATGCGGAGGCGACGCGCTGCCGCGTCTGATCCATCACCCGCCAGTCGATGGCGTACACGGAATAGTAGAACCCTCCGGGCCGGGTGATGCCCAGATTCGGGATCCGGCGGGCGAAGAGGAACCGATAGGGGCTGGGTTGATCCTGATCCTGGGCCAGCCTCCCTTCCCGGGGGTGTCGATCGATCAGGTAGTCGGGCCGACCCGCCACCTCGTAGAGCGCCCTCGTCACGACCGCGTTGTAGCCCTCGCGAACCGTGATGGGAGCGAGGACGGGCGTCACGAGACCATAGAGGTCGAGCACGTGCCGCTCCGAGTAGTAGCCGAACGCCCCGATGTCGGCGACCGCGAACGAGGCGTTGGTCGCGGTGCGATCGCGGGCCCAGATTCCGATCGAGACGAGGGAGCTTCGGAGCCCGCTGGTGTGGGCGATCGTGCTGGGAGCGCTCACGAGCGCGGTGAAGAGAGCGTTCTGGACCACGAAGGCGGCGAGGAACAAGGCGAGCGCCGCTCCGTAGCGGTTCGGAAGATTGGTGGCGACCACCCAGCGGAAGGACGCCATCCCCAGGAGGAGCACGCAGGGCGTGGCCGGCAGGAGATACCGCGACACGACCTGCACGCCCTCGAGCGCGAAGGAGAGGGCGAGAAGGGCGGGCCACGCCACGCACGCGAACCAGAAGAAGCGGCGCCCCCGCGCCACGGGGAGCGCGTTCGAGCGATTCCCGAACGCGAGCACCAGAACGAAGAGCGCGAGGGGCAGCGCGTCCGCGGCCAGCTCCACCTGGAACACCGCGTGGAGCGCCGCCACGAAGGGCCCCGGCTCGAGCGTCGCGCCCGCCTTGGCCGCGGCGGTGTTCGGAAGCAGCGTGTGGAACCAGGTCCAGGCCGTCGCGAGCCACGGGAGGAGCGCGGCCCCGAGACCGGCGAGCACTTCCAGCGCGCGGCGAGGGCGGCGATCGGCCCCCATCCACACCGTGACGACCACGATCGCGGCGAGGAGCGTGCACTCCGGGCGCGCGAGCGACGCGAGACCCAGCGCGATCCCCGTCCCCCAGCCCGGACGGTCCCGGACCAGGACCCCCGCGAAGCCGTAGAGCGCCAAAGCGACACACGCCACGGCGAGCGGGGTCTCCATGCCGGAGAGCGCCCACCGAAGCGTCCAGGCTTGCGCCGCGAGGAGAACGCCGAGACCGAGCGCGGTCCGGTCGTCCCAGCCCAGTCTCTTCCCGAGGAGGACGAGCGCGAGGATCGCGACGAGGTGGAAGAGGAGACCGTACCCTTTCGCGGCCCAGGCGAGCGCGGGCATGGACGCCGGATCGGAGGGAGCCGCCACCGAGATCGGAAGGAGCTTTCCCGTCATCGCGAGGAGGAGGACCCAGAGCGGGCTGGTCGCGCCGTACGTGGGCTCGCCGGCGTTGAAGGAGAAGCCCTTCCCCTGCACCAGGTGCTTGGCGAACTGCAGGTGGATGAAGGTGTCGTCGGTGAGATACCGGAGGAACGGCAGGACGGCCGCGGACGCCGCGACGAGGAGCAGGAGAAGGAGCGCGCGCGATCGCGCGTTCACGTGCCGCTCACGCCCCTTCGAGCCAGCGCTGCACGCTCTCCGTGACCGCGTCGGGCGTGAACCCGAAATGCTCCGCGATGACCGGCGCGGGCGCCGACGCGCCGAACCGGTCCAGTCCGAGGCGCAGGCAGTCCTGTCCCAGGAGCTCGCACCATTCGTCGGTGCGCGCCGCCTCGAGGACGACCCGCCTCGTCCCGGGCGGGATGACGCTCTCGCGATAGGTCTCGGGCTGCTCTCGGAACGCCTCCACGCAGGGCATCGACACCACGCGCACCCGGACCCCCGCCGTCGCGAGGCGGGACCGCGCTTCGCTCGCGAGCGGCACCTCCGATCCCGTCGCGACGAGGATCACCTCGGGTCCGGCGCCGCCCGCCGCGTCCTCGAGGACGTAGCCGCCTCGCCAGATCTCGCGCCGATCGAAGCCCGCGCCGCGCGGCACGGGCTTCAGCTTCTGCCTCGTGAGCAGGAGCGCGGTGGGGGCCGAAGCGCGCCCGATCGCGCGCGCCCACGCCATGGCCGTCTCCAGCGCGTCCGCGGGACGCCAGACCTCGAGCCCCGGAATCAGCCGCAGCGAGGGGAGCTGCTCGATCGGCTGGTGGGTCGGGCCATCCTCCCCCAGGAACACGCTGTCGTGCGTGAACACGTAGATGACCCGGATTCCCATGAGCGAGGCGAGGCGAATCGTGGGCCGCATGAAGTCGGAGAAGATGAGGAACGTTCCGAGGAACGGAATGAACGTCCCGTAGAGCGACATCCCGCTTCCGATCCCTCCCATCGCGTGCTCGCGCACGCCGAAGTGGAGCACGCGCCCGCTGTAATTCACCGGCGCCCCGCACGTGAGCCCCGCGGGGACGACGTCTCCGCCGTCCTTGATCTTGGTATGCGTCGAGGGATCGAGATCCGCCGAGCCGCCCACCAAGGAAGGGATCGCCTTGGCCGCTGCCTGGATCACGGCGCCGGAATGGCTGCGCGTGGCGCTCTCTTGCTGTGCAGGCGCCGCGGCGGCGAGAATCTCGTCCAGGTTCTCGGGAACGCGGCGCGCGACGTAGGCGTTCCAGAGCGCGGCGCCGTCCGGGTCGTCGCGGCGGAACGCGCCCATGCGCTCGTCCCACGCCGCGCGATCCTTCCGCTTCTCCTCGGCCAGCGCCTGGAAGTGCGCCCGGACCTCGGGCGGGACCAGGAACGAGGGCGTGAGGGGCCAGCCCGCTCCCTCCTTCGCGCGCCGGAGCTCCTCTTCCCCGAGCGGCTCGCCGTGCGCGGCCGCCGTGCCTTGCTTCGTGGGCGCGCCCTTGGCGATCACGGTGCGGGCCAGGATCAGGGAGGGTCGCGTCTCGTTCGCGACGGCGCGGAAGAGCGCCTGATCCACCTGGTCGCGATCGTTGCCGTCCACCGTCTCCACGCCCCAGCCGTAGGCCTCGAACCGCCGGCCCACGTTCTCGCAGAACGCGAGCCCCGTCGGGCCCTCGATGGAGACGTGATTGTCGTCGTAGAGATAGACGAGGTTGCCGAGATTCCAGTGCCCGGCGAGCGAGGCGGCCTCCGAGGAGACGCCCTCCATCAGGTCCCCGTCGCTCACGATTCCGAAGACGCGGTGATTCAGGAGATCCGCGTGGCGTCCGAGGCGCGCTTGCATCATGCGCTGCGCGAGCGCCATCCCGACCCCGTTCGAGAAGCCCTGCCCCAGCGGCCCCGTCGTGGCTTCGACGCCGGGCGTGTGGCCGTACTCCGGATGCCCCGGCGTCCTCGAGCCCCACTGGCGGAAGCTCTGGATCTCTTCCATGGAAAGATCGAAGCCGAAGAGGTGCAGCAGCGAATAGAGGAGCATCGAGGCATGTCCGGCGCTGAGCACGAAGCGGTCCCGGTTCGGCCACTTCGGATCGCGCGGATCGAAGTGGAGGTATTTCGACCAGAGCACGTACGCCATGTCCGCGGCGCCCATGGGAGCGCCCGGATGTCCCGATTTCGCCTTCTCGACGGCGTCCGCCGACAGGAATTTGATCGTGTTCACCGAAAGCTGGGCCAGGTCGACGGACGTCGTGGGCATGGTCTCCTTCCTGATCGAATTCCGGAACCGGGGGGCTCTCGATCCAGTGTTACTATAGACTGCGCTGCCTGTTTGTCGCTACAACCCAGGACCTCGGAGAGCTCTCATGCGCTCGAAGCTTCACCGCGCGTTCTCGTTTTCGGCCGTCTCGATCGTCGCCGCGCTCGCCATCGCGGGCTGCGCGACCAATCCGGCCACCGGCAAGCGCCAGATCTCGTTCGTCAGCACGTCCAAGGAGGCGGAGATCGGCCGGGAGTCCGACCCGGCCGTCATCGAGCAGTACGGGCTCTACAGCGACTCCACGATAGGACACTACGTGGACTCCGTGGGACAGAGGCTCGCCTCGGTCTCGCACCTGCCAACGCTCGGATGGCATTTCCGCGTCCTCGATTCCCCCGTCGTCAACGCGTTCGCCATCCCGGGCGGATACATCTACATCACGCGCGGCATCCTGGCCTACCTGAACTCCGAGGCGCAGCTCGCCGGCGTGCTGGGACACGAGATCGGCCACGTGACCGCGCGACACAGCGCGCAGCAGATCACCCGTTCGCAGATCGCGAGCGTCGGTCTCCTCGCGGGAGCCGTCTTCGTGGGAGCGCTCCGCCCGTACACGGGCCTCGCGTCCCAGGGACTGGGACTTCTCTTCTTGAAGTACAGCCGCGACAACGAGACCCAGGCGGACGAGCTGGGGGTCGGCTACGCCACGCGCGCGAACTACGACCCGCGGGTGATCCCGACCACCTACGCGATGCTGAAGCGGGTGGGCGAGCGGCAGGGCGACCAGCTCCCCGGGTTCCTCTCCACGCACCCCGACCCGGGTGACCGCGAGATCCGCACCTCGCAGCTCGCGCAGGCCGCGGTCGCGGGCGGGCGACGGGATCTCGACGTCAGCGCGGCTCGCTACCGCGCGCGCATCGAGGGCCTCGTCTACGGGGACGATCCGCGCGCCGGCTACTTCGTCGGAAACCGCTTCTATCACCCCGATCTCGGGTTCGAGATGATCTTTCCCGACGGATGGAAGAACGCCAACCAGCCGAGCTCGGTGGTGTCGGTGAACCAGTCGATCGGCGGCGCGATGGAGCTCACGCTCCAGCGGTCGAAGGAGCCGGACGTCTCCCCCGACCGGTACGTGCAATCGCTGATCGAGGACAAGAAGATCTCCGATGCTTCCGGCAAGACGGAGAGCTTCCGGGATTTCCCGGCGTGGATCGGACAGGTCATCGCGAACGGCGAAGGCGGGCAGCAGAGGCTGATCGCGGGATTCGTGAAGTTCAAGCCGGGGCAGTTCCTCCAAGTGCTGGGTCAGAGCCGCGGCATGGGGGACGTCGCCTCGGAGCAGATCCTGGCCGCGATCCGGAGCATCGCCCTGCTGCGGGATCCGGAGCGGAAGAACGTGACGCCCGACGAGATTCACGTGGTGATGACCGACGCCCAGGGAACGTTCTCGGACATCGTCAATCATCTGGGGCCGCAGGCGCTGAGTCTCGAGGAGACCGCCATCTTGAACAACATGCGCGCGACCGCGATGGTGGGGGCGGGCACGCCGATCAAGATCGTGCGTCAGGGGAAGCACCCCAACCTCCGGAATCAGTGATGGCCTGAGACGAGGCCCCCGAGACGGATCAGGCCCGCGCCCGCCAGGGCGAGGGCTCCGTCCTTGGGGATGCGCCCCAGCAGCACCGCCACCGCAAAACGCTCCGGCCGGACCCCGACCATGCCCGCGATGAAGCAGATCGCGTCCGATGGACTGAACGGGAGGAGAAAGATCGGGACGAGCGCGAGCCAGCGCTTGCCGCCGACCAGCTCCTGGGCCCTGGCGACGGCTTCGCGTCCGAGCCAGCGACGGAGCAGCGGCATCCCCGCCCGGCTCCCGATCAAGAACGCGGCCGCCGAGCCCAGCAAGGTTCCCACGCACGCGATCGTCACCCCGATTACCGGCCCGTAGAGCGCGCCCGCCAGAATCGGCATGAACACGCCCGGAATCGGCGCGATCAGGATCTGAGCGATCTGGAGGCAGAGCAGGATCAAGGGCCCCCAGGCTCCCCCGCCCCGGATGAGCCCTTCCAGGCGCGAGCGCGTGAAATGGGGGGCCGCCAGAATGCCGATCGCCACGAGCAAAGCGACGATTCCGACGATGAGCGCGACGTGGGCCCAGTGGAATCGGCGCGGCGACGATTCGCGAGACATGGCGGCAGACTGTACGCTCGCGTGCAGAGAGCCGGAAGGTTATTCTCTCCTCATGAACGACACATTCGGCGCACGCTCGACCCTCGGCGTCGGCGATCGGCGCTACACGATGTTCCGACTCGACGCCCTCTCCAAGGCGGGCCTTCCGGTCGAGAGGCTTCCCTACTCGATGCGGATCCTGCTCGAGAACCTGCTCCGCTCCATGGATGGACGCATCGTGACCGCCGAAGACGTCGAGGCGGTGGCCCGATGGGAGCCGACCGCGACACCGAGCCGGGAGATCGCGTTCACTCCGAGCCGCGTCCTCCTGCAAGATTTCACCGGCGTGCCGGCCGTGGTGGACCTGGCGGCGATGCGGGACGCCATGGCCGACCTTGGCGGGGACGCCAAGCGCATCAACCCCCTGCAGCCCGCGGAGCTCGTCATCGATCATTCGGTCCAGGTGGACGAGTACGGCTCGCGCGCCGCGCTCCTCATCAACGCGAAGAAGGAGTTCGAGCGGAACCGCGAGCGGTACCTCTTCCTCCGCTGGGGCCAGCGCGCGTTCCAGAACTTCCGCGTCGTGCCGCCCGCCACGGGCATCGTGCACCAGGTGAACCTCGAATACCTCGCGCGCGTGGTCTTCGCCGGTGGCGGGGATCCTCCGCTGGCCTATCCGGACACGCTCATCGGCACCGATTCCCACACGACGATGATCAACGGTCTGGGCGTCCTGGGATGGGGCGTCGGGGGAATCGAGGCCGAGGCGGCGATGCTCGGTCAGCCGGTCTCGATGCTCGTGCCCCAGGTCGTCGGGTTCCGCCTGACGGGATCGCTGCCAGAGGGATCCACCGCCACGGACCTCGTGCTCACCGTGACGGAGATGCTCCGCAAGAAAGGCGTCGTGGGACGCTTCGTGGAGTTCTTCGGGCCGGGGCTCGCCACGCTTCCGGTGGCGGACCGCGCCACGATCGCGAACATGTCGCCCGAATACGGCGCCACGTGCGGGATGTTCCCCATCGACCAGGAGACCTTGCGCTACCTGGAATTCACCGGACGCCCCGCCGAGCAGCTGCGCCTCATCGAGGCGTACGCGAAGGAGCAGGGTCTCTTCCATGGACCCGGCACTCCCGACGCCGACTACTCGGACCTGCTCGGGCTGGACCTCGGCACCGTGGAGCCAAGCCTCGCCGGCCCGCGCCGTCCCCAAGATCGCGTCCGCCTGCACGACGTGAAGAAGAACTTCGCGGAAGCCCTCCCCACCATGCGCGTCGCGAAGGCTGCGCCCGCCTCGGCCGCCCGCCCGCTCGAGCGGTGGGAGGGTGAGGGAGGCGACGGCGCGATTGCGCACGCGACCGTGACCCTTCCCCACGTGACGATGGGGGGCGAGACCTTTCCGCTCCAGGACGGCGCGGTGGTGATCGCGGCGATCACGAGCTGCACCAACACCTCGAATCCCTCGGTCATGGTCGGCGCGGGTCTGCTGGCGAAGCGGGCCGTGGAGCGCGGGCTCAAGACCAAGCCGTGGGTGAAGACCAGCCTCGCCCCCGGCTCGAAGGCCGTGACCGAATACCTCGCGCGCGCCGGGCTCACGCCGCATCTCGAGGCGCTGGGATTCCACACGGTCGGCTACGGCTGCACCACCTGCATCGGGAACAGTGGACCGCTTCCGGCCCCGATCTCCAAGGCGATCGAGGACGAGGACCTGGTGGTGGCGTCGGTGCTGAGCGGGAACCGGAACTTCGAGGGGCGAATCCATCCCGAGGTGCGCGCGAACTATCTCGCCTCTCCGCCGCTGGTCGTCGCGTACGCGCTCGCGGGACGCATGGACGTGGACGTCACGACGGAGCCGCTTGGCACGGGCCAGGACGGGAAGCCGGTCTACCTGCGCGATCTCTGGCCCAGCCGCATGGAGATCGAGCGGACGATCCGGGAATCGGTGAAGTCCGAGACCTACCGCGAGACCTATCGGGACGTCTACACCGGGGATGACACGTGGCGGAACCTCCCGGTGCCCGAGGGAGACCGGTACGCCTGGGAACCTTCCTCGACCTACGTCAAGCGGCCCCCGTACTTCGACGACATGCCCGCCACGCCGCCGCCGGTCCAGGACGTGCGCGGCGCGCGCGTGCTGGCCCTTCTCGGGGACAGCGTGACGACCGACCACATCTCCCCCGCCGGCTCGATCAAGAAGGACAGCCCCGCCGGCCGGTACCTCATCGAGAAGGGCGTCCAGCCGCTCGACTTCAATTCCTACGGCTCGCGGCGCGGCAACCACGAGGTGATGGTCCGCGGCACGTTCGCGAACGTCCGCATCCGGAACAAGATGGTGCCCGGCGTCGAGGGAGGCTTCACGCGGCACGTGCCCTCCGGGGAACAGCTCTCCATCTACGACGCGGCGATGCGCTACGAGAAGGAGGGCGTTCCGACGATCGTCGTGGCCGGGAAGGAATACGGCTCCGGCTCCTCGCGCGACTGGGCGGCCAAGGGGCCCAAGCTCCTCGGCGTGCGCGCGGTCCTGGCGGAGAGCTTCGAGCGGATCCATCGAAGCAATCTCATCGGGATGGGCATCCTCCCGCTGCAGTTCCAGGCGGGAGAGAACGCGGAGAGCCTGGGCCTCACCGGGAACGAGACGTTCGACATCGAGGGCGTCGCCCGGGCCGCGCGGCCGGAGAAGGATCGCGCGACCGAAGTCACGGTGCGGGCCGACGGCAAGAGCTTCCGCGCCGTCGTGCGCCTCGACACCCCTCAGGAAGCCCGCTACTACGAGAACGGCGGCATCCTCACCTTCGTGCTGCGCCGCCTGCTGCACGGCGGCCCGGGGTGAGACACGCCCGTTGAGCGAGCCCATCGACTTCGTCTCCCATCCCGGCGCCGCCCTGCTCCGCCTCCTGGTCGCGGGGCTCCTGGGCGGGCTGATCGGGATGGAGCGCGAGCGCGCCGCCCACGAGAGCGGCGAGGAGATGTTCGCGGGCGTCCGGACCTTCCCGATCATCGCGCTCGTGGGCGCGAGCCTCACCGTGGTGACCGGCGGGATGGGCGCCGCGGTCGTGGCCGGGTTCCTGGCGGTCGCCGCTCTGGCCGTCATCGCCTACTGGCGCACCAGCTCGAGCGAGCACCTCGGCAGCACCACCGAGACCGCGGCCCTGGCCACCTACTGGATCGGGGCGATCGCCGGGGCCGGCGCGCTCCTCCTCGCCGCGGTCATCGGAATCACGATCGCGATCCTGCTCGCCGCGAAGGAGAGGCTCGAGGCCTTCCCCCAGGCGATGAGCCGCGAGGAGCTGCGCGCGACCCTGACCCTCGCGGTGCTCGCGGCCGTGATCCTGCCGCTGCTCCCGGATGCCGAGTACGGACCGTGGGGCGTGTGGAATCCGCGCAAGCTCTGGCTGGTGGTCGTCCTGGTCTGCGCGCTTTCCTTCGCGGCCTTCCTCGCGGTCCGCTTCTGGGGGCAGCGGAAGGGTGTCTATCTGACCGGGATCTTCGGCGGGCTGGCCTCGAGCACCGCGGTCACGGTTTCCCTGGCCTCGCAATCGCGTTCCGCCGCGGGCGGCGGCGCCGCCCTTGCCGTCGGAGCGGGCCTCGCCTCCACGGTGATGCTGGTCCGCGTCGCGGCTCTCGCGGCCATCGCGGGGCCGCGGGTCCTGCCCCGGCTCGCGCCGTTCCTCGGAGCCGCGATCCTCGGCGCCATGGTCGCGGTCGTGGTGCTCGCCCGAAAGGCCTGGACCGCGAAAGCAAAGGAGACCGGCCTCCAGAATCCCTTCCAGCTTCGGGAAGCGATCCGATTCGGAGTGGTGTTCGCGCTCGTCCTCGTCGCCGTGGAGGCGGCGCGGCGATACCTCGGCGGCTGGGGTATCGCGGCGGCGTCCGTCCTCGCCGGCCTCGTGGACGTGGACGCCATCACCCTGAGCCTCTCGGGCTTGAGCGCGCGGGGCATGCCCGTGGAGACGGCCGCGGGAGGGATCGCGGTCGCGGTGCTCGCCAATACCGCGGCCAAGGCGGGCTACGCGGCCTGGAGAGGGTCCCCCGAATACCGGAAGGGCGTGGCGATCATCCTCGGAGCTTCCTTCGTGGCGGGGCTCGTGACCCTTCTCCTGCTCGGAATCAATCCCGGCCAAGCCCCTACGCCCTGAGGGCGTTCCGAAGCGCCCGCTCCAGATCCTCGAACGCGAACCGGTACCCGAGCGAGGTGAGCCGCTTGGGCGAGACGCAGGCGCTCGAGAGGAGCGCGTCGTCGGCCATCTCCCCGAAGACGAGGCGGAGCGCCGGAGCCGGCGCGGGCAGGAGCGCGGGCCGCCCGAGGACCCGGCCGAGCGTGCGCGCGAAATCCCGGCTCCGCGCGGGAGCGGGCGCCACGACGTTGATGGGGGGGGTCGCGTCCTCACGCTCGAGCGCCATCTCGACGACCTGGACGAGATCCAGGAGCGTGACCCAGCTCAGCCACTGCCGCCCGTTTCCGAGCGGGCCCCCCAGCCCGAGTCTGAAGATCGGAAGGATCCGTCGCAGCATCCCCCCGCCGGAATCCAGGACCACACCGAAGCGCGTCACGATGACACGCGTACCCGCCGCCCGAGCTTCCAGCGCCGCCTCTTCCCAGTCGCGGCAGAGGTCCGCCAGGAACCCCGTCCCAGGCGCGCTCTCCTCGGTGAGCACCTCCTCGCCGCGATTCCCGTAGATCCCGACCGCCGACGCGCTCACGAGAACGCGTGGCTTGGGCTCCCGCTCCCTCAGCCGGCCGACGAGATACCGCGTCGCGTCCACCCGGCTCGTGACGAGCGCTCGCTTCCGCGCCGCGGTCCAACGGCCCTCCGCGAGGTCCTGGCCCGCGAGGTTCACGACTCCGTCCGCCCCCTGGAGCGCGTTCGCGTCGAATTCGTCGCGGGTGGGATCCCAGTGGTAGATGGGAGGCGTGGCGCGGGGCGCCGAAGGGCGCCTGCTCAGGAGCGAGACCTTGTGGCCGCGCTGGAGGAGGCGGCGGGCCAGGGCGGAGCCGAGGAATCCGGTGCCACCGACGATGAGAACGTTCATCGCGCGGCGATTACAGGGATGGCGACATGGCTACGTCGCGGTTGGAACCGGATCCTGGATCGCGAGTGTGCTCGCAACAGGAAGCGGCGACGTGAGGCCCTCATGAATCTCCTGCAGCGAGCACACGGTCACGGTGTGCTTCCGGAGCGCGCGGATGGCCTGGACGGTGGCGGCCGCGGCGGTCAGCGTGGTCACGCAGAGGACGCCATGGAGGATCGCGTTGGTGCGGATGGGGCCGTCGTCGTAGAAGGACTCCCTTCCCAGCGGGGTGTTGATGATGAGGTGGATCCCGCCGCTCTTGATCCGGTCCACCACGTTGGGTCTTCCCTCGTTCACCTTGAAGACCCGCTCCGCCGGAACGCCCTGCGCGTTCAGGAAGTCCGCGGTGCCCGACGTCGCGAGGATCTTGAATCCGGTCTCGTGGAGGGCGCGCGCGTGCGGCAGGACGCCTCCCTTGTCGATGTCGTTCACGCTGATGAAGACCGTTCCCTCGGTCGGCACCAGGTTTCCCGCCGCGGCCTGCGCCTTGGCGAACGCGATCCCGAAATCCTCGGAGATGCCCATCACCTCGCCCGTGGATTTCATCTCCGGCCCGAGGAGGATGTCGCTTCCCGGGAATTTCAGGAATGGGAAGACGGGCGTCTTGATGAAGAACCGGCTCACCGTGAGATCTTCGACCACACCCTGCTCCTGGAGCGAGCGCCCCGCCATGATCCGCGAGGCGACCTTGGCCAGCGGCACGCCCGTCGCCTTGCTCACGAAGGGGACGGTGCGCGAGGCGCGCGGGTTCACTTCGAGGACGTGGACGATCCCGTTCCGGACCGCGAACTGGACGTTCATCAGTCCCCGCACTCCCAGCGCGAGGCCCAGACGGCGCGTCATGTCGCGGATCGTCACGAGGTGGCGCTCGTAGATCTTGTACGTGGGCAGGACCGCGGAGGAATCCCCGCTGTGGATCCCCGCCTCCTCGATGTGCTCCAGGATGCCGCCGATCACCACGCGCTCGCCGTCCGCCAGGGCGTCCACGTCGACCTCGAAGGCGTCCTCGAGGAAGCGGTCGATCAGAACCGGATGCTCGGGCGAGGCGCTCACCGCCTCCCGGACGTAGCCCTCGAGGTGGGACTCGTCGTAGACGATCGCCATCGCGCGGCCGCCGAGCACGTAGGAGGGGCGGACCAGGACGGGGTAACCGATCCGTGCCGCCACCGCCTTCGCTTCCTCGAGCGACGTCGCCGTGCCGCTCTCCGGCTGCGGAATCTCCAGGCTGGAGAGAAGGGCGCTGAACCGCCGGCGATCCTCGGCCAGATCGATCGCGTCCGGGCTCGTGCCCAGGATGCGCACCCCGGCGCGATGGAGCGGCAGCGCGAGCTTGAGCGGCGTCTGACCCCCGAATTGGATGACGACGCCTTCCGGGCGCTCGAGCTCCACGACGTTCATCACGTCCTCGAAGGTGAGCGGCTCGAAGTAGAGGCGGTCCGAGGTGTCGTAGTCGGTCGAGACGGTCTCGGGGTTGCAGTTCACCATGATCGTCTCGTACCCCTCCTCCTGGAAGGCGAAGGAGCCGTGGCAGCAGCAGTAGTCGAACTCGATCCCCTGCCCGATCCGGTTCGGACCGGAGCCCAGGATCATGACCTTGCGCCGCGTGGTCGGATCCGCCTCCGACTCGTCTTCATAGGTGGAGTAGAGGTAGGGCGTGTGCGATTCGAACTCCCCCGCGCAGGTATCGACGCGCTTGTAGACCGGGAGGATCCCCGCCTTCCGACGCCGTGCCCGGATCGCGGCGGCGCTCTCGCCGGTCAGGGCTCCAAGCCTCGAATCGGAGAAGCCCATGCGCTTGGCCTCGCGCAAGGTCTCGTCGTCGATCCCCGGACCCAGCGAGCGCTCCATCTCCACCAATTGTCGTATCTGGTCCAGGAACCAGGGATCGATGCCGGTCATCTGGTGGACCTTGGCCTCGGACCAGCCCAGATCCAGGGCGCGCTTCACGTAGAAGATCCGGTCGGGATCGGCGGTCAGGAGCTTCTCGTGGATGCGGGCGTCGTCGAGGTCGTCGCGCGAGAATCCGCTCGCGCCGATCTCGAGCCCGCGAAGACCTTTCTGGAGCGCTTCCTTGAACGTGCGCCCGATCGCCATGACCTCGCCCACGGATTTCATCTGCGTGCCCAGGCTGGGATTCGCGTCGCGGAACTTCTCGAAGGCCCAGCGCGGGATCTTCACGACCACGTAGTCGATGGCGGGCTCGAACGAGGCGGGCGTCACGCGCGTGATGTCGTTCCGGATCTCGTCGAGCGCGTATCCGACGGCCAGGAGCGCCGCGATCTTCGCGATCGGGAATCCGGTCGCCTTGCTCGCGAGCGCCGAGGAGCGTGAGACGCGCGGGTTCATCTCGATGACCACCATCCGTCCCGTCTTCGGATCCACCGCGAACTGGATGTTGGAGCCCCCGGTCTCCACGCCGACCTCGCGGATCACCCGCCGCGCCGCGTTCCGCATCGCCTGGTACTCGCGGTCGGTCAGGGTCTGCGCCGGGGCCACCGTCACCGAATCCCCGGTGTGGATGCCCATGGGGTCGAAGTTCTCGATGGAGCAGATCACGACGAAGTTGTCCGCGTGGTCGCGCATCACCTCGAGCTCGTACTCCTTCCACCCCAGCACCGACTCCTCGACCAGGATCTCGTGCACCGGCGAGAGGTCGAGGCCCCGGGCCACGATCTCCTCGAACTCGTCCTTGTTGTAGGCGATGCCGCCGCCGCTCCCGCCGAGGGTGAACGAGGGGCGGATGACGGCCGGGAGGCCCGTCAGCTCGAGCACCCGTGACGCCTCCTCCAGGGTCCTCGCAAATCCGCTCCGGGGAAGGTCCAGGCCGATCCGGCTCATGGCTTCCTTGAAGAGCCGCCGGTCCTCGCCGACCTCCACGGCCTTCCGGCTCGCGCCGATGAGTCGGATCCCGAGCCGGTCCAGGACGCCGCGCCGCGAGAGGTCCACGGCGATGTTGAGCGCGGTCTGCCCTCCCACCGTCGGGAGCACGGCGTCGGGTTGTTCCCGGACCAGGATCTTCTCCACGTAGTCGGGGGTCAAAGGCTCGATGTACGTGCGGTCCGCGTACTCAGGGTCGGTCATGATCGTCGCGGGGTTGGAGTTCACCAGTGAGACCCGGATGCCCTCACGCCGCAAGGCCTTGACGGCCTGGGTTCCCGAATAATCGAACTCGCACGCCTGGCCGATCACGATCGGCCCCGACCCGATGACGAGGACGGAGCGGATCGATGGATCTCTCGGCATCGGTCAGGTCCCGGCCGGCACCG
>Ga0075433_10002168_pt1 | contig 14870 bp, 9 predicted proteins | sample RhiMethybrSRZTD2_FD_75299 | JGI IMG/M metagenome (GOLD analysis project Ga0075433, IMG submission 75299) | Populus rhizosphere microbial communities from Tennessee, USA - Rhizosphere MetaG P. TD hybrid SRZTD2 | ecosystem: Host-associated > Plants > Roots > Rhizosphere > Soil | place: USA... | reverse complement strand
ATGCCGTCGCGCAAGAGAACTACTTTTTCTGCTGAAGGGAGCGACATGCGTTGTTGTGGACGCAGCTGTACACACTCGCCGTGTGTACAAATCGCTTCGATATAGCGCGACATCTCCTTTTGATTTGGCGGAAGATTCGCAACACATTGCCGTAGTGGCGTTGATCGAGAACCGTGGATATCCATACTCTGCGGGAGGTTCATGCGCGAGTCCTTATCACCCCATGAGCCTTCATCCCCCCGCGAACGCTAGCAGTCTTCAACGCTGAAGGTGCTGAAGGACAGGAGTTAGGCCGAGAGAGGGGCTGAAATTGGGACTTTGCCGATGGTTGCTAATCCAGATGGATTAGGCTGAAAGAGGGGCGTCGAAATCCATATGCCGTACGCTTGGGGCTGTTGTTTAATCCGAACAGTTGGTCTTGAGGCGATACGTTGCCCATACATGCCGGCCGTCGGTCTGACCATGAGCGCTTTTGACTCCGTTCGTTGCCTTCCACTGCGAGACGTCGACAGCATCGCGCGGGCGAGTTCACGTTCGGACTTGTTCAACTGGCCCCGGGTGATAAGAAAGGAAAAGCACGACAACTGACGACGGCGTTGGAAACCTGAACGATGGTTCAATTCACCTGACGCCCTGAGGATGTTCTTGGAATTGAGCAAAGATGACGAAGCAAGCCGTGCAGACCGTGGTCTTTGATGTGTCGAGTCATGGCTTGGGTCATCTGGGCCAGATCGCACCCGTGGTTCAGACGCTCAGGGCGCTTTTTCCAGCAGCTCGCCTCGTGGTGAGAACCGCTCATCCCAATCACATAGTGCACGACTTCATGGGATTTTCCGTCGAGCTTGATGCGCCACCGCCGGAGGCAGTGCTCGTCTCGCAAGATCCAAGCCTTATCGACACCGCCGCAAGCGCTGCCGCGTATCACGAGTTGCATCGCGGATGGGAAGAACATCTCGACCGGGAGACGGCCCGCCTTGCGGCTGTCTCGCCGGCAGTGCTCGTAGCGGATGTTCCCTATCTCTCGCTTGCGGCCGCAGAGCGGCTCGGAATTCCAAGTCTTGCGTTTTGTTCGCTTAATTGGCTCGATATCTATCGAGCCTGTTGCGGTCCTACGCACGACGACTTGATCATACGAACTATCGAAAAAGCATATCAATCGGCCAAATTCTTCCTGCAACCTCGACCGCATATGCCCATGCTTGGTCTTTGCAATCGCCGACCGATCGGGCCGGTCGCGCGCATCGGCCGGCGACGCGAGCAGGAGCTGAGAAGCCAACTGGGCATCGCGCGAAATGAACGCGTAGTTTTGTTTACGCTTGGTGGCATTTCCTCCAAACGACGTGCTCGATTGCCAAACATCGTCGGGGTTCATTGGCTGGTGGGATCGTATCAGCCGAGACTGGCTGACCGTGCGACCAATGCAAATCAGGTCGACATGAGCTTCATCGACCTGCTTGCGTCGTGCGACGCTGTAGTGACAAAGGTGGGCTACAGCACGTTCGTCGAGGCCGCATGCAACGGCGTCGGTTTGGTCGCCGCAAACCGGCCGGATTGGCCTGAATCGGCTGTCCTGATCGATTGGGTGACACGGAATGCCAGCTTTGCCTTGGTGCAGGAGGGAGTGGAGGATGCGCGGGGATTGAGGCCAGCCCTGGCGGCTGTGCTAGATGCTCCACGCAAAGCTCCAGTAGCTCCGTCCGGGGTTCGTGAAGCGGTCGATATCATAGCAGATGTCGCTGGTCTGCGTCGGCCTGCCACCCAATCGTGATCCGCGAAAGCCGCCGAACTGGCGATGAGCTATTCAAAGCTCGCCGGGCATCGATCAGTGTCTGGCGGCAATTGACCGATGCGCGGACAGTTTCCCGGTTGTGCGGCGATCACCCCCGTCCTCAACCCGATTCCGACTTGCGCCTGGATATTTGTCTTGCCCAAGAGGTGCAACACATCACTCCCCCCTAACCTGCCGAAAATCCGAGACCGTTTGCTCCGATTGCGGCATGGCAGCAGCTGAGTTGATGACGATCTTTAGAACATCGCCGGGCAGCAATGAGGAAACGTCCCCCGCCTGTAAAGTCTTGGTACCATCTTTTGACTGACGCACAATCTCGTAAGTCAGTGCTTGTGGCACATGGCCATTGGAGTTGGAGAGAATCGTTGTCAGCGTCCCGGCTGAGGTCATCGCCTGTTGGGCAGCAGCAATCTCTTGGTCGACTGTCGCGATCTCCTTCGTAAGGTTTGCCGTGTTTTCCGACCTTAGCCGCGCCCTGCCTTCCTCAACCTGAGCCAACCGAGTTTCCGCCTGTAAGACCGCCACCAGATAGTCCTGGCGATGCGCCTCGATATCAGACAGCTCCGTACGGAGCATCACGAGACTGTAGTTAGTTACTACGCCTTTTTCCTTAAGCTTTTGCATGCCATTCAGGCGCTCGATCCTCATTTCTTTCTGGATATCAGCCTGGTCGATCTTGCGCCTTAGTGCTTCGACCTCATCCCGCGCGGCCGCGACCTTTGCCGCGATCTCGTTCTCCTGGTGCTGACGCTTGGCCTGCTCGGCCCGCAACACAGCGCTTTCCGATGCCAAAAAGGTGCGAGCGTCTTGTTCGCCGGCCAAGTTGGTGAGTTGAACGGGCATCGGCAGGGAAGAAACGCCGTCACGCTGCGCCTCGAGTCGGGCGCGGCGGGCAAGCAGCCGCTTGACTTGGTCGGCCTTGGTTCGTAGCCGCTCCATTTCCCGAACGCCCTCGATCACGCCGTACAGGTTTTCCTGGCCGCGACCGAGACCACCGGCAAGCGCAATCGCATGGAGCACCATCATGCCGGGCACATACTTGTAGGAGCCAGGGTTTTTCACCGGTCCCACGACATAAATTGGGGACCGGTCGGTGATTGTGACACTGACGCTCGCGGTCCGCCCTATCGTACCCGTGAAAGACATGGCCAAGTCGGCCTGAAGGTCATCGAGAGCCCGTCCTTCGACCTGGAACCGCCCGAGGAGCGGGATTGAAATCGCGCCATCCTGCTCGACAACGTATTCTCCGCTAAGATCCATACGCTGATAGAACGTTCGCAACGTGCCTTGCGGCTCAGAACCATCACGTGCACCCCGCTTCATGTCTCCCACATCGATCGTTTCGTAAAACGAGATCTTGAGCCTATCGCCGATGCCGAGCGGTGCCTTTACCGACGATCGAGCGAGCTCATCGGTCGCAGGTTGCTGGGCGGTCAAATCCCGGCCGCAGGCGACATCGCCAGTGAACACGACCGTGATGGCTACGAGTGCCATCACAAAACTATTTGTTATGGTGCGCATCGAGTCGCTCCATTCTTACAATGGCTTCAAGTGGCGCGAACTTTGATCGGAAAGAGATCTCCGTATTTGCGATCGAACAGCGCTCGCCGAACGAAATTGCAGCGCGCGGTGAGCGTCAACCGAGCAACTCAAATGAATGCATCGAATCGCCAACCGGCAGCGCTCGAACCAAGCGCCATTGTTGAACCTACAACAACAGCAAGCGTGGTAACGCTGGGTGGAGTTTAGTTACTCACTTTAGTAAGGCCAGTGCAAAAGTCTGATCTGCATCAGGCTCAATGGTAACACGCGCTTAAGAGAACACAGCAAGCTGACGTTATCGTATTTTGACCGGCGAGCAGGTTATTTGCGCCTCATTGAATTCCAGATCGAGTCATGCATTCTCACCTGGCCCAATTTCAGTGCTTCGTCAGCAAACAATGGCAGCAATTCTGCCGGCAGACGTCCGTCGTTCCAGAGCGCCGCGAGCCTATTGAACAGGTCTCCATCCGTTTCGACGCGTCGCAGCAGCGCGAGCCACGTCGCGCTCTGCTCGGGCGAGAGCCGGGCCGGGTCGGCTCGATTCAGAAACCAACGCGCCGTTTCGCGATTGCCCTCGAACAGTGAAAGCTCCGCTGCAAACAATGGCCTTGTAAGCAACGCTTCATTCGACAGCAGGGGCCGGATTGAAACCAAAGCAGCCTTGCCGAATGCATTCGCCAATTCTTCGGCCAGTTGCGCTTGCGTAGCCGGCTGTACACCGCTGCGCATCAACTGCGCCAATTTCAAAAGCGGGCCCTGGGCGTCGCCCATCAGCGCTGATGCATAGACAAACGCGCGCAATTGCTGTCCGGTTGGATTGCTCGTTCGATCGGCCCATTGAGCAAGCATTTGGCGCCCGAGCTCCTGGCGTCCATTGCGCGCAAGCAGGCCAGCCATCTCGAAGATGTGTTCCGGCATCATCTCCGCATATTTGAGCGCCAACTCGGACGCTGGCGCAGCAAGTCCGGACTGTGCCATCCTGAGGATCAGCTTTCCGGCAAGGTAGGGGCTGCGCCACGTCGTCATCCAAACCTGCGCGCGCCGATAAGCCAGATCGATTTCGTTGCTTTGGATCAGAACGTCCAACAGTAGAAGTCGTTCGGTGCTCGCATTAGGTGGAGCTGTCTGGTCCGCCAATTCCAGCCATTGCCGAGCCTCGCGCCAGTTAGCCCGTTCGGCCAGAATCGCGCCCAATCTTTCAAGTTGGGAAGGCTCCAGCATCGCACTGGCGGCATAGGCGCGCAGCGTTGCCAGTTCGTCTTCGACACGGCCGTGCAAACGATAGAGTTCGATGAGCCGAGTGATCCGGCTGGGCGAGGGGTGCAACGCGACCACGCGCGCCAGTGCATCGAGATAGCGATCAATTGATCCGCTCTGCAGCAAGAGCTCGGCCTGTCTCTCGCGCGCCGCCAGATCGTCGGGACGGACCGCCAAGTAAGCATCGAACGCGTCGACGGCACGATGATACTCGCCAAGCGCCGCATAAGAGCGGCCAAGCGCGGCCAGCAGATCTGGATCGCTGACGCCTTTAGTCAACTGACGCTCAAGGAGCGCAATCACCTCCTTGTGCCGACCTTCGTCCGCAAGCATAGCGACATGCTCCTGACGGCGGGGCAGTAGTGAAACGGCCGCCAGTACCAGCAAGACGATCACCAGCAGAACGAACTGAAGCGCAACTTTCATGTGAATGGCCCATCACTCTGGCTTGCGCAATCGATAGCGCGTCCGGAAGCTCGCAGAGCGCCGATCTATGCCGCGCCCGACAAGCTCGGCCCAGATACGCCCATTCCCGTCCGCTGCCCGTGCCTCACCTGACGTATGTGTCAGTTTCGTAAAATGAACGATGCATCCGCACAAATTCGACGGTTCGCCGTAAGCCATCGTCGAGCGAAATCTTCGGTGACCAGCCCATCTTGTCGCGAGCCCGCGTGTTGTCCGAGACGAGCGTCATGACTTCGCTGAGCCCTGGACGGAACCGCTGCTCCTCTTGGACAATAGGCTTTTCGAGGGTCATGAGATCAAGGATACGCATGGCGAACCAGCCGACTGAATAGGTCTTTCCAGTACCGAGATTGATGGTCATCCCCTCGATGCCAGGGGTGGTTGCGGCAGCCATGAAGCCGGCGACGGTGTCACTCACGAAAGTCATATCCCGCTGGGGAGTGAGAGAGCCGAGCCGGATTTCATCGCGCTCAAGCGCCTGCGAGACAATAGTTGGAATGAACGCACGCGCGCTCTGGCGCGGACCAAACGTGTTAAACGGGCGTAGGGTCGTCACAGGGGTACCGAATGAGCGGTAGTAGCTCTCCGCCAGCTTGTCAGCTGCGATTTTCGAAGCTGAGTATGGCGATTGTCCCTGCAATGGATGGTTTTCGTCGATGGGCGTCGTAACCGCCGTGCCATATACCTCGGACGTGCTCGTGTGCACCACCCGGGCGACATCGTATCGCCGGGCGGCCTCGAGCACATTCAGCGTGCCTTCAATATTGGTGTGCACGTAGCTGCGGGGAGCCTCGTAGGAGTATGGAATTGCAATCAGTGCTGCCAGATGAAGAACGATATCTTGACCCTTTATGGTCCGATATACGAAATCGCTGTCTTCAACATTTCCACTGACCACCCGCACTGTCTTGCGCGATTCGGCATCCATAAAGGCGAGATTTCCGATCAGCGATCCGGAATTGTATCGAACTATGGCGGTCGTTTCCGCTCCGGCGGCAACGAGCGCCTCGACGAGGTGACTGCCGATGAAGCCTCCGGCTCCGGTCACCACCACCTTTTTGCCGATCCAGGTCAAGCAGCTGACTCCCGTTGGCTTTGCGAGTATCCGCGGCAGAAAATCTTGCTGACGCAGAAGGCAACGCAGGGGATTGGCGGAAATTGCGAACGGAAAGCAAATGCACGTGCAGCTCGCGCCATGACCGCCATGTCTGCGCGTGCACGGCCAGCAGTCGCCAAAGACTGCCGGAAGGTCACACCGCGTCTAGCTCTGTGCATCATCGCGGAGTCCTTCACAGCGAAGCGTTGTTGGTGACGAACGCGTGATAGTGAAGCCATGGCAGCTCTCTGACGACTAGGCCGAACCCTACCAGCAAGCTCACTGTGGAAGCGATCATATTTCCATACCCATAGAGATCTGGACCAAATGACAGAAGCGCCACGGTAAGGATGCCATTGAGCACGAGATAGGTGAGCACGATCAGCAAGGCCGGCCGGCGCAGATCGAGGTACAGCAAAAAAATAAAGCAGAACATCGCGCTTGTATAGAACACCATGGCACACAAGGACACGCGCAATATGCTCATATAGCCTGGCCGAAGGCCAAGCTCGGACATGAACACGAACGAGAGCATGATCATCATCCCAGCGACGACTACAAGCGCGGCGAACAGGCCAACCAGGCTCGAAAGCACGCAAGTTCCTATATTTTTGATTATCCCGTTTAGCTCGCGCAGGCTCGCCCGCTGTTGCATCCTTGCATGGAATGTCTGGATCAGAGCGGAGAAGCGGGTCTCTACATGGACGAAAAACACGGCAATGATCGGTATGGAGGACAATTGCGACCAGAAGATCGCGGTATCGTAGCTGGGCATGGTCTGGAGAGCGCCGGCTACGAGCAGGCCGCCGGAGGGAGCCAAATGCCACATTATGACCTTGTCCACCCATAGACCCAAAGCGTAAGCGACGCCGGCGGCTGGCAGCTCCCAGTTCTTGCGCAGGCTGTCCTTCAACGCAGGATCGATGGTGATCCTGGTGCCGAAGCGGCGGACCACTGCGGCAAGCAGGATCAAATTGGTGATCGCGAAACTGCCATTGAACGCAAGCAGAAGAGACACAACGGACGGATCACGGAGCACGCTACCGAGGACGAGCATTGAAAACGCCCCCGTGCCGAAGGCGACGAGCACGGCATTGTAGGCTCGGAAGGCTCCGAGGAACGGAATGAGCAGCCATGAGCAACCGATCATGACTGCATTCTGAATACTCCCAATCTTTTCGGCGGCATCAAGCGTGGATGCATAGAAATAGAACGGCACGACGATCACGAGGCTCAGGAGGCCAAAGACAGAGAGTGAGAGAACAAGCACATAGAAAACGCTTTCATTCCGGCTGCTGTAGAGCTGCTCGGAGACATAGCGACCGCTGACAAAGGCCAGCGGGCTGGTGACGATGAGCGCATACATGGAATTATAGATCACGATCGAACGGAATATTGTCAGGTCGATACAGATCCCATCACACGTTGCGGTGCTGAAGGAGAGAAGGCCGAGGACGGTGAATATCCAAGGACCGGCAACGAGGAGCGCAGCATACAAATAGGCGCCAAACACGCTCGAGAGAGCGCCTTGCCGCGTCATTGCCTCAATGGTGATATTGATGCTGGTCATGGTCCCCGTGATCGATGAAGGGAGCTGGCTGCGCCATAAGCTCGGCGTAAAGCCCCTCGTAAAGGCATTTGACTCGGTCCTTGTGATAGTAGGAAGCCACGCGCTGCCGCATGACCTCCCCCATTTGCGACCGCATGCTGTCATCAAGGAGAATTGTGGCAAGTGCGTCAGCCATGGCCTTCGGATTGCAGGGCTCGACGACGATGCCGCCGTAGCCGGCGACAGGATCCCCGTCGAAGCCCTCGATTATCTCCCGGCAGGATCCAACATCGGTCGACACAATTGGCAACCCGATCGCTGCCGCTTCCAGCATTGCGATCGGCTGCGCCTCACTGATGCTGGAGAGCGCCAACACGTCTGCTGCCAGCAAATATTTTTTCACGTCCGGTACGCGGCCGAGGAATTCTACGGACGAGTCGGCTCCGAGTTGATGGACAAGCTGGCGGCAGCTGGCGGCATATTCGGGATCCTCGTCCTCCGGTCCAATCAGGACTGCGCGCGCACTCGGCACGAGATCCTTGAGCAGAGCGACAGCCATGATGAAGGTGCGGACATCTTTTATTGGCACGATACGCCCGATCATAAGCACGGTCGGTGACCGCCGTGTCGTCTCGTCGCGCTTGATAGGCGCGAATTTGACGGGGTCGATCCCGTTGGGGATGATACGAAGCTTGTCAGACGGTGCGCCGTCGGCACGCTGATAGGCCTGATTGGCGCGGTACTGTGTTGTGATGACATCCGCGATCGCATAGCTGATGTGTGAGAAGGATTGGTAGGCGTTCAACCAGATCGAGCGTAGCTCCACCGGTCTAGCAGTGACGTCAAAGCCCCCGGCGCCGGAATCGAACAGCCAGTCGGCGACTGCAAGGTCGATACGGCGCTCATTGGTATAGATTCCGTGCTCGGTCACGAGCAGGGGCCGCTTCCAGCCTATTTTTGCACGGCTGCCCACCAGACCGGAAAATCCTGTCGCGACCGCATGGAACACACGAGCTTCCGGCAACGGGGTGGACACCACGGCCAATAGGCCGCGCATCAGGAAACGCCAAGACCAGAAGAAGTCGAGCAGAGACCCGTTGGGCAGCAGCCTTTCAAATGCTTGCTCCATCGCTTGCCAGCCGGGCTTGGAGTCAAGCAGTGCCGTCTGGCCGAAGCCAGTGATGCGCAACTGTTCGACGAGCTCTTCAAAGATGGCACTGTCGCCGGTGGTCAGCGCATTTTCCAGAAGGCGAAATATCCGTTTGATCCGATCCGCATCTCTATGCGTCGGAGCCCGCCCACGTGGGCACACATCGAGGAGAACATCAGTGACACCGACAACGTTCGCGGGAAGCACAAAATTTCTGCGATGCGCTTGAGTGGAAAGACTGATGGCAATGACGTGGAAGGTGATCTGTGGAGAAGCTCGCATCAACGCATCGGCCCAGGAAGCCACCCCGCCGACTACATAGGGATAGCCACCTTCGACGATCATGCACACATCAGCATCATCGGTCATATCGATCCCATTGGCCAAAAGCGCAATCATGATTTCCAAGCTGCCAGCTGACGGCGCGCTCTCTCAAGGCAGCTGCGTGCTTCTTGATCGACCGGATCAATTTCGACCGCGCGCACAAGATCCCCGATGGCAAATTCGATTTCTGCACGGGCCCGCCGCGCTTCGAGCAGGCCGCTCTCGGCATAGGCAAGTCGGGCATCGGCAATGTTTCGCCAACATTGTGCAAGGTTCGGCGTCGCATCGGTTGCGGCTTGGCAATCGCCAACTTTACGGCCGAATGTGGCATGCAGTTTGGACGCTACGGTGGCTGCCAGCACGCGAACCGATGTGTCAGGATCCTTCAGCGCTCGCTTCAGCACCAAGCCCAATTCGGCATCATATCTCCTGTACAAGACCCCCAATGCCTCGAGCTTCTCAGACCGCGAACCCTCGGCGATCACGTCCATCAACGGACGGATGTGATCCGCGCCCTCGAGACGAACGCGGTGATCCAGCAAGGCGAGGTGCATATGCTCGGCGCGCTTGCTCTGATGGCCATCGGTCCTCAGGTTTTCAACGTCATTGCCCAACATAGCCACCGAGCGAATTGGTGTCGGCCGGAACGAGAGAGCAGCCGCAACGAATACGCCAAACGGCCCGGCGAAAGCGGTCCAGGCGATGATCTGTAGGGCCGCGGAGTCTGGGCTGTCGAGCTCGGCCGCGATCGAGCCCCGAAACAGCCACGCCGCCAAAACCAAGCAGCCGGCGAAATGGATTCCGAGATAGACGTCGAGTTCGGTACGTCCGCTGAGTAGTGCGATCAACAAAGCGATTTGCCACGCAAACAGCGCAACGACGAAACCCAGCAGGCGGCTTACCAGCCCGGAAAGGCAACCGAGGCCCCGCATGCGCGGGACGCCAGCGCCGCGAGCGGTGAGCATTTGCGTGCCGGAGGTAAGCGTCATGGCCGGCTTCATCGGCACCGCCGCGAAGGTTGATCGGGACATGCAGACAGGATCGATGCAAAGGCGCGACTCAGTTCGTCGGCCCGGCGACGGAACTCCCGCTCGTCTTGCGCCGGACGCAGGGTTTGACAAACGATCGCTGCCAGCGGCTCGGTGCTGACGTCGGAGGGCGGGATGAGAAAGACATGCGGGATGAGAAAGACATGGCGTCCGGTGCCAGGATGACCAGTTCCAGGCTTCGCCATCGCCCCACATCGTGCGTTCTCGTTCACCATGGTATCGATTGTCGTGGGATGGAGCGGCTCGATCGATCTTGTGGAACGGATAGAGTCATCCTCGACCGCGAACACCGGCACGTAGCCGTCGGAGTCCTTCATGTAGATTGTAAATGTGGTCGCACCGGCGCCAACGCGGAACAGGTCACCAAAGCTCGCTGCAGCAGCCCACCGATTGCTTAGGTCTATATTGGAAAAACTCCGCGACAAGGCCGCCACGCTACACGTATCGACGGCGTTGCGCCGTTCAAGAGCAGCGATTTCGGCCGTGGCACGCTCGAGCCCGTCGGCAAGGCCGCTCGCGCATCGGCGGCTCGCTGCCAGGTCTTCCGCAAGTTCCGCAGTTTGATAGATATACAGGCTCCGCAGCCCGCCGAGGACGAGCGCCGTTGCCAGCCAAGCGGTGGGTTGGACGGCAGCCATCCCGGCATAGGCGTAGAAATCCTGTGCTGCCGACTGTGGTGAAAGTTCAAACAGATAAACTACGGAGGCGGCAGCGGTGGCGATCATGCCGCCGGTCACCCCGTAGTGGCTGGAGGCTAGCAGGACGGCAAGCCAATAAGGATGTGGCATGCCCGGGATCTGGATGACACCAGAGAACCAGTGCCGCAAGGCTGCCATCAGGGCGAGCAACACCAGGGTTTCCAGTATGAGCATTCGCCAGCTGGAGAGAGAAAGTATTGCCAGCAGCCCTGGCTCTGTACGCGCTACGCGACGATCGCTGACCCCGTAGCCCGCGCTCTTGTCGCAATCTCGCGGAATTGCCGGGAACACAAATCTACCCTCGATCGAGGTGGTCGACATGATTCATTTCTCGCCAGCGAACAGCCGGCGACTATCCTACTTTTTCAGGTACACACTATCTTTTTCGGCGCAAGACGCAGGCGTGCTGCATGCAGGCACGCTCGCCCATTTTTCCTAATCGTTGATTGTGAAGAAAGCCAACGGAGAACTCTGACATGAATCAGGACAGTGATGTGGCTTATACTTGTCATTGGCCGCCGGCTTACGACCTGCGTCGCACAGAGCCCCCCGATCTCGCCGCCAACCGCGATTGTCATCAGCGAGCAATCTCTGGATCATGTGACTTACAGCCAGCTTCTGCCCATAGCGCGCCAGCGGCCTCGAACTTTCCCGCGAACGAAATGCGAATTCTGATGCGCAGCAGGGATTCCAATTGGACACGTTAGCTTTTTGCCATTGTAGTGAGGCTGGCAATGAGGCGGCTGCTCCAACCCGTTCCTCCGGGATGAAGACCGCGTCTGAATTATGCCACCAACGTTCGGCTAGCCACACGTTGCCGCTTACAACGGCGGTCCATTGATGAAAGCGCGAGGTGCCGATTTGTTCGCAGCGCTTCGATACGAAAAGAAGGCGCTGTTACGGTCGCGTTTATTTGGGCACCCGTGTTCGCAAATCGATTGAGGGAGATCGCAGATGCCGACCACCATCGGAAACCTGATCACGCTCGATGGACAATTCGCGGATTGGCCAGCAACCGATCTCGTGATGACGCCGGCAAACACGGTCGCCGGCTACAATGTCTACGGTGCGCTCATTAACGATGCGACGCTTGGCAACAACTATGTAATCGGCATCGCCGCAACCGTCACCACGGATCCCGTGATCGCGGCAAATACCTTCATCTATCTCAACACGGATCAAAATGCCGCCACCGGGTTCACCCCATTCGGAAGTGTGGGTGCCGAATATTACGTGAAGTTCGCGAACTTGACTGGCCAGCTTCAGCCCTATCTGTACTCGGTCACGTCCGCCGGCGTGGAGACCCAGCTCAACGGCGGCGCGCCGCTCAATTACGGCGTTTCCGCCGATGGCGAAAGCATCGAGGTCGCGGTCACGCAGGCGCTGCTGACGCCGACGGGCGGCGTGGCGCCGAAGTCGATCAATTTTATGTCTCTGATCAATGGGGCGACAGGCCTGCCAGGTGATTTCGCCAGCAATCCGCAATACACCATCACCGATCCCTCTACGCTAGTGCCGGTGGACCACACCATCAAGAAGGTCGGGATCGTCTATTCGGCGACGACTGCTGCGCGCTATTTCGGAGGCTCGCCGGCTGGTCAAACGGCCTATTCCGATTTGTTCATGACCGCACAACACCAGGCGGAAGCGGCCGGCGTGTCTTTTGACATCCTGACCGAAGCCGACCTCACCAATGTTGCCAAGCTAGCGCAATACAGCGCGCTGATCTTTCCGTCCATGGAGAACGTCCAGTCGAGCCAGGTTTCCTCAATCGTCAGCGCCTTGAGCCACGTGGTCTACGACTACCATGTGCCGATCATAACGGCCGGCAATTTCCTGACCAATGATCAGAACGGCGCGGCGCTGCCCGGCAATTCCTATGCCAATATGCAGTCTCTGCTCAACGCGACTCTCGGTAGCTCCGGAACAGCGACCTATTCGGTGACGGCGGATGCCACTGCACTCGCCAATCACAACCCGGTCATTTCCGGTTACTCGGCTGGCGAGCTTATCGGCGGCGCCAGCGGTCAGTTCGCGGGGACAACCGCGGGCTTTTACACCAATACTGGATACCTGACCTTCTCGGGTGTCACGCAACCGGCGACCACGCTCGCAAACATCAACATTCAAAATGGCGCCACTCTTCCTGGTGTGGTGCAGACGACCACTGGCGGTACGAACACTCTGTTCGCAACGACCGGTCTGATCGGCGACAGCAACCTGCTGCAGCACGCCATCCAGAATGCGGTGTTCGGTACGACAGCGAGCCTTGCGCTCGACAACAGCCGGATGGCGGGCATCGTCGCCTCGCGCACCGACTTGGACCAATCGCAATTCCCGTCGGATGTTTCGCCCGAGTCCGGTCAGCCAGGCATCTACGCTGGCCTGATCCCGATCCTGCAGCAATGGAAGCAACAATATAATTTTGTCGGCTCTTTCTTCGTCAACATCGGCGACAACGCAAATCCCAACAATGAGAACTTCACCAACTGGTCAGTGTCCAAGCCGTACTATCAAGCCATTCTCCAGATGGGCAGCGAGATCGGCAACCATTCCTACACGCACCTCATCAATCCGCCGGCCGTCGACGCCAACGGCAATCCAATCCCCAACGATCCGATCACTGGCGCCTCCACCTGGAACGAGAACACGAATACACTCTACGTCACGCCGCCTGCCAACGGTTCAGCGCCCAATTGGACGTTCCAATACGAGTTCGGGCAATCGAAGACGATCTTGCAGCAGAACATCGGCATCACGATCGCCGGCGCAGCCGTGCCCGGCGCCAATGACATGGTCGCCACATCCCTGCAGATCTTGCCGTTCTACCAGTCGGCGGGCGGCCTCACCGGCTACGTGACCGGCGGTTGGACCGGAGTCGGTTCCGGCTCCCCGAATGCCTTCGGTTATATAAGCCCGAGCGCTACCGGCTCAGTCTACATCGCGCCTAACATCACGTTCGACTTCACCGAGATCCAGTTCCAGCAGAAGACGCCCGCGCAGGCGCTGGCCGACTGGCAATCACTTTTCAACCAACTCTCAGCCAACTCCCAGTCGCCGGTCATCGTATGGCCGTGGCATGACTACGGCCCGACCAACTGGAATTCGGACACCCCCGGATCACCAGGCCCAGGTTACACCACCCAGATGTTCACGGACTTCATCGCCTACGCCTTTAACGCGGGCTATGAGTTCGTGACCGTAGAGCAGCTCGCCGCCCGCATCGCGGCGCAACAGAAGGCGAGGCTCTCCGAGACGACGAGCGGCAACGTCATCACGGCGACCATCACGCCGGATCCCACGGCACCGGACCTTGGCGGAATGGCACTCAACGTGATCAACGGTGCCACCGGCCAAGTCATCCAGAACGCCGGAAATTGGTACGCCTACGACACTGACAGCATCTTCCTGCCCTTCGGCGGCGGAACCTTTAACGTCACCCTTGGCACGGCGCAGGATGACGTCACGCACATCAACGCGTTGCCGATGCGCGCCGACCTCCTGTCAGTGACCGGCAACGGGGCAAACCTGGCATTCGCGATGACCGGCGACGGAGTCGTCGGCGTCCATGTCAAGACGCCGGGAGCAAATGTCGTCTCGATCCAGGGCGCGCCGGCCGCCACACTGAACGGAACTGCTCTGTCGCTGACGTTCAACGACGGAGCTCTGGCGATCTCGTCGAGTTCGCCCCAGGGCGTACAAGTCCGGCATGACGTAACCATCTCGGATGGTGCGACCGCGGTCGTATCGACCGGCAACGACATCATCTTCGGCGGCACTGCCAACGACATATTCACTGGTGGGGGAGGCAACGACATTCTGAACGGCGGCGGCGGCACCGCAAATAGGGCAGTCTATTCCGGAGCCGCCACCAACTATAGTTTCACTCTGAACGCGAATGGCAGCGTCACCATCGCCGATCTGCGAACAGGCTCGCCCGACGGCACGGAT
>Ga0075433_10002165_pt1 | contig 14877 bp, 14 predicted proteins | sample RhiMethybrSRZTD2_FD_75299 | JGI IMG/M metagenome (GOLD analysis project Ga0075433, IMG submission 75299) | Populus rhizosphere microbial communities from Tennessee, USA - Rhizosphere MetaG P. TD hybrid SRZTD2 | ecosystem: Host-associated > Plants > Roots > Rhizosphere > Soil | place: USA... | reverse complement strand
GAGCGCGGTCCCGAGAGCCAGCAGGATCCGGCCGGGCAGGAGGGAACGCACGAGGCAGCAGCGTACCACGACGGGCGAGGTTCCGGTCGGGGAGCGACGAGCGAGATGCGACGTCCGCCGGGCGGCGGATCAGACCGAGGGAGCGAGCGCCGAGTCCGGGGCCGGGGTGCCCACCGGCAGCTCCATCACGAACATCGCCCCGCCGCCGGGCCGATTCTCGGCCCAGAGGCGCCCCTCGTGCTCGGCCACCACGCTGTGCGCGACGGACAGGCCGAGGCCCCGCCCCTCGCCGGGCCCCTTCGTGGTGAAGAAGGGATTGAACACGCGGGCCAGGTCGTCCTCGGGAACTCCGGGGCCGTCGTCGGCGACCTCGATGCGGACCCCGTCCGTGGCGGGCCGGACCCGGATGGAGAGGGTGCCCGAGCCCCGGGAGGCGGACATGGCCTGCTCGGCGTTCTGCACCAGGTGGAAGAGGGCCTCCTGGAGCTGGTTGCTGTCGGCCCAGATCTCGGGCACCTCGCCGAAGTCGGTCTGGACCGTGATGCGCGAGCCCTCCAGGCGCGACTGGTGCAGCGAGAGGACCTTGTAGATCTGATCGCTCACCTTGCAGCGCGCGCGGCGCAGCGGGGAGCGCTCCGCGAAGAGCACCAGCTCGCGCACGATGTTGGCCGCCCGCTTGGTGGCTCCGTCGATGGTCTTGAGCCCGTTCAGGACCGCCTCGTGGTCCTGCGACTGCAGCAGCAGGTGGACCTGGCCGAGGATGATCATCAGCGGGTTGTTGATCTCGTGCGCCACGCCGCCCGCGAGCTCACCCACCGCGGCCAGTCGCTCCGCGCGCACCACGTCCGTGTGCGAGCGGCGCAGGTCCTCGAGCTGGACCCGGGTCTCGGAGTAGAGACGCGCGTTGTCGAGGGCCAGGCCGATCTGGTCGGCGGTGGACTCGAGCAGGGCGACCTCTTCGTTGGAGAAGCGGTCCTCGGTCTGGCGGCCGAGCGAGAGCGTGCCGAGGACCCGGTGCCGGGCGCGGATCGGCACGCACACGAATCCGCGGATGCCCTCCGCCGACACCGCGGCCCGCGCCGCGGGCAGCAGATCGGGGGCGCGGCCCGCCTCGTCGACGCGACGGACGCGGCCGGAGGCGGCGACGCGCCCGATCAGGCCCTGGCCCATCGGCAACATCTGGTTGATCTCGCGCAGCTTGTCGGAGAGGCCGCGCTCGCCGCGCAGCAGCAGGGTCTTGCCGTCGACCGAGACGAGGTGGAGGCTCGCGATCTCGTGTCCAGTGACGTCGGTCAACGCGGCGAGCGACTTCTGGATGACCTCGTTGAGGTCGAGCGAGCGGCTCACCGCTTCGGTGACCGTCCGCAGAATCTGCAGATGCCGGATGAGCGAGGTGGAGCCGCTCGCGCTGCGATTGTTGACTCGCGCCATTACCCGGTTGTCGCTCCCCGTGGACATGCTGTGTGCTCGAAAACGCCTTCCCCGAGCCAAGCAAGGCAAGTGCCACGGACTTCAGTCAAATAATACCATGTATTACGTGGAGTTACGTCATTTCCCGGTGGGATTCGGGCAATGCGACCGATGCGACCCGGACACTCTGTCAGGTCACTCGGTGGGGAAACTGCCGCGCGAACGCGATCCGGCGCCCGATCGACGGGTGCGAGTAGAGCAAGAACTCCTCGACCGGGTGCGGATCGCGCTGGGCGAGATTGAGCGTCGCGAGGCGCTCCATGGCGCCGATGAAGGGCGCGGGGTGGTAGAGCGTCTCGAGCGCGAAGCGATCGGCCTGATGCTCGACGTGACGCGACCACCCGTTGGCCACCGGCAGCGCGACCAGGCCCACCGCCAGCACCACGAGGCCGAACAGGGGCAGCCCGCCGACGTCCGCGGGTCCGTCGAGGCCGAGATGCGCGGCCCCCACCTGCAGGGCGCCCGCCGCCACGAGGAAGGTCACCAGCGTGAGCGCGCCCTGCACGAGGAGGCCGCGGCGGATGTCGCCGTGGAGCTGGTGGGCCAGCTCGTGGGCGAGCACCGCCTCGACCTCGTCCGGGGTGAACGTGTCGAGCAGGGTGTCGAAGAGCAGGATGCGCCGGGTGCGGCCGAGCCCGGTCACCGCCGCGTTCGCGGTGCGGCTCTTGCGCGACTGGTCCACCACGAACACCCCGGTCACCGGGACCCCGACGCGGGCCGCGAGCGCGAGCAGGCGGCTCCGGAGCGGGCCGTCGGGCAGCGGCGTGAGGCGATAGAAGAGCGGTACCAGCCACACCGGGGCGATCAGCGCGAGCAGGGCGTACCCCACGAGGAAGATCGCGGCGCCCGACAGCCACCACCATGCGCTCCAGCGCATGAGCGCGTAGACCACCTCCACCGCGATCAGGGCGATGGCGCCACCCAGGAGCGCGGCCTTCGCCGCGTCCCACAGCCACCGGCCGAGTGACTGGTGCAGGAGCCCGTAGCGTCGGGGGAGCCAGAAGCCACCGAGCCACGCCAGCGGCAGGGTGAGCACGCGGTACCCGACTCCGAGCGCCAGCACGACGACCGCGAGGACGATCCACCAGCGGGGGGTCCAGATCGCGACGCGTTCGGCCAGATGGACCACGGCGCGTGTCTGCACGAGCGCGAGCAGGTAGACGACGGAGAGAGCCAGCTCCACGAGCGAGAGGGCGAGCTGACGACGATGGTAGGCGCGGGCTCGCCGCTCGTCGGGCACCTCGCTCGGCCCCACGCCGCGCCCCATGTCTTCGAGTGTCCCACCGTTCGGGAGGCCCCGCCAATCGGCACGCTGGGTTGTGCTACACTGTGCGCCAATTCACAACCAGGGAGCCGCCATGTTTCAGTCCGTCGAGGACGTCCAGCAGCAGTTCAAGAACGCCCGCTACATCGCCAATCGCCGGATCTCGACCGTGGTGTTCCTCGCCGAGCGCATGGGCCGCCCGGTGCTCATCGAGGGGCCGGCGGGCGTGGGCAAGACGGAGCTGGCCAAGACCCTGGCCGAGGTGACCGCGCGCCACCTCATCCGCCTGCAGTGCTACGAGGGCCTGGACGAGGGCAAGGCGCTCTACGAGTGGAAGTACGCCAAGCAGCTCCTCTACACCCAGCTGCTGCGCGAGCGGATCGGCGAGCTGATCGCGGACGCCCCGTCGCTGCCCGACGCGGTGGCCCGCATCTCGGGACAGGACGACGCGTTCTTCTCCCACCGGTTCCTGTCCCCGCGGCCGCTCCTGCAGGCCATCGAGTCTTCCGACCCGGTGGTGCTGCTGGTCGACGAGATCGACAAGGCGGAGCCCGAGTTCGAAGCCTTCCTCCTGGAAGTTCTCTCCGACTTCCAGGTCTCGGTGCCCGAGCTCGGTACGATCCGGGCCACCCAGATCCCGCTGGTGGTGCTGACCTCCAACAACGCGCGGGAGCTCTCCGACGGCCTCAAGCGGCGGTGCCTGCACCTCTTCATCGACTTCCCGCCCGCCGACGAGGAGCTGGCGATCATCCGCCTGAAGGTCCCCGAGGTCTCGGAGCGGCTGGCCCAGACGGTGGTGACCACGGTGCAGCGCATCCGGGGGCTCGAGCTGCGCAAGGCCCCGTCGATCTCGGAGAGCCTGGACTGGGCCCGCTCGCTGGTGATCCTGAACGCGGAGGTTCTCGATCGCGACCTGGTCGAGTCGACCCTGACCATGCTGGTGAAGCACGAGAAGGACCTCGAGCGGGTCAAGGGCGCGCTCGACAAGGTGCTGGCCGACCTGGGCTAGTCGCCCATGAGCGAGAGCTGGGCGGGCCTCACCGAGTTCCGTGAGCTGTGGTTCCCGTGCCCGCGACTGCGCCTGCCCGAGCTCGGCCCCGGCGGCCCCACCTTCATCGAGGGCGGGCGCTGCATCTCGGGCGCGCTCGGCGAGTACACCAAGCTCTGGATCCTCGCGGCGGGCCGCTGGCACTTCTACTACGTGCACCCGTCGCCGCGCGACTTCTACCGCGTCACGATGCCCGAAGCGGTCCCGCACCTGCTGCATCCCGGGGAGATGACGGTGGAGACCCTCCGCCAGGGCCTCTCTTACAAGGTGGTGCTGGGCCTGCGCTGCAGCGAAGGGCCGGTGCGCGTCCTGCATCTGGTGGGCGACGTGGCCGACGTGACCCGCGCGGTGGAGCGCGACGAGGACGCGCCGGCGGGCCCCCTGGGCTGGAAGCTCAAGATGATCCACCTCATCTCCCACGGCTCCTTCCACGGCCTGATCCGCCTCGAGGACGGCCGCCTCGTCCCCATCACCCGCGACAACGGCGAGGACGTCTTCAAGTCCTCCTGGGTCCACTTCTCTAGATAGGAGCGTCTCCTGGACCAGCGAATTCTCGAGTTCATAGGGGATCTGCGGCGGGCCGAGCTGCGCATCTCCCCGAGCGAGGCCCTCGACGCGCTGTCGGCCTCGACCGAGATCGGGCTCGAGGACCGGGAGACCTTCAAGAGCGCGCTCGCCACCACCCTGGTGAAGGAGGCGCGCGACCTCGCGACCTTCAACCGGATCTTCGACCTCTACTTCCTCGACCTGCAGGCCCTGGGCGAGGGGCTCAAGAAGGCGCTCGGCCCGGAAGACCCCAAGATCAAGGAGATGCTGGACCGCCTGACCGCCGAGGCGGGGATGGAGATGGACGAGCTCACCCAGCTCCTCATGAGCGGCGACGGCACCGACATGGAGATGGCCATCCGCCAGGAAGGCCAGGGCACCGGCCTCGAGCGGCTGATGTACTTCCTCCAGGTCGGCTACTTCTCCCGCCGGATCTACGACAAGTTCGACTGGGAGGCGATCGAGCGCGACCTCGACCGGATCATGCAGCTGCTGGAGTCGAAGGGGCTCGATCCGGGCATGGTGGCGCGCATCCGGAACTACCTCGACCTGCGCCTCGAGGCCTTCCGCCGCATGATCCGGCAGCACGTGGAGCGCGAGCTGGAGCGCCGCGCGTACCGCCAGGGCGAGAAGCTGACCCGCGAGGTGCTGACCGACAAGCCGCTCTTCGCTCTGTCCGCCGACGAGGTGGCCCAGATGAAGGCGGTGGTGGCGCGGCTGGCCCGCAAGATCAAGGACGCGCTCGCCCTCCGCCAGCGGCAGGAGGAGAAGGGCCGCCTCGATTCCCGCCGCACCATCCGTCAGAGCCTGCAGTACGGCGGGATCCCGATGGAGGTGCGCTTCCGCCGGCGGCATCGCGAGAAGCCGAAGCTGGTGACCCTGTGCGACGTGTCGGACTCGGTACGCAACGCGTCCCGGTTCATGCTCCAGCTGGTGTGGAGCCTCCAGGAGTGCTTCTCGCGGGTGCGCTCCTACGTGTTCGTCTCCGAGATCGCGGAGGTGACCCAGGCCTTCGCCACCTACCCGGTGGACACCGCGATCGACTGGGCGCTCAAGTCCTCCTCGGTGGACTACCACTGCCGCTCCGACTTCGGGTACGCGTTCAGCCGCTTCGTGCGCAACGACATCGAGTCTCTCGATCGCAAGACCACCGTCCTGATCCTGGGCGACGCGCGCAACAACTACAACGATCCGCAGGCGTGGGCGATCAAGCAGATCCGGGAGCGAGTGAAGGGCATCATCTGGCTGAACCCGGAAGGGCAGTGGGGCTGGGGCATCGGCGACAGCGTGATGCCGCTCTACACGCCCTCCTGCGACATCGTGAAGGAGTGCCGCACGGTGGGGCAGCTCGTCCAGGTGGTGGATCAGCTCGTCCATTCATGGTGGCGCCGCGGGCGCTGACCCTCCTGCTGCTGGCCGCCCTCGCGGTCGGGGGTGGGCGGCCCGCGTCGGCCGCGGAGTGCGTGGCCCTGGAGGACTTCTCGCAGGGGGCGATCGGCGAGTTCCCGCCCGACTGGAAGCCGCGCAAGGAGTCGGGCCGACCCGTCTACGCGATCGCGGAGGAGGGAGGGACGCGCTTGCTGCGCGCCTCCGCCGTCCGGCTCGGTATCCAGGCCGGACGCGAGGTGGCCTGGAACCTCGAGGCCTACCCGATCCTCGCGTGGTCGTGGCGGGCGATCGAGTTCCCCCGAAACTCCGACGAGCGCAAGTCCTCCACCAACGACAGCGCGGTCTCGGTGTACGCGGTGTTCCCGCAGAGCGCGGTCTCGGTCAAGAGCGTGAAGTACGTGTGGAGCCGGGTGGTGCCGGTGGGCACCCACCTCACCTCCAGTGCGGGTAACACCCAGGTGCGGGTGCTGCGCACCGGCGCGGACCGGCTGGGGCAGTGGGTGGATGAGCAGGTCGACGTCCGCGCGGACTACCTCAAGTACTTCGGCGGCTCGGAGGTCCCGCGGCCCGCCGGCATCGCGGTGCTCACCGACTCCGACGACACCAAGAGCACCGCCCGGGGCGACTACCGGGCCTTCCGCGTCTGCAAGCCCTAGGCGGAGCACGATGGCGGAGCCGGCCGATCCCTACGAGGCCCTCTACGCTCGGGGGGTGACCGACGGCCTCCCGGTGGTGCCGCCCACCCGCGCGCGGGTGGCCGCCGCGGTGGCCGCGAGCGGGCGCCCGGGCGAGGCGCTCGTGGCTCTCGTCCCCCCCAACTTCGGCCGCGCCACCGTCGAGAAGATCGCGATCAACGCGGTGATGGCCGGGTGCCGGCCCGAGTACCTCCCGGTGGTGGTGGCGGGGGTCGAGGCGATGTGCGACGAGGGCTTCGACCTGCACGGGGTCTCAGCCACCACCAACTTCCCGTCGCCCCTGTTCATCGTCAACGGCCCCCTGCGCAAGCGCCTCGACGTCAACTGCGGGGCGGGGCTCTTCGGACCCGGCTGGCGGGCCAACGCCACCATCGGGCGGGCCCTGCGGCTGATCGCGGTGAACCTGGGTGGCGCCATCCCGGGGGTGGTCAGCATGTCGACGATGGCGCACCCCGGGCGCTACACCTACTGCATCGGAGAGGCGGAGGAGGAGAGCCCGTGGGAGTCGCTCGCGGTCGAGCACGGCTTCGACCCGGGCGACAGCGTGATCGCGGCCTTCGCGGGCGAGGCGCCCCACGGCGTCTACGACCACATGAGCCGCACCGCGCGCGACCTCCTGATCACGATCTCGAAGTCCCTGGAGGTCATCTCGCACCACAAGTCGACGCACCACGGGGACACGGTGGTGGTGCTCTCTCCCGAGCACGCGCGCACCATCGCCGACGACGGCTGGGACAAGGCGGCCATGCGCGACTTCCTGTGGACCCGCCTGCGCAAGCCGGTGCGGGAGCTGGTTCCGGGGGTGGACGGGGGCGAGGGGCTGCCCGCGCACGTGCTGGCCAAGTTCCCGAGACCCGAGACCGACGAGACCCTCATCGCCAAGTTCCGGGAGCCGGGCAACCTGAAGTTCGTGGTGGCGGGGGGCACCGCGGGGCGCTTCTCGGCGGTGATCCCGGGCTGGACGTTTCCCAAGAGCTCGCGCATGATCTGGAGGAAGATCGACACCCCGGAGGAGACGTCATGAGCGACGAAGAGTTCCTGGATCCCACCGATTCGGTGGCGGTGCCCCGCCGGACCGCCCCGCGTCTGCCGAGCCTCGAGGGCAAGACCATCACCCTGCTCGACATCTCGAAGGCCAAGGGCAACCACCTGCTCGACCGGGTGGAAGAGCTGCTGCGGGAGCGCGCCCACCCCAAGGAGATCCTGCGGCGTAAGAAGCCCACCTTCGCGCGCCCCGCGCCCGAGGACCTGCGCCAGGAGATCCTCAAGCAGAGCGACGCGATCATCGAGGCCCTCGCCGACTGAGGGTCCTGCACAACGTGCAGTGTGCACGACAGCGTGTTCTTCGAGGATCAGGGGATTCCCACCGCCACGGTGATCTCCACCGAGTTCAAGCGAGCCGCGCGGGCGCAGGCCGACGCCCTCGGGGCGCGCGACCACGACACGGTGATGGTCGCGCACCCGATCCAGCCGCTCACCCGGGACGAGGTGCGCGCGCTGGCCGACAAGGCCTACGACGAGATCGTCGCCCGACTCGTTCGTTGAATTGACGCTTCTCCTCAAGCTGGTCCTGGTGCCCGGGCTCATCGCCCTGGTCACCATGGCCGGCCGTCGCTTCGGGCCCCGCATCGGCGGCTGGCTGAACGCCCTGCCGCTGGTCGCGGGGCCGGTACTGTTCTTCCTGGCCCTGGAGCAGGGCGACCAGTTCGTGGCGCGGGCCGCGCTCTCGACGCTGGCCGGCCTCGCCGCGGTCGCCGCCTTCGCGGTCGTCTACTCGTGGATCGCGGTGACGCGGCCGTGGTGGACCTGCGTGCTGATCGGCTGGGCGGTGTTCGGCGCGCTGACCCTCGCCCTGCAAGCGGTGGCCTGGACCGCCGGCTCGGGCCTCGCGCTCGCGCTGGGCGCCTTCGGATTCGCGCCGTTCGTGCTGCCGCCGATGCCCGACGCGCCGCCGCCGCCCGCCGCGCCCGCGTGGGACCTGCCCCTGCGGATGGCCGCCGCGGTGACGCTGGTCCTGACCGTGACCGGGCTCGCCGCCTGGCTCGGACCCCGCTTCGCGGGTGCGCTCACCCCGTTCCCCATCGCGACCACCATCCTGCTCGCGTTCACCCACGCCCAGCAGGGCGCGCCGGCGGCGGTCGGATTCCTGCGCGCGTTCCTGCCCGCGATGTGGAGCTTCGCGCTCTTCTGCGCGGTGCTCGCGTGGGGTGTGACCGGGCTCGGCCGCGACGCCGCGTTCCTGCTCGCGCTCGCGGCGAGCCTCCTGGTGCAGGGGCTGGTCTGGCTCGGTCTCGCGGCCCGCGCTAGCCGGGGAAGCGCCAGACCCGGCCCACGGGCGGCTCGTCGGTCAGCGTGAACTGAGGCAGCGCGAAGTCGGCCGCGAGGTCCTGGAACACCACCCGGACGCGCTTGCCGATGGCCACGTTGGCCTCCGGCTCCGGCTTGAAGTCGGGGGTGACCAGGTTGGCGATCACCCGCAGGGCCTCCTCGGGCGTGGGCTGTCCGCGCTGCTCGTCGAGCTCCACCAGCACCACCGCATAGGGCGTCCAGTCCTTGAAGCCGGGCTGGATCGCGTGGTGCACGACCTCGTAGGAGTGAATGTGGCCCTTGCCGCTCACCGGCTTCCACTCCCACTCGAGCGACAGGCACCACGGGCAGCCGTGGCTCGGGGGATAGCGCATGAGCCGGCACTGCTTGCAGGCGCGGAGCATCAGCTGGTGGTTGGTGCGGGCGAGCTTGAAGTGCTCTCGCCACTCCGAGTCGTTCTCGGGGATGACCAGGTTCATGCCGCGGTACTCGACGGAGGCCATTGAGCTAGTTCCTCATGATGAGGGCGGAGCCGGTCGGCGGCATCGCCCAGCCCAGGTTCATGGCGATGCGGGCGTCCTTCACCTGGCGGCACTTGCCCGGCGAGTAGTCGTAGGAGTGCTTGCCGTCCTCCCAGCCCGGGCAGTAGTCGTCGACCTGGCCCCGGAGCTGGCGCACGTTCTCGATCACCATCGAGATGCCGTGGGTGTAGCCCTCGCAGAGGTGACTGCCCGAGGTGTTGTTGGGGCGCTTGCCCCCGAGCTCGATGATGCCGCTCGAGACGTACTGGCCGCCCTCGCCCTTCTTGCAGAAGCCGTACTCCTCGAGCTGCAGCATGGTGGTGAAGGTGAACGCGTCGTAGGAGCCGGTGACGTGCACGTCCTCCGGGGTGATCCCGGCCTGGCCGAAGACGATGTCCTTGGCGTAGTAGCCCGCCACCTGGCTGATCGGTCCGTGGGCCCAGTGGAAGTCGGTGCGCGGCTTGTTCACCCGGCCCGCCACGCCCATGACGTAGACCGGCTTGCGCCGGAGGTCGCGCGCGCGCTCCGCGCTGGTGACGATCAGCGCGGTGGCGTTGTCGGTCTCGAGGCAGCAGTCCAGCAGGTGCAGCGGCTTGCAGATCCAGCGCGACGCCATCACGTCGGCCACCGTGACGCGCTCCTTGAGGAAGGCCTTCGGGTTCTGCGAGGCGTGCTTGCTGTGGGCCACCCGCACCGCCGCGACCTGCTCCGAGGTCGTGCCGTAGTCGTACATGTGACGCATGAAGCTGGGGGCGAAGTTCTGCCCCGCGCTGCGCATCCCGAACGGGACCTGGGCGAGGTCGAGCCCGCGCACCGGCTGGGCCGCGCGGGCCCCGGTGCCGCCGATCCGGAAGTCGGAGTAGCCGTTCATGGAGCGGAAGATCGCGATGGTGTGGCACATCCCGGCCTCGATGGCGCCCATCGCGAGGCCGATGAGCGCCTCCGTCGACGAGCCGCCTCCGAAGACGTCCATGTAGAAGTTGAGCCGGATGCCGAGATCGGGGGCCACGAAGTTGCCGAAGGTCGAGTCCCCGCTCTGGTACGACATGATGCCGTCCACGCCGGTCTTGTCGAGCCCGGCGTCGCGCATCGCGTTCCGCACCGCCTCCACCGCCATGGCCCGGGTGCTGCGGCCCGAGTGACGGCTGTACTCCGTCTCGCCGACCCCGACGATGCAGTACTTGTCCTTGAGAGATGCCATGTCGCGCTCCTCGACGATGACCGCGTGACGACGACCGGATCAGGCCGCCCGACTGTACGCGAGCGCGGCGGGGGGCGTCAAGCGACCGCCTCGTCCGCGACCGCGGCCTCGGGCGATCGAAACGCGGCGAGCAGCAGCAGCGCGAGGGCGTTGCAGCCCGCGCTGAGCCACCACGCCAGCCGGTAGTCGCCGGTGTGGTCGTAGATGACGCCGGCCGCCAGCGGGCCGAGCGCGGCCATCGATCCGGCGAGAGCGAAGAGGAGGCCGGCGAGGCTGCCCGCGTGCTCGCGCCCGAAGACGTCGGCCACCACGGCGGGGAAGAGGGTGGAGGCCGCCCCGTACGAGAAGCCGAACATGAGCGAGGCCGCGTAGAGGGCGGGCAGGCGGTCCGCCTGCGCGAACGCCACGAACGCGGCGGTCTGCAGGGCGAGCGCCACCGCGAGGGCGCCGCGCCGGCCGATGCGATCGGAGGCGCCTCCCAGCACCAGCCGGCCCACCAGCGCCGCGCCGCCCAGGGCGCTCACGAGGGTGGCGGCGAGCAGCGGCGGGATGCCGAGCCCGCGCGCCATCGGGACCAGGTGCACGAGGGGCGCGAACACCGGCGTCCACGTGGCCGCGAACACGCCGAACAGGAGCCAGAACGCGCGGCTGCGGAGGGCGCGGCGGACCGTCCACGCCCGCTCCCGCGAGAGGGACGCGGAGGGCGCGCGGGCGGGAGGATCGCCGTCCGGGGCCAGGCCGCTCGTCTCCGGGTCTCGCCGCATCAGCAGCGCGAGGACGTTCAGCGAGACCGCGATCGCGAGGCCGAAGGCCACGTACGCCCAGCGCCAGCCGAGGCGGCTCACCAGGAGATGGGCCACCGGCGGCAGCGCGAACGTGCCGAGGCTGCCTCCCGCGCTGGCCAGCCCCACCGCGAGCCCGCGCCGGCGGGTGAACCACTTGGCCACCGTGGCGTTGCACGGCACGTACGCGGTGGACATGCCGAGGGCCCCGATGGTGCCGTAGAGCACGTAGGGCTGCCACAGCGCGCCCACCCCGCTCATCGCGGCGAGGGCGACGCCGAGCAGCGCGCCGCCGATCGCGATGACCGCGCGCGGGCCCCAGCGATCGGTCAGCCGCCCCGCCACCAGGGCGAAGCCGGAGTACACCCCGGCGTAGAGGGAGAAGACGCCGGAGAGGCTCGCCCGGCTCCAGCCGAACTCCCCCACCAGCGCGGCGAAGAACACCCCGAAGGCGTACTGGGTGCCGTAGGCCATGAACAGCACGAGGCCGGCGGCGGTCACCACCGTCCAGCCGTAGAAGACGCCGCCCGGGCCGGCGTCGGCGCTAGCGGCCGCCATCGTCGGGGCGCTGGGTGGATCGCTCCAGGTCCAGGATGGGCGGGGCGGTGCCGGAGGGATGCGTGCTCTCCACGCGGACGATGCGGCTGAGCCGCCCCACCGCGTCCCGGATGCGCACCGCCGCGTTGCGCGCGGTGTGCGCCCAGCCGCTCTCCTCGGTGCCGGCGGGCAGCCGGTCCTCGAGCATCTGGAGGTAGCCCATGATGATCGCGAGCGGGTTGTTGATCTCGTGGGCGGCGGCCTGGGCCAGGAGGTTGACCGATCTGAGCGACGCCGACTCTCGCCGGGCGTCCTCGCCGGCGAGTCGCTCGGCCGCGTCGCGGAAGATGATGATCTCGTAGCGCCGGCCGCGGTAGTCGACCACCCGGCGCGTGGAGTCGACCGCGAGGATCCGGCCGGAGGCGGACCGGAACGGAACGCCGAGCGCGCGCGCGACGTTCTGGCCTCCGGGGGGGCCGGTCCGGGCGGAGCCGCTCGCGGCATTCTCGAACGCGGGCTTCGGCCAGAACTCCCGATCGTCGCGCCCGATCATCTGGGCCCGCTCGAGGCCGGACGTCTCGCAGTCGGCCCGGTTGCAGTCGAGGATGCGACGGCTCTCCCCGTCGACGACGCGCACCGCGTCGGTGGCGTCGTCGAGGACCGCGCGGAAGCGCGCGCGCTCCTCCGCCAGGGCGCGCCGCTCCACGATGCACGCCATCAGGAGCGAGATCGCGGGGATGCCGACGACGGAGAGGGCGAGGTACGAGGGCCACACCCGCGCGAACATCGCCTGGCCGCGCAGCCCGAGCAGGCCGAAGCCGGCAAAGGTGACGAAGAACACCGCCACCGCCAGGACGAAGCCGTGCCGGAACCGTACCTTCTCGGGCGCGCCCGCCCACCGGTGCGCGAGGGCGGCCGCCCCCGCGGCGGCCAGGATCGTGAACACCCCGGCGGGCGCGCCGCTGCCGCCGAGCCACAGCCGGTAGGCGACCGCGGTGAGGCCGGCGATGAAGCCCGCCCAGCCGCCCTCGAAGAGGCCGATGACCGCGATGGGGATGAGGCGGCCGTCGACGAAGATGCCCTCCACGGTCTGGATGCGCGAGATCATGAGAATGACCGCGAGCCCGCCCCACGTCAGGCCCATGACCCCGATCCAGAGCGGACGCCGGCGCGGATCCTCGGGCGCGAACCAGACGTAGGCGAGCGAGTAGAGGAGGACGCCCGAGACCACCGTGCCCGCGGCCTCGAGCAGGTGATGGTAGTCCACTAGGAGCGGCCGGACGCGGCGCGTCCGTTGGCGCGCGGCAAGAGCTCGCGGAGGAACTTGCCGGTGTAGGAGCTCGGGACCTGCGCGATCTGCTCGGGGGTGCCCTCCGCCACCAGCTCGCCGCCGGCCTCGCCCGCCTCCGGCCCGAGGTCGATGACCCAGTCCGCGGTCTTGACCACGTCGAGGTGGTGCTCGACCACCACGACGGTGTTGCCCGCATCCACCAGGCGGTTCAGGACCAGCAGCAGCTTGCGGATGTCGTCGAGATGGAGCCCGGTGGTCGGCTCGTCGAGGATGAACAGGTGGTCGGTGGTCTGTCGCGCGCTCAGCTCGGCCGCGATCTTCAGGCGCTGGGCCTCGCCGCCGGAGAGCGTGGTGGCGGGCTGGCCAAGGCGGAGGTAGCCGAGGCCGACCTCGCGCAGCACCTTCAGGCGGCGCTGGAGCACCGGCTCGGAGGCGAAGAAGTCGACCGCCTCGTCGACGGTCAGCTGCAGCACCTGGCTGATGTCGCGGTTCTTGTAGGTGACCTGCAGCACGTCGGGGCGATAGCGCCGGCCCTCGCACTCCTGGCACGTCACGTAGACGTCCTCCACGAAGTACATCTCGAGCTTCTGGAAGCCGTCGCCCTCGCAGGTCTCGCAGCGCCCGCCCGGCACGTTGAACGAGAAGGCGCCGGGTCCGAGGCCCAGGGTCTGCGCGCGCGTCAGGCCCGCGAAAAGCCGCCGGATCTCGTCGAAAGCCTTCACGTAGGTCACCGGGTTCGAGCGCGGGGTGCGCCCGATCGGCTCCTGGTCGATGAGGCGGATGCCCTTCAGGTGCTGCAGCCCGCGCAGCTCGTCGTGGGCGCCCGGCACCGCGAAGTCCGCCTTGAAGTGCCGCGCCACCGCGCGATAGAGCGTGTCGTGCACCAGGGTGGACTTACCCGACCCCGAGATCCCGGTCACGCAGGTGAGCGTGTTGAGCGGTATCTTCACGGTGACGTTCTTCAGGTTGTTCGCGCGCGCGCCGGTCAGCACCAGGGCGCGCCGTCCGGACCGACGGGAGAGCGGCAGCGGGATGCTGTCGCGGCCGCTGAGGTAGCGGGCGGTGAGCGAGCGGGGGTCCTTGCGGAACTCGTCCTGGCTGCCCGCGAAGACCACGTGACCGCCCCGCTCGCCCGAGCCGGGCCCCATCTCGATGAGGTGGTCGGCCACCTCGATCAGCGCGCGGTCGTGCTCGACGATCACCACCGTGTTGCCGCCCGAGGCCAGCTCCCGGCAAAGCTCGGCGAGGCGCGCGGTGTCGCGCGGGTGCAGGCCGATCGAGGGCTCGTCCAGCACGTAGAGGGTCCCGGTGAGCTGGGCCCCGAGCTGGTTGGCGAGGTTGATGCGCTGGGCCTCGCCGCCGGACAGGGTGCGCGTCTGGCGTGCCAGGGTGAGGTAGCCGAGCCCGACCCGGAGCAGGAACGACAGCTTGGCGCGCAGGACCTTCAGCACGTCGCGCGCCACGGTGGCCTCCCACTCCGACAGGGGCAGGCTCCCGAAGAGCGCGTCGAGCTCCTCGACGGTGCGCCCGCCCAGCTCCGCGATGCTGGCGCCCGCGACGCGCACCGCGAGGGCGTCCGGGCGCAGGCGCCGGCCCTCGCAGCGCGGGCACGGCGACTGGCTGCGGTAGCGGGAGAGGAACACGCGCACGTGCAGCTTGTAGCGGTAGGACTCGACCTCCTCGAAGAACCCGCGGATGCCGGTGAGCCCCCCGCCGCCATCGTAGACCCAGCGCCGGTCCTCCTCGGAGAGGCTCGCGTACGGCACGCCGGTGTCGACCCCGCGCTTCTTGGCCGCCTTGAGAAGCTGCTTCTGGTACCAGCGGCC
>Ga0075433_10002163_pt1 | contig 14885 bp, 7 predicted proteins | sample RhiMethybrSRZTD2_FD_75299 | JGI IMG/M metagenome (GOLD analysis project Ga0075433, IMG submission 75299) | Populus rhizosphere microbial communities from Tennessee, USA - Rhizosphere MetaG P. TD hybrid SRZTD2 | ecosystem: Host-associated > Plants > Roots > Rhizosphere > Soil | place: USA... | reverse complement strand
TCCGGCGAATGGGTGCGTAAGGATGCTCGATAAACGCGGTCGGCAGGACCATTTCGTAAGAGGTAAACAACCTGGCCAGCTTTGCTGCGCGTGAAAAGGTTTTTGGACGAATTACAGGTTGAGTGCTCCAAACGACCAGAGCCGTTCCCGCGAAATCCTTCATTAATTCATAAGCGTTCAAAACGGCGTCGCCAGTTCCGAGCGCTTCTGATTGGGTGACGTAGAGCACCTCTTCATTTTGCAGTGCGTCGCGAACGGCGGTTTCAGTCTCAGGGGAAACGATGACCACTGGCGGACGCGTTTTACCCAATCCTTCCCGAATACTCCGCAGGACATGAAGAATTGAAGGCTGACCTGCTACAACCGCTACCGGCTTTGGCACGTTAAGACCAGTCTCTAACGCGCGTGTACCTCGCCCCGCGGCTACAATGACGGGCCAGACTTCGTCAGGCTGCAACACGATTGATGCAGCGTCGATCAGTGCGCACAAATTCTTTTGATACGACGCAGCGCTCCCTGCAAGCGCGTTGACGTGGATGATCGAATCACGCCAGAGTTTGTTTAAATCAACGTAGTCCAAACCGTCACCCGGCGTCGAAACGATCACTGATCCTTCGCGCAGACCATCGCGAGAGCGTGGAGCGTAGTACTGTTCCTGTACTCGATCGATGAGTTGTTGTGAGTGCGCTCCGGTGGTTAGTGCCAGGACGTTTCCGCCAAAACCACCACCCATTACCCGTGCGCCGAGCACGTGCGGATCTTCTCTGACGATCTCGATCAACTCTTCGACTTCCGGAACACTGACTTCGTAGAGGCTTCGCAAACTTGCGTGCGATTCATCGAGCAGTTTCCCTACTGTTTGCATCGCGGAAACGGCGGCAGCGGGATCATCGTGGTTTTGAATCGATCTCAACGTCTGCGTAGCGAGGGCGACACGTTGCACTTCACCTAAATGATGCAGGGCCCGAGCTCGAACCTTCAGTGGCCAGCGCGACCGTTCTTCAACGAGGGCAGGAAATGACCTTTCCAGATCGCGAAGCGTTTCGAGATAGTTCGTCCGCAGTGTGTCGATGGAGATGGCTTCTGGCAGCGTCATCAGCAGGTCACGCCAGGCGTTGTAGGTATCGGGCTTTATTGAATTCGAGCGCTCAATGATCGCCGGGATGACTAATCGTGAAACTGCGGCGCGCTCATTGTATTCAATCATGATTTCGCGCCCTTTATCGGCAGGTTTCGTAAAGAAGGTTACCCACTCGAACGGCTCATCCGGAAGTGCGGCCAGCGTCGTTTGGTTTGTTGCATAATCAATCAAGACTGCGTTAGCTGCGGCTCCAAGGCAAATTGTGATGTGGTCCATTGACCCGCCCCGGGTGCCGATGAACCATTCAGCTAATGCCGAATCCCTTGCCAGCTCCTCAGCAGTCCACGCGAGTGCATTGACGTTTCTGATAGCGGCTCCGCCCAGGACTACCAGGGCGGACGAAGATGAGGCGCCGCCGCCCGGCGGGATGTTGGAATCCAGTGCAAAGTCGAACCCATTTTGTATTTGATTACCAAACTTGCCCCGCGCGAAAGTCACCGCGGCGTTGATGTAGTTTTGCCAATGAGGCGCTGGGGTACCGTGAGCAAACAAGAAATCCAGCCATTCGGCTTCAACCTCACCGGTAAACTCGGGAACGCTCAAAATTGAAAATGATGAAGGTTCAAATCTCGCCGCCGATGAGACACACCGGATGACAGGTTCATTCGATTTCCTGTAAAGCATCCAGGCATCGCGCTCACGACTGGCAAAGGTCAGTGAGGCGGTCGGCAGGTAGGACACGTAGTCAATATGTTCGCCGAGCACACCCATACGAGCAGGGGCGCGGAGTAGAGAAGCTTCTCCGTCCCCATATTGCGCCAGGAACAAATCACACAACTGGTTCAGCCGCGCAGCAGTGTGCGCAAGCTCAGAATTTCCTGCGGTGACCAGATTGCTCAGCCCGGATTTGACGTCAGACAGGTTCATTCTCAAAAAAACAAATTGCAAGGTTGTAGAGCCGATGTTATAAACCGCAGGTTTGTTCGCGTTGCTTACAAACAATACCGTAAGTTGCGGACTTTGCAAGCGCTAATTTTGGCAACGTCGATCTACGAGCCCCCGAGTTGGAGACAGTGAAATGGTTCTACGAAGAAGAGAATGGCTTAAAACGATCGCGGGTGCCGCCGTGGGCGCCGCAGGTTCGCCGCTGTTCGATCGCGTTCACGCGCAAACCTCCAAACGGAACAATGTCAATAGCCCTCCGCCGCTGGCGTTGAAAGACTATCAACCGAAGAGCATGCTCCACGTGCCCGAAACGCACGTTCCTCGCTCACGATTTCCGAATATCGACTTTCACACGCACCTCTCATGGGTTGATCGGAAAGGGAAGGCGGACGTAGTGCGTCACACAGCAGCGCCTGCGGAAATCCTGCAAGTGATGGACGCAAAGAATATTCGCATGATGGTGAACCTTACCGGCGGATATGGCCCTCTGCTCGAAGAAACCGTGCGGCACTGGCAGCAACCCTATCCCGAACGGTTTATCGTTTTCACCGAACCCTGGTATGCAAAGATTACGATGCCGAATTATTCGAAATTCCAGTCCGAGCAGATCCAGGCCGCCAAAAAAGCGGGCGCTAGAGGTCTCAAGGTTCTTAAGACTCTCGGTCTCTATTTGCGCGAAAACGTGACGACCGGTCCGCTGGTAAAGGTCGATGACAAGAGATTCGACGAAATGTGGGAAGCAGCTGGAGCTCTTGATATGCCGGTCGCGATCCACGTCTCGGACCCCGAAGCCTTTTTCCTGCCCACCGATCGTTTCAATGAGCGCTATGAAGAACTCAGTGCCCATCCCGATTGGTCATTTCACGGAAAGGACTACCCAAGTAATGCCGAACTTCAGGAGGCTCGCAATCGCGTGATGCAACGCCATCCGCGCACGAAGTTCGTCTGTCTTCACACTGCGGATTCAGAGGATTTGCCGTACGTTTCGGACTGTCTCGATCGCTATCCAAATATGTACGTCGATATTGCTGCACGAATCGGCGAACTCGGCAGGCAGCCGCGAATGACGCGCAAGTTTTTCGACAAGTACCAGGACAGAATTCTCTTTGCTACGGATGCGACACCTCACGGCGATGAAACGCCGCAACAAATCTTCGGTAACGAGCTTTATGAAATCTACTACCGTTTTCTGGAAACTGAAGACGAGTACTTCGACTATGCGCCCGCGCCGATTCCGCCGCAGGGTCGCTGGCGCATTTACGGGATCGGACTGCCCGAACAGATTTTAAAGAAAGTTTATTACGACAACGCCGCTCGCCTGCTGAGACTGTAGCTATGCAGGGAAACTCGCGACGAACCTTTCTAAAGAACGGCCTCATGTCTATTTTGGCCGTTCCGTTTTTGTCGCGTCCGGCATGGGCCGCCGATGCTGGTGTGACAGTTAGGCTCGAAGGCCGCACCGATAAAGTCGGAAATGAAACCGTAAGTTTTGGCCTTCCGTTGCCGCACGGTTTTCTGCACGATGCGCAGAGAGTCAGAGTTATCGACGAACGCGGATCTGAAATGCGGGCAGCGGTTCGTTCTCTCGCACCGTGGCGAATTGGCGGACGAGAAGGTTCGATCAGATCGCTTCTGATCCAGTTTAAGGCCGACTTTTCCAGTCAGCGCACGCAACGCGTGACAGTTAAATTCGACTCCCGACGCAGCCAAAGCGACCTTCACTTTGTTCCCGTTTCACAGACGCTCATCGACGAGAGTGGTTTGAAAGGCCCTCGCGTCATGGCCGTCCTGCCCGCGAAGTGGCTGTGTGCGTCAGGCGTAGTTGGTCCGCAGCTGCCTGCAGCTGAGTCCGGTGCTTACGCGAGCTACGACCGTTTCGTTGAAAAAAACTTTCCCGGTTCGCTTGCTTATCTCGATAGCCAGGTTTACCACGAATGGCTATTCGATCGGACGACCTGCTACTACAAAATGTACGCGCGCACAGGCGAGAACAAATATCTGGTGGCGGCTTATCACGCCGCCAACTTCGTCCGCGAACATACAAGACTCGACGGTCCAGACGCCGGCATCTTTACGCTGAAGGGACCTGATCTGAAGTACGTATATCCACGAGCAATGCATATCCATTACTTGCTCACCGGCGACGAACGTGCGCTGGCGTGCGGCAAAGTAATGGCTGCCTACTGCTTCAATCACCAGGACGCCGTTTACCGTCCTGATCTCATCAAGCCGGTGGCACGTGGCGTCGATCCGGAACGCGGGCGAAACTTCTGGACACTGCGTCATCAGGGATACGGACTACTCGGCATCCTGCAGGGCTGGGAAATGACGGGCGATCGAAAGTATTGGACCAGGGCTCGACAGTGTGTCGATGCCTACTACAAACACCAGCAACAACCTCCTGATGGCCGGCCGCCGGACGGATCACTGCGCCAGAACTGGGAGTTGTACGACCCGAATGAAGCAACATTTCCCGGCGCGACATCGGCGTGGATGATGGCGTTGTTACTCGATCCTCTATTTCATTATTGGACACTCACCCAGGACCGCCGCATCGCCGGGATGGTCGTAAAATGGTGCGACTTTCTGGATCGACAAGGCATCGTACCGGACGGCTCCAAAGCGTATTACGTGATCAACTGTTTTGCTCGGGACGACCCAAAACAAGCGCCTGGTGAGATTGGGCCAGACATGGAAATGCACAACACTGAAATGGCCTACACTTTCGCGTTGGGTCTCTTCTTCACTAAGGACCTTCGACGCAAACAGATCTACCAAAGACGTTTGAAAAGATTGCTGGATCTGGCTGTTCAACTCGACATGAACCGTCCTGCCCGTGCCTTCAACTGGGCGTTTCAATTCACCAGCCAGCTTGTCTATTTCGCACAGCACGAAGGCGAGGGAGTGCGTTTATGATCCATCGACGACGGCTGGCAACTGCTCTACCGCTACTCGCGATCCTCTTTTTATTCAATAACGACAGAGCCCGAATCAGTGCTCAAACACTTTACCGAGTCAGCATCCAGCAGAGTGTCAGTGTGAAGATGCGCGACGGCGTGTCGCTCGTCGCCGATATCTATCGTCCTGTCAGTGATGGCAAGTTTCCGATCCTGCTGGTACGGACGCCGTATAACCGTACGGGTGAGGCAGGAATGGCCAACGAACTGGCCTCGCACGGGTATATCGTCGTCTCGCAGGACACTCGCGGGCGATATGCATCCGGCGGAGAGTTCTACCCGTTTCGGAATGAGAGCGCAGACGGCTTTGACACGGTCGAATGGGCTGCCGGCCTGGACCAGTCCAACGGGAAGGTCGGAATGTTTGGCGGCTCCTATGTTGGAGCAACACAGATGCTCGCGGCGATGGCGGTGCCGCCTCATCTCGTCTCGATCTTTCCTTACGTGACTGCATCCGAGTATTACGATGGCTGGACCTATCAAAACGGGGCTTTGATGCAATGGTTCAGCAGTTCGTGGACCTCTGGTCTTGCCGTCGACACGCTGCGCCGCCAGGCAGAATCAACTCAAGCGCCAAAGGAATGGGTAAAGACTCTGCCCCTTCAGGACTATCCGCTACTCAAAGCCCCGCCGCCGTTATCACTTGCACCGTATTTTCGCGACTGGTTATCACATGAGCGAGACGACGCATACTGGCAGCAGTGGCGTGTGTCCGATCATTACCCGCAAATGACTGTGATGGGATTGCACGCAGGTGGTTGGCACGATCTATTTCTCAAAGGCTCGATCAAGAACTACACCGGCTTACGACAACAGGCCGCAACCGCAGCAGCGCGGGCCGGGCAACGATTGATTGTCGGTCCATGGGCTCACGCGCCAACTTCACCCGCCGGAAAAATAGGGGACGTTGTGTTTGGTAAAGATGCTGTGCTGCCCATGACGGCGACCGCGCTCAAGTGGTTCGACTACTCTCTTAAAGGATTAAAGAATGAATATTCAGATGGGGCGCCGGTTCGTCTCTTCATTATGGGGGACAATGTCTGGCGTGATGAACAGGAGTTTCCTCTCGCTCGTACTCGCTACACCCGGTACTACCTTCACTCAACAAAAGGCGCCAACAGTGTTGCCGGAGATGGCTCATTAGGCTTGACGCCGCCCGACGTTGAGACAAAAGACGAGTTTGATTACGATCCGCAGAACCCCGTGCCGACCATTGGCGGCAGGTTGTGCTGCGGGCAGCCGATTCCGCCGGGTCCGGCGGATCAAAGACCAAATGAGTCGCGCTCAGACGTGCTGGTTTTTTCGACCCCACCCCTGGCTGAAGACACTGAAGTGACTGGCTTCATTACGCTCGAGCTTTACGCCGCGACGTCGGCTGTCGATACCGATTTCACCGCCTTGCTGGTCGATGTCGATCAGAGTGGTTATGCGCGTTTTCTCACGGACGGCATCGTCCGCGCTCGTTATCGCGCGAGTACGAAAGAGGCTGCGGCAGTTACTCCTGGCAAGATCTACAAATACACAATTGACCTATGGGCAACGGCGAACGTGTTCAAGACTGGTCACCGTATCCGCCTGTACATTTCCAGCAGCAACTTCCCGCGGTTCAATCGAAATCTGAATACGGGCGAAGATATAGTTTCGGCATCACGGTCCGTCCGGGCGCATCAGACGATCTATCACGGTGGTGACCGCAGCTCGGCGTTGGTGCTACCAATAATTCCACATCGTTGAATTGTTTTCCGCTTGCATTGGGTCGCAGCCGAGTGCTATAAGCAGGTTAGTTCTAAACGCAAACAAACCGTAAAAAAGAAAACAGGTTCGTCAGATTTTTGGATAGTTCGTTAATAACATGAACTAACCGCCCCGGTGCCTAAGGTTGCGGCAGCAACTTCTCCCAGCGGTCGCGTGGCCGTCAGCTTTCAGTTAAGGAGTCGCATATGAGAATCGTACGAACAATCACCAGCAGTGCATTAACCTTTGGAATCATCCTCTGCGTTAGTGTCACGATCTATTCCCAGGGAACGAACCTCGGGACTCTTCGCGGTACGGTCACCGATCCCAATGGCGCCGTGATTCCGAACGCGGCCGTTAAAATCACGGATCAAACCACGGGGCTTTCCCGCGACGTCGTCACCGACGCTGAAGGGAATTACGAAGTTGTCGCCTTAAAAGCCGGCACTTACAAAATCAGTGTCACTGCTTCCGGGTTCAAGACCACAGAAGTAGATGCTGTTTTGAAGGGCTCCGACGTGGTGCGCGCCGACGTGCGCACGGAGGTGGGAGCGCAAAGCGAGAATGTGCTTGTCGCTGGCACTGAAGCCGGCGTCATCGAAAAAGAACAACCGGTGATTGCCGGGACCCTGAATAATCGACAGCTACTCGAAATACCGCGCGACAGTCGCGACATCTACGAGTTTCTTTATCTGAACCCCGATATCACGCAGGGTCCGAATGGAGACGGGAGCTTCAAGTTTATTGGTGGACAAAGCTACGGAGCCAGTTTCTCGCTCGATAGCCAAAGGACCAACGGAGGAATCTTCGGCGAGCCAACAAGTAGTCAACCCTCTCTCGAAACAATCGGCCAACTGACCGTTTTATCCAAGAATTTCACAGCCGAGTATTCCGGCATTGCGAACATCCGCGTGGAGACAAAGCGTGGCGGCAGCGCTTACCACGGTTCATTGTTCTACAACAACAAGAACGATGCGCTAGCCGCCTGGACTGTCCAGGACAAAAATGCGCAGAACGACTTTCTGCCCACGGTCGACACTCCGGAATTTCCAAAGTCAAGGTTTAATCTCAATGAAGTCGGCGGCTCGCTCAGCGGCCCACTGCCCAAGTTCGGCAATAAGACGTTCTTTCTTCTTTCGTACGAGCGTCGTTGGGACCTGAACGTCGTACAACTGAGATCGAGCCAGGTGCCAACGTCGCTGATCCTCGGCGGAGATTTCAATGCGATTGCGCCAAACAGCAGACCGACAGTGGCGGCCGCCGTCCTGCCTTTACTGACGCCGGCTGAGTTGCTCAACAACACCATCGTCACGGGCGGTACGCGGCGCTGGCTCAGCATCCCCACGCGGCTTCTCAATCCAATCGCCCTGAACATCATGAGCGGATTTTATCCGCACACGAATCCTGCGACTCCTTTCAACGCGGCCAACGGCAGGCTGCGAAGTTTTGTCAGGAACGTACCCGGATTGCTCACCAGAGACCTTGCGACCCTGCGATTGGATCACGACTTTTCCGAGCGAAACAAATTTTTTGCCGTTTACAATTTTCAGGACAATCCAGGCAATCGCCGGACACTGGCCGTGAGTCCGCTGCCCGCGTATGGCTTGCTCTCCCAGCATCAAACCAATCACACCCTGTCTCTTTCGTTTACACATCTATTCTCCAACACACTCGTGAATGAGTTGCGAGGCGGTTTCAACGTTCAAAATCTCTTTCGCCGCGGCAACCAGGCCTATGGAGACTACTTGTCGAATGTGGGATTCAACGACGGTGAGATCAATACGATGGCTGGGATCCTCGGTCCGGATTTGCTCGATACTGCTGGTCCACTACGAATCACTATGGCTCCGTTCACCGGAATCGGGAATGGCGGACGCAGCATCAACCGGAATTTGGACCAACATCTCGTGACGTTTGGAGATAGTGTGAGTTGGATTACCGGCAATCACTCGATTAAGGCCGGAGCTGACATTGTGCGCAACCAGGCCGTTGACGGTTTCACTGCCACCAGGGGTAATCCGCGCGGGTTCCTCAATTACGGGACTTCGATGTCAGCTTACAGTAATTTCCTGCTTGGTTTGCCGCCGTCTTCAGCGACCTACGTTGGTGCAACTCGTAGAGGCGATTTAGATGTGTCGAATTGGGAAGATGGATTCTTCATCCAGGACGATTACCAGATTCGCCCCTCCTTAACTCTCAACCTCGGACTGCGTTATGAACTGATAACGCCGTTCGTCGAAAAAAACGATCTGATGGTGAACTTTGATCCGAATATGTCCGTCAATCCCGGCTTTCAGGGACGTTTCGTAATTCCCAGTGACAAAACCAGGGCACTGTTGGATCCGCGTTTTATTTCCTATGGTGTCGTCACCGCCGATCAGGCTGGCGTGGGGCGGGGTTTAATAAAGACCGACAAGAACAACTTTGCTCCTCGCATCGGCGTAGCCTGGCGTCTTGGCGATAAGAATGTCATCCGCGGTGGGTACGGGATTTATTATCCAACTTCCGCCGCTCAGGGTATGCGTGATGCTCTGGCAACCAACGCGTTCAATCAAAGCGTACAGAAGCGTGGTACTCAGGGTCTTCCGGGCGGGATAAATCCGCGTGGCATCACACCGTTTAGTGGCGGCACAATCAGTGTTGGCGATCCAACTGACTTCACTGCCTTGGCCGCGAACGCGATTCCGTTTGATTTGCAGAACCCGCGTTACGAACAGTTCAATGCCACCTTTGAACGAGAGTTCATGGCCAATATTGGCTTACGCGTTTCATACGTGGGCTCGCGACAACATGGACTGATAGCCGGTCGTGACCTGAACGAACTACCTGCCAACAACATCCCCTTTGGAGTTCACAATGAGGACGGTGACCTTTGCGATCCTATCGATGAAGGTGACTGTGTGGTCTCACCGGCGGACGCTGCGCGCCGGCCCTTTCCCCGCCTTGGTGACTTCTTAGCCACTTATGGCAATACGGGACACGGACGATCGCACGCGTTCCAGGTTGAAGTAAATCGCCGCTTCGCACGTGGTCTCTTGTTCAATGTGTCTTATACATTGTTGGACCAGAAATCGAGTGGTACAGACGTAGGCAATTCGTCACTCGGCGGAACTCTTTACAACCAGTTTGCTCCCGACGTCGATTTCGGGCGCGACTCGTTCGTTTCGCGGCATCGTTTGGTAAGTTACGGAACCTATGAATTGCCGGTTGGCCGCGATCGTACATACGGCAAGAGCATGTCCAAGTGGGCGGAAGGTGTAGCGGGTGGCTGGGATTTGAGCTGGAACATGTTCGCCAAGAGCGGAACTGGTTTCACTCCGTTCTGGGTGTGTAATAGTTGCGGCAACTTCGGCTTCCTGGGCCCAGGCAACGTCGGCAGCGGCTTTATCGATGCGGTAGGCGATTTTTCCTCGAACACTTACAGGCCGCCTGTAGTGGGCGATCCGTACGCCAATCTTTCAGGCGATCAAGTCTTCAATCCTGCTGCCTTTGGTTTACCACCACTCGGAGCAGATTTGTTTGACAATCCCGCCATCGCTAAAAGGAATCATCTGGTTGGGCCAGGAACGTGGGGAGTGAATCTCGGCGTACGCAAGTACTTCAGGTTTAACGAGACGACGCGACTCGAGGTGGGTGCTGACTTTAACAATGTCTTCAACCACCCGTTGTTTTCTCCGCTCGACACGTTCTTTGCTAATGTAGGCGACTTCGATGTCGCCGTTACGCCTGCGGGCCAGCTTGAAATTGTAAACGTCAATTTGAATCCAGATTTCGGGCGTAACAACATCAGCTACACGCAGGAAGGGATTGATAACCGTCGATCTGTGCGAATTCGATTGCGTTTGAGCTTCTAGCTGTAGACATGAGGAAACGATGTGAAGGAGGGAGCCTTCAACCTCTCTCCTTCGCGTAAGCGATATGTGGTTCCCTCCGAAGTGGACAGGTCAAAAACATTGACGCAACAGATCGCCAAGAATCAAACGCTTCAAAGGCGTCATGGCTTCACCCGCAAACCGAATCTTGCCGATGTCACGGCCGCCGGACATGACATGCTGCGGCTGGTTAATCGTCGCATCCTGCTTAGCATATTGTCGGAGCGGCAACCAATCTCACGTGCGGAAATCGCGAAGATAAGTGGTCTAAACAAAGCGACAATTTCGACAATTACCGGGGAGTTACTTAAAGACGCTTGCATCATTGAAGAGGGCTCCGGACGAACTACGCCAATCGGAGGGAAACCTCCGACGCCGTTACGATTAAATGCCAAACGCTTTGGCCTCTTCGGCGTCGACATTCGCGCGGACGAGACAGTGCTTGCGCTCTGCGATTTCAATAATCGGATCGTCTCACGCGTTAGTTTCGAGACGGGCTCCGTGGCGTCGTCGTTTTTGAACAAGATTGCGAAGGAGATCCGCAAGTTTCGTTCGCAACATGATTCATTTATCGAGTTTCCAGGCATCGGTGTCAGCCTGCCGGGACTGGTGGACAATCAGAGCGGAAAGTTTCTCCTCTCAGTGGTCCTGCCGTGGCGCGATGTGCCGGTGGTGAGTCTGCTGGAGAAAGCCACCAGTCTACCGGTGATAATTGATAACTCTGCCCGGTGTTCGGCGCTCGCCGAGATCTGGCACGGCAAAGCGCAGTACGCACACGTTCGCGATTTGCTCTATGTCGGCGTGAGTACCGGTCTCGCGTGCGGTGTCGTTATCGACGGGGGTCTTTACCGTGGTGGCAATAACACTGCCGGTCAATTCGGACACATCCCAATCGATATAAATGGACCAGACTGCCGCTGTGGGCAGCGAGGTTGTTGGGATCTCTATGCTTCAGACAAAGCAACCTTGAAGCGGTACGCTGAATTGCGCGGCCCGAATGGCAAACGAGTTTCGACCATGCGCAAATTGATGGAGCTTGTCGAAACTGGAGACGCCGCGGCGACAGAAGCTGTGCGGGAAACGGCCCGCTATCTCGGCATTGGAATTACCGGGCTCATCAATGGACTCGATCCTGAGGTCGTTGTGATCGGAGGCGAAATCACAAAGGGTTGGGGAGTGATCGAGCCGATCATTGTCGAGGAAACGAAACGCAATTTGCTGGCGCCTCGCGCCCACCGCGTTGCGATTAGACCATCAGCATTTGAAGTTCGCCCGAGTCTCAAAGGTGCATTGACGTTAATTCAGAATAGTTTGTTGTCGGTGCCGCACATGGGCTAACAGGCAATTCAACATGTCCCAACGGAGCTACAGTCCCGACGAACTGAAGACGACGCTTGCAGGAGGTCTGATTCCTGCGCTGCCCGTGACATTCGATCGTGAAGGTCGTTTTCACGAACGCGCGCATGACGCTTACGTTTCATTCATGAGCTCGCAGCCGATCGCCGGCATGGCGGTTTGGGCGCACACGGGACGCGGACTGCTGCTTGACGAAGAGATCCGAACGCGTGTACTGCGGCGGTGGCGTGAAGCGATTCCGGATAAACCGCTGATCGCCGGTGTTGGTGCTCGACATCAACAATCCAGTCCGCCGGAGGCGACACGGGAGGCGTTAGCAATGGCCTCAGCCGCAGCCGCTGATGGCGCAGATGCATTGCTCGTTTATCCGCCCTTCTGGTTGAAGCATAAGGAACACTGTGACTCACTGATCGTCGAACACCACCAACAGCTTTCAAGATTGGGCCTGCCACTTGTGTTGTTCTATCTGTACGAAGCTGCGGGCGGTATTCGCTACGAAACCAGTGTGTTGGATGAGCTCTTAACACTGCCAAATGTGATCGGCATCAAGATGGCGACGCTTGATAGTGTAATGACTTACCAGGATATCGCTCGTCACATTAGCTCTCGGTATCCAGACAAACTACTCATAACGGGCGAAGATCGCTTTCTCGGTTACAGCTTACGCCGCGGAGCCAAGGCAGCACTCATTGGCATGGGCGCGCTGTGCTCGGATTTGCAAGCTGAGTTGTTGGCGGCCCATTTCGCAGGGCGTGCGGAGCGATTTCTCGAGTTGTCCGACGCGGTCGATCGACTTGCGGAAGTACTCTTCATCGACCCGATGGAAGGCTACATCGCCCGTATTCTTTATGCCTTGGCAAAGCTCGGAATCATACCGGCTGAAGGTGCGAATGATCCGTGGGGACCTACGTTGACTACACGCGAGTTCGACAGTATCGATCGGCTACTCAATACGCTGTACGTTCAAGTGGAATAATGTTCGCAATCGAGGGACAGCCAAACGTCGACTCAAAAGATCATTCGTCACTAGTGCGTGACTACGAACGGTTTCGCGCTGGTCTACCCGAAGACCTCGAGGACTATGTTCGTCAGCAATACCAGCTCGATTTAAGCAGTGAGTACGGCGGACATTTCATTAAGAACCCTTTCGGCAAAGCGTCTGGCCAACTGTCATTAAATCTGTCGCAGGTGCGGCGCGACTGTGAAGAGCAACTCGGCTTTATCGTGTTGAAGTCGATCATTGCTGAAGATACTTCAGGCGCGCAGTCCATGAGTGAATGGGCCATTGAAGAAACGAGAATGGTTGTCGAACGAATCGTCGGTCAGGATAAGACCGAAGGCTGGACTGTTTCCTGGAAAGGACGTGGATGGTACGACACGTTCGCAAAGTATCTCGAGTTCTTCGATGAAGCGTTGTCGTGTGCGCGACCCGCTTCGGTGCTTGTAGTGCCTTCGTGTAAGTATCACTTGCCGAGCGCTGCCGAACAGCTTTGGAAGGTGGGCGAGTACGAGTACACCACGCGCTGTTTGATCGACGTCTGGCAAAAGCATCATTCGGATGCGCCGATGTTGATTGAGAAAGATTTTAGTCCCACTTTGGCCGGCTCAGATCGGGCGGCCCAGGCCGAAATGATCATTGAATGGCTAACACGAGTGACGTCATTGATCAGACGCGGCGCAGCTCCGGCCACGGTGAGGATTGGTTTGAAAGTTTTCAATGCAATTCTTGACGATGCGTTTCAACTGGAGATGTTGCGCACGATCAACGAGAAGTGTTCGGGTGATGCCGTTCCGGATTTTCTCGTTTACGCGAATCGACTATTCGATCCCGACCGTGAATTCGACGGAGTGCGCGGCATTGCCTATGGTGGGCCTGATCTGAGTGCGCGCAATCTAAGTGTGCTGGCGCAGTTGCGGTTACTCGAACGACAAGGACTAATTCCTGCGTGCAAGTTGCCAATCAGCGCCACGGGCAACATCGTCTCGGGACGAATCGCGGCCGAATACCTGCTACGCGGTGCGAGCAGTTTCCAGATTCATACCTTCTTTCAATTACCGAGCGGTGAGTACAGCATGAAGACCGGCGGCAAGACCGCGCGAGCGTTGCTCGAGCTTTACTTTCAACCGGAGGAAGGTCTGCTCGCCTGGCTGTTGCATTTGAGGCGCCTGTTAGGTTGGCCGGTCGATTGGAACATAAAACGAATGGCCGATTTTTTCATGGAGCCGGCGAACAACATTTGGGTGGAGCACGCGCCGGCGTTGAGCTGAGTGATGGGAGCGAGGGCGGCATTAGAGATTCGCTTGTTGTTTGAATCCGATATCACGTCAGCGATGCGATTGAAGGACGAAGCCGGCTGGAACCAGACTGAAGCTGATTGGCGACGGCTACTGTTGCTTGAACCGAACGGTTGTTTCTGCGCCGTCAAAGATGGCGGTGTGGTCGGTACGACCACGACAACAACGTACGGTAATGACCTGGCGTGGATCGGTATGGTGCTGGTTGACCAGCAGCATCGCGGTGAAGGGATCGCGACAAAGTTGATGACCGTAGCACTCGAATATTTAAACGGCAAAGTTCACACGGTGAAGTTGGACGCGACACCCCAGGGCAAAGCTGTTTACGCGAAGTTTGGTTTCGAGGTTGAGTCGATGATCGAACGATGGAGTGGAACCGGGGGCTCGATGACCGCCAACATCGAAGCTCATACCGATCGCAACGACGTTCGTGACTTACTAATTCTGGATCGACGCGCGTTCAATGCAGATCGTTCGCGGTTGATCGATAAGCTCATTGAAGACACTTCTGTTCCACCTGTTTTCGGGAGAGCTACAGGCGGTGCGTTGAATGGTTATGCGTTGGCGAGAAGCGGGACGAAGGCAGCTTATGTCGGACCCGTGGTAACGGAAGATCCGCTACAGGTTGAGACATTGCTCGATCAG
>Ga0075433_10002160_pt1 | contig 14887 bp, 11 predicted proteins | sample RhiMethybrSRZTD2_FD_75299 | JGI IMG/M metagenome (GOLD analysis project Ga0075433, IMG submission 75299) | Populus rhizosphere microbial communities from Tennessee, USA - Rhizosphere MetaG P. TD hybrid SRZTD2 | ecosystem: Host-associated > Plants > Roots > Rhizosphere > Soil | place: USA... | reverse complement strand
TGCTGGCGCTGATTCGCCTGGTCTCGATCCTGCGCCGTCTTCGGCCCGACGTCGTCCAGGCCGGCACGCCGAAAGGCGGGCTGCTCGGTGTGCTCGCGGCCTGGCTGGCGGGCGTTCCCGTCCGCATCTATCACGTGCGCGGGCTGCCGCTCACCACGGCGACGGGTCTGCGGCGGTGGCTCCTGCGGCTGACCGAGCGCATCGCCTGCGCGGCGGCGACCAGCGTGCTCTGCGTGAGCCGGTCGATGTGTGACGTGCTGGTGGCGGAAGGGCTCTGCGACGCCAAACGGATCGCGGTCCTGCTCGAGGGCAGCAGCAACGGCGTCGACGCGTTCGGCCGCTTCAATCCGAACGGGGGCCATGGCGATCGCCTGGCGCTGCGCCGGCAGCTCGGCATTCCGGCGGACGCGACCGTGGTGGGTTTCGTTGGACGCATGGTGCGCGAGAAAGGTGTCGTCGAGCTCTTCGATGCATGGACCGCGCTGCGCGAGTCGCACCGGTCGATGCATCTGCTCCTGATCGGCCCGCTCGAAACCGAAGATCCGCTGTCGGCCCGCGTCCGGGCCGGCCTCGAGTCCGATCCCCGCGTCCATCTCACCGGAGTGGCGTGGGAGACGCCGGCGCTCTACGCGGCGATGGACGTGCTCTGCCTGCCCAGCTACCGCGAAGGCTTTCCCAACGTCCTGCTCGAGGCCGCCGCGATGCGTCTTCCGGTCGTCGCCGCGGCCGTCCCGGGCGTTGTCGATGCGGTCGAGGACGGCATCACCGGATCCCTGGTGGCGGTTCGCGATGCGAGGGCGCTTGCCGCCGCGCTCGCCCGCTATGTGGATGACGAGGCGCTCAGAGTAGGGCACGGCGCCGCGGGCCGGGCGCGGGTGGAGCGCAGCTTCAGCCAGGAGCGCATCTGGGCGGCGCTCGACGATTTCTACCGGGCCCTGGCGCCGGAACGGCCGCCTCGCACCGTGCTTCACGTCGTGACCGTGCCGATGACGCTGCAGTTCATGGCCGGCCAGGCCGCGTTCATGGGCGGCCGCGACATCTCGCTCTCGTTCGTCTCCTCGACCGGACCCGAGCAGCGCGCCTTCGCCGAGCAGGAGCGCGTGCAGGTCTATTCCGTCGAGATGTCGCGGCGGATCACGCCGCTCCGCGATGCCCTCTCCCTCGTGCGGCTGCTGCGGTTGCTGCGGCGCACGCGTCCCTCCATCGTGCACGCCCATACGCCGAAGGCGGGCCTGGTGGCGATGGTGGCGTCCTCGCTGGCGCGCGTTCCGGTGCGCATCTACCAGCTGCACGGCCTGACCTACGAGACCGCCACCGGCCTGCAGCGCGCGCTGCAGGTCACTTCCGAGCGCCTGTCCTGCACGCTCGCGACGCGGGTGCTGTCGGTCAGCCGTTCCGTGCAGGAACGCGTGACGACCGACGGGGTGTGCGACGAGCGCAAGGTCACGGTGATCGCCGCCGGCAGCATCGGAGGGATCGATGCCGAGACGGTCTTCAATCCGGAGCGGGTGCCCGCCGCGCGGCGCCACATCCGGGAGTCGCTTGGCATCGGGGATGGCGTCCCGGTCATCGGCTTCGTCGGCCGGCTCGCACGCGACAAGGGCATTGAAACGCTGTGGCACGCGTGGCTGCGGCTGCGCGAAGCGCTGCCTGAGGCCCACCTCCTGGTGATCGGCCCCGCCGACTTCGCGCGGCGGGATCAGGCCGTGAACGGCGAGGTCATGGCCGGGCTCTCGAACGATCCGCGAGTCCACGCGGTCGGCTCGATTCCGCGCGAGGAGCTGCCGCGCTTCTACGCGACGATGGACGTGCTCTGTTTGCCCACCTACCGCGAGGGTTTCCCCGTGACGATCCTCGAAGCGGCCGCGATGGCGCTGCCCTGCGTGGCGACGCGCGTCACCGGCTGCGTCGACGCGGTGATTGCGGGCGAGACCGGCCAGCTCGTGGCGCCCGGGGACGCCTCGTCTCTGGCCGCCGCGCTCATGGCCTACGTGAGCGACGCACAGCTGCGTTCGTCGCACGGGAGCGCGGCGCGGGCCCGCGTGCGCGCGGAATTCAGTCCGGACCGGGTGTGGGACGCGCTGCAGCGCGAGTACGCCTCGCTCGCGGGATGGCAGGCTGCATGAGCACCGCCTACCGGCGCACCGGCAAGCGGGTCTTCGATCTGACGGTGGTCGGCCTCGCCGCGCCGCTGTGGCTGCCGCTCGTCGTTGCGACGGCGCTCGCCGTCCGGCTGCGGCTCGGCGCGCCGGTCCTGTTCCGGCAGACGCGTCCGGGCTTGAATGGCCGTCTGTTCACCCTCGTCAAGTTCCGCAGCATGACGGGCGGCCGCGACGCGCGCGCCGCGCTCCTGCCGGACGGCGAGCGGCTCACCGCATTCGGGCGCTTCCTCCGTGCCTCGAGTCTCGACGAGCTGCCGGAGCTCTGGAACGTGCTCCGCGGCGAGATGAGCCTGGTCGGTCCGCGGCCGCTGCTCGTCCGCTACCTCTATCGCTACACGCCGGAGCAGGCGCGGCGGCACGAGGTCAAGCCTGGCATCACTGGGCTCGCGCAGATCAACGGGCGCAATGCGCTCGGGTGGGAAGACAAGTTCGCGCTCGACGTGCGCTACGTGGACACCTGCTCGCTGGCTCTCGACCTCCGGATTCTGGCGGCAACGATCCGGAACGTGCTCCAGCGGCGCGACATCAGCGAGCCCGGGCACGCGACGGCGCAGGAATTCATGGGGAGCACCGCACGATGATCCTGATCATCGGCGCCGGCGGCCACGGGCAGGTCGTCGCCGACATCTTCCGCGCGCGGCACGCCAGCCTGCTCATCTCGGATGACGTCGGTTTCCTGGACGACGATCCCGAGCGGTTCGGCGGCGGCGTCACCGGCGGCACGGTGCTCGGCACCCTGGCCGAGATGACCCGAATCCCCCACGACGCGGTGATCGTCGCGGTCGGCGAGAACGCGATACGCGCCAGGATCTTTCGCCGCGTCCTCGAGGCGGGCGAGCGCATCGCGATCGCCGAACACCCCCGCAGCGTCGTCGCGGAGGACGTGACGCTCGGCTCCGGCTCGATGGTGTGCGCGGGCGCCATCGTCAATACCGGCGCGTCGATTGGACGCAACGTCATCGTCAACACCGCCGCGACCGTCGACCACCATGCGGTCATCGGCGACCACGTTCACCTCGCGCCCGGCGTGCATCTGGGTGGAGAGGTGATCGTGGAGGAGGGGGCGCTGGTGGGCATCGGCGCGATCGTGCTGCCGCGCGTGAGGATCGGGGCCTGGAGCACCGTCGGCGCGGGCGCCGTGGTGACGGCCGACGTACCCCCGGCGGTCACGGTGATGGGCGTGCCCGCCCGGGTCCGGGTCGCGGCAACCGTGTGAGAGCACTGGCCATGAAACGCATCTACCTGTCGCCACCCGATGTCGGTCCCGTCGAGCGCGAGCTGCTGCTCGACGCCTTCGATTCGGGCTGGATCGCTCCGCTCGGTCCGCACGTCGACGCCTTCGAGCGCGAGATCGCCGCGGTGGCCGGCGTGTCTCACGCGGTCGCGCTGTCGAGCGGAACCGCGGCGCTGCACCTCGGCCTGCACATCCTGGGCGTCGGACGCGGGCACGAGGTCATCACGTCGACCCTCACGTTCGCCGCGACCGCCAATGCGATCTGCTACCAGGGCGCGTCGCCGGTGTTCCTCGATGTGTCGCCCGAGACCTGGAATCTCGATCCGGATCTGCTCGAAGACGAGTTGCAGGCCCGGAACCGGCGGAACCGGCTGCCCGCCGCGGTGTTGTCGGTCGACCTCTACGGCCAGTGCGCCGACTACACCCGCATCGCCGGGATCTGCGAACGGTTTGGCGTGCCGCTCATCGAGGACGCGGCCGAGGCGCTCGGCGCCAGTTGCGGCGCGCGGCCGGCCGGAGCGTTCGGCGAGTGCGCAGCGTTCTCGTTCAACGGCAACAAGATCATCACGACCAGCGGCGGCGGCATGCTGGTCACCAACCGGCGCGAGCTCGCCGAGCGGGCGCGCCATCTCTCCACGCAGGCGCGGCAGCCGGCCGCGCACTACGAGCACGAAGACATCGGGTTCAACTACCGCATGAGCAATCTGCTCGCGGCGGTCGGGCGCGGCCAGCTCGCCGGGCTGGATCGAAAGATCGAGCGCCGCCGGCAGATCAATCGGGCCTATCGCGCCGCCCTCAGCGATGCGGCCGGCGTCAGCTTCATGCCGGAAGCGCCGTACGGACGCGGCAATGCCTGGCTGACCGTGGTGACGATCGATCCGCGGGCGTTCGCCGTCGATCGCGAGGCGATCCGGCTTCATCTGGAATCACTGGATATCGAGTCGCGGCCGGTCTGGAAGCCGATGCACCTGCAGCCCGTGTTTCGTGACTGCCAGGTCTCCGGCGGAGCGGTCGCGGAGGCCTTGTTCCGGGACGGTCTGTGCCTGCCGAGCGGCTCCAGTCTGACCGAGGAGCAGCAGCGGCGCGTGATCGCCGGCATCGAGGAGGCCCGCACGGCCGCAGTGCCGTCGCTGGCGGGGTGAGCAATATGGGTATGAGACACCTCATCGTGAGCTTCCGCCGCGCGCTGGCGATGGCGATTCAGCTCGCCGCCGTCGTGCTGGCGAACATCGCGGCGTTCGTGCTGCGCTTCGACGGGCCGCCGCCGGCATGGGCGATGACCGCCTGCGTGCAGATGCTGCCGTGGCTGGTGGTCATCCGGGCGGTCGCGTTCATTCCCTTCCGCCTCCACGCCGGTCTCTGGCGCTACGCCAGCATCTACGACCTTCGGGCCATCGTCGGGGCCGTGGTCAGCAGCTCGGTGCTCTTTGCGTTCGTCGTCCGGAGTCCGTTCGGACCGGGTCCCTATCCGCGTTCCGTCTTCATCACCGACGCGCTGCTGCTCGTGCTGATGCTGGGTGGGCTCCGGCTCACGCGGCGCATCTACTGCGAGCTGTCGTCGGGCGGCCGCGGCCGCCGGATTCTCATTTTCGGGGCCGGCAACGCCGGCGAGCTGATCGTCCGCGACATGAAGGTCAACCCCGACTACGGCTACGCGCCGGTCGGGTTCGTGGACGACGACCAGGCCAAGGTGGGACGACGGATTCATGGCGTTCCCGTGCTCGGCACCCGAAACGATCTCGAGGACATCATCGAGAAGCACAAGCCGAGCGAGGTCCTGATCGCGATCCCGAACGCGGAGCCCGGGGCCGTGCGGACGATCGTGCGCGCGCTCGAGCCGTTCAAGCTGCCGATCAAGACCCTGCCGAAGCTGACCGACCTCATCGGCGGCAAGGTCGACGTCAAGGAGATTCGCAACCTCGCGGTCGAAGACCTGCTGGCGCGGCCGCCGGTCGGCCTCGACCCGCACCACGTGAAGCATCTGATCCGCGGCCGCCGCGTGATGGTCACCGGCGCCGGCGGATCGATCGGGTCGGAGCTGTGCCGGCAGATCGTGACGCTGGACCCGGCGGCGCTCGTCATGTTCGAGCGCTACGAGAACAGCCTGCACGCGATCCGTCTGGAGCTCGAGGACCGGAAGCCGTCGTGCGGCCTGCACGCCGTGGTCGGAGACGTCGGCGACACCGCCTGCATCAGCTCGGCGATGCAGCAGTATCAGCCGGAGATCGTCTTCCACGCCGCGGCCCACAAGCACGTGCCGCTCATGGAAGAGAGCCCGTGCGAGGCGATCAAGAACAACGTCCGCGGGACGCGCCTGCTGGCGCAGGCGGCGGAATTCTTCGGCGTCGACCGGTTCATCTTCATCTCCACCGACAAGGCGGTCAACCCGACCAGCGTGATGGGCGCGTCGAAACGCCTGGCGGAGATGGCGATCCAGACGCAGGCGATCGGCAGTGGCACGTCGTTCGCCGTCGTCCGGTTCGGCAACGTGCTCGGCAGCAACGGGTCCGTGGTGCCGCGATTCCTCGAGCAGATCCGCAAGGGCGGGCCGGTCACCGTGACGCACCCCGACATGCGCCGCTTCTTCATGCTGATTCCAGAGGCGGTGCAGCTGGTGCTGCATTCGGCGTCCCAGGCCGAGAGCGGCGGCATCTACGTGCTGGAGATGGGCGACCAGGTGAAGCTGGTCGACATGGCGCGGGATCTGATCAGGCTCGCCGGCTTCGTCCCGGAAGTGGACATCCAGATCGTCTTCACCGGCCTCCGGCCGGGGGAGAAGCTCTACGAAGAGCTGGTCGGCGTCAACGAGGCCGCGGGCCCGTCGCGCATCGAGAAGATTCATCGCGTCACCAGCCGCGTCCAGCCCGATCCCGACTTCTTCACCGCGCTCGAGGCGATCGAGAAGCAGGCTGCCGAGGGGGACGTCGCCGCGGTGCGCGCGTCGCTGAAGCGGCTGATTCCCGAGTACACCAACCCGCTGGAGACGCCGGTGCCGGCGCTGCCACCGGCGGCGGTCCCGGAAGAGACCATCGAAAAGGACGCGGGCGAAGAGGCCGAGCTGACCAGGTCCGAGGGGGATTCGTTGTATCAGTACTGCCCGAGCTGCATCTCGACGCGCGTCCACCGCTCCCGCGCCCGTAATCTCGTCGAGCGCGTCCGCCGCAGCATGTCGGCGGAGCGCTTGTTCCGCTGCAGCGGCTGCGGGTGGCGCGGCTGGCTGATTCCGCTCGTCAGCATCGACGCGGAGCCGCTTCAGCCGATCGAGACCCCCGACCTGCAGATCCTCGATCAGGCCGTCGATGGCCCGGCGCCGGCAGCCCGGCGTGCGTTTTCACCGCGTGATCTCCAATGACGGATCGAGCACTGGCAGCGGCGCACCCCGCGAGCGACCGGTCCGCGTCCGCCGTGCGGGCGCAGGTGGTGGCCGTGGCTGCCGTCTGCTGGGGAGCGCTCGCCTTCGGCGGCGCCTATCCGTGGGCGTTCTGGCCGATGGCCGCCATGGCGCTGGCCGCGGGGGCGCTGGGGTGCGCCTCGCCAGCCGTCTCCGAGGCCACGGTCAGCCGGCCGCTCATCGCCGGCCTGGCCGCCGTCGGAGTCGCGCTGGCGCTTCAGCTCGTTCCACTGCCGCTCGCGTGGGTGCGCGCCCTCAGCCCGAACATGCTGCCGGTCCTGGAGAAAACCGACTTCTCGTACGGCGCGGGACTGACGCGCCTGCACGCACTCTCGATCGATCCGGCGGCCACGCTCGTCGCGCTCGGTCTGTTCGCGTCGCTGGCGGTCCTGACCGTCGGACTCTCGCGGGCCATCGCCTCACGGCATCCTCGCGCTCTGGTCGAAGCGATCACGCTCCTCGGGGTCGCGCTCGCGCTGATCGGCATCGTCCAGAAGCCGCTCTACGCCGGCCGTCTGCTCGGATTCTGGCAGCCCGAGGGAACGGGCACGCCCTTCGGGCCGTTCGTCAACCGGAATCACTTCGCGGGATGGATGCTGATGGCCCTCCCTCTCGCGCTGGGACTGCTGGGAGCGGGCCTCGAGCGGGCGATGCGCGACGTCAAGCCGGGATGGCGTCACCGGATCCTGTGGCTGTCCTCGCCCGAGGCAAACCGCCTGATCCTGCTCGGCGCGGGCACGTTCATCATGGCGGTCTCGATGGTTCTCACGATGTCGCGGTCCGGCATCTCGGCGCTCGCGATGTCGGTCGTGCTGATGGGACTGGTGATCGGGCGGGGATTCACCGGGAAGTCGAAGAAGACGCTCGGCGTCGCATATCTCGCCGTCCTGGTCGGGACCGCGATCGCGTGGGTGGGCGCCGACGTTGTCGTCGAACGGTTCTCCAACACGAGCTGGAGCGAGTTCAACGATCGCAAAGGCGCATGGCTCGATGCGCTCGGCGTCGCGCGCGCCTTTCCTGTCGCGGGAACCGGGCTGAACACGTACCCGATGGCCGCGCGGTTCTACCAGCGGCACGACCTCTCGAGCTTCTACGGCGAGGCGCACAACGATTACCTGCAACTGCTGGCCGAGGGAGGGGCAATGGTCGTGCTCCCCGCGCTCGTCGTCCTGGCCGCTCTCGTGCGGGAGATCCGGCGGCGGCTGCGGCGCGACGTCCCGGGAACCTCGTGGTGGGTCCGCCGGGCCGCAGTCACCGCCCTCATCGCGATCGCCCTGCAGGAGTCCGTCGAGTTCAGCCTGCAGATGCCCGGCAACGCGCTGCTGTTTGCCGTCGTCTGCGCACTGGCCATTCATCCGCCGCGCGAGGCACGGCCGGAGGAGCGGCGGCATGCCAGCCCGGCGGAGCGGCCGCGGCTTCGCGTGGTGGCGTCCAATGCCTTCGCGGGATCGCGGTAATCGGGGCGCCCGGGACATGCATATCCTCCACGTCGTCGGCGCCCGCCCCAATTTCATGAAGCTCGCGCCGGTGCTGCACGCGCTGGGCCGGCGCCAGGTCCGCCAGACCGTCGTCCACACCGGGCAGCACTACGACGTGAACATGTCGGACGAGATCTTCCGCGAGCTGCGGATTCCCACGCCCGACGAAAACCTCGGCGTGGGCTCGGGCACCCACGCGACGCAGACCGCGCACATTCTCCTCGGCATGGAACGCTGCCTGACCGAGCGGCGTCCCGACCTCGTGCTCGTCTATGGCGACTCGAACTCGACGCTCGCGGCATCGCTGGCGGCGTCGAAGAACGGCGTCCCGGTCGCGCACGTCGAGGCCGGCCTGCGCTCCGGCGACCGGTCCATGCCCGACGAAATCAACCGCATCGTCACCGATCGGCTGGCCACCCTGCACTTCACGCCGTCGGAGGACGCCGACGAGAACCTGCTCACCGAAGGCACCGACGTCACTTCGATCAAACGCGTCGGCAACGTGATGATCGACACCCTCGTTCAGCTGATGCCGCTGACCCAGCCGCGTCCGTTGCTCGAGATGTTCGGGCTGATGAACGGCACGGGTCCGAAGCCTTACGTGCTCGTGACGCTGCACACGCCCGCCAATGTCGACGACGAGAAAGCGCTGGCGCGGCTTCTCGACGCCCTGACCGACATCGTGACCGATGTCCCGGTCGTCTTTCCGGTGCATCCGCGCACCCGCGCGCGGATGAAAGACCACCAGCTGCAGTTTTCGGGCCTGCTGTTGACCCAGCCGCTCACCTATCTGCAGTTCCTCGGGCTGCAGCGGCACGCGACCGCCGTGATCACGGATTCCGGCGGCATCCAGGAGGAGACGACGTATCTGGGTGTGCCGTGCCTGACGGTACGCGAGAATACGGACAGGCCGATCACGGCCCAACTCGGCACGAACACGGTGGTTGGATCTAATCTGGACTCGCTGAGGACGCACGTGTCGAGGATCCTCAGCGGCCGCGGCAAGCGCGGCAGCGTGCCTCCGCTCTGGGACGGTCTGGCGGCGGAGCGCATCGCGGACTGTCTGACAGGGAGTCTGTAGACGGCAGATGGCTGTGAGGATCGGATTCGACATGGACGGCGTGCTCGCCGACTTCGCGACGGCCTTCCGCGAGGTGGAGACGCGGCTGTTCGGCAACGCGTCGGCGGTCGCCGCCGAGGCTCCGGAGATCGAGGCCCAGCAGGAGGAATCGGCGGGCGGCGCCGCGACGGACCCGGCCTCGGCCACACCGCGCGAGACGCGGCGGCGCCGGGATGTCATCTGGAGCGCGATCCACAAGACCCCGGATTTCTGGATGACGCTCAGGCCGCACGATCCGGGCGCGGTGCGCCGGATCCACGACTTGATGCTTCGCTACGGCTGGGAAGTCTTCTTCATCACGCAGCGGCCCTCGACGGCCGGCCAGACCGTCCAGCGCCAGACGCAACGCTGGCTGCACCAGCAGGGCTTCGACCTGCCGAGCGTGCTGGTGATCAGCGGATCGCGTGGCGCGGCAGCGGGTGCGCTGCGCCTCGACTACCACGTCGACGACAGTGCCCAGAACTGTCTCGACGTGGTGTCCGACTCGCGCGCCCGGCCGATCCTGATCGTCCCCGAGCCGGACGAGGTCACCGAGAACAGCGCCAAACGCCTGCGGATCGCCGTCGCCCGTTCGATCGGCGAGGCGCTGGACGGACTCGAGCGCGCCTCCGCCGGCGGTCCTCCCGACACGCGCCTCCTGAACAAGCTGTCGCGGATGGTGGGATGGAAGACGTAGAAGTGAGCCATCAGCTATCAGACATCAGCTCTCAGGCATCGGCTGAAACCGGGCCTTTTCGGTTCTGACAGCTGACGGCCGATAGCTGACAGCTCAGCGAAGCACTACCTCGCCGTCCTGTAGTTGTGCTGGACGACCCAGCCCATCGCCGAATTCGCGGCGATCAGGAACACGACCGCGGCGGCCTTGTTTCTCCGCCACATCCGCTCACTCGCCCACACGACGCCGGCAGTGCCTCCGGCCTTGATCGCCAGCATTCCGGCGGCGTTGCCGGTGAAGCCGCGCATCACCGGGTTCGTTTCCACTGCGCCTCGATCGAGCGCGACCGTCGTCGCGTGCGCGTCGAGCACCTGGAGGGATGCGAAGGACACGTACAGCGGCATGAGGGCGCCGGGCCGTCGCTTGACAGCGACTCCGTTGCTGGCCGGGAGAGCCTGGGAAGGCGCGGGCATCGAGATGGCCTCGACGCCTGTGAATCTGGGTTCGAGTGGGGACGCTGTCGTTTGCGCTGAGGACTGGCGGGCGGCTCCGAACGACAGGGTCAAGAGGAGGATCGAAACGGATCTGGCACGGACGAGGCGGCGCATGACGGAGTCCTTTCACCTGGGGAGCAGGGTGAACGTAAATGGACGTCAGCTTCGCAATGCCTTGCGGCTCGAGACGACGCGCAGAGATTAGTCTTCAACCGAGGTGCCAGCAACCTTGAGTGTCGACGCGGGCAGCAGTAAGCCGTGATCCTCCATGTAGTTGGAAGGATCCAACAATTCGGAAGTCGGCCCCGTGGCTGACTTGGTTCGCCGGGAGAGAGGGTAGTTGTCGTCCGAGAAAGGGTCTTTCAGTTGAAGCTCGCCACGCGCTTGCGCAGGTTCTTGATGTGTTCCCAGACCTGCGAGCTCTCGTCATCGGTCTCGGAGTCGGTCTCGTCGGCCGCCTCACTCGCGAGCGTCGCCGAATCCGGCTCATCGGCGTGATGGGGAAGCAGCCGCAGGTAGCTCTCGAGATCCCGGAGAGCGGCGCCGAAGTCCTGAAGGTGATAGGCGAGCAGCCCGCGATCGCGCAGCTCGGTCACCGATGACGGGTCCACCGTCAGGAGCAGATCGGCGACGACGCGCGCCTGCGGGAAGGAGCGCATCCGCACGTAGAGCCGCTTCAGGTTGACGAGCATCCGCACGACGATCTCGCGGCGAGTGGCGGGCTGCAGGAGATCCGAATCGAAGGCCGCCTCGTCGCCGACGTGCTGGCGCAGCATCTCGCGGCAGTCGATCTCCGAGAGCAGCGCGCCGCCGTGGAACGGATCGACGATGACGAAGTCGCCGCTGTAGTGCAGCCGCGCGTGCTCGTCGGCGGCGCGCAGCAGGAAGTGGCCGGGGAAGTTGACGCCGGTGACCTGGACGCCGGCCCGCCGCGCGATCTCGAGATACACCACCGCCAGCGTGATCGGGATGCCGGTCCGCCGATCGAGCACTTCGTTCAGGTAACTGTTGCGGGGATCGTCGTACTGCTGGCGGTTGCCGGTGAATCGCTGCTCGTCGTAGAGGTATTCGTTGAGGATGCGGATCGCATCCTGCCCGTGCACCCCGGCCCGCGCTACCCGTCCGGCAGCCTCGTCGCCCATGCGCTCGAGCGCTTCGAGGTAGCCGCCCGGGTCGAGCGACGGATATTCGATGCGCGCGATCGCGAGCGCCGCCGGCGCCAGCTCCTCGCCGGGGGCCTTGAGCGCCCCATCGAGGTCCGCGGCGACCTGGGCGCTGCGCGATTGCAGATGCAGGGCGTATTTCACTGCCGGCGATTGTATCGTCCTTTTCGATGACCGAGCTTAGCGCTGAGTGCACCGCAGCTAGCCCGCCGTAGCGCGACGCGGGAAGGCGGGAAGGTGGGACGCGCCCTTACAGTCTCTCGAGCAGCTCCACGGTGAACTCGTCGAGCGATCCGATGATGGCGTCGGCGCCCGGAAGGTCGGCCGCCCCGTAGGTCTGGGTGATGCCGACGCAGTGCAGGCCGGCATCCTTCGCCGACTCGATCCCCCATCGCGAGTCCTCGATCGCGACGCACCGCCCGGGCGGCAGCGCGTGGAGCCGGGCGGCGCGCCGGTACGGATCCGGTGCCGGCTTGCTGGCCGTGTCGCCGGCCGCGACGATGAACTGGAAATGCTGCTCGAGGCCGCCGCGCCGCAGGACCGCGACGATCTCGTGGCGCAGCGCGCCGGACGCGATGCCGAGCGGCATCCGGGCGGCAAGCCGTTCGACGCACGTTCGCGCTTCCGGATAGAGCACGTCGGTCGAGGCGACGATGTCATCGAAGAGGGCCGTCTTGCGCTTCACGATGGCGGCGATGTCGTTCGCGTTCCAGCCCAGGCCGCGTCGATCGCTCAGCGTCCGGAACGCCGTCACGTCGTCGAAGCCAAGGTAGTGGCGGTAATACTCGTCGCGTTCCAGCGTCACGCCGGACTCTGCGAGGACGGCCTGGTACGAGCGCAGGTGCAGCGGCTCGGAGTTGGCGAGCACGCCGTCGAAGTCGAAGACGATCGCGCCGATGTCGGCCATCAGCGGAGCCGCTCCCCGGCTCTGACGGGCACCGGCAGCCGGTTCTCCTGCGGCGGAATCGGGCACTCGTATTCGGGATTGAAGACGCAGAACGGATGGTAGGCGCGGTTGAAGTCGAGCTCGTACACGTTGCTGCCTTTGAGATCGAGATCGAGATACCGCCCGCCCTGGTAGGTCTCGATGCCGTTGGTGAGATCTCCGAACGGGACGAAGAGGCGCTGCAGCGACGTATCGTCCGCTTCGGCGAACGCGGTCAACGTCCGCGGCTGTCCCTTCAGCGTGAACGCCAGCGTGCCGATGCGGCGCATCCGGCGGGGCTTGCCGGTCGACGTGGACATCTCCATCACGGCCTCGCCGCGCGCCACCTTCAGCGCCGCCGGCACGCGATACTGCTCGTCGATGGCGTAGTAGGGCAGCGGCGGGAACGCCGCGCGCTCGGCCGGGGGCACCGGCGAGTCCGCAGATCGCATATACGCGTCCCGGTCGGCGCGATGGGCGGCGATTTCGTCAGGGTAGCTGACCGGCTTGCTGCACGCGCCCGCGGCCGCGAGGGCCGCGCCGAGCGCGAGACTGGCTCCGAGAAATCTCACCTAGAAAGGATACCCTCGCCGCTCGGCGAGCGCCGCGTCCACGGCGCGCCGGAGCGCGACGGTGTTGACCGGCGATCCCTTCATCAGACGCCGCAGCGCGGCGGTCAGGACCCGCAGCGTGTCCCCTTCGGTCATCGCGGCGAGCGCGTCGCGCGCCGCGATCTCCACGCGGCCGGCCGCATCGTTGATGAACACCTGGGCGACCGTGACGTGCAGCGGGCCCGCTGCCGCCGCCGCACGCAACAGCACGCTCTCCGACGCGTAGACGTCGATGATCACGTCGGCGCACCTGGTGAGGATCTCCTGCTCGTCCGCCAGCCGGCTGCCGTAGGTCTGCATCGCCGTCCCGAGGACCATCAGCGCCGCCTTCTTCATGCCCTTCACCGTCTTCGCTGCCGTGTCGAGCGGCCCGTCGCCAGGCGCGTCCATCGACGGCGACAGCAGTTCGTCCTGCAGCGCCTTGGCTGCGGCGATGATCGGCAGCGACCCCTTCACGGCGCGCTTCGCGAGCATCCCCGGGATCAGCAGCCGGTTGATCTCGTTGGTCCCCTCGAAGATCCGGTTCACCCGTGCGTCGCGATATTGCATCTCGGCGGGATAGTCGTGCACGAAGCCGTTGCCGCCGTGGATCTGCACGTTCTCGTCGACGACGAAATCGATCATCTCGCTGCTGGCGACCTTGAGGATCGACGCCTCGATCGCGAACTCCTCGAGGGCGGCCAGCACGGCGCCGCTGTCCTTCGACCCGCCGAGCGCCGCATCGATCAAGCCGGCGGTTCGATACAGCATCGCCTCGACCGCGTACTCGCGGATGACCATCTCGGCGAGCTTCTGACGCACCGCGCCGAAGCTCCCGATCGGCTGCCCGAACTGCTTGCGCTGGGCCGCGTAGGCCCAGGCCTGCGCGATGACCCGCCGCGCGCCGCCGCTGCACATGGCCCCGAGCTTGAAGCGGCCGTAGTTGAGGACGTTGAACGCGACCTTGTGTCCTTTGCCAATCTCGCCGAGGACGTTCTCCGCCGGCACGCGCGCGTCCTGAAGGATCAACGGCGTCGTCGACGAGCCATGCAGGCCCATCTTGTGTTCCTCTTTGCCGCAGCTGACGCCGGGGAAGCCGCGTTCGACGAGGAACGCCGTGAACTGTCCTGCGCTGTCGGCGGTGTCCACGACCTTGGCGAAGACGACGTAGAGATCCGCGAAGCCGCCGTTGGAGATCCACATCTTCTCGCCGTTCAGCACGAAGCTCCCGTCCTCCTGCTTGACGGCGCGCGCCCTGGCGCTGAGGGCGTCGGAGCCGGAGCCGGATTCCGAGAGCGCGTAGGCGCCGACAAGCTCGCCGCTGACGAGTCCGGGCAGATACCGGCGCTTCTGATCGTCCGAGCCGAAGCACAGGAGCGGCGTGATCGCGAGCCCGGTCTGCGCGCCGAAGGTCGTCGCGAACGACGCGCAGCGTCCGACCGCCTCGCCGACCACGAGCGATGCCGCCTTGTCGAGCTCGACGCCGCCGTAGGCCTCGGGCACGTCCGTGCCGAGCAGACCGAGATCGCCGCAGCGCTTGATGAGCGAGCGGTTCAGCCCCCAGTCCTTGGCTTCGAGGCGCTCGAGCACCGGCAGCACCTCGGTGTCGATGAACTCCTCGGCGGTCTGGCCGATCAGCCGGTGTTCCTCGCTGAGGCGTTCGCGGGTGAGGATC
>Ga0075433_10002151_pt1 | contig 14926 bp, 10 predicted proteins | sample RhiMethybrSRZTD2_FD_75299 | JGI IMG/M metagenome (GOLD analysis project Ga0075433, IMG submission 75299) | Populus rhizosphere microbial communities from Tennessee, USA - Rhizosphere MetaG P. TD hybrid SRZTD2 | ecosystem: Host-associated > Plants > Roots > Rhizosphere > Soil | place: USA... | reverse complement strand
AAGCTACGGCGCTCTTCGTACCAATCAACCCCGTGCGCGATCCAAACGGCGAGATAGTCGCGAAATCGCTCGGACGGCTACACGGCTTCGCCATCTCGAGACGTCTTTTCTAGGGTCGCCCGCGGTCACTGCGCCTTGCCCGCTCTATCGTGTTGGGCCTGCTCCGAGAACTCTTGGAGACGCCGGTCGAGCTTCCGATAGAACTGCGGCGTCTCGCCCGGATACCAGTAACTTCGGTGGCAGCCTTCACATGCTTGATCCAGATTCTCTGCCGCGTCCCACAGCTCGTTCACATCTTTCCGTTTCACGATGTCGAGAACCTCGAGACCGACGTTGCGAAGCGCCTCGATTCGAGCATTCCACTCGACGGGATCCTTTTCAATCTTCGCCGTGATTTGAGCTGGCGATAATTCGACCGCGTCCGGGCCGGTGCTGTTGTTCTCGTCGCCGGGCGGCGCGAACGGTCGGCGAATCTTCAGCAGGTACGCGCCCTCCGCCATCGTGACTCCGCCGATGCGGATCTTCTCCCAGTCCTCGTCGGTCTTCGGTACCTTTGTGACTTCGCCCTGCTTGGTGACCACCGTGCTGACCGCATCGAAGATGTTGTCCGCTAGAGGATCCAGCATGTCGTGCATCAGTTCCTTGACCGAGACGACCGGTTTGAGATCGCCCCAGAGCTGCGACGCTGGAGGCGAAGACGGCGGCGCCTTGGGCGACGAGCAGGTCGATGTCAGAACGCTTGCGGCAAAGAGCGCGATGAACACACCGAACGTCATTCGAATGCGAAAGCCTGTCACCTGTGTCACTCCTATGTGCCGGCGGCCGGCGACCTCCGACGGTCTCGATCAGAATTCTATCAAGGCGACAGACGTCGGACCGAGGCGTCGCAGGCGTGTTCCTTTCGCCACGCGTCAGCGTTCTCCAAGGTGGGCACCGGCCGGATGATCGCCGGATCGTAAGCAGCCAGCGAGGCATTCGCGGCGACACGCCGCGGCCAGTCGGGGTTGGCCAGCGCGCCGCGGCCAAGCGAGACGAGATCGGCACATCCCGCTGTCAGCAGCTGCTCCGCACGGGCTGGATCGTCGAGCCCGCCGTTGGCGATGACCGCAATGCTCGTGACTCGTTTGGCCAGGTCGGGCAGCATCAGCGTCTCGCGAGCTGGATGCGGCGCGTTCAAGCCTGAAATGTGGAGAAAGGAGGCACCGGCGGCGACAATCGAACGAAATATCTCGCACGCCGTTGTCTCGCCGCCCGGCCATTCGTAACCAGGATCGTTCGTCTTGCCCGGGTTCAGACGAATGCCGACCGGAAAGCCGGCAGGGACGGCACGTCGGACGGCACCCACGGTTTCACAGGCAAACCGGATCCGGTTCGCGATCGATCCACCGTACTGATCGGTCCGCAGGTTCGTGTAGTCGGTGAGAAATTGATCGATGAGATAACCGTTGGTGCCGTGCATCTCGACGCCGTCGAAACCGGCCTCGACCGCCCGCACCGCCGAGCGGCAGAAATTCTCCTTGATGCCCGCAATCTCGACAGCGGTCAATTCGCGCGGCATCGGCAGCGGCTTCGAGCTGCGCGGAGCAACCGCCGAGGGTGCCACGGTCTCCGAACGGTGGCGCAGCGCCTCGGCGAAAGCGCCGGCGTGCTGCAGCTGCATGAAGATGGCAGCCCCGTGGGCATGGACGGCTTCGACAACCCGAAGCCACGCGTCTTGGTGCGTCGCCGTCGCCATGCCCGGCTGCCCTCTGCGGCACTGGCTGTACTCGGCGTCGATGTATGTCGCCTCGGTCTCCACGAGGCCCCAGCCGCCACGCGCAAACTCTTCGTAATAGGCCACGATCCGATCGGTGACGTGGCCGTCCTCCGTGGCGGAGACTCTCGTCATCGGCGCGACGACGGTCCGATTCTTGAGTGTGACGGTTCCGAGCGTGATCGCCGAGAACAGGTTCACGTTCTGGATCATTGCTCAGATGGCCTGACAGCGTGGATTGAGGTACCCTTCAGCCGAACCGCATCGAATGAGCGTCTCGCACTCGCGACATTCTATATTCCTGCCGAAACCGACGGCGGCGATCCTGTTGGTCGCAGCTTTCACGCTCGCCACGGTCTCGTCGCCGGCGTGCGGGACTCGGACCGCGGACACCAGAACGATCCGGCTGGCAGTGGCCCGCTCACCGTTTACCTATCTGCCGGTGTATCTGGCTGAACCGCTGGGTTACTACAAAGAGGAGGGCCTCAATGTCGAGATCGCCGAATTCGCAGGAGGTTCTCAGTCGATTCTGTCTGTCATGGGCGGCAGTGCCGACATCGCCGCCGGCTTCTACGAGCACGCCATCGAGGCCACCGCGGCAGGTAAGCGCCTGCAGGCATTCGTGACGATGCTGAAATATCCCGGCATGGCGTTAGTGATTTCACCTAAAGCCAGCCGCGCCGTCACACGAATCGAGGATCTGAAAGGGCTGCGAGTAGGTGTCGGAACGCCCGGTTCTCCCACGCATTTCTACTTGAACTATCTGCTGTCGCAGCACGGCATGAGTGGCGACGATGTCGGCGTCGTTGGAATTGGTGCGCCGCAGACCGCTGCCCTGGCCGTCGAAGCCGGCAAGGTCGACGCTGCTGTGGTCGGCGCGGCGATGATTGTGCTGCAGCGGCGTGTGCCGCAGCTGCAGGTGCTTGCTGAAACCTTCTCGCGGGATGGCGTCCGGGAATCGCTCGGCGTCGATGAGTATCCCGGCGCCGCGCTGCTTGCAAGGGTCGAGTGGCTGCGGGACAATGCGGATACCAGCCGACACCTCGCACGAGCGATCGTCCGCAGCCTTCAGTACATCGAATCGCATCAACCGGCCGAGATTCTCGAACGTCTCCCCGCCGCCTACCGCACGGACCCGGACACCGATCTGGCATGCATGAAGGCGTTTGCGCCGCTGTTTTCGGCGGATGGACGGATCGACTCCAGGACGGCTGACGGGGTGAAACGCGTGCTCTCGGTTTCTCTCGAAAACGTGCGCGCCGCGAATATCGATCTGGCGCAAACCTACACCAACAGCTTCCTGCCGGCGAAGTAACAGGACTGTTCACCCGGAGCCGTCGAACAGATACCCGTATCTTTCAAGGAACCATTTGTAATCTCTCACGCTGTCCAGATAGGCCTCACCCGTACGTTTGTCATACCCCTTTTCGGCGAGCATCTTTCTCATCTCGTCTCGCCACTTTGTGCTCGCCGGCGTATCGGGCGTGATCCGGAGATAGCTGTCGACCAGCGTGTCCCAGTCGGTCAGGCGCTTCAGGAATACTGCATCGAACAAGGACCGCAGCTTTGCGTTGGTCACCAATGCCTGCTGAGTGTTCTTGTAAGCGTCTCTCAACGCGACTCGAGCCAGCGACTGGCCCTGTTCCTTGAGGTCGTCGCTCACCCTGTAAATCGTCTGAAGATGGCCCACCGCGCTGGTGGCACGTTCCTCCGGAGGCGAGCCTCCCCAGATGTAGGTTTCGTCGAGCGCCATACCGTCCAGTGCGAACTGCGGGTAGAAGTCGCGGTCCCGTGGACCCGGAATGACCACTGCGTCGTGGTCCATGAAGATGATTTTCACCTGCCATCGGCCCGCCGCCCAGACGCTCTTCAGGCCGACGTTTCTCGCGACAAACGACTCACCCCGGGTAAAACCCCTGACCGCCAACAACGTCCCCCAGAATCGCGCGATCTGTTGCACAAATTCCAAGTAGTAACCATCGGCCTTCGCACGATTCGACGCCACGGCGAATGCTGCTTTCAGATACTGCCGATAGTTGTAGAACCTCACATCGGGCGGGTCGTAGACGCCCAGAATTTCCTCCAGTAACGCGTCTGCGAATCGCCTCCAATGGTGCCTCGACCTCCCGACCGTTCCGCTCTCCTCGAAGTAGCGCTGGGCCCCGTCATTCGAAAGATATGCCGCAAGCTTGTCCAGTCGGAAGGAGCTCGTGCCACTGAGAATCGCCTGTGCGGGAGCGACGACGCTGATGAATTGCGCGGTGAGACCGAGGTCGCCAGGCAGGTCAGGTAATTTCCCGTAGCCTTCGGCGTTGAACGCGGCGACGCTGTGCGCCATCGCCGCACGCATCTCACGGAATCCTTGGTCGAACATTCGAGACTCCGTGAAGTACCTGAGCGTCTGCACCTCGGCGTCTCCCACCGGGACAGAGTAGATTGTCGATCTGGATACGTAATGGGGGATCGGCGCCTCGGTCCCATGCACGAGGCGATAAATCAGGCCGAGCTCGGACGCGGCATTCGCCTCAAATCTCAACAGCCACTGCATGCTGCCGCCGTCAAGGCGATGGGATGGCGGAACCGCAGACCCCTTGCGCGCGTAGACCACGGTCAGCGGATGGTCGCCCCTTCGCCCGGCTCGTTTGATCTCGAATTCGACTTCGCTGCCTGGAGGCTTGATCACGAGAACTACCGTTGACTCTGGATACTCGACGAGAGAATTGATTTTCGAGCTGGTGGTTCCGGAAGCCCAGTAGATCTTCGAGGTCCGGCAGAGGCTTTTGAGGATGGCGGCCTCGAACAAGGGCAGGCGCCCAGTCGCCCTGACGATCTCCTCCTCGACAAACCACGGCTGCGACGGATCCAGATCTCTGGCTCCATCGGTCACTCGCAGGCGGCTCAGAATCTCGTGGACGATCTCCTGGGACGTGAACAGATACCTGGCGAGGGACAGTTTGCAATCGTGACGCGACAGTTCGATGAAATCACGTAATGCGGTGTCTGGCGTGTTCCTGCCTTTCACCGCGTCGTGAACACGCCGGCGTCTTGCCAATTTGTCGAGAAATTCACGGATGAATTGGTGAGTATCTGTCGTCGAGTAGCCCTCTTTCAGCACCGAGCTCGCTATCCCTCCGCCAGCCCCGCGTGTCTCCTTCAGATTGAGTTGGGTGAACAGATAATCGAACTCGTCTGCGTCCTCGGGACGAAGCTTCAGGATCTGATGCTCGAGCATCAGTACCGCCAGCTTTCTGATGTCCCAGGAAGCCGCGGTCCGCTGCCTTGCAACGGTCAGGAGTCTCTGGCAGAAGGCGTTGTCGTAGGTTTCGTGCCGAAGGAAGTCATCGAAGAGAGCAAACGCCCGTTCGGCGTCGTCAAACTCAGTTGCGAGCAGAGAGCGCAAGTTCGGACTCGGGCAATCAGGGGTCCACCGGCGCTCGCGCCGGCGGACATTTACCCACGGATCCTGCAAGCAGGATCACAGGTTGTCTACTGGAGAGATCCGGAGCGGCTTCTCACTTGCTTCAGCGATAGCCGCCCTTCTTGCCTTTGCCCTTCCCCTTGCCCTTTCCCTTACCTTTGCCTTTTCCAGCGGGGGGCACAACGCCGAGCGCGATAATGAGGGCGTTGAGCAACTCCACTGCGCAGTATTTCTTGAGTACGAGCGCAACCGGTTCGTCCGACCCGTAGTCGGGTCCATACGGGTAGCCGCCGTGTTTACCGCCCCACGGTTTGCCACCCCAGGGTTTGCCTCTAGGTTTGCCGCCCCACGGTTTGCCACCCCAGGGTTTGCCTCTGGGTTTGCCGCCCCACGGTTTGCCCCCCCAGGGTTTGCCGCCGGGTTTACCGCCCCACGGTTTACCACCCCAGGGTTTGCCGCCGGGTTTGCCGCCCCACGGTTTGGCACCAGGCTTTCCCGGTTTGCCAGGTTTGTAGCCGGCAGGCTTGCCGCGACCCGGAGGTTTGCCGTGTCCCGGAGGCTTGCCGTGCCCTGGAGGTTTGCCACGCCCAGGACCTCCGCCCTTGGGTTTGTTGTCGGCAGGGTTCCCGCGACCTGGAGGTTTTCTCTGGCTCGGAGAAGTCGCCGCGCTGAGAGGTTTGCTGACACGCGAAGGCCCGGTTTTTCTCGACGCTCCGCGGCCGACATGCTTCCTGCCAAATGATTTGCTTGGCATAAAGTTCCTCAGCTGAAATTGATCCGACTAGGGTCTTTGAACCTTGTTGACCGGCTGGCGGATGAAGCGACCCAGACCGTCATTCTTCTGGGTGCCTGGAGCAACTACAAGCGCGGGCGCCGTCGTCATCGACGGTAGGGGTGCACAAGCAGCATTGGTTTGCGCCGGCACATTGCTTTGTCCTACACGAAACACGCCCCAGGCGCCCTGACTGGTCTGCAAAGGTTGGAACGCGGAATACAAGTAATCGCCGGCTCGTCCTCCTTCGCCTCCAGCCTTGTCGACCATCAGATCGAAATGATCGGACGAGCCATAGTTGTCGCGCGAACCGATCCATTGCGAAAGGCTGTTGTCACCTAGTGCACGGGAACCGTTCTTATACGGATTCCTCTGCCAGACGTGGCCACTCAGTGTGAAGACCTGGGACGTGCCCGTCCCGAATGGATGCATGAGTCGAAATCTCGCCTTGTCACCGATGGCGGCAGTGAAGATCGGTGTTTGCGGATTCTGCGAGACGAGCTGGTTCGACAACATGCACGAGAAGTCCACCGCTGTGCTTGGAAAACGAGCGCCTCGAGGCTCCGTCCGATAATTGACCGCGAAACTGGTCTGGTTCGAGATCTCCATGTCGTCGCTGATCATCACCGCAAACTCACGAAACGTCGTCGTATCCGGCAACGTTACGGTTGCCGACGCACGGGTGCTCGGCGGAGGGCTGGCGGACGGGTCACAACTCGCGAGGCTTCCCGTATCCCCACACTGCCAGGTCGAACCCGGCGGTTCGATAATCATCGCGCCGTAGAGGCCGTTGATGTTCTGATACAGCGGATCGGACGGCAACAAGTTGAGCGAACCAAATTCGACAGGAGTGTAAGCAGGGTTTCCGGCGGCGTCCCTCTCAATCTTGCCTGCGTACCACTGGTACTTGACAGTCTGACCGAATCCAGCGAGCTGGTCCGGCTGCCCCTGCCTGTTCCATCCGACGTTCATACCGCTGCTCCGACTGGCATCGTAGCTAAGCAGCTGAGGATGCAGGCCAACCGCGCCGGACATCTTCGACTGGAAAACCGGCTCCTGGGTGACGGGGTTCACGCCATTGAACGGTGGCGCCATGAGGAACTTCTGTTGAAACACTTGTGCCGACGACTCGATGGCGTTGGTCAAGTTGACAGTGATGCAGTCGCCGGCGTTGGCGCGAAGAATCAGCGGTTCGACAGGCACGCCGGCCTTCAATCGGCCTTGAGCGTCGAGGTCCTCCGTGCGGACATACAGGACGCCGTTTTCATTGCGAAGCGATGGCACGCGACTGTTGAACAGGATTTGTCCCCGTGGAGGATTGGAGCCAGGCACAGGACTGATATTCGCGAGAGCCTTCTGTGCAGTGACCGCGGTGACGTTGAAGGTGCGCTGTACGGCGGGTGGCGGCAAGACAGCTGGACATGTCGCAAACGTGACGTTCGTGCCAGGTCCGATCGCGTTGTTCGGAAGTGGCTGCAACCGGTTCGCGACTGCAGTGGGGTCGTAGGCGCGGAACAGACCCCACATGCCATTCGAAATACCGGTTTCATCCAGACTCGGACTGTAGAAGTAGTCAACGCAATTTACCGTCGACATCCCATCCGGACACTTGCGACCGGCAGTTGGCCCTGACGACGACGGTACGCGGAAGAGCAATTCGAAATGCTCCGAGAGGCCCATCGCCTGGGCACTGCGGTAGCCGGAGTTCTTCCAGGACGGCTCGGCGAACCACGTTGGTCCGGCGAGGTTGAATTGGTGCGCGAATACGTGGGCCCCGACCAGGACGCGCACCTGGACGTTGTCGTTCTGATAGGCACGCATCAAAGGCGTGAACGGATCGCCGTTCGGAGGCGCATTGCCGGCCTGCTTCAGCGATGAGTCGAACGCGTACGACATGTCATTCGCCGGGCCCACCCGCCACGCGATTGGATCGTTGCGATAGTTGACCGATTGAGTGCCAGCCGGAAACGGACTGATCCCCGTGGTAATCAGGCTGGGTTTTGCTTGAGTCTGGCTGCCCGACGGGGCGTTAATCGCGTACGCCGGGTCGATCCAGCCAAGCTTCGGATTCGGGTTCGGTTGCGTCTTCGGCGGATTTGTTCCGGCGATGGTGGCCCAGGCATACGCGAGCTGCAGATCCTGAAACTCCAGCGCGAATTCACGGTAACTGACGTCGTTGTTATCCTTGTCCTTCGTGAGAACATCGACCTTCCAGCTTGTCGGACCTCCATCGGAGCGGACAGGAGCCTGATTAGCCGGGCGACCCATGATCGTGCCGTCTTCCGGGTTGCGCCAGCTCGATCCAAGAGGCTCAACCACCAGCCCTGCGTACAGACCCGCCTGTTGATGGGTAGATGGCCCGAAGTGATCGTGCGTGAAAACCGTACGCAGTGTCCGGTCGACGCCTGAATTGTCGAGTAGCGGATCCAAGTACCAACGCTGAATCGTCGTCTGCGCACCGAGCCAGCTTTGACACTGCGGACGGGACGTTGGTGTCCAGTTGTCCGGACAAGGTTTGCATCGAGGACTGTTGGGATTGGCGGAACATGAGAAGATGTCCGGAGGTGGCGGTTTGGGACCCGGCAACATCTGCTTGACGCCGCCGACCAGGAGACCTCCGTCCGCGTTGATGGCCTTGATCGTATCCTGCACTTCCTGCGGACTGAACGTGCCGTCCTCGTAGTTGAAACCATTGCCCGCACCGTCGGAGGACGTCACATCGAACTTGACCAGATGAATATGCTGGCCAAGGATGTCGGTCGGCGTACGCACCTGGAAATCGTCGACGAGATAGTAGTTAGGTACTAAGTTGGTGTGCCAGTACTCGATGATGTCGCCGGTGTTACCGCGGAAGAACAGCGGTTCCGGCGCACGCCCACCTGTGGAATTGACCGGGTTGAAGGTAAACGTTGGCTGCACATCCTTCCACAACGTGAGGATTCGCTGCTGGGGAAAGTGCCAGCGTTTCTTGTTGAGAGTGACATCCAGCTGAATGCCTGCGGCTTTGTAGGTGCGTTTGAGACCCACCGCGTTGCCTTTGTCGTCCACCGCCGGGTCGGCAAACGGCGCCCCCGCCACGGGACCCAACGGCAAGCCGTTCACCAGGAAGCCAAAGGGTGTGGCTTGCGCGCAATTGCTCGGCGAACCATCCGGCAGGAAGGTTTGATGGCATCGTGTGCCAAAAAAATTGAACGCGGCCTTCTCGGCGTCAGTGCCGGTTTCGGGAAGACTGACCGCGCTGATCGTTGCCAGGTCTTTGCTCCAGTCGAACTGATCGTGGCTCTCGTACGAGACGGAGCCGCCGGTTTTCACGTGGCGCGGTAAACCTCCATCCAGGAAACCGCCGGCTCCGTCCGGAGCAAAATCAAACGGCGGATGCGGCGGACGCGCGCCGGCAACACCTGGAATGAAGAACGGGAAGCCCGGATTCTCCAGTTGATTGCCCGCCGACGGTTGAAACTGGCCGGTCATCTGCGTGCCGTTGAACTGACTGTTGATGACCGTGCCATTCACCTGCTGACCATCGGTGCAGCCACCGATGACGTCGAGCCCATTGATCTTGTTGCTCTGACACGTTCCACCCAGAACCACCTGACCGCCAAGGGCGATTGGTACGCCGTTGACCTGCACATTGTTCTGAATCTGCGCGTACGCCGGAAGTGGCGCCATCGGCAAGGTCGGAAGCGGAACCACCGCCGGATTCGGTGTGCCGGCGATGATTTCGCCATCCGGCAGGGCACGAGAACCGGGGACGACCTGGCCATTGGCCGGAAACACGAACGTTCCTGATTCGAACACGTCATGCGTCCGCCACATCGCCCACATGCCCGCAGCGAAATGCGGATAGAAGTGGCAGTGAAAAATCGAGTCGCCGACGACCTTGTTGCGATTGCCGCTGCCGTTGTAGACCATCTCCAGCGTGTAGCTGGCGCCGGGGCTGATCATCTGACTATCGAGATAGGCTCCTTCATCGCTATTGGGCGACTGAAGCCACTGGTGTGCATGCTGATGATGCACGTGCGTCACATCTCGGCCGCCGTGAAGAATTCTGAACTTGACGTGATCGTTGATGTAGCTGTGGTAGACGTTCGAAGGATCGTCTGGGAAGAACGCTGCCGTCGCCTTCGCCGTGGGCTGCATCGTGTACGGGAACGCGTTGCTCGATCGCTGACCTCCGCACGGCGGGCTGTTGAATGCCGCGGTCGTGGTACACGGCGCCTGAAGGTTGGAGTTCGCCGGTCGGTCAACCAGCATGGCGGGATCGCCGACCGACCAGGCGCTCAGGAAGAACTCTTCAAACCTGCAATCGATGCATTCGCCCATCGGGCCTACGCCGATGCGGTTGGCGTACACTTCCGCTCCAATGCCGCCGGTGCCGTAGTTGATGGCGAACGCATCCTGACCGGCTACCAGCGTCTCGCCGATCCCGCTGTCGGCAAAGACCGGAAACGCCTGCGAGGTGACCGGGGTCAGTCCGCCGTGATAGATAACCGTGATTTCCCGATACGGCTGCTTCCGATCCGGCGAGGCAGGGTTGTCGCAGAAGAGCGGATCAACCGTCGCCCCGCCGGTGTTCAACGCCGGGTTGTTCTCGGCGTTACAGGGCGGTTCGGGGTTGGTTGGTCCGGTGGTACCAGAGAATCGTCCCGCGTTCGGGCCCGTAATGATCGCCGTGAGATCGCCGTGAACGAGATTGTTCCCAGCATCGAGCATCTTGAGGATGGGAGTGCCATCCGCATACGTGGCGTCGTAATTGATGAGCGGATGGTTATCCAGGGTATTGAGGAAGCCGGCCGCCGTCCGCCTGACTTGAAACGGCGGTCGCGCGTTCGGACCCGTAATGGTCAAGGTGCAAGTCGTCGACGGAGTACAGCCGGCATTGAGCGTCGCATTGCTCGGCAAGCTGTTGGCGTTGTAGGTGGCGAGCGCTAAATCGTCGGCTGTCACCTGACTGCGATACCATTCGGCACTCGCAGGCTGGACGTTCAAAGCTCCGAACAGTCCGCGCACGAGCTGGTCGCCGTTGGTGCTCGTGTCACCACTCGTGTACATCAGAAACGTGCCTTCGGCCTTGACAAAGAGCGTGTAGGTTTGTGTCGACGGTGGCATCGACGGAGGCGGCGGATTGACACTGGCCAGGCTGGAGTTGTTCGTACCGACGAAGGCGCCGTCATCTTGAATGCCCGCAACCCACTCTGTGCCTTGGATGTGCAGAGACACTTCAGTGGTCCCGGTACTTGCACCGGGCACTAGTGTCGTCCCGAAGTTGGCCAGCGGTATCGCGTTCTCGAACGTGATCGTCAGGCAATCTCCCACATTGGCACGCAAGACGAGCGGCCGCGGCCGCTTGCCCGGCTTGAGTTGCGTCGTACCGGCGTTGACCTGCGTGTCGCGTTTGAGCGCAAAGATCAATCCGTCTGGAATGGCCGCGCCAAGACGGTTCAGCATGATTGGCTGAGAAAGAGCCACGACGCTGGCATTGATCGTCCGCTTACACTGCGGTTGCGCGGTTGCCGGTGCAGCCGTCACCAGCAGAGCGACGGCGATTACAGACAGGTAGCCTAAGAAATATCGACCGAGATGATTGCGACCAGACACGTGACGTTCTCCCTCAGATTAAGGCGAGCACTTGAACTATCGTCAGCCCCGGATGTGGGTTACACGAGCAGAGCGAGCGTCAAACCGTCAGCTTCCAGTTGGCCAGAGAGCTCGGCAGCGAAGGAACGCGCGTTACAACTGTCGGAAGTTTGAAGACCCGGTGTGAGAAGGCCTGGGTGTACCCGCGATCGAAAATCGACGCGAGAGTAAAGCTCACACCCCTCCAAGTCAAGACCAAAAACGCCGAAGAACGATTCGCTTTTCATGGATCTTGCCTCGACTATTTGCGATTGACTGCTTCCGTTACTACGTTCACGAGTGCCGCTGGTGAGGAAAGCCCGTAAGCCCTCGTCCGATAGCCCGTCACATCATTGCTGACAAGAATCGTCGGTGTATGGTCCGACGCATTGGCGGTCGCGGCACCTAATCCGACCAGCAACCAATCAATGTCGGCCTTGTCGCCGGTCACGAACGTCCATCCCGGACCGGCCTTGAACCTCGTCGCAAAGTCACGCAGTCTCTCCGGCGTATCCGTAATCGGATCCACACTGATGGAAATGAGTTGCACGTCTGGCGCGCGCGCGGCCAGCTCCTCCTGCACTCGCCGAAACGTTGCGGTCAAGGAAGGGCAGATCGTCGTGCAGGTCGTAAAAATGAAGTTGATGGCCACCGTCTTGTCTTTGACGAGGTCGGTATAAAACTTGAGCCGCCTGCCATTCTGATCGCGAACAGGAATATCGGGCATCGGCGTCTGCGAACGCGCGTTCGCCACCCCTCCACCCGGTTTCTGACCCGTCTGGGCCTCGACCGGATCAGCATGGAGCACCAGCCCGGATGCAGACACGAACGCCGCCAGCAGCACCACCCTCAGCAATCTGATCGGCATCCTCGCGTCTCCGCCCGCGGCACTCCTCGCGGCTCGTTTAATTGACCCCGACCCAGCCGCTTACTGGCACGAATCGTCTTTCTTTCAAGTCGATCGTGACCACGTATGTTCCGATTGCACCAATCCGACGATTGGGTCCGAACGTGATGGCCGGCGTCAGCCCGGTCGAAAACTCATAGAGTCCTTCCAGCGCTTGAATCAGCTTTTCACGGCTGAGGTCCTTCCCGACTCGCCTCATCGCTTCGACCAATATCCGTGCGGCGCTATAGGCCGACATCTGCGTTGCGACGTGCTGCGTCGGCAGTCTGTATTTCGCTACCAGCGCGCGAAAGTCATTGACGCCCTCACCGCTCAGGGCGGGCGGTACATTCGGAAAGGAGGCGTACAGTTTGCCGTTGAAGCCGACCGGTGCGTCAAAGAGATCCGCACCACTGCTGCCGCTAGGCAGAAACATGGTCGGGAACCAGTGTCGCTTGTCGGCTTCTCTCATGAATGACAGAGCCTCGTCGACAGTACCCATGAAAATCACGGCGTCGCGACCCGCCTGCTCGATTCGCTTCACTGCATCGGAGACGTCAAAGTGCCCGGTCACATAGTCGTAGCGCCGCGGCTCGCTCAGCCCCCGTTTCCTGCTTTGGTCCGCGATGGCCTCGAGCACGCTGGCGTTGATCTCACTTTGCGGGTAGACCACCGCCACGGCAGGACTGCCGATCGCTGAGCGCCTGGCGGCAAACTCGAGCAAGGCGCGACCCTGGCCATCCACTCCAGACAGGAGATAGAACACGTGCCGGTTCAGCGGAAAGCCAGTTTGCGGGTACAGCGTGAGTGGCCCAATCAATGGGACTCCCTGCTGGGCCATCAGCGGAACGACCTCTTGTTCGGCCCCGGCGATGAATGCGCCCGTCAGAGCGAAGACCGGCTCTTCGATCAACATACGCTCGACGTTGGCGCGCGTCGCCGCCGGCGTTTCAGCGGTGTCGATGAACTTCACTTCCACGCGGCGGTTGTAGATTCCACCCTGGTCGTTCAGTTCGTCGAAGAATGCGCCGGTGACTGCTTTGAGCGCCTGCCCCATGTCGGCGAGCGGTCCTTTTGCAGGCGCCGCCGTTCCAATCACGATCGTGTCGTCGCTGATTCCGGGATCGCGATCGCGGCCGAGTGACCGCAGGTACGCGACGAGATCCGCGAGATCCTCTGGTGACATCTGGTATCGAGGCATCACGCGTTGCAGCCTGTTTCCGGCCGGATCGGTGCCGCGTGTAATCGCCAACTCGAGTCCGCGCACGGTATACGGAGGATGCTGCCGTCCGTCCGCGTGCTTGAGCCCGTACGGCTTGGTCAGCGCCTCCCACGTGAGATTTGATGGCCTGACCCCACCCTCTGGCTTCCCGTACCCGTCAAGGCCGTGACAATTGGCGCAGGTGACGGCAGTTCCCGGCACTTCCAAAGACGCCTCGCCGAGATAGGCGAGGATGTCCTTGCCAGACGGACTGGTACCGCGCACGTAGATTTCCTTCCCGCGCTGCTCCTGAGCCGTCAATTGATTCTGCGTCGTCGCTCTGATGAAGCCGGAGCCACCAGGCCAATGGGCGAGCATCGCCCCTACGAGCAGCAGCCGACACGTCCGGATAGGCAGCCTGCTCATTGGTCGTTCAGCACGCTCTCGACGACCCGGACCAGCTCTTCGCTTCGCGCCAGGCCGAAGGCCTTTTTCCACAACCCGGTGCGCTCGTTACCCACGATGATCAGATTGAAATGGTTCTGTTTGTCGTCAACGAATTGACCCAGCTTGCGCAGGACCGCGTCCACGTTCTGCTTGTCGCCGGTGAGGAAATACCAGCCTGGCCTGGCATGAAGCGTCTTCGCGTACTCTTTGAGGCTCGCAGCCGTATCCACCGCCGGATCGACACTGATCGAAATGATGCGAACATCCTTGCCGACGCGATCCCCAAGCGCCTGCTGCACCTTTTCAAGATTGCGATTCATCGGAAGACAACTGTCGCGGCACGTCCCAAAGAAGGAATTGATGATGACGACCTTGCCCTGCAGCAGGTCGCTGTAGAAGCGCATCTGTTCGCCGTCCTGATTGAGTAAGACGACATCGGTGAAATATCGCTGAGCGGGCGTTTGCGCGACGGTCGTGACGCGTCCGAGGCCGGCGGCAGCGATGACCGCGACAGTCCAAGGAAGCCATCCAGTCAATCGTCGTCGCCCTACATCGGCCGATACGTTGTTCATCAAAATCTCACAGTCTCGTCGTCACTTTGTCGCCTGCAGCGTGAATGGTGCGATCTGATTGAATCTGACGTTCAGGGAAGGGCACTGAAAGTAGGCGTAGTACACACCGGATTGCGGCAGCACCACGCTCGCCTCGTAGAGACCATCACCGAGGGATGTCGCCCGGGCACGCTGCTGCCAGATCCCTGGGGCGAGAAAGACGAGCACGCCTACATCTGCGAGATCGGCCTTCGGCTCATTTGAACGTGGGTCCGTGATCTT
>Ga0075433_10002150_pt1 | contig 14926 bp, 15 predicted proteins | sample RhiMethybrSRZTD2_FD_75299 | JGI IMG/M metagenome (GOLD analysis project Ga0075433, IMG submission 75299) | Populus rhizosphere microbial communities from Tennessee, USA - Rhizosphere MetaG P. TD hybrid SRZTD2 | ecosystem: Host-associated > Plants > Roots > Rhizosphere > Soil | place: USA... | reverse complement strand
GATCACGTTGATCACGGGCGACGTGAACTCGCTCTGGCACAGGGATTCGATCGACACGATGTACGAGTGGCTTCGCCGGGGGACGAAGTCGGAGCAGCCGTTCAGCGTCGACAAGCACGTGCTCGCCGGCTACGCGCATCAGGACCTCCAGTGGGGCACGAAGGCACCGGCCGACGTCTTCCCGCGAATCGTCGCCGGGTTACAGCGCTGAGCTATGCTGGCCTAGCATGATCTGCAGTAGCTGCGCGAGCGACAATCCCGTCGGGTCGCGATTCTGCTCCAACTGCGGCCATGCTCTCGTCGACGAGCCGAGTGCGCGTGCCGCGTGGGCGTCGCACGCCTCGCCCCCCAGACATCTCGCCGAGCGCGTGCGCAGCGCCGCGGTCACGAAGGGCGAGCGCAAGCACGTCACCGTACTGTTCGCGGACCTCAGGAACTCGATGGAGCTGCTGAGCGCGCGTGACCCCGAGGACGCTCGCGCGCTGCTGGACCCGGTCCTCGAGCGCATGATGGCGGCGGTCCACGAGTACGACGGGCTCGTCAACCAGGTGATGGGCGACGGCATCATGGCGCTCTTCGGCGCACCGCTGGCCCTCGAAGACCACGCCGTGAGGGCGGCGTACGCGGCGCTGCGCATGCAGGAGAACGTCCGGGCATATGCGGCAGAGCTTCCGCGTGCGCTCGGCGCGGTCATCACGATCCGGGTGGGCCTCAACTCCGGCGACGTGCTCGTACGGTCGATCGGTAGCGATCTGCGCATGGATTACACAGCGGTCGGACAGACCACGCACCTGGCCTCGCGCATGGAGCAGGCGGCCGCTCCGGGCTCGATTCTCGTCACCTCCGACACCGCGACGCTCGTCGCCGGCTACGTCGTGCTGGAGTCTCTCGGACCTGTGCGCATTAAGGGGGTCCCGGCCCCTATGGAGGTCTTCGAGATTGTGCGCGGCGGTCAGGCACGGTCGCGCCTGCAGGCGGCCGCCGCACGAGGCCTGACACCCTTCGTTGGCCGCGCGCCAGAGATTCGACAGATGGAGACCGCGTTGGCGCGCGCGCGTGCCGCGCACGGACAGATCGTGGGCGTGGTCGGCGAGGCGGGTGTCGGCAAATCACGGCTGCTCTGGGAGTTCCTGCATTCCGATCGCACCGAGGGATGCACCATTCTCGAGGGCCAGTCCGCGTCCTACGCCAAGGGCGTGGCCTATGGGCCGATCATCGACCTCCTCAGAAAGTACTTCGACATCCAGGAACGACAGGATCAGGAAGCCATCCGCGTTCACGTCGCCAATCAGCTTCAGGAGCGGGATTCATCCTTGGTCCCCTTCGTTTCGGCGTTCCTCGCGCTGCTGGACGTTCCGGTTCACGATGCAGACTGGGCGCGTCTGGATCCGCTGCTGCGCCGCGCGCGCACCATCGAGGGCATCCGGCGTCTGCTCGCCGTCGAAAGCCGCCGACGGCCAGTCGTGTTCGCGCTCGAGGATCTGAACTGGGCCGACTCTGAGACCGACGCCGTCGTCAACGCCGTCATCGAGATGCTGCCCAACTGGCGCATCCTCGTGCTCGCGAGCTACCGTCCCGAGTACCGCCACGACTGGGAAGCCCATGGCGCCTACGTCGCCTTGTCGCTCGACCCACTGCTGCCCGAGAACGTCGAGACGCTGCTCAGCAGCCTGCTGGGGGATGACCCGAGCCTCGACCACCTGAAGACGATTCTCCGCGAGCAGACGGGCGGCAATCCGCTCTTCCTCGAGGAGAGCGTGCAGGCGCTCGTCGAGACGGAGGTGCTCATGGGTACGCGCGGCGCTTACCGGTTGTCGCGCCCACTGCCCACGGTGCACATAGCGCCCTCGCTCCTCGCGCTCATCGCCGCGCGCATCGATCGGCTCCCCGCGGTCGACAAGCAGCTCTTGCAATCGGCGGCCGTCATCGGCAAGGACGTGCCGGCGGCGCTCCTGGAGTCCATCGCGGAGCTGTCCGAGGATGATCTCCGGATGAGCCTGACCCGTCTGCAGGCGGCCGACTTCCTTCACGAACGCAGCCTCTTTCCCGATCTGGAATACACGTTCAAGCACGCGCTCACGCACGAGGTCACGTACGGCAGCCTGCTGAAAGACCGCCGTCGAGCGCTGCACGGCCGTATCGTCGACGCCATCGCGTCGCTCTATCGCGATCGTCGACTGGAGCACGTGGAGCGACTTGCGCACCACGCGCAGCAGAGCGAGCGCTGGCCGGAGGCGGTGCAGTACTGCTGGCAGGCGGGCGCCAAGGCGATGGCGCGGTCGGCGAACCGCGAGGCCGTCGCGTACCTCGATCAGGGGCTCGAAGCGCTAGGCCGCTGCGCCGACGACCGGCAGATGCTCGAGCAGGCCTTCGACATCCGCCTGGATCTGCGCAGCGCCCTGGTCCCGCTCGGCGAGTTTCCGCGGATCTTCCAAACCCTGCACGAGCTGGAGTCGCTTGCGGATCGGCTTGGAGATCGCCGTCGCCAGGGACTCGTCGCCGCGCTCATGGCGGGCGCGTACCCGAACCTCGGCCGCTCCGACCAGGCCTCCGTCTATGGCGAGCGCGCGCGGGAGATCGCCGCCGAGGTGGGCGACATGACCGTGGACGTTCTCGCCCACACCTATCTGGGCGCGTCCTCGTTCTTCCTCGGACAGTATGCGCGCTCGGTGGAGTGCACGCAGCGCGTCGTCGAGATCCTCCCCGCGGCGCGCAGTCACGACAGCTTCGGGGTCGCGATCCGCCCCGCGGTGTTCGCCCGCGGCTTCCTGTGCTGGTCGCTGTCGGAGCTCGGACGCTTCGATGAGGCCGAAGTTGCCGCACGCGATGCCCTCGACCTCGCCGAGGCGATCGGCCACCCGCAGACAGTCGTCGCCGGCCTGCTCAGCATCGGGACATTCCACGTGAGGCGAGGGGACGTCGAGTACGCCATCGCGCCGTTCGAGCGGGCTCGCGAGCTGTGCCAGCAGCACGACGTCCCGCTGTGGAAGCCGGTCTTCGCCTCGTTTCTCGGCTATTCGCTCGCCCTCTCCGCGCGGTTCGCCGAGGCGGAGGCCCTGCTGCGCGAGGCGCTCGAGCAGGCGGCCCTCATGCGCATGATGGTGTTCCACACCCAGATGATCATGTGGCTCAGCGAGGCCCGGCTGCTGATGGGCGACGTGGCCGAGGCGGCGACGCTCTCCAACGATGCGCTCGAGAGCGCGCGGGACAAACGCGAGGCGGGACTCGAAGGCTGGGCGCTGCGGCTGGCCGCGGACGTCACGATGCATCGCCAGCCGCTCGAACTTGCCGGTGCGGAGGTGCTCTACCGCCAGGCGCTCCGACAGGCGGAGCAGCTCGGAATGCGACCTCTCATCGCGCGCTGTCATCTCGGTCTCGGCAGCCTGTACCGGCGCGGTGGCAAAGACCACGATGCGCGCATGCAGCTGGGGACCGCAGGCGCGCTCCTTCGCGAGATGCGGATACGGCTCTGGTCCGATCGGGTCGATGCCGAGCTGCGGATGCTCGGGGTTCGCGGTGCGTGAGCGCCTAGAGCGAGATCAGGCCGTGCCGAATTCCGGCCGTCACCGCCTCGGTGCGGGTGCGCGCGCCCAACTTCCCCAGGACAGACGCAACGTGGAACTTCACCGTATGGCTCGAGATCTTCAGATGCCGAGCGATCGCGCGGTTGCTCATGCCTTCCGCCATCATCTCCAGCACCTCGATCTCGCGCGCGGTCAGGGCCACCGCCGCGGCCGTGGGCGCAGCCGTCACCGGTGTCGGCGCGCCGTGCAGGGCATCGGGATGGATCGTGAGCAGTCCGGCCTGCGTCGCGCGGATCGCCGCCGTCAGCTCGTCGGCGCCGGCGTCCTGACGGAGAACCGCGCGTACGCCGTTGCGGCGTGCGCGTGCCGTCCAGGCCTCGTGCGGCGCGGTCGTTAATACGATCACCGGTGGCATCGGCGGAGCGATGGCCAATCGCTCAAGCGCGCGCGCAACGCTCGGCGCGGGCATCGAAAGGATCACGATGCACGGCGCATGCTCTGTGGCGGCGGTCGCGATCTGTCCGGGGTTGGCGATCACGACCGGGGCCGTCGAGGCCTCACGCAGCAGCGCCTCGATCCGCGCGGCGGCGAGTGGACTGTCGGCCGCGACGACGATCGTCGATCGCGACGGTTGCGTCACGACCGAACCACGCCCGTTGACAGGACGAACTCGAGCACGCGCGAGATCGGCATCGCCAGCGCGAGACCGCCGGCGACCATGGCGTTGATGCCGACGACGGCGCCTGACATATCCGCGAGCGGCCCGCCGGAGTTGCCGGGCGCCAACCGTACGTCGGCGTGAATCCACGGCGCGCCATTTCGAGCGATGGGAGCGATGGCGTGAACGATGCCGGCCGTCAGCGCTCCGCGGAGACCGAATGGATTTCCCACCGCGACGACGAGCGAGCCGACCCGCGCCGGCGTCTCTGCGATCGTCGCCGTCGGAAGCTCGATGCCGTCCAGTTGCAGCAGCGCAAGGTCGGCGTCGGGACTGCGCGCCACCAGATGCGCCTGCAGATGATCGCGTTCGAGCGTGCCGACGCTCACGCGCGAACGTCGGACGACGTGCGCGTTCGTGACGACGTGGCCGCGCGGCCACAGCACGCCCGAGCCCCGCCCCGCGCCGTCGTCGGTGATCTCGACGGTGACCCGGCGCAGCGTCTCGGCGAGCGCTGCGAAATCGATCGGTGCGCTCGCGATCACGAGCGCCGCGTCCGCTCACCGATGGTGAGGCGGACCTCCCGCGGCTCGCCGCCGCGCGCCACCATGAGCGTCACGGTCTCGCCGACCTGCTGCGGCCGCAACACGGCGCGCAGATCGCCGGGCTCGGTGATGCGCGTGCCGCCGAGCGAGACGATCACGTCGCCGACCATGAGTCCCGCCGCGGCCGCCGGGCTGTCCGGCTGGACATCGACGACGATCACGGCGCTCCGTTGATCGGTCTGCAGCCGTTCGCGCAGCCCCTCGGACAGCCGCACCGTCTGCGTGCCGACGCCCAGGTATGGCCGCGGGATGCGTCCGCGCCGCATCAGCTCGTCCACCGTGCGATCGACGGTTCCGGCCGGAATGGCGATCTGGAAGTGGCGTGCGGCTCCCGACGTCGTCATGCCGACGACGCGTCCGCGCGCGTCGATCAGCGGGCCGCCCGAGAAGCCGGGATAAAGCGTCAGATCCAGGCTCAGCCAGTCGGCGGCCTCGGGGCGGCGGCGTCGGCCATCGCCGATCGCGCTGACGAGCCCCCAGCTCGCGCGCGGACCGCGGCCGACGGCCAGCACGATGTGGCCGACGCGCGCCGGCTCCGCCGTGATCTCGGCGATGGTCAGGTCGCCGGCGTCCACGCGGAGCACGGCGACGTCGATAGCCGGATCGCGACCGGCGACGGTGGCCGCAAGCGTCCGACCGTCCGGCGTCGTCACCGTGATGTCTTCGTCCACCTCCACGGTGTGATCGGCCGTGACGATGAGCCCCTGCTGCCAGTGCACGCCCGTCGAGCCGAATCGTCGGCGCGCATTGACGCCCACCACGTAGCGCGCCGCGCGCTCTACGGCCCCCGCGAGCTCGCTCGAAAGCGCGAGCAATGTGTCCATAAGAAACGCCTCCTTGAGTATCGATCCTTGATTCCGAGGATGCGCGGCCTCGATGGCCGCGACAATCGCCCGAACGGTCAGGTGGAGAGCCTGGCGCCCCGAGAAATCGTGCATGAAACGCGAGGGTGTCGCCGTAGGGTAGACGTATGGCGATCATTCGCGCACTGCTCGCTCTGCTCGCCGACCACGTGATGGACACCGTCGCCAACTCACGGCAGACCTACCTGACGGAATTCGGCCGGTACCTCGATCGAAAGGGGTACCGCGGGTGAGCTAGTGGCGTACGAGACCGTCCTCGTCGCGCACGCGGGCGCCGTCTCGACACTCACCCTGAACCGGCCGCCGGTGAACGCGGTCTCACCGGCGCTGATGCACGACGTCCTTGCTGCCCTCGACGAGCTCGAGGCGCGCGAGACGACGCGCTGCATCGTGCTGACTGGCTCCGGCACCAAAGCATTCTCCGCCGGCGCCGATCTCTCCGGCGGCCCACGCGCGGCCGACGAGGCTGTGCGCTTCCGCGAGCTGGGGCGCCGCGTGGTCGACCGTGTCGAGACCTTCGGTAAGCCCGTCATTGCCGCCATCCGCGGCTGGTGCATCGGCGGCGGCTTCGCCATTGCGATGGCGTGCGACGTGCGCCTGGCGTCGTCCACAGCGAAGTTCCGCACGGGCGACGCGTATCTCGGCGTCGTACCCTCGTGGGGCATGAGCCTCGTGCGGCTGGCGCATTACATCGGGCGCAACCGCGCACTGGACATGCTGATGCTCGGGGAGGACATGGACGCGAGCGCCGCGCACGAAATCGGCCTGATCTCGCGCGTGATCCGTGATGACGCGTTCGACGCGGAGGTGGCCCGGCTGGCCGCGCGCGTCGGGGGCGGCGCGCCGATCACCTTCCGCGCGATCAAGGAAGCGATCCGTGCGCAGTACTGGCAGACGCCCGAGGAAGCGCAGCGGCTGGAGACGCGCTGGGCGGAGATCGGTGCCGCGTCGGAGGATTTCCGCGAGGGCGTTGCCGCATTCAGGGAAAAGCGACCGCCCGTCTTCAAGGGGCGGTAGGGCGGCGCCGGCGGTGCCCGCTTCGCGCCTCGTCTCGCTCGACGCATTCCGCGGGCTCACGATGGCCGCGATGGTCCTCGTCAACAATCCGGGGACGTGGCGTGCGATCTACGCGCCGCTGCGGCACGCCGACTGGCACGGCCTCACGCCGACGGACGTCATCTTTCCGTGCTTCGTCTTCATCGTCGGCGTGGCGATTCCGCTGTCGCGGCCGACGCCGGGCCGCGTGCTGCGCCGCGCGGCGGCCATCTTCGCCCTCGGCATCATCCTCAACGGCGCGCCGTATTTCGACTGGGCGACGATCCGCATCCCGGGCGTGCTTCAGCGGATTGCCGTGTGCTATCTCGTCGCGGCGCTCTTGTTCCTCGGCACGCGCTGGCGAACGCAGGCCGTCGTGATGGCGGCGCTGCTCGTCGGCTATTGGGCGGCGCTGACGCTCGTTCCCGTGCCGGGTTACGGACGAGGCGATCTCGGTCCGGAAGGCAACCTGGCCGCGTGGCTCGATCGCGCGGTGCTCGGCCCACATCTATGGAAGGCGGCGCGCGTCTACGATCCTGAAGGCATGCTGAGCACGGTGCCCGCCATCGCGACCGCGCTGCTCGGCGTGCTGACCGGCCAGTGGCTTCAGAGCGGCAGAGGTCCGCGGCAGATCCTTGCCGGGCTCATCGTCGGCGGCGCGGTCGCGACGGTGCTCGGCGCGATCTGGGGCCTCGTGTTCCCGGTGAACAAATCGCTCTGGACCAGCTCCTATGTGCTGCTCACGGGCGGGCTCGCGCTGCTCCTGCTCGCGGCGTGTTACTGGGCGATCGAGATTCGTGGTTGGCGGCGCTGGGCTGTGCCGTTCGTCGTGTTCGGCGTCAACGCGCTCGCGCTGTATTTTCTCTCCACGCTGATGGCGCGCGCGCTGACGCTGATTCACGTCGGCGGTGCCACGCTGAAGACCACGATCTTCGACCGTGCGTTCGCGCCCTGGGCGTCCCCCGTGAACGCGTCGCTCGCATACGCGAGCGCGTACCTGCTCGCGTGGTGGCTCGTCTTGTGGGGGCTTTATCGCGCCGGGATCCGCCTGCGCGCCTGATCAGGACGCGCGCAGCGTGTACATCGTGCCGACGGCGCTCGGCCCGTAGCGTTGCGGCGCAAACGCCTGCGCCAGCGCGACGGTTGCCCGCCATCCGGTGCAGTGGCCCGGCGCGACGAGGCGCGGCCGGACGCGGTCCCGCAAATCGCGCACCGTCGCCTCGATGCGCGTCTCCATCGCTTTGCCGCTGAGGTGATAGCCGCCCAGCACGACGTCGATCGCCTCGCCGTGGAACTGCGCCTGTGCCCCGAGTGAGGCATTGACGACGCCGGCGTGCGAGCACGCGGACAACACCGTCGTGCCGCGGCCGCGAACGTGGGCGGCCACGAACCGCTCGTCCAGGATCAGCGGATCCTGGTGCCCCTTGTCGCCGACGAACGTGTGATGACCGACGAGGCCTTGCTCGTAGCCGGTGACGCGATCGATGCGGCCACTGCCGAAGAAGAAGCCGTCCGCGATCGCGTGCGGCGCATCGTGCTTGACGACACGTCCGCCCGCTGCCTCGATCGCGTCGAAGGTCGGCTCCGGTGCGAGCAGAACGAGCGTCCCGTTGGGATGCAGCGTGCCGCGCTGATCCGGTCGATCCGGATGCAGATCGACGAGCACGGGCGTCTCGATGCCGGCCTGCCGTCGCGCCCGGCTGAGCGCCGCCACGACTTCGGGCAGCGCGCCGCTGTGATCGAAATGCCAGTGAGATAGGAAGACGGCCTCGATCTTCGCCAGCTCGACGCCGAGTCGTGCGGCGTTGCCGAGCCAGACATCGGCATAGGGGCCGACGTCGAAGAGGATCGTGTGCTCGTCCTGGCCACGTCGTCCCGTCGCGAGGACGGACAGGCCGTGCGCGGCGCAACACAAGCGATCGAAGACGACTTTGCCCGGGTGCCCCTCGTGCACGCGGCTGACGGGCACGCGCGGCAGATGCTGGGCGACCTCCGGCGTTTGCGGCACGCCGTCGGCGATGCTCGACAGCGTGTCCGTCGCGTTGTCGACGAGGACCAGCAGGCGCAGCTCGTCCAGCGACGTCATCGCCGCACCACGGCTGCTGCCGCATGCAACAGGTCGTCCGGCGTGTCCGGATTGATCGAGCAATCGGGGCCGAGCAGCAGCGCGCGTCCATGCATCTCGTCGACGGCGCGACGCGCGCGCGCTGCGATCGCCTGCGCGCTCAAGGTCGCGATCTCCGGCTTGGCCGGAAGGCCGCCGACGACGGCCCGGCCGGTGCGTCGATGCACTTCGGCCAGCGTCGGGTTGTCGGCGTCCAGTGCCCAGGAGAAGGCCGTGACTGGATAATCCGCGAATTCCTCGAAATGGATTGCGGGACCGCACACGTGCAGCAGGTTGAACGGCGAGCGCTCTACGGCGCCGAGGATGCGCAAGTCGTGCGGGCGTTGGAAACGCCGGCACTCCTCGGCGGTGAGGCCGTCGCGCCGAGCGACGTTCGTGGCATAGAACAATCCATCGGCGCCCGCCTCGACACACGCGCGGGCATACGCGGTGAGCGTCTCGGCGATGGCCGCGAGCCCGGCGTCCATCGCCTTCGGCTCCGTGCGTGCGAGCGCCAGCGCCTGCGCTCGGCCGCCCGCCAGCAGATACGGCATCACCATCATCGGCGCGAACGCCGTCCAGATGATCGGCGTGTCACGGCCCACGCCCGCGCGGATCGCGGCCAGCGCGGCGAGCTGCTCGCCGAGCGCGCCCTGGAGCGGATCGACTGGGCGCAGCCGCGCGACGTCCGCGGCGGTGCTCAATGGCGTGTGCGTCACCGTGAACGGCGTCGCACGCTCGGTCGACGGACGATAGGTCAGCCCCCACATCTCAGCGAAGCACTGCGCGCGCGACTGGGGCTTGAGGAAATCCCAGTCGAAGACGCGCGCCAGCCGCAGCGTCTCTGTGGCCAGACCGTCGGCGGAGTTCTCCGTCGCGAAGTTGTGCAACCAGAAGCTGATGGGAACGCGGTCCACCGGCTCGCCGCGCAGGGCCGCCTGCACGCGCTCGCGCCGCGTCATCATTTGATCGCGTACGGGTTGATCGGCGTGCCCACGGCGCGCGTGACGGGCAGCGGTGGCGCGACGAGGAGGAAGGCGTACCGACCGTCGGCGGCGCAGTCGGCGGCCAGCTCCTCGAGGAAGAAGATCTCGCCGAGCGTCAGCCCCATGTTGGCGATGGCCACGACGTGGAACGGGTTGCGGAAGGCCGGCAGCTCCGAGGGCCGCACCTCGACCGCGTAGTTGTCGCTGGCCACCGCGGCGATCTGCTTGTCGTGCATCCACGCCGTCGTGTGAACCGACACGCCGGGGAACGGATCGAGATCGAAATGCCGCCAATCCTTTTTGTCGAGATAGCGCGACATGTGCCCGGTGCGGATCAGGAGCAGGTCGCCGCGCTGCACGACGACGCGCGCGGCGGCCGCGGTGGCCTCGAGATCTTCGACCGTGATCGCGTAGCCCGGCTCGAGCGCGCGCACGCCTTTGTGACGCGGCACGTCCAGCAGGACGCCGCGACCGACGATCTTGTCGCGCGTCTTGTCGATGCTGTTGCGCGCCGCGCCGCTGCTGGTCACGAGCGACGCGTCGTAGCCGTTGTACATCTTCCCCTCGTAGAAGATGTGCGCGAGGCTGTCCCACTGTGTCGCGCACTGCAGCGGCATGACGATCCAGTCGTCGGAGCCGCCGTAGCCCTGCATCTCGGCCACCTGCGCCGGCGTACGCGGCGCGTCGCCGCCGTCGCGGAACATCGTGTGGATCGGGTTGAAGCGCTGTCGCGTGCCGCTTTGCGGCCCCTGCCGGTCGAGCGGAATGCCGAGGGCGAAGACCTTGCCGCTCGTCACCAGACGCCCGGCGTCGGCGATCGTCTCGGGCGTGATGTAGTTGAGCGTGCCGATCTCGTCGTCGGGACCCCAGCGGCCCCAGTTGCGTACCTTCAGGGCCAGCGCGCGCAGCGTCGCCTCGTCGCTCATGCGTGTCCTCTCAGATGACCGCGATCGCCTCGACCTCGATGAGATAGTCCGGATGCGAGAGCGAGCTGACTTCGACCATCGTCGATGCGGGACCGCGCACGCCGAAGAACTCGTCGCGCACGGTCCGGAAATCCAGGCGATACCGCACGTCGGTGACGTACGTCGTGATCTTCACGACGTTCGCCAGCGTGCCGCCGCCGGCTTCGATCAGCGCCTTCACCGCGCCGAACACGGCGCGCGCCTGCGCCTTGAAGTCCCCGCGATGCTTCACGCCGCCGTCGGAGTCGTACGGGACCTGACCGGCGGTGAAGAGAATCGTGCCTCCGCCCGTGACCTTGATGGCCTGGCTGTAGCCGGGCGGATCGTACACGCCGGGCGCGCCGTATTTTTCGATCGTCGCCATGATGGCTCCTTTCTACTCCTCCGGGATCGGCAGCGGCTCCACGCGGCCCGAGCTTTCTCTCGCGCGCTCGTTCTGCTCGGCGTGCACGCGGCGCATGAAGGGAATCAGCGGCAAGATCCCGAGAAAGACGAGCGAGATCAGCCAGAAGTCGTCGGCGTAGGCGAGCACCTGCGCCTGCTCGGTCGTCCGGCGGTAGATCATGGTCAGCGCCTGGCGGGCTGCCGTGAACGAGTCCGCGCCCTGGCCCATGAAGTGCGCCGTCCACTCCTTGAGGCGCCGCGCCGTATCGGCGCTCCAGACGTCCACGTGGCTGACCAGCGTGGTCTGGTGTTCCTGGCTGCGCCTCACCAGCAGCGTGGTGGCGAGGGCCACGCCTACGCTGCCGCCGACGTTGCGCACGACGTTGTAGGCGGCGGTCGCGTTGCCGAGACGCTCGAGTCGGATGGTGGCGAGTGTCAGCGTCTGCAGCGGTGGAAAGATGAAACCCATCGCGAAGCCCTGCAGAAAGCGCGGCCACGCGAGGCTCCAGTAGTCCATGGTGAGCGTCAGCTGCGTCATGAGCAGCGCGGAGAACGCGTTGAGCAGGCACCCGCCCGTCAGCATGAGTCGCTGATCCATGCGCGAGACGAGCCGCCCGGAGATCATGAGCGAGATCATCGTGCCGAGCCCGCCGGGTGCTAGCACGAGGCCGGCGTTCCACGCGTCGTATGAGAGCAGCTTTTGTGTGTAGAGCGCCAGCAGCAGCATGCTCGAGTTGAAGGCCAGGCCGACGAGCGCGATGCACGTCGTGCCCACCGCGAAGTTCCGGTCTCGGAACACCGTGAGGTCGAGGACGGGATCGGTCGTCATCAGCTCACGGGCGACGAAGCCGACGAGCGTGCACGTGGCCATCACGAACAGCGTGATGATCAGGCGCGAATCGAACCAGTCTTCTTTTTCGCCGAGGTCGAGCCCGAGCTGCAGGAACCCGAAGCCGAGCACCATCAGCACGAGGCCCGCCGCGTCGACCCGCCGCGGCTTGCTCACGAAGGGCGAGTCGAAGAGGAACGCGCTGACCATGAGAAAGCCGAGGGCGCCGATCGGCAGGTTGATATAGAAGATCCAGCGCCACGACCAGTTGTCGGCGATCCAGCCGCCGACGGTCGGACCGAGGATCGGCGCCATCATGATGCCGACGCCCCAGACCGCCATCGCCGTCCCGCGCTGCCGCAGCGGAAAGATCTCCCACATGATGGCCTGCGCCATCGGGATGACGGGCCCACCGCCGAGGCCCTGGAAGACGCGCATGGCCACGAGGAATTCGAGGTTGGGCGCGATACCCGACAGAAACGAGCTGACCGTGAAGAGCACCGTGCAGATCAGAAAGAATCGGCGGCGCCCAAAGTGGGCCGAGAGCCAGCCGGTGGCCGGGATGGCGACGGCGTTCGCCGCCAGATACGAGGTCACGACCCACGACATCTCCTCGATGCCCGCCGACATCGAGCCCTGCATGTGGGGCAGGGCGACGTTGGTCACGCTGGTGTCGAGCACCTGCATGACCGTCACCATCATCACGGAGAGCGTGACGGCCCACCGGCGCGCTGGAGAAATCGTCTGCGCTTCACTCATATGATATAAGGCGTGCATGCGACGCCTTGCCGTTCCGGTGTCGGTGGTGCTCGCGCTCGTCGTTCTCGCCCCTGCGGTGGCCTCGGCGGAGTGGGTCCTGGACGCGTACCTCGGTCCGGCCGTCACGACCAGCAGCAAGCTCACGTTCACGGTGTTCGGCGAGGAGCAGAAACAGAATCTGGGCGGGCGTAGCTCCCCGGAGTTCGGCTTGCGCGCCGCCCGTTGGCTCGACGACTTGGCGCTGCCGTGGCTCGGCTTCGCGTTTGATGTCTCGTACTTTCGCCCCGCCGTCGACGTGCAGACCGTTCCCCTGAGCGTGCTGCTCATGGTCCGCTACGGCTTCCTGAAAGACGAGGAGTTTCCGGGCGGCCGCTTGCTGCCGTACGTCGGTGTCGGCCCCGGCCTCTTCTTCTCGATTGCCAACGGCACCGTCGGATTTACGCAGGTCAACGAGACGAGCAAGGATGTCGGTCTGGACTTTCGTGCGGGCCTCGGCTTCCGCTTCGATAGCAACTGGGGCGCCTTCCTCGAGTACCGCTTTACCCACGTGTCGCCGTCGTGGTCCGTGGACGTCTTCGGCGCCAAGGCGGACGCCAGCACCACGTTCAACACGAACCACGTCGTGCTCGGCGTGTCGTACCGGTTCTAGGCCGGCTCCCCGCGTCGGCGCGCTCACAATTTCGGGATGCGCAGTGTCTTGCTGATCATCAAGGAGCCGGAGACCGCCCACAGCAGCGTCAGCGGATGCAGGGCCCCCGGGCCGAGCCGGACGACGCCGCCCGTCAGCGCGTCGCCGAGGCGCCCGACCCACGCCGCGATGGCGACGATCGCCACGAGCACGAGGCTGGTCGGGATCGGTGTGCCCTCGAAGTACTTCACCTTCTCGGCGCCGGCGGAGAGCGTCTCCGCGGTGACATTGAATCGCGCCAGCCGGCTGACGCCGCAGCAGACGAAGTAGATCAGGATCACGACGTCCCAGAAACCCTTCATGCCGGCGCCGTACGCGATGGCCGCCGGCGCCACGCCGAAGGAGATCACGTCGGCCAACGAGTCGAGCTCGCGCCCGAGCGCGGAGTGCGCCCGGCGGGCGCGGGCCACACGGCCATCGAGCACGTCGAAGACCAGCGCGAGGGGGATCAGTGCCGCGGCGATCAGCAGGCGGCCCACGTCGTGGGTCTCCAGGTGCGCCATGACGGCGAATACCGCGAGCACACCGCAGGCGGCATTGCCGAGCGTGAGGAAGTCCGCGAGATGGAACCCGCGGATCATCGACAGGCGTCGCGGCGGCGCTGACGCGCTCACGCGATCTGCACTCTCCGCATCAGCCGCCGGTACGGCCCGGCGTCGTTCACGGCGAGATGTTTCACGCAGCGATTGTCCCAGAACGCGACGGCGCCCTTCGTCCACCGGAAGCGGCACGTGAACTCCGGGCGATTGCCGTGCTCCATCAAAAACTGCAGCAGCGGCCGGCTCTCTTCGTCGGTAAGCCCCTCGATGCCGACGGTGTAGGAGACATTGACGAAGAGCACTTTGCGGCCCGTCTCAGGATGCGTGGTCACGATCGGGTGGGTGTTGACCGTCTCGCGCCAGGATTCGTCGTGGCGCGCCTTGGTGGTGCGACCGACGCTCGCTCGGGATTGCGGACCGGCCACGAGCCGGTCGCTGTGGACCGCGCGCAAGCCGCCGATCAGACGCTTCATCGCGTCCGACAGCGTCTCGTAGGCGAGGTACTGGTTGGCGAACAACGTGTCACCGCCACAAGGCGGCACCTCGAGCGCGTAGAGGATGGCGCCCATCGGCGGCGTCGTCATCATCGTGGTGTCGGTGTGCCAGTCCTCGCCCACCACCCGCGTGTCGCCCGGCTCGCGGCGGATCATGACGATCTCGGGATCGGCCTGCAGGCCGGCATAGTTCGGGTGCACGAAGATCCCGCCGAAGCGCCGCGCCAGCCGCTTGTGCTGCTCGGCATCGAACTCCTGGTCGCGGAAGAAGATCACGCAGTGCTCGAGCAGCGCGCGGCGGATGTCGGCGATCGTCGCGTCCTCGAGCTCCGCGCCGAGATCGACGCCGGAGATTTCCGCGCCGAGCGCGCCGGCGATGGGCTCGACCGTGAGCCGGGTCGTCGTGAGCATGAGCGCCTCCCTCGTGGTCGGCGATGGTATCATCTGCGCACGATACGTCGCCAAGGAGACACCGATGAGTGACCGGGCCATC
>Ga0075433_10002144_pt1 | contig 14947 bp, 12 predicted proteins | sample RhiMethybrSRZTD2_FD_75299 | JGI IMG/M metagenome (GOLD analysis project Ga0075433, IMG submission 75299) | Populus rhizosphere microbial communities from Tennessee, USA - Rhizosphere MetaG P. TD hybrid SRZTD2 | ecosystem: Host-associated > Plants > Roots > Rhizosphere > Soil | place: USA... | reverse complement strand
GATGATCGTGAAGCCAGTTTGAACCTTGGGTGTGACTTGCCCACCTTCAAGGGCGGTCACAGCAGCGTTTACGCCGTATTCGCCAATGACTCCAGGCTCTTGGGCAACCAAAGCCTGGATCGTTCCCTGTTTGAGGTCCTTAACCTGGTTGGGCCCGGCATCGAAGCCGACAATCTTGACCTGCTGCTGCTTGCCAGACTGGCGCACGCCGGTCGCGGTGCCTTCAGCGGAGAACAGGTTGGTGGCGAACACGCCAACGATGTCTGGGTCCTTTTGCAGCGCCGAGCCCATCAGGTTCGCCGCGGTGGCCGGGTCATCCTTGTCGTACTGGACGCCGAGGTACGTGAACTTTGGATCTGCCTTGACGGCCTCTTCGAAGCCTTTGACTCGTGCATCGGTGGTGGAAATACCCGGATTCACGGACATGGCCATCACCTTGCCGCCGTTTGGGTTGAGTTGCTTGATGGCCTCGAAGGCCGCCTTTCCACCACCCTCATTGTCCGATGCGATCGCCGAAACGGCGATCGACGGATCTTTCACGGTGGTGTCGACGAGGACGATCTTGATGCCGGCCTGAGCTGCTGCGTTGAGCGGTGATTGCATCGCCGTCACGTCCGTGGGTGCGATCAAAATGGCGTCCGGTTTTCCGGCCACGACCGAGTCGAGAACCGGCTTCTGCAGCGTGGGGTCGAACTTCTGTGGTCCTTGAGTTTTGACCGAGACTCCGAGCTTGGCCGCTTGGGCCTGTATGCCACATTGCATGGTGATGTAGAACTCGTCGCCAGCCACTCCCTGGATAAACTGCAAGTTGTAGTTCTTGCTCGCCTTTTGCGGCGCCGGAATCGACGATTCGGTGCCCGTCGGTGCGGCGGTCGCGCCGCCAGGAGACTGTGCTGGTGACGGTGCTTGCTGTGCTGTTTCGGCGGGTTTGGAACTCGTACAGGCTGCGAGCGGCAGGGCCATGAGGAGCAGCCCGGCCGCGGTCAGGGCGGTGGTGCGGTTCATTGGTATTCCTTTCACTTGTCTGATGCTTGGGTGTCACGACGGAAGAGGGCGACGATTGGGTTGACATGCGCCGCGCCACGCAAGGCTGCGGCGCGACGAGACTGGTCCACCCAGACGGCCGCAATCAGGACGATGCCGACGGCGACCCCCTGCCAGAACGGCTCCACGCCGATGATCACGAAGCCGGCCTGAAGAACGGCGGGGATGAACAGTCCAACGACAGTGCCGAAGATGGAGCCCTCGCCACCGAAGATCGAGGTGCCACCGATCACAACCGCTGCGATCACGTTGAGGTTCGTCAGCGATTGTCCGGCGATCGTGGTGGTGCCGAACTGGGCCAGGGCCAAAACCGCGCCTAGGCCGGCGAGCAGTCCCATGAGTGCGTACACCATGATCAGGTGGCGCGACACGTGAAGACCAACCCGGCGGGCGGCTTCCTCGTTGGATCCGACGGCGTAGGTGTAGCGGCCGAACCTGGTCTTGTGCAGGATGATTCCGCCGATGATCACCGTGACGAGTGCGACAAACGGCAGTGATGGGATGCCAAGGATCTTGATATAGGTGTTGAAGTCGGTCAACGCCTCTGGTGCTGACCTTATGTCGATGCCACCAGTGATCACCTGGGCCAGCCCCAGCGCTATGGACAGCGTTCCCAGCGTGACGATCAGGGGCGGAATTTTCGCCTTGGCCACCAAGAACCCGTTCAGCAGTCCCCAAAGAACTCCGGTGACAAGAGCAGCGAGGATGCCGATGGAAGCTGTACCCCAGCCGTCTCCGCCGATACTCTCCATAACCTTCGCAGCGACAACGGAGGAGAAGACGAGCACCGATCCGATCGACAGGTCGATGCCTGAGGTAATGATCACGAAGGTCATGCCAACCCCGAGAACAGCCCAGACGGCAATGTTCTGCGAGATGAGTGAGAAGTTGCTTGCCGAAAAGAACCTGGCACCTGCAGTAACGCTGAAAAATGCGACGATCACCACCAGGACGCCTAGGATCCACACCGATTGCAGGCTCGTTATCCGCTTGACCAGCGATTGCCGGCTCTCATCTGATTCGACGACGGCTTCTTCTGGGGGAGTGACAACGCTCATGAGAGCTCCTCTTTGCTGAAGTCGAGGGCGCCGGTCATGGCCCCGACCAGTTGTTCGACCGTGGTGCCCTCAGATGGCAGCGTCACCACTCGGGTGCCCAGCCGCATGACTTGAATCCGGTCAGCAACCTCCAGCACTTCGGGCATCGAGTGGGAGATCAAGACCACCGCAATGCCTTTATCGCGCACCCGCTTGATGGTCTCCAGAACGTTTTTGGTCTGCACCACACCAAGAGCAGCGGTCGGCTCATCGAGGAACACCAGCTTGCTGGCCCAGCTAATCGCCCGGACAATAGCGATCTGTTGGCGTTGACCGCCGGACATCGAGCCCACCGGTGCCGTAAATGATCGGACCGTGCCGCCGAGTTCCTCAAAACCCGCCTTCGCCCGTGCCCGCATGGCCTTTTCGTCCATGAAGCCCAACGGTCCGAGAATGCCTTTTCGAGGGATCTCCCGGCCCAGGAACATGTTCTGGACGGGGTTGAGGTGCGGGGCCAACGCCAGGTCCTGATACACGACTTCCATGCCCATGGCAGATGCCTGCTCAGGGCTGGTGATCGTCACGGGCTTGCCCTCGAAGAACAGATCTCCCGAGTCCAGCTCGAGGTTGCCTGTCAAAGCCTTCACCATCGTTGACTTGCCGGCACCGTTGTCGCCGATGAGCGCGGCAACCTCGCCGGGGTAGATGTCGAAGTCGGCGTTGTTCAGGGCGCGGACGTGGCCGAAGCTTCGATTCAGGCCGCGCGCTTCCAGGATGGGTGTTCCTGTTTTCGGTGGTGCCTGTACCGAGGGTGTACTAGGTGTCGTCATTCTGCGACCCCCTCAATTGCTGAGGACAAATGCCAGTAAACGGAGGATTCCGGGGAACTCCGCAGACGAACGGGAGTGGCACGGGTGCAACCGCCTGCGTCTTGATGTCATGTTTTCGCTTCCCTTGGGCGTTGTGTCAAGGGAGCACGACCATGCGGTGCTCGGTTGGTACGGATCGTTACATCGCGGCGAAATAGCTCAAGTTGGGGCACCATGTGGCGCCTGGCTCAGATCGTCATTACTTCGTGGCTTCGGTCCATGGGCGGGCGCGCTGGTTGGCCACCGCCACTAGGTCATCCAAGCGAGGACGCGCGACGGTGTCCAAGAATCGTTCACGTGCCACGCCGCTAAGAGGGAGAGCCTCGCGCCAGATGGACCGGCCGGCGATGAAGCCAGATGCTCCGCCTTCGTCGAAGGCGATCTTGAGGACGTCGCTGAACTCTTCAAAAGGAACGCCTGCCGATAGCACAGCCCATGGGCGGTGTAGGACCTCGGCCAGGCGTCGGCACCCGCCCGGTGACCCGGGGTACTCGAGTTTCAGGAGATCGATGTCGACCTCATCGAGCGCAGTGGCAGCCGCGATGATCGCATCCTCGCGCGCCTTGCCGGAGAGCTGCTCGCCAGGGAGCTCGTAGACAAGATTCTCGATAACCGAAGGTAGCCCAGCGGAGCTGCAATCCGTGGCGATCTCCTGGCAGACATCTAGTACCTCAGCTGCGAGATCCGGCTCACCTTCCTTTGCGACGGGCCGATCGGCACGTAGCTGGACGAGGAACTTCACCGCGTCCCCTCCCTGCGCGGCGACCCAGTTCGCATTGAGTTCCGGATCGCGGCGGGTACGCGGTTCGCCGTTATAGCTGTCCCGGCTGGACGGCTCTGCAGCTACGAGCAAGCCGCAGCCAGGCGCTAGGGCATGCGCCTCAGTCACGGATGGAACGCCGTACGTCGGGTCGAGCAACATGCCGCTTGCTGAGGGCGTCAGCGCGCGTGCGACATCAGCCTTGGCGGTACGCAGGTCGTCGTCACTGGGATCGATGCCAACGGCCTGGAACATGCGCCTGAGGGTGTTTCGCTGATCCATGGCGATGATGGCGAACACGCCATCAGTTGAGGCGATGTCGGCAAGCGTCTTTCGATTCTTCGTCTCTGTGATCATGCAAACACTCCAAGCGCCTAGGCCGTCGAGGGTAGGGCGAAGTCAGCTGCTAGCTGCTTGACGATCGAGGCCACAACCTGTTCGACCGAACCGACAGCATGAATGGGAATGTGTGGACCGACTGGCGGTCCTAGCTCGAGCCGATCGATAAAGTCTTGTTCCCTACTGAGCTTGGGCTCGTCACGATCCGCCCCGCGGGCGCGCATCCGCTGCAGCAGCTCCTGACGGCTGAGAGACAGCCAAATCATGGTCACGGCCCCGCCGGCTGCTCGGTGAAGTCGATCAACGAGTTCCTCCCAGGCATGAAGATTCCTCCGTTCCTCGGTGAAAGGAGCGACTAACAGCACGGTGTTTCCGATGCGAAGGTTGTCTTCGGCGAGACGGGTGATGGTCTCGTAGCGGTCAGCGCGCGTAAGCGTCGCCAGCCGTGGATCGTCGACGTCATCGACATTGACGAGGGATCTAATGACTTTGAGCAGAGGTTCAGTCGCAACGTCCAAGTCGATGAGGGCCGCTCCAAGCGTTTTCGCGAGTGACGCCCCCACCATGCTTTTGCCAGACGAGGGTGGGCCAGCGATCAGGAGTGCCGCCGGCCGGGCGTCTGTTGTACTCATGAAGAAATGCTGCCATCAATGGCGTGCCGCGTAGGTTCTGAACCGTGGCACTTCTCGTCGGGCTTGACGTCGGGACCTCCTCGGCGAAGGCCGTCGTCTTCACCAATCAAGGTGAGGTAGTGGGCGAGGGGCGCGCCCGTACGCCGTGGGTCACCACGTCGTACGGGATAGAACTCGCCGCCGAGGAGCTGCTCACTGCCGCGATCGACGCGCTCGGGTCGGCACTGGACGCGACCCCCGGATCCTCGCGCGCCACGGCCGTTGGCATTACCAGCATGGGGGAGTCCGGCGTTCTCGTCGACGGAAACGGAACGTCCGTTGCACCGGTCATTGCGTGGCATGACAGCCGCGACCATGAGGAGGTCGAGGCGCTCCGCCGTGACATCGCTGCAGACACGTTCGCTGCGACAACGGGCAAGCCACTGCGGGGGCAGTGGGCCATCACCAAGCATCGCTGGCTGCTGCGTCACGTGCCTTCGGCGGCGAACGCGGTTCGGCGATTCAACATCGCGGAATGGATCGTGCGTGGCCTGGGGGGTGATGAGGTAACCGAGCTTGCGCTCGCGTGCCGAACCGGCTGGCTTGACCTGGCGCGCCGTAACTGGTGGACAGAGGGACTTGCCTGGTCCGGGGCTACACCGGCTCTTATGCCGCCATTGGTGGAGGCTGGTACGCCAGTTGGTCACATAACCAGCTCTGAAGCGCATCCGCGTCTACGCGACGCTGTCCTCACTCTTGTCGGTCATGATCACCAGGCCGCCGCGGTCGGCGTGGGTGCCACCGCGGAAGGCGACGAGGTGGACTCCTGCGGTTCGGCCGAAGCGATCGTGCGCACGATTCCCGCACATCTGAAGCACGAGCAAGTTCGCGCTCTGGCCAACGCCGGAATTACCACCGATTGGAGCATCCAGCCCGGTCGCTGGTCGCTGCTGGCTGGCACAGAGGGTGGACTCGCCATGCAACGGGTGCTCAATGCAATCGGCGTGGACCGGGACGGGCTCGCTGCTCTCGACGCGGCGGCCTTTGATGCGCCTCAAGGTCGGGTCCGTGTCGAAGGGATAGGCACCGATGCGGTTCAGCTACGCAATATCGTCGATGGCGTCACGCCGGGTGAGGTTTGGCGGGCGGTCGTCGAGGCGACCACGGACGAAGTCACCCGGCTGCACAACTCAATGACCGACATAGCGGGGGTGCACCAAGACATCATCGTTACCGGTGGGTGGTCGCACAGCATCGCGCTAATGGCTGCCAAGCGCCGCAGGCTCGGCGCCCTTCGACTCTCAGCCGTCCAAGAGGCAGGAGCGCGAGGGGCGGCCATATACGCCGGCCGCGCTGCGGGCGTACTTGCATCAGATGGAGTCTTTCCCGATCCAATCGTGTCTGCATGATCGTGACGCTCACGCCGAATCCGAGCGTGGACCGCACGCTGTTTCTTGGCACCTTCGTCCGTGGTGCGGTCAATCGGTGCACTGGGACGCTCACCGAGCCAAGCGGCAAAGGCATCAATGTTGCTCTGGCGCTGCACAGCCACGGTGTCCCGGTTCGAGCCGTGTTTCCAGCAGGTGGTCCGGCCGGAGCGCATCTGGTCCAACTGCTCGACGCGACGGGCTTGCCGTACCGGGCCATGACTATCGCGGGCACTACCCGTACCAACGTCTCGATGATCGAGGCGGACGGCACCAGCAGCAAGATCAATGAACCGGGTCCAACCCTGACCTCGGAGGAGGTCGCGGACCTGGTCAGCACCACGCTCGATTGGTGCAGTTCTGTCGACTGGTTGGCAATTTGTGGGACTCTGCCGAACGGGTTCTCCGAACGCCACTTGATCGAAGCGATTCATGCAGCGCGCACCGCAGGTCTGCGGGTTGCAGTGGACAGCTCGGGATCGACGCTTCAGGGAGTGCTGAAGGCGGCGCCACAGCTCGTAAAACCCAATGCGCTTGAGCTGGCTGAGGTAACCGGTCGATTGATCAACACAATCGGTGATGTGGCGGCCGCTGCACAGCAGCTTCGTGCGAACGGGCTGGACACGGTATTGGTGAGTCTCGGTCGGGACGGTGCAGTCCTGGTCGACGGCAACGGCGCACTACACGGACGTACCGCGGCGGTCCCGGCCATCAACACTGTTGGTGCAGGCGATGCCTTTCTGGCGGGCTACCTCGCAGCTGATGCCAGCGCTTCACCACCTGCAGATCGGCTTGCCTCGGCGTTGCGGTACGGCGCGACAGCAGTCCAACACCACGGCACGCTGTTGTCTCAGGTAGATGACCGCATTCCTGTCGAGGTGGCCGCAGCCGATGCCAATGTGACGCTTAGCGAGCCCGCGACGTCGGCCAGTGGCGGCCGAGCGCTTTAGGAAGCTCGCGATCAGTCGAAGCCTGCTGCGGCCAGCTCGGCAGCCCAGCGGCCCGCGTCCTCCGCCGAGGGTCGCTTGCCCTCGATGCTGGCCGCGGCGAAGTGTGCAGCGAGCCGAGTTGCCTGCCGAAGCCCGGCTCCTTGTGCAAGGCCGTAGAGGAGTCCGGCGCTGGCGGCGTCGCCCGCACCCGTCGTACTGACAACCCGGCTCGGCGTAGCCGCCGGTACCCACTCCGCCGTCGAACTCCATGAAGACCGGACGGGCGAGAGTGCTGTCCCGGCCTCGGTTAGACGATCGGCTCCAGCGCTGATCGCGTACGCTCCTCGTGACCCTGCCGACACGACGGCGACGGCGCATCCATCGTCCAGGAGCCGGCGAGCGCATTCCTCCACAAGATCATCGTCGGGCACTTGAGTGATGCCGAGCGCCGACGTCAGGTCGTCGATGCTTGGAGTAGCGATGTCGACGTACGGCATGATCTTGGTGAAAACTCGCCGCCAGTTCACGTCGGCGGCTTTGGACCGCCGATCAACTACGGCCAGATCGAGAGACGTGGTGATCCCTCGGCTGCGGGCCTCCTGGAGCAGATCAAGGAACGGGCTCGCGTCGTCGTCCAGTAAGGCAGGCAGCAGTGGCGGATAGCCAAGATGGAGGATGTCGACTCCGTCGAGCTTCACTTCCCGGCCTGTGAACCTTGCGTTGGCGCCGGAGTGATGCCAGAAGGTCCGGTCATGATCAGGCGATTGCAACACGATCGTGTACGAGGTCGCCGCCTCTGCGGTGGTCGTGACCTCCTCCAGGTCGACTCCCTGCTCGGCCAACAAGCCGCGGATGATCTCACCGAGCGGGTCGTCGCCGACACATCCGCAGACACGAGTTGGCACGCCAGCTGCAGCGAGCGCAAGGCCAGTGTTCGCTACACATCCGCCGAGAGTGAGCTGTGCCGAGCCAATCTCGTAGAGCTGGCCTGGCACCAGCTCGGGAACACGGCTGAGTTCAGGACTGATGTCGATGCAAAGGTGCCCAGCGACAAGTATTGAGTGCACAGCCATCAGCCGCCCACCCGTGCGACCTCGCCCGTCTCGTGCGATTGCATCGCCGCGCGGTAGATCGCGTGCGTGACGGCGGCCTCCTCCGGTGTGGCGCAACCGAACCGGTCGCTCAGAGCCCCTTCTCGCTCGGCGAGGAACGCGGCCAACATCTGCAGAATGGCGTCGGAGAATCCGGACTCGAAATTCGGGCCCGTCACGCTCGGCCACACCGATTGGCTACCGGCGTCGAGGGAAGACCAGACCTGTTCACGACCACTCCCTGGCACATTTGCAATGGAGAAGACCTCCACTCGCTTCGGGTTCTTGGTCGAGAATCGCACTCCGCCGTCCATGCCCAGCGCCTCGAATTCCCAAGTGTTCTTCTCTCCCGGGGCGATCCGCTTCATCTCCGTCGTCAGCGGGAACGTGTAGCCATCCGTGTTCACCCACCCGTGTAGGACTGCGTTGTCCCAGGTGTCACACCGTTCGGGGCCGCCGTTCGGTACCGGCCGTTCGGTCACGATGTCCTGCAGGATCCCAAAGATTCGGTCCGGCGTCCAGCCGAGTCGCAGCGGCACGTGCCACACATGCAGCCCAAGATCATTCATGACGCCGGCCTCGCCGCAGTACTGTGCCTGTCGCTTCCAGTTGATCGGCTTGTTGATGTCAAGATCACTTGCGTGTAGGAAGGCGCAGCGGGCCTCGATGATCCGGCCCAGGGCGCCAGAGCGCACATAGTTGACCGCCAGCTGCGCACCTGGGAAAAACGGAAACTCGCTTGCGCACCGCACGAATGACTGCGGGTTGTCCGCGGCGGCCGCCATGATCGCTGCTGCGGCGGACCCATCGATGCCGAATGGCTTCTCGGCGAGCAGGCTCTTGCCGGCCTGGATGGTGTCGACATAGAGCTGTTGGTGTAGGTCGTGGCGTACGGCGATATAAAGCACATCAATCGCGTCATCGCCGAGCAGGTCGGCGTAGCCGGTCACCTTGCTCGTCACGGTGGGTATCTGATCGAACCAGTCCAGGGCAGCCGGGTTGATGTCGCAGACTGCGATCAGCTGCGGACGTACTGGGTGGTCGATCAGCGCGGGCCACCGTTGCAGCGCCGCGGCGATCTCTCGTCCCATGAGACCGCCGCCAACGATGGCAATATTCACGATCTTGGTCACCGCGCTGCTCCCACCAGGCGGAGGGCGTCGTCGACGCTGGTCTTGTCGTGGAGGACGGCCATCAGAGCTCGAGTGATGCCAGACGGATTCTCGTGTTGCACCACGTTTCGGCCGTACACGATGCCGCAGGCTCCCTGGGCCAGCACCGCCGCCGTCCGCTCCAGCAGGGTGCGGTCATCGACACGTCCACCGCCACGTACCAGCACGGGAACATCGCCGGCGACCTCGATGATCTTGTGATAGTCCTCGATATTGTCGGTCGGGTCGGCCTTGATCAAATCGGCTCCCAGCTCTCGAGCCTGACGGACCAGGGTCATGATCTTGTCGGTGTCGCCGTCGACCATGTATCCGCCTCCGGCGGCGGCATTGTCCTTCATCACCAGCGGTTCGATCATCAGCGGCATGGCGTACATGGTCGCCGCGGCTCGGAGAGCCATGATCGAGGAGATGTTGGCCTCCCGGATCTCGGGTCGCCCCGGCAACTGCATCAGGTTGGCACAGATCGCAACCGCGTCCAGGCGTACCGCCTCCTCGATCGCATTCGGGATGTGGTGGCTGAACAGGTGCTCGTCCAGTGGGTTCCCGTACACGTTCGCAACATCACTTCTCAAGACGAGAGCCGGCTTCTGCTTTCCGGGAACGGCCTGCAGCAGGCGGGCGTGGCCCAGACTCAGTTGCACGGCATCTGGATTCGCTGCCACCAAGGTGCGAACCACGGCATCCATGTCCTCGATACCGGTCAGGAAGGACCGCTCACCGAAGAAGCCGTGGTCTACGGCCACGTCCAGGGCTCGGCCCGACTCTGGGTTGAACAGGCGGTTCAGGCGATAGAGAGACACGCGACAAACCTCGATCCAGAAGGACGTTCTATGAGGAAGACTATGAAGTTATGTCAGCGCGGACGGGGCGGCCGGCAGGCGAGGACCTCTGCGCGCCCACGGAGTACCAGCGGTCCGAATGAGTTCGGCGCAACCGCCGTATTGCCAGCCCTCAAGCGTGAAGTTGTCGTGCCCAGGAGGTCGGCTTCGCCACTGAGGACGACCAGGACGGCAAAGCCTGGTTCGAGCGTCGCTTGCTCATCAAACGCAACTCGCTCCAGCTGAAAGTACTGGTCTGCCGCGTCCGGTAGGACGGAGGACCCGAACCCGGCCGGACGCACCAACTGACGGATCTCTTCAGCGCTTCGGCCGCGGCGTTCGACCGCCTGCAGCGCTAGATCGAATCCCAGGCCAAGATGTCCGTCGCGTTCGCCGTCCAATTCGAAGCCCTGCCACTCCAACAAGATCGAGAGATCCTCCGGCTCCTGCAGTTCCACCAAGAAGACTCCTTCGCCGGGTGCGTGCAAGACACCTGGCGGCACATAGACAATGTCGCCGGGATTTACCTCGACGCGGTGGAGCAGGCCGCGCATGGTCTCGATGTCTTGGCTAATCACCAGCGACTTGAGCTCATCCTTGATCACATCTTGCTTGAGACCCAGATATACCTCGCCGCCGTCGATCATGAACCAGGCCTCCGCCTTGCCGTGCGCCCTGCTCAGGTGCTCTGCCGCGAACGACACATCGGGATGGGCATGGACGGGCAGACGCTGGCCGGCATCCAAGAGCTTGACCAGCAGGCGGGTGTCGGCCCCAAAGCGTTCCACATGCGAAGCTCCCAGCCACATCTCGGGGTTCTCCTCGATCGCGGCCTTCAAGGATTGACCGTCAGGAAGGGCACTCAGTCCAAGGGACTCTTCGCCAGCGAGCGGCGTAGTCGATGCAACCCAATCCTCCGGCTCGCGGTCGCCGGCAGGTGGCTCTCCACGAAAGTCGGTGATCTTCCGGCCCCCGCGGTAGAAGCGGTTCGGGGGGCGGTTGGATGGAAAAACCATTACGTCCACGAAGCTGTTCTCCTTCGTACGAGTGCAGCGAGATATCCATGATCATTGCGCACTAACGGACCGCGTCTTGTGAAGCGGGTGGAGATTGCTGCACAGTCGAGCTGCAACCGGTTGCCTGCTCGAAGGAGGACTCAGCACCGCATCAGTAGTGGGGCGTTTGGAGGACCCAGCGGGTCAGCTCCGTACGCGATCGGAGATTGGTCTTTGTGAGGATGTTTCGCACATGGCTTTCAACCGTGCGCTCAGAGAGTACGAGTTTGGTTGCCACCGCCTTGTTGGAAAGTCCCTCGGCCACCAGCTGGGCTATTTCGCGCTCACGGCTCGTCAGCGGGTCCTTCGCGCTAGTCGCCGCAGCGGCATCTGCGAGCAACGACTCTGCATTCCCCAACACGCCGGGCATATCCAGCCGTCGGGCGTCAGCGGCCGCGGCGCGGGCCTGCTCGATAGACCGAGTCTGGTCGCCCTTCGCGTGGAACGCTCGAGCCAGCGCGAGTCGACCGCGGGCAACATAGGGTTGAGCGCCGAGGTTTGCGTCAACGGCAAGCCCTTCCGCGAGGTTTGCGATGGCCTCCTCGAAGTCCCCACAAGCGACGTCCAGTTCGCCAAGCCAGCGGGCCAAAGAGCCTTTATAGAAAACTGTGCCAACGCCCATCGCGACCGTGCCGGCGAAGCTCTCGCTGATCACATTGCGCAGCACCCGGCAGCCGACGGCATCACCCAGCATCGGGCCGACGTCGGTGAGATGCTGCAGCGCCCCGAAGTTGAGACCTTTGAACTGGCCAGCACTGCGAGCCAGGGGCCGAAAAATCGCTGCGGCCTCTTCAGACCGCCCGATGAGTACGAGGCCTGCAGAGACCATAGCCTGACCCACGGGAGGCAAATCGGCGACGTCGGGGATCAGCCGCATCCATCCATTTGGCAAATCACCGGCGTCCTGGCGAAGTAGCGCGAGGCACACCATCAATCCGAGGTGCGTAAAGTGGACCGATTCGTCGTGCCAGCTCTCTGCAACGCTCTCGGCTTCAGTGGCAAACCTCCGACAGCCAGCGAAATCACCTGTGAGCGCAGCTAACGACGCTTTGCGCCGAAACCAGTGCCAGCGGGCCAGCGGCAATCCAGTGCGGTCAGCTAATGTCTTGATCTCGCCCAGCTGCTGCCATGCGCTGGCGATATCTCCCTGATGGATCGCGGAATCCAAAAGCCAGATGTGCCCCCAAAGCCGAGCTAGTGGTCGACCCGTCGGCTCCGCACGTTCGACTGAGCGGTGAGCTAGCGTGACCAGCTCAGGGTCGAATGTAGGCCGAAAAATAGCTGCCGCACGCGCTCGAATCGCATCGAGTTCTGCGTTCGGATCACCGCTGGCAGCAGCATGTTCGAGGGCGGCGGTCGACCAGCCGCCGTCTGGCTCCCCGAGCTCGAACAATGTACAAGCCAGCTGTGCTTCAACCCGGGCCCGAAGATCCATCGCGGTATCCGGGTCGAGCAACTCGAGGCAGCGCTTACACAACTGCATGATGTGCTGGTTCGTGCGACGGTGACCAACCCCTTGGACGATGATCGCTGCCCGGCCGATGATGTCGGCTCGGCCGGTGCGTTCACCCTCATCAGCCGCGCGTTCGCATGATGTAAGGCTCTGCTCGAGTCGCCCGCCGAGGTATTGCGATCGTGCGAGGTCGAGGAGCAACTCAGCACGATCGAGGCGGATATCGGGTGCGCTGCTCACCCCGGGCTGGACCGACCTCAACGCAAGTAATAGATAATTCGCCGCTTCGTCGTACGCACCAGCTGCGCGAGCCGCATCCGCTGCGCGTACGGCCCACCTGGCTGCACGATCGGGCCGTCGTCCCTGCTCCCAATGCCTGGCGATCGCGCCCGCTTGCTCGTCGTGGCCGAAGGCGAGCTCCTCCAGCAGTTCAGCCGCCCTGCGATGCAGGTCCGTTTTTCGCTGCGTTGGTAGTGATGCGTACGCCGCCTCCCGAACCAGTGCATGCGCGAAGCAAATCTCATCGGGCAATTCCGGCCGGATTTCCATGAGACCCGCGGGCACGGCTGGCCGCAGCCACTCCATGACCTCCTCAGCCGAATCCACGCCAAGCAGTTGAGCAACCAGCCAAGAGGGCGCTTGCGCGCCCAGCACGCTGGTTGTCTCGACGACCACTGTTGCCTGCGGACCCGCCCCGCGCATGGCCGCTAAGACCAAATGCCGGAATTCCGGAGCGTTGGTCGTTTCGGTCCAGGGCGCGCGGCCACGAAGCTGATCCGCCGCGACCTGCGCCAGAGTTCGCAAATACAGCGGGCTTCCGCCAGATCGTCTTGCTGCCTGGCGCGCTGCGGCTCGATCGACCCGGTCGAGCGCGGCTGCGAGCAGCGCCTCAGCCTCCTCGGAACTGAGCGGACTTAGCCGCAGCACGTCGGTACCGGCACGCGCGATCAGTCCATCCAGTGCTGGATCCTCGGGATCCCGGTGTGTCGCGACAACCAGCAACGAAAGCCGCCGGATTTCGGCAGCCAGCCGTTCGAGCAGCCGGTACGTCGCACCATCGGCCCATTGAAGGTCGTCAAGGACGAGCACCATGCCGGATGCTGCCGCATGCTCCTCCAGGGCGTCCAAGACCGCAGTGTCAGCCGCGAATGTGGCAGCTGCGGCGTCCTCGGCCGAGCCGTACTCCGGATGCATGTAGCCAGCGAGCACAGCTGTGATCGCTGCACGCGGTCTGGGAAACGCACGAAGAGCCCGAGTCCAAGGCCACAGTGGCGGCATGCCCGAGTCCGGCAGCGCAGCTCCCCAGCCGATCGGAATATCCTGGCAATCCAGCACCAGCTCTTCGACGAGGCGGGTCTTGCCGATGCCCGCCGGCCCTGCGACCAGGACGAGCCGGCCGGAACCCGAGCGGGCAGCCGCGAGCCGGTGCCTGAGGAAGGCCAGTTCCTCGCCGCGCCCGACGAGTTGATCACTCGCGGTGGCCACGTACGTAGTATCGCTGCCGGTCGGCCCCTGTCGAAGCTCAGTAGTCGGGATGCCTATTACAGGAGCTGTCTGGCCCGTCCGAGGCGCGTAACTCCCTAAGGAGCCTCTGCCTGATTGTGTGATCTGCCCAAGGCCGCGGGCGCTGCCACCTGGTCGGTTCGTGCTACGCGACTGGCCGCCAGCAGCTTGCACAAGATCAAGATGGCAGCGGGACCGTTGACCAATCCGGGTACGCCAGCAGCGAATTCGCCAGTAAGCAGCGCCCAGGCAGTCCAGACCCCAGCATTACCCAAAACGATCAAGTAAGTGGACGCGGAGATCCCATCGAGCCGGTCCGCCCGCAAGACATGAATGGCTTGCGGGATGGAGACAACGCAGGAGAGGGCGGCACCGCACCAGGCCAGCATCTCCACCATGTCCATAAATGCACCTTCGCGCGATGGTGTCGCTTCGACATCGGCGGAAGCACTGATCTTGCCACTGAACCCAGCACTGAATTGATGGTGCATTTCCTAACTATCACTGTGACTGCAGCGGCTGCTGGTCGACGACCGGTCATCAGGGGACTTCGTACAAACAGCTCCGGGTGGGAGCGTCAAGGTTCACCATGTCGGCTGCCGTGGCCTGGCCTTGCGGTGACGCGAAGGCGGCGCGAGCCGTCCCCCAGTCGGGCCAGGTGAGCTCGGCAATCTGGTAGTACGCGGCGCCCCGAACCGGCTAGGGGTCCCGCACGACGGTGTAATCGATCAAGCCGGGAAGCTGTTGCGTCAGGGGCACGTGCACGTCTTGGTAGTGGCGGTCGAATGCTGTGGGGTCGACCGGCGTGTCGTAGGTGATGAGGAATCGGATCATGCCGA